>Ga0210059_1006085_pt1 | contig 19378 bp, 12 predicted proteins | sample Ectturendosymbi2_FD_188042 | JGI IMG/M metagenome (GOLD analysis project Ga0210059, IMG submission 188042) | Ecteinascidia turbinata endosymbiont from Florida, USA - Sample 2 (SPAdes) (version 2) | ecosystem: Host-associated > Tunicates > Ascidians > Unclassified | place: Key West, Florida... | reverse complement strand
ATACATCGGACTGCGTCAGCACGTCTAGCGGTCGACACAACCTTCACCATGGAAACATCAATCTCACGTACTTAATGGGGCACCTGACTAGATAACCTCTGTGTTTTTTCGGTGCCCCGGCGTTTTTCTGTTTTATCGAGTATATCTAGCGAAATTAATTTAGTACCGCCAAATAAATCTATCTATCTATCTTTGGTGCAGCCGTGCGTATAAGTTGTTCAACACCTTACACCGTTTTATTTATTACCAACACGCAGTTGATAACAAAATGCAGAGACGCAGCCGAGGGTACGTATACGTGAGCAAATATGGCATGCCTTCCTGTCTTTTTATAGAAATCGATACATACCTTCTTATAGATCGCTAAATGCAATATGTTCGTATGCAAAAGTTGCCAATAATCACCTATTTAAAAAATCAGATCATTACTAAGTTTATCATTTATTCTCTGCTCTCTTCTGATATTTGTGTTCTTAGACCCACTTTCATCCTGTTTTTCCCCGTTCATGTGTGTCAAAAAAGATTTTGCAGTATAGCAAATTTCCAGAGTGGGTTCATCCGCTCTCTCGTCAAAATCTTTGCAAATAATTCATTTTTTAAAGTTATTGGCAACTTTTGGGTCCGAAACAAACACCCAAACTGCATAAAAATTGTTACACCAATGGATATGAACATAGGTGGCGCAACCGGGGGGACCGCATGGGACCGCATGGGCCCACTTTTATTTCTGGTGGGGAATGCCCCCCTCACTTTTTTGCCTAAATATCGTAAGTTTAAGTAACACAATTAGTATTGGGTCCAGTGATAAAGTGAATCGTTCACTAAAAAAACGTTGCAGAATTTTGGCAGCATTTTGTCGATATTTTCTTCTAACATATCATTTGTAACTTGGCAGGATATCGCAATTATTTGACAAATTACACGGTGCACAGTCTGCCACCCTGCTATGGATTGCTCACCGCATTGGTGTTGTTGAACAGCGTTGCCAGATAGTGAATACAACACATTTTTTCACAAAAATAGTGTCATTTTACATGTTTGTGTGCATGGGCGTCGGAAGGAATTTTTCCGCGGGGGCCGGTAGTGTTTTTTTCCAAAAGTTTTTCTACGGGGGGCCAAAAGTGGTGAAATTTGGTTTTTGCCACTCGAAATTAAGAAAGCAGCATTTTTTGCTGAAATTTTCAAATTCCTGCCCCCTTCCGACACCCATCCTTGTGTGTAAGAAAAAGTTTGTGCCACACCATTAAAAAATTGCTGTAACTTCAAGCGTTTCAACACCATTCTTAATAGTGAAATTTTTCTGAATCTTATACGCAAAGTGAAATACTTGACAGATCAATTTCAATTGCGTTGAAGTTTTTGCATTGGCAGCACTAAATATCTATATTTTATTTCTGCGTTGGCAGCAGTGGCGCAGCCAGCCCAAAATTTTTTGGAGGGGCAGAATGTTTTATTTTATGCGAGTAACAGTATTTTGCTTGGGATGCCGCCTTTTAAAGCACGAAATGACTATATATGCTGAAATATCACGGGGGCCATGGCATCCTGGACCTCCCTGGCTACGCATATGATTTGCAACAAAACTGGCATCCTTACAGACAACTTGCTGGTTGCTACATATGCTTTGTCTTATCGTTGCATTCCGGTATCTAATGCAGTTGTAGAAGGAGTATTCAGTCATGTTACCTCTGTGTTCCAGACAGGCCCGTGACCATGGGGGAGCGAATCCCCCTGCAAAAGTTTTTTCCCACCTGGAAAAATGTGTTGGACGTAGTTTAAAACTATTGAACATCATTGAAAAAGTTTGGGCCCCTATCAGAAAACTCTTCGCCCCCCCCTGGTGTCCCAAGGTGGTTACGGGCCTGGTTCAAGATGTGGAAAAGTTGTTATTTTGAATGTGTTTAAGACAGGTATCAATGTTGTGTCATTTTTGCCTGTTTTTAAGTTGTGCTTTTGGTGTGTTTATCAGCCCAGTGACGATTCCGACACACGGGCTCCTCGGGCTTAGCCGGAGCCTTCGATTACGATTTACAGTATATCGCAGAACGCGAGCTTTATTGCTTTGTATATTTGTGCCACCACCCTCAGTCCCACTTCACTAAGTTGTTAACTCGGGCTCTTTTGTTTGGACCTTGTCACTGTTCATATATTTTCGTTCCATGTCACGCCTTTCGCGTTCACGTTGCAGGTGACCTGAATAAAACAACATTGATCGTAGTAGGCGTTCTCTCTACTTCGTTCGCTCACGCTTTACACGGGCTCATCCATTAGAGCCCGGGCCGCCCTATGCAATTTAGTATTTTTTAAAACATAATTCATATAGGACTGAATATTTTGGAAGCAATGGATTTGTATAGAACTTTGGATTTGAAGTCCAATCCAACGGACAGTTATAATTTCAAACAAACAATAAATTGCCCAGCAACTCGGGCTAATATGAATGAGCCTAGTAAGCAGAGGACTTAATGGCGTTATCATTGCTCCGTGATGTACATCGCTCAACAATGGAGAAGTTATCATGGGGAATTCTCATATATTGTTACGTAACTAACGTCACAGGGCAACGATAATGCCAGCCAGAACCAAAGCAAATGGAAATTTCAATGACGCAAGCATCGAACGGTTTTATTCCGTCAGAATAAACTATGTGATGAACCCGAGTGACGCTGTTGACCTGGGTCGCCCCTGTAACAGCCTATTTGAATTTAAGGTTGTTCACCGATGCGTTTTCATACTGGTGTAATTATGTCTAAAATAATTAGACCTTCAGATGGTGTACACACGATGACGCCATATTTCAATGCTTGTGACGTCACAATTGCCAATTCAAACCACAAAATTTTTCTATAGTTTTTTTGACGTGAACTTGTGCCCCCCCACTTTGAAAAGGTTCCGCCACCCATGGATATGAAGTAGATACAGAGCCGCGTCAACCGCACTCCTTACCTCCCAAAACAGCGTGGCACGCTGTCACAGGGGCCCAAAATTCAGTCCCGTCCCGTAACCACTTGGCTGCACTCCCCAAATTAAAATATGAAGCACTAGAAATCAGTTAAGTTAGGAGTCCCTTTGAAAGAAAAGTGCTTATACATTACAGTTACTTTGGGCCCCTTCGAAAGCAAGGTATTTACACAATAGCCTGTAATTGTTGTTGGAGAACCCTTTGAAAGCGAAGTAGCCTACTTATATATTGCAGTTGCTGTTGGGCCCCTTTGAAAGCAAGGTATTTTACACATTACAGTTGTTATTGGGGGACTTTTTGAAAGCAAAGGACTAACACATTACTGCTGGTATTGTGGTCTCTTTGAAAGTAGAGTACTTACACAATGCAGTTGCTGTTGGGCCCTTGTAAAACAGTGTACCTGCACATTACAATTGTTGTTGGGGGCCCCTTGGAAAGCAGAGTAGCTTACTTACGCATGCACATTGCACTTGTTCTTGAGGGCCCCTTTGAAGGCAAAGTACTGAATTATGGTTCGGAAAATATTATATAGGCGGATAAAAATTATTTCATCAAAAATTAGGAGTATTTACGCGCAGAATACCTTGAGTGGGGCCCCTGAATAGGGGATCCCGAGGCAAGTGCCTCGCTTGCCTTCCCTTAAGCACACCACTGTATGTAACCCTGACAATGATCTTATATGAGAATATGAAACCGATTGAAAACGTTCTGCTTCAACTGGTATGCATACTTTCTCACCTGATGTGCACATGTAAACACTGTAAGGTAAAATTATCTTTATGTTTATTGAACAAATTGACGTTGCTGATGAATTTATCACTTCGAAAAACACAGATTTAACACGATTTTTTATAATTAAACCTAGACACACAGCTCAACTGAAAAACATATCTGGGTGGAAAAAACCCTCAGTGGGAGCCCTCCATGGTAACAGGCGGCAAAACGCTTACGAGCATTTGAAGATTTATTGCAGTGTTATTGTTACGCAATAAAGACCAAGAGTACAACAATCCGCTAGCAAGTTTCGCAATCTGACTCTGCAGGCACAGGATCGGGCATGAGCGAACTGCCACTTGCGGTAAGCGCAGGGGTGTAGGGGAACGGTGCTCCCACAACTTTATCATGTTTTGCTTTAATATGAGTTCGAAGGTGTTTTAAAATGGCTAGTCTTTTTGGGTGCGTTCGCACACCTCTTTTATTAGCACTACATCCCTGGCTAAGCGTTTCGGGAGATTCGCGGTCACGACTTTGCCGTGATGGGCCTCGCATTCATTTATCCGGCCCTGCCTACATGTCTAGTTGCATACGTCCAGAAGTCAGACTTCCACTCGATCAACGTCTTTAGTGTAGTGATTGTTGTAAAAAAATGTTCTGTCTAGTTCAGGTATAGTCTTATCTTATTTTGTACTGCATAGCAGCAAGATATCTTTGGTGCTTACAACGAAAGTTACACATTTGCTAACCTGTTGTTAAATACAGTCAGATGGAGTTAATTGTGAAGTTAGAAGAGTCTACTTAGCAATCATTGCTAAGTTTACCCAAAACAGAGCAGTGCAGCTAATGGATTATGGATGTTAACCATGTTGCGTCCACGTAGACCTTGGTCTATTTTTGTTAGCATTTATAGGCGATTTGAGATACAAAATGTTATTAATCTAAACATGTGCCATGCACCAGGAGATTAACAAGTCCAGACATCATCAAGGTTTATGCCTGCGTATTACCGCCAGTAAAAAGCCCAATGCACACCCTTCATCAGCATATTTCCCTTAAGCTCATGTTTATGTTCATCACTTTGCGCTGATGAAAGAAAACGTCCATCGCGGCGCACATGCTTTGACCGGCCTCATGTTTACTCCTTCGGTAATATTGTTTTGATAACTGAACGATAGAATTGATTCTGATTTCCCGCAAATTATTTTTGCATTTCATTACGACGTCTCTAAATGATGGCCGTCAATTAAATGACAATGATTTACGACCCATTTCATTTGGTTAAGCTCGTCCAAAAATTTTAGTTTGAAACTACGAGCCTATAATGGGTAGGCTATTTGCGGGAAAATATTTATAATTATTTTGCACAATCTGCGAATGCTCTTCATGTTGTGAATTAAATATAAATTTTCAGAATGTCTATCACCCTTGCACAAACATGAACGCCCCAATGGAAGACTTTCTGGTGACGGTTCTGCCCAGGCCCGCAGATATGGTGGGGCATTCGGGGGCAGCTACCCCCAAATCTTTTTTCTGCCTCCCAAATTTTGTTGTGCTCGGAAAAAATTTCTTTAAACACATGATAAAAACAATAATCTTTCCCCCCTACAAATGTATTTTACCTCCAAATCTTTGCAACCTGGCTACGGGCGTGGTTCTGCAATTAGGATATTTTGTTTTGAAGGTCATTCGGCTTTGAGATGTAGCATAACGTCGGAAACGTTAATTTATAAATCACCATTGGGGGGCCCCTGTAAGCACTTTGGTGGGGGCCCAGAGTTGGGCTGATACGGCACTGAGTAGATACAACCGAAATGTACACCGTTTTTAAAAATATTTGTTTATCACAACTTGAGAATATCTACCCGGAATTTTACGACCACATTCCTGTCAAAGTGGTAAACGTACTTAAACAAATACTGATCGAAATGATGTGCATAATATCAATAAAGAAAACATACGGCTTGGGCATTGAAGTTGGGTTATAATTCCTGTCGCGCTTCCGCACGGTGTTCTCGTAGAAGTTGGAGAGCATATTCCTTCCACTTGAACTTGAAGGAGAAAGAATAAGTTAAGTTGCTACTAATCTTTCAAAAAACTTTTAACATTGTTTCATGTAGCACAATGGCGTCAGGTTTATAGTTTCTCCGACATTCTCTCTCGCGTATTTGAACTGAAACCAGAAATTCAGTTTCAGAATATGATTGAGAGGCATGTTGTGTGTCATTTACTCAACTAAGCCATATTATTGTTATCTGAATGAAAAATTTCGGCCTTTAGTGTAAAAGCGGAACGACTTTAGGTGTTCAGTGAAAAACCAGAAAGAGTTCATTACTTATGATTAGATGACACGGCATAACTCTCCTCTCCGTGGGCATTAAACTTGGGCTAGATGTGATTTAGGTTTGGAGAGCGCTTTATTGACCACTAACAAAACATAAAAGTACGTGTTTGCACTGTAATAATTGGTTATGATAGCTTGATTAAGTTACTGCCCAGTTCCACTTCTAGTCACTTTTACTGTCCAGCTTCGAGCTCAGCGGCCAGGACAAGCCGAAAGCTCCGTTTTTCAAGTTTTCGGTTTGACCCGGTCGTGAATCGAAAGCAGCCTATCAGCTTTCGTGGGGCGTGTTCTTCGAACTGTACCACTTAGTCGATTGATTAAGTTTCCTCGTCTCGTCATCAACTATTACAGTGCAAACACGTAACTTTGGATTTTCAAAACATAAGCGTGGCAACCAACAGACAGCGTGAGCAACACTCTTTGTTGCACTTAATACCTGAAATCATTGAACCCAGTAGCGCAAAGCACATGATAGCTCGATTAAGTTTCATCTTTTCTGCAAAAAAGTGGAAGAATTGTCAACATCACCAAGAAAAACAAGACAATGAATAGCCATGGCAACAGCTTACTTTCAAATAACAAGCACCTTATCTATAGAATAATACGGTCAGAAAACGTTTGACAAATTAACTATTAGATTTCAGTCGATAAGTTTTCTAACTACTGGTTGCTAATACTCTTTGATGTTTTTCTGCATTACAAAATTTTATAATGGTATAGAAAAACAAATGTTCTCACCAGTGTCGATTATGTTTCGGTGAATTGAAATTAAACAGCAGTTCTAAAGCAAAACTTAGATTCTGTTCGCAAGAAGAGGAACAAATTTGTCAAAATACGCCCCCCTAACTTTAAAGATAAATACAAATGTTTTTCAGATAATGATGAATGTTTCTTGGACGCAAACCAGGAAACCTACATATAAATGAGAACAAATTAGGGTTGGGTTCCTGAGTCATTAGCAAATGGTGTTAACGAGTTCCAACGTAATATCGTCGTGGTCCAAATTAGGAGAAAGCTGAATTGACATTATACTGCCACAACAAAAACGTCAGAGATACGGTAAATAGACAAGGTTTACAAAATACACAATTACTAGCCAAGTCAAAACCGGTTTTAGGCGTTGCAGTAGTGAAAATAGTGAACAACTCCTGAAATAAAACGAAAAAACCCGTAGCCGCCCTGCATCCCCAAACAAAAGTCACAAATTATGTGGAATCATTCACGCTAACATTTCAATTTCAAAACTATAGACTGATTGCGTTCGGCACTGATAGACAACCTCTTGCTAGAGTATATCTCACATACCCTGAGCTGTTAAACGTGAATCTAAACACTAAAAACCATGCAGGAGTTGATGATATTTTCAGTTTATGCAACAGCCTGCTGAAAACGACGTAAGTGTAATGTCAATAAAATTTTTAAAAAGCGTAATTACAATATATTTTGTAGATAGAACAGCACTTAACAGCATACTCAAAAAATAACTTCGCTTAAATTGTTTCGCAAAAATCGGTAACAATGTCAAACGTTTGCTATTTCTGTTGCTGCCTTCAACATTCTGCTAATTGAAGACCTACGTGCAAATGCTGATGTGACACTGGTCGTCGGAAGGAGAAAAACTCATTGTTTAGTATGTTTCAACCACGGTTAAACAAATGAAATTTGTTTGATCCGAAAGAATATTGCTAATTTGAGTAGATATTGTTGAAGGAAAGTGAACAACATATCATATGACGGGATGCCTAAACCAAACAGTTACATGACGGGATGCCTAAACCAAACAGTTACATGACGGGATGCCTAAACCAAAAAGTTAGTTCTATAGTTACTTTTTCAAAGTAACCGAAGGTGTGCACTAACTGCATCGATTATTATTAAAACTACTGTGATGCCGCTACAAAATTAGAAGTGTTGTGGCAAAGGGCATAAATTTACTGGGGCGGATCCAGCGAGTAAGGTTAAGGGGGGCGATTTCAATAATTTTTGGTAGTCAAGTCTCATAACAGCTTCGCTACTGTAAGAGAAATGACGTGTACTTCACAGCACTGCAATGACAAAGCAATGGACCACAAAATGGCATTATATCGCGAATGTTGTTTTCCAAATTGTACAAAATTATGGTGAATAAAGTTAGTTTCGTAGGTTTTAGGGGGGAGATCGCCCCAATCGCCTGATTTTAAGTTAAAAAAAATTCTCGATTTTGAAAAATAAAATTTTGTGATTACAATTAACTACTAACAAAAATACTCTGAGCTGTGTTACAAACTGATTTCCCATCTACGCAAATATACGTATTAGTACCCGAGAGAACATGGTGATTTTATCGCCAGTTATTGCCCCTGAGGAGACTGCAATTTCCTTGGATTGCACGAGCAACTTTACTCTGAAAACAAAACTTCCCTGTCCAGTTTTAGAACTTACTGATGGTTACTGCATCAATAAAAGCAAATCTAGGAAAAACTGAAGTCTCAATCTCTCACACTGCGCGGGTTCGAATGGGCTCTCTTGACAAAGCATAATCGTGATTGTTTTACAACCTGAAAGTCGCTTTTTTCTGACTGACTCAACTCAGCCACAGTGCAATGTACCGTACTACAAACTGGCATCACTGTGGTTAATCTATCGCTTCAAGCAAGAACTGCATTTTCACAGATTCCGCACTTTTTCTCACGCTGGCTCAATATTTTCACGGAACATGTGCGTTCGTTCGGCTTAAGTTTGCTATATGGTTTGTATAGGCAATGTGTGCACACGATTGAGAAGTGCAAATGGCAAGGTAAGTTTGAGTTGCAGAGTAGATTTCTCTTTTCCAGTAGTTCCTACAGTCATAAAAATTACCTCTTTTTAATTTCTGAAAGTGTTAAAAACTAAAAATGAACTGCCATACATTAGGTCTTTCAGTTTCACTGACAATTTTCAGACATGAAAGGTATCTGTGATCAAAGCTTCAGAAATATCATGTCGTACTTTACGCATGTAAATCTTTAAAAAAACGAAAAGATAAATTTCTGCTTTACATGATATAAGATATCAAATATCGAGGACTAATTCGATGCGGTTACTCCGATTTCGAGCCGGTAACGGAACATCGAGATAAACACCGTCTTGCGTATAGTGCCACGATCTTTGCTGCTAGCACCGCGCCACGAACGACTGGTACTGCATCGTTCACCTGATAGACCCCCGAGGCATCCGGTGGTAGATCCATTTATTACTGGATAATTCACGCTGCGACATCGGGGGACGATCGTTGTTCAGCAAAACTTTTGGGAGAGCTATTGCTGCGTTATTTCGATTTTCCATGTATTTGCATGGTGGTAGCGAGAAGGTCGATTGCAATTTTGAAAATACTAATCAATGCTCCCAACAATAAAGGCCTTCCTTGTTTTGAAAAAATGGCAGCAGAACGTTGTTCTTTAGCATTGTCGGGCTTTCAACCAGCTTCCGCTATTTCATCATGATATGGTTGATAACAGAAGTCACCACCATAACTGACACCACAAAAAACATGACCTGTTTTTTTTTCGATTGAAGCCTGATACGTCAAAGCAAAATGTGATCTGGTTCATCCTTGTCAAGTGTATAGCCTGTGTTAAATACATCAAAGTGTGCAAGGTGGTTTACTGATTCTGTGGTAGTTCTAGTGTTCGAATTTCGGTAGAAGATATGGAGATTTGAGCGATGCTTTTTTGCATTCCTTGAATGTCAGCAATTGAAAAATGTCGTTCGGCTCTTGTACCACTCGCAGTTGAAGCTGGACATAGTTCAAGAAATTTACCGCTGATCCGTTCAGTTATTCGGCCCACTTCATGACTACACTGAATACGGCGTGATTCACTTCATGATCACACTGAATATAAACTTGCTTGCTTTAAAATTGTATCTTATTTCAACTGCTAATCTTTTGAGGTTATCTCCTCAAAATATGCTCTAAAGCGTCGTAGGCTATATTTGTCTGTAAACAGACCTGCACCACATTTTATTGTGATTCAGGTTCATCGATCGTGTCTATTCTCTGCATGTTTCGCCTTTGCCATAACTAGGGCCGTTTAATAGTCATAAAATTCATATTTTTTTCTGTGCTTCAGCAAGCTTTGAAACAAATTTTAAAGCAAAAATCGTACCCCTACGAAGTCTATAATAAAAGTTATAAAGTCATAAAAAGTCAAGAAGATGTAAGAATGTGCATTTTCCATGCTAGGTCATAAAGTCATATCTTGCATATTTTCAACCTACTTCAAAAAGAAAACCATTAAAACAATCTTAAATATCAGGTGAAACTGCTTTATCGCCAGGTCTAAGCTGCATCCTGCGAACTGAACCCACTTGGGTACCCTGCGAATGTTGGCGAAGACGTAGGTGAACTAAGTTATTTGGATGAAACGTAATGCCCTGCTTAAAAATGCAGTTCTTGCTGCCCCAAAGAAATAAACCCATGTCTACGCATGTTTTCAATTTGCTTCAAACCAAAGAATATATTTTGCTCATGTTTTGGGATAAACTCCCCCAAACAAAGCTCCAACCCCCCAAATTGAAGCATGAAACACTACAAATCAGTTGAATTTTTGTCAATTTTTAGAATAGCAAGCCCCCCTGCATGAACCCAAAGACCCCCACAGAAACGCAAAGTCCCCTATTGAAAACTTTCTGGTGACGGTTGTGCTACCATCTCTTATGTTATTTGAACTGGTAGTCCTTCTTTGTACAATAGATGTATGTTCTAGCTCAGTCATTTTTGTTTGGTCATATAAAGTCATATTTTCTGAAAAACAAAGTCATATTATGAAGTTTTTAGGTCGTACAAATGGCCCTAGCCATAACCCTCTCAATGTTTTCTAACTTGAAAACCATTTATATCTGTGTGGTGCGCATGAAACCGAAATAATTTTTTTTCTTCAGTGCCCGTTTCGGAAAGCAAAGCGCTTCATCTGCACGCTTACTAAAGAGTCTCTTAATTTCTTGTCACATATCCTCGAGCAATAAATTCAAAGCACTTTGAGACAAAATGCTGCTCAATTTCATTCTACATGGGTACCCAAAACCAAAGTCAAAGGATTCACTTGGTTTGTGTAGCGATATCCACAAGTTCATTTGTAAGCCCAAGCGCTTTCATAGTAGCGTGTTTTGTTGTTATACCTCGTCTCTCTCCAGAATGTTGTAAAATGTTTTCAGTATCTTATATGTTAATCTCATCTCGAGTGTATCATTTGATGTTTCTCACAGATTTCAGTGCCTTATCTTTATTTCATTCCTCGCCTGTGTAATGGCTTTTGTACAAATGCTGTTCAATTTATTTTCTCCGAAACCCAGTCCATCCATGTAACTTACTTTGTCGCGCGGTATCGCGAACTTATTCCACTCGTTGATTCACCATTGGCTGACAAGAGGCGGAATTCAGACTGCGATGGGTCTGCAGCCAATCTTAAATAAATAACCTTTATTCATTCAGATCTCCATCACTACCAACATTGGTGGGTGGGGTACGTAAATGGTTGTTCAGAGACTGTTAAAATGTGGAAAGACTATTGCAAGGGAGTATTAAACTCAGAAAACTCTGCCAATGAGTCTGCAGAGTTTGTGGAACATAGCATAGACAGCAAGGAGAATTGTCTGGGTCCTGAAATGGCCATGTGTTCAGTTGTTTCGCTGACATCACTTCTTCAAAAGCTGCCTTTGAACAAAGCACCAGGACCGATTTTATTTCTGCAGAGCACTTGCTGTATGCAGGTGAATCTCTATACTTTTTCTTCGTGCACTGTTTAATATGTGCATTGTTCACGGTTTTGTACCCAATTCCTGTTTAAACACAACAAAAGTAGTTCCCATATGCAAAAACGAGAATGGGAATATGACTGACATCAAATTGTGGCAGTTGCCACAGTAGTGCCAAAGCTACTTGAACACTTCATATTATCAAGCATCTCTCTTTTCAAGGCTGGACATGGTACTGATCAATGTACATTTCTGTTGAAGCAAACTGCTTCATACTGCATAGCCCATGGTTCATCAAAGCATACGGTTTTTTCGATGCCTCGAAAGCATTCGATCGAGTATTACACATGAAATTATTTAAGAAATTAATTCAAAAAAAGGTGCCAATGTGTTTTGTGCGCCCACTGAAACATTGGTACAAGGAACACACGATGCAAATCAAATGGGGCAAGCATTTGTCTGAACCGTTTCATGTTACTAATGGGTTTAGACAAGGAGGAGTATTGAGCCCATACTTGTTTGCTGTATATTTAGATGATTTATCCATTGAATTAAACAACATTAAAGCAGAGTGTTATATTGGTGAAAGCTTATTAAATCACTTGATGTTTGCTGATGATATTTGTATGTATGTTTTTTCCAAGTGTATGTGGGTTGCAAAGTATGCTAGATGTGTGTCAGACTTATGCAGAATCGCATGGAATTATTTTCAACTCTATCAAAACTGTTTGTAGGACGTTTAAGCAGAGTTGTGTGAAAGGCTGTTGGCCCCCCGAAAAAAATCCAGATGGGGCCCTTTAATATCAGCAAGCATTTACGCAGCTGCGTGCTTTTTCGAGCCAGTTGCAAATTAGCCCCCTGAGCCAAGCTAAACTAATAACCTTGAACCAGGAAGAAGTTCGTAACTAAATAACTTGCATTATTTCAACAAACTTAACCCTATTATTTAAACCTAACTTTACATAAACTGTCTTAACCCTTTAACGACCGCGAAAGCCAGCTTTCACGAAAAGTTTTTTAACGTTGAACTAGAAACTTAGTCTCTCTATCCATAGGCGTCGGAAGGGGGTTTCCGAGTGTTGGCTAGTTGGCACTGTACAGTGGTCAGTGTGCCCCTGTCAGCAAAGTTTTCCACCTTGACTCAAAGCTCTAGTTACCAGGGTTCCGGAGTGGGAGCCGGAGTCGGATTCCTGACAACACTGGTAGTTCGTGTCGAATTTTTTTGTCCGACTCCGGATGTCCAACTGGATCATTTTTTACATCATACTCCTAAATTGGAATTCCTGTTGAAATGGTACAATTTCTATTGAAACTTTTGTTGACGATTTCCATTGATTTTAACAGCCGAATTTTCCTTCCCGTTATGTTACGGACTCGGAGCCGGGAGTCGGAAATTTTGGAAAGGTCGGATTCGGGAGTTGGAGTCGGAAATTTTGGAAAGTCGGATATTTTACCTCCGACTCCGCAAACCTGCCAGTTAAGCCACTGATTAAGCTATGTAAAATAAGAAATGCAAAAAGGAGGACATTTTGACATTTTCGAATGTCCTCGGAGAACATTTCATTTCTCATGAAAAAAGTGGACATGTGCTTCAAAAAGAGGCGTATGGTAGCCATACCTAGCAATACTATTCATATGCGACCTGTGCGAATCTGAGTAAAGCAGACGCAAAATCTACCAGAAACGAGTAGAGACGTAAGCTAACGTATTCTACGTGGCTTGGCCTTGCATTCACTAGTTTCAGATACCTGACCGACTTTCAGGAAACCAATAAGTGTAATAGTTGTTTCGTCACAAATTATCAAATATTCTTCAAGTGAAATACTGCTGTTTGGCCGACCGATGTATAATTAATACCGTATACAACAAACTTTCCTCGCTAAAAATGATTAAGTGGCACGCACATGTCGAACATATGGCTAAACACATGAACATGGTGGGGGGCCCTGGGCCCGGGCCCTTCGCCGCCCCTAAATCCGGCGCTGGATTCAGCCTCCAACGCCGTTGTAAAACATTTTGTTTTGTCTGTTTTTATCAACCTGTGTTGTGCAGAAAGTGTGTGTTTGTACTGTGGGCTTCATGTCTGCCGGCAAAACACGTTCATTCATTCGTATGAAATTGACAGCCAAAAGTCCTCCCTTTCAAAATTTGATACCAAGTCATCATATGTCCCACCAAAGTGCAGCTGTGCCTCACGTTGAGAAACACTGCTCTATAGTTCAGTGGTGTACGCAGAAAATTTTCATTGGGTGGGGTTCATTCAGTGGGGTTTGGTGTCATTTGTGTTTCATGTCCGTTGTTTGTGACGTCATAATTTGACGTCGTATTCATGTTTTCCAAACTAACGTTTTGGTGAAGTTTGCGCTGATCAGACATAGCAGACAAAATAAAGACAAGTGTTTTGGACAAAGTGAACTATCGCAGAACACAATCTCAAACATGCGTATTGGGCGAAAGGTTTGGAAAAAGTGATGAGTTGGTTTCGGGATGCAGACAATAATCCACATTCCCACCAAAACCTAATTATTACTTTTTGGTTCATTTGCAGCATTTCTTGAAATTTGCATGCAAATTCATTCCGTGGTATTTGCCTTAAGTCGACAAATTAACAAGCAAAAAGTATGTGAAAACAGTTAATCCCCTTTGCGCAAGTAATAAAGTTTTTGTAAAATATCAAGCTCAAGGGATGTTTAAACCCCAACCCCCCTTGCGTACGCCTTTGCTATAGTTAAGCACAAAAAGCCAAAACGTAGTATATAGTTTCGCAGTGAAAGAATTTGAGCAATGATCTGGAATAGACGTTGCTAACTCCGGTTGAATAACGCTGTTTTGTACCAACTAACAATAAATTGTTTATTACAGGCCACAACTGCCTTATGTGAACTTTTAATACCTATGCTGCGATGATTTTTTAGTTTTGACATTTATATCAGGTTTATTATGTGCTCTTGTCTTTGAAAAAAAGTCTGAGCGCGCCCAGACTTTTTTTGGAAATTTTCTGTAGTTATTATGTTCTCTAAAGTGGTATGTAAACTTGAATTGCATTTTGAATCACTTACACAGAATGGGAGTTTTGCATTATTATTTTATTCATGCTTGCTGTTTTATCCACCGCAATCCTCTGCCTTTGAAACATGTCTGTGGAAAAGTGAAATTAACTGAAGAAGACTTTGTTGCTTGCCTGCATTCTAAATGGGCCAACCTGAGAATTAACATTGTTTGTTATTTTATTGAAATGTAATTTCTTTAGAAAAAAGCACTTCTTCATCTAAAGAAACTGTATTATCAAACTATTTTCACAAAAGTGGTTCGAGAAATCTTTGAAGAAAGTTGTGGTTGCCTCTCTACACGAAACAAAGTTTCATCAGACATGTGCCCTAGAACTGAGATGCGTATTTAACATGAAATGTATGACGCAATTCTTTTCACTGCGTTGAACTAGGTCAGTTTTGGACATCTAACAACTTTTTCATTCGTTACCCCAAGGCAGGAGCAGAGATTACCAACAGATTGCCATTGTGTCGTCAAACTAGACTGACTGGCCCTGCGGGCAAGTTAGGTGATTACACAAGTCCGCGTTTCAAACGACCGCACTCGTGCGTAGTCAAACTCTATAGCGACAATATAGCTCAACTTTTAGTTACGCTTAAAAGTAAAGTAAAAGTAAATGAATCCGAACGAATTGTGCTTATTTGTCATGCTTTTGATTGGAACTTCGTTTGTACAGAGCTCATACAGCACTTCACTCAATGAAATTTAGATGCTACATCTCACACTCAGACCATAGAAGCTTTAGTTTTGTCGTTTCCCAGTGTAAACGTATTAAACTTTTTCAAAAGAAAAGTGCTTTAAAACTTTGAAGAGCGATTTTCCTGTCGTACTATGTCATTCAAGCTAATATTTCTCGTTAATTGAATTCACTATAGTGCATTTATACAAAAACGAATTGTGAACCTCGAATAGAAATCCATCACATCTAACAGTGTGTCGGTATATGCAATATGCAATAGGAAAAATATTAAAAACGGAAGCAACATTATCTAGAAATTATTAGTTTACGCAATACACAAATATTTGTATGACAACTCATTAACTTCAGTTTTTTGCAATAGTGGTTTTGTTGCGACTTCTGGCATAATGATGTTGTCTGCCCAGTACTAGACGATTGGATATTATGTAGATTATGCGTAGTAAGGCAAGAAACGTGGTCTCTTGATGTGATAAGTGCTCAATCCATTGTGCATATTGTGTTTCGACTTTATGATGCTCTCTACTGTAGTTATTAATGTAGTAATCAATATATTATCAATATCATCCTAAAGTTAAGAGCCAAATTTTATTAAATTTTGAATACAGTTCATGAATGTGCTTCTGAGTTAACCGCAACACCTCAGGCTGAATTATTTTGCAGTTGCAAACGCAGGACTTTTGCAAGTCAAAATAAAATCAAAGTTTGTAACTTTTGCGCAAAAATTTTAGGTTTTTAGGTCAAAAAATTGGTTGCCTTACTCTCATTGTCTATTTGTCTGAATCTTTTTTTGGTTTATTTGAAGTAGTGCTTGTTTCGCTTATGACCAAACAATTTAAAATGAATGACTTTGTTGGAAATAGTCTGCAAAGCAAGTAACGCCAGCTGTTGCATATTGGCATGGCCGGATTAACCATTGGGCAAACGGGGCAAATGCCCGGGGTCTCGCGCTTGAATACCAAAACACTGCTTTACTGGTTTTTCGTGTTTTCTGGCTGTTCACCATGGGTCAAAATTGTAGAGCTGTTTGATTACTGCATTTAGTGTATAGTTTAAGGAAACCGACAGCTTTGTCATTTATCGTTTTTGAATGGCTTAAGAGAATTGAACCAAACAGCACCACGCTTTATTACCCAAGAAGTAGATCCAAATCAGTGCATCCATGGGCGTTCGCAGAAATTTTTCCATGGGGGGCAACGTCGAAATTTTGCTTATCTTTTTCAGGTTGCTGACGATGCTATGCAAATAAACGCTCACAAAACGCTTTACCCTTTCTACCCCATTAGTTTGTGCTGGTTGAACTTCCGTTCTCAATCTTTTGTCTGAAATGTTTTCTACACCTCGGCTATCAGAATTGCTTTTTCTTGTCATAAACTGCCTTATATCCATTTTTGCGCGCACTTTCTGTTTCTACAAATAAGTCATAATTTAAGAATATAATCATCGGCCGGAACAACATGAGCGGTGAAAAAACAAGAAAGTTAGACACTCACGCAAAACTGTTTTAAGCAATGAGTGAGAAGTAGAATTACATGTTGATAAGACTATCGCAAAACTTACTAAAGTTAGAATACCACGCAGGTTTTCAAAAACTGAGCAGATGAAACGAAAACTCGCCGCAGAAATATAGTTTTGCACCCTTACTGCTCACTAAGAAGTCAGAACTAAGCCTGAACGATAAAAATGTATTCCCACAAGTCTGTATGGACATATTCCAACAAGTCACGTATTTTTATACTGTGTGAAAAGAAACCTGCGTAACAGACGTTTGATTAAGCTATTCAGTCGGGCACGTTGATCACAGCTTCACATTAACAATGGATTTTTCAAACTTGTGGAAGCACTGTCACAGATTTACTCATGCTTCTTTTCATGCAGAATAAAACTATACGTGGCATACCGCTATCAGCAGTGTCACTGTCTCTCTGCATTACCTGCCAACACGCCTGTGTTCAATAGTCACATGCAGGGCTTCCCTGCATGTAAAACCAGAAAGCTTGTGTTACGAAAAAAACATATGTGTGCTTATTTGAACTGAAAAGATATTCGAATACTGATTTAGTTATAGTTCCTTGTTTTCCGAATTATCTTCTGCAGCGCAAACGTTAACATTTGGATGACCTGTTTGCCGCTCAAGACGTTTTTCATATCGCTGGTAACATACTCCATTGATGATATTTGCGAAACGAAAGTGTTATCGAAAGAAAAGTAAAATTGTTCTACTTTTTGAAACGTTTTTTTTGTTTTTTTTTCAAAAAAATGCCAGTAACAAATATTTTCTAGGGTGGCACGCATGGGCCACCATAGATATCTTTCAATAATTGTGGGAGTACGTTTGTGAGTTAAACTAAGAATTTTTGTGCAATCTGGGAACTACAGCGGGAACTAAAATCCCACAAAAAATATCATCCCAATGCCTTTTGTCTCTGATTACTTTTTTCAAATTTGTATGCATATAGGGAAACATCGAAACTCAAACAATCAGTCCTAACCCTTGTTTCACCAGTTTCTTCAATTGACTTAGAGACAATTAGACCACATTATATATAATCCCGACAATGATATTATATGAGAATATGAAACTGACTGTAATATAAAGTCAGGGTTTTTTAAAGGAAAATGTTAGATACCCGTTGTAGACTTGTAGTGACCCGATTCCTCTGATTCTAAGGACCCGATTTTCTCTGATTCTAGGGGCCCGATGATAATTTTCGCTGATTCTAGGGGCCCGATTTTCAATTCTAGGGACCCGAATCGGGTCTCTAAAACACCTTAAAAAAACCCTGATAAAATTATCTTTATATTATTGAACACATTGAAGTTGTTGTTGAATTTATCACTTCATAAAAACGAGATTTAACGCGATTTTTTATAATTAAGCCGAGACACCCATGTCGACTAAAAAAGCAGATCTGGGTGGGAGAAAAACCCTGCAGTGGGAGTCCTGGTCACATGTGGGAAAACGCCTTGAACGTGTCAGAGACGCAGGGGCGGATCCAGCCAGTAAGGTAAGGGGTGGAGATTTCAGTAATATATAACGGAAAAGTTTAGGGGTTAGGCTAAACAGTGCCGCATTTAGCTACGTCCGAAGTTCCTACGTGAGTTCGATCATAGACATAGCAAGGACGGTATTCACAAAAGCTAAGTTTGCTTGACCTCCCTATCAAAAGGCTTCTACACTCGGCTACTTACACACATAAGAGACACACATATTTAATTGGTATTTCTTTTATTATAAAGTTCAAGTAATACAATAAACAAAACTCACCAAAGAAAGTGGATTTCCGATACAGTTGACTCTCAGACGGACTTTGACCACAGCAATACATCCTGTACACTTTCTCCTACTGTCTAAACGTTATTACATTACGAGATATCCATACACATGAACATTACGCTGATACTGCATGTTAAACTGTCTCTGAGTCGTGACTGTTATTGCAAAGCGCATGTTACTTAATGCCTTTTTCCTTTTTTGTATTCAGCACGGAACGATTCATGTTATCTTTAACTCGTGATCACATTTCCAAGAATCAAAAAGTTAAGACTATTTCAGGGTATTGATTTGGTAGGGAAAGTTGAGTCATAAGGACTTTATTACTTTCTCAGTGTATCGAGTCACGTATGGCGACTAGAGTCCCTTCTCCAATCATTTCCATGACCGAGAGAACGACACTCTGTCCTCCAACGGACCTTATACGTAGACAAAGTACCAGGGTGTGACGGGGGAATAAACACATTCCTGGGTTGTGTACGTGACGACTTGCATCGTTCTCTTAAGAGGTCAAGCTCAGAGGTTATTTCACATGAGCGACCCCTTATTCTGAAAGAGTACTACAGGGCTGCACAAGACATCGGTCTTTTGACAATAGCAGTCAATGTAGCGGCGGCCAGTTCG
>Ga0210059_1006083_pt1 | contig 19383 bp, 13 predicted proteins | sample Ectturendosymbi2_FD_188042 | JGI IMG/M metagenome (GOLD analysis project Ga0210059, IMG submission 188042) | Ecteinascidia turbinata endosymbiont from Florida, USA - Sample 2 (SPAdes) (version 2) | ecosystem: Host-associated > Tunicates > Ascidians > Unclassified | place: Key West, Florida... | reverse complement strand
TAACTGCAAGTCATTTACAACGTTTATTTTCGTTTTCAGGGTTAAGAGTGAAACTTAATTTGTTTGCTTACGTATCTGAACTATTCTAAAAAGTGAAAACGGCCGGCAACAACTTTCGAAAATGGCCGGAAGAACACAGCAATATCTCCGCTCCGAATACATCCAACCACCACCTGGTCCGCCCTCGGTAAGTCAGACTGGTTGCGCGAGCAGATTTGACAAACTACAGGCACGCACTCTGCCTCGTAAAGATTTTCCGCTGTGAAGCGAACGAAACGTTTTTGTAGTCAAATAAATCGAACCACCTATGGTTTTATCATGTTAAGAAACACTAGATGCTTCCTTCTACCAAAATTTTAAAATTTAAGTTTCTGATGTTGCGATACAGTCAGCAATTGCATTGAAGTACTGAAGCATTTCGTTGCGTTGCCTTAGGACCCTTGCAAGTTTTCCTTCAGTTTGTTTATAGCTGATTTATAACCCCGGTGCTCGAGCAGCAAATGGCTAGCTGATGTCTAGCAAGATATGGCAATGGCTTGGAAACGGAAGGTTACTGCCGTGTACCACCCCTGTGCGTAAGCAATCAGACCGCGAAATGAATGACTGAATTCAGCCGGAGATTGAGCGGATATCGGTATTTTCTTGTCGACCTAACAAACGATCGCCAGCGATTGTTTCACTCGCTGTCACGACGGCGTTTCGCACGCGATTGCTCGCTGTCCAAGTGACCGACGGCTGACCCTCCGCGTCCTGGTGGTGACCCTCGAACAACTTGCTCCAGTCTGATTTGCGTCTGAATTTATGGGCCCTCACCCGCTGGCGCAGTACTGTCGAACGCGACACCGACTGCTGTAAATCACCAGCCAACGGGTAGCAGCGTAAAGGACCGCTTCACAGATTCCTATAAGGTTTGGAAAACACGGGGCTATTTTCGGTTGTTTCCGGATGTCACGATCACATCGATAGGTAGAATTGCGGAAGCGTCATTTTCCTGACGCTGGCGTCGTTCACCGCTGAATGGATTTGCTGGTAAACAAAGCAGATCCGTGCCAATGGCCGAGGATGGGCTAGGACCTCGTCGAAGTTGGGCAAAGCTGCACTTCGTTTGAACCTGGGCCATACATCGCCATCAATCACTAAAGTGTCGTACAACTTCCTCTTGAACTTTCGATCGCACTGGCATGGTCGTCGACTGCTCGGTCGTTCCAAAATGTTTAATACATTTTTCTCAAAGGATAGTTCTTAAACCATTGTTTGCACTGGCGTGGTCGCCACTGTTTACGGTGATGACTCCCTTGTCCAACCATTGCGTTTATTTGGTGCAGTAAAACTGTCTATAGGTGGAATGGTGCTCATATTAGTTGGTGTGAAATGGTGGTCCGCTGTGTTGTTCTGTCGAATGCGAATCTCTGCTCGTTTGGTTTGCAGGCAGTTGTGCCAAAAAGTGGTCTATCTTTTATTTTACTGGGGCAATGGCTGCGAAATAGTTAAATGGGTAAATCAAAGCTGTTGCTTCCAATAAATGTGGCTATATCTTCAGGTTTTGTAGATCACTATCTGATGAGTTCGTGAATCTGGGTTGCGGATTTGCTTTTTCCCAACATAAGTAGAAAAACGGGCTGTTGCGTATGAGGTAGTTCAAAGTTAACTGATGACTTGACAACCAAGCCGTGCTTTAATATTTTGCTTTGACTTGGCAAGTAAAAGAAACCACTTCGTGATAAGCAGATGTAGGCTTGACGTGCAGAGCTGTAAGCTACCCTCAATCGGATCGATTGCGAAAAAAGAAAAATCAAGTTGAAACCCCGTACATGCGCATTACGCCTGTTCTTACCACTCGCAGTCGCATCCATCAATGTCTTAATCCCCAGCACCTGGAATTACTCGCTTTGACAGCATCGTTCAGCGCTTCGCTTGGAGCATATTGGATTTCCTTTCCTGTCGACGAGAAAGTATTGCTTCTCTGTGAATACCACCGATAACATTGATCTCATGTTTCGGCGTTTGTAAAGGCGAAAGGGCGTTACCGTAATTTTGTATTGCTCTCACCGAGCGGCATGCCCGTCGTCAGTATTATGTCGCAGTTGAGCGTTCGTCAAAATCGAATTGGCAGCAGACGACAAAAAGCGAAATTGCGCAGTTGTTCTTAAGAACAGTTCGTCTTCAACAGGTGGCACAACATTGGTCGTGTTTCGCCGAACAGTACTTTCTCTGAAGTACATTCGTGCTAGTGGAATTTAAAAATTTTCCGCAATCCCATCACGTTTGTATAGCCTGGCACGTATTTCCCCGGGTTTACATAGGAATACAAATTGCATGCAGTTTCAGCGGTCTGTTAGTTCGCTACTATCTCCAGTAAAAGGGTTGTTTTGAAAAAGCCAGAAGCACTGTTATAAACAAGCTGAAAGTACTAAAATAGCGCACTTTATTTCCTTCTCGCCGGTGAATCAGCCCAAACCCGAATAGTCAGCATTCATGGATAATATACTGTAGTGGTTGGGTGAAAAAGGTTTCGGCCTCCTGTGAAGATAGTTTATACCCTGAACCAGTCGCGCACCACTGCTGTTGCCGATCGTTTGATGTTTCCTTCATTACAGACGTCAATCACGGCGAGTTAGCTTCAGCACCGCCTCGCTGACCCATTGCATCGTTTTTGAACGCCCTGTTGTTGACAGCAGCGAACTTGAAGCATGTCGCGCTGAAACTGATCACTAAACCGAGCCCTGTTGGCCTGCCTGCACTTTTCTTACTTGATAAGTAAAGTACCAGGCGTTGGTGTGTAGCTCGTGTTGTCTATCTTCGCAATCGATCCCTTTTCTTTGATCTTTTTTCCCTAGCGGTCGGTTTTTGTGTCACGAGCAATGGGTGGCGATTTGTCAAAGATATTTGGCACCGGCTTGTTTGCGCTACGTAATGACTGGGGCGCACGTCAGCAGTGTAAAGGCAGGCGGACGGATTTCTGGTCGAAAATTTACGATCCATCGCTGGGATTTTATCGCTTTAAGGCACTGGGCAATATAGCGTCAATCACCCGTCGGCCGCTTTGATGTTGCCCCGTGTGGGGAATGTAAATTTCCTTTACACCTGCCACGGGTTTTTGTGTCCGAGCCTTTTATTGAGCCCTTTCAAAACCCTTCAATGGATAAGACCTTTTATTTGATGTCTGAATGAGTAATTTCTCACTAACAAAAGCGGAGCTACAAACAAGCGGTCTTCGCATAATTACCGGGCTTTTTCAACAGCTGCCCGCCCATTCGAATTCATAGGATAAAGGATCGAAATAAAATTAAGATCTTTCGAATCAAGCGGTCTGGAATGCCTCGGCTAGCTTTTATGTTCCGCAACAAGCGCTGTAAAGCAGTTCAGTGCAGCCGTTTGCTCGCTTTGCCGCTGAGAAAAATGCTTTGGGCTGCAGACGCATTTTGATGCGTGCTGGGCGTACTGGATGTCCGCCATTTTACACGGCGATGTGCGATCTGGCTTGTGATTTTTGCGTGGCGCTCGTTCGGACTTGGACCTCAAAAAGCTTCCACCAGAGCTTAACACGATTTGCGGGACTTTGACCGGCTTTCTGTGACACACAGATTTCGCTTGCCCAAATGGAAGTCAGTTTTTCGTGACTGCCAAACACAGGACGTTAAACTCATCGGATTGCCGGTGCATGTTTCTGCTCCAGACAAACTAGGATTAAATTTTATTGGGGCTGTGAATACGAGACGGTGTTTGCAGAGATTTCAACAAAATGAAAAGAGAACATTACTAGAACTAGCTGATCTTTGCTGTGCTGTAATCAGGGTGTTTTACGGCTAACTGGACCTAGCACTTACACCATCTTTTTTCTTTTCAGCTGGACGCAAAAAACAGTCCACTCGCATTGCTAGCGCTGACATGCAGTGCGATTGGCAAAGACAAGGAAGTAACCTGCAACAAGCTCACTGTTCCGACTAAACTATGTCCCACAAGCAACGACGTAAAAAGGGCGCCGCCGAGTGTAACGCTGCACAAGCCGCCGTCATCAATTGCACCATCGGCGACCACACCGAAGTTAGTGCGGTCACCACCTTTGACCAGCATCCCGCGATGCGGCGCGTCTGTGAAACGTGAAAAGTCACCCAGCAGCATGGCGTGCACTTCGCCGGCTAAGAAGCCCAGATCGTCACCGGATGTGTGCAGACCGATCGGAGAAACCAAAGACATCGCTAAGCCACAGCAAGAGCAAACCAAGCCGCTTCGCACGGCTTTAGAGCCACAGAAACGTCCCAGCGTAGTTGATCTAAAGCGCCGGCATGCGTCATCAGCTGATGAAGCGAAAGCCAAGCGGCCGAGCTTGGATTCGACGACTACGTTTCAGAAATCTTCTCCGCCTGTCTCCCCGAGTTCGGTGCGTGCCTATTCGAGCTCTTGTGGCTGCCCGTCTTCCACGTCTGTCACTGACAGTTCAAGACGCGGATCACTCAGCGTTTCGCCGCAGCAGGTGAATCCTTTGCTGTCGCTCTATGACCCTTACTGCATCAGTTGCCAGGGCCCTCATGTGGCAGGCAATCCCTGCTACGAAAACCTGAAAACGCACCAGTTTCCTTTTTACCCGTTCAGCCCTGCCAGCACTTACCCACTGTACGCCCAAATGTTCATGGCGGCGGCCGCGCGCAACGGAGCGGCTGTAGATCCTACGCCCCATGTGTGCAACTGGGTGAATTCAGGCTCGGGAAGCTGCGGGAAAAGATTTGCCACGGCCGACGAGCTGTTCAGCCATCTGCGCACCCATGCGGTATCGTCGGCACCGGCAAACGCAGGCAGCAATTACCTTCTGCACGGACTTGACAAGATTTCCAACCCCTACGCAGCTTACCTTTCACAGCAAGCGGCTGCCCTTGCCGCTGTCTCGCCGACCGCCGCCGCTCCAGTCGGTTCGAACTTTCTTTCGCGAAGCCACAGCCCACTGAGTCGGTATAACCCATACAAAGCACCGAACGTTCTCGGCCAGCTTCCTGGCGTGCCATCAATACCTGTCGGTGCTGGTGTCGGACCCTACTGTTCGCCCTTCGCATTGTACGGACAACGGCTGGGCGCAGCTGCTGCCGGATTCTCGTATCCTTGAGACTACTCTGCCCAGATCAGTAATCTGAGTTGCGTAGTTTTATGGCAAAGTCGCCTTTTCCTCTTTGTTGTCAGGTATGCCGAAGCTTGCACAAGATGAGATGCTAAAAGCTGGTTGCACGCACTGGAAGAACATGTAGTCTGGCATTGGCAATAGTGCCGCGTTTCCTGTGAAAGTGTTTTGTTTTTTTCGTAAAAGCAGTTTGATCTTGCGTCTTGGTTTGTTTTTTCGCGCCAAACGAATAATATGCGAAAATTACTTGGAAGTTGTGCTAAAAAGTTTGTTTCAGTTAAACGTTTACCAAGTACTTCTGTTATAGCGATTGGCGTCTTGCAAGTATGCCCAGTGTGCTTTTACAGATTTCTATTCCTGCTTTGGTTGTCGGTTTACATTTGCTTATTTTCGTGTGAGATCCTGTGCATTGTGATGTTAAACGCTGTCAATCTTCATTTATTTTTTAAAGTATATACGCCAATAAAAAGCACAAATTTACACACAACAAGCTTTGTGCAATTATGAGGCAGAGAAGGTTTGTGAAAGGGCTTGTGGGTGTAAGAAGAGGGCCTTGGTCTCCTAGATTTTGAAATTGGACTTTTTCATAGTAACTTTTCTGTAAAAAAGTTGTTTTTGTAGCTTCGAGTGGGTAAAATTATATTTCACCACTTTTGGCCCCTCTGAAAAATCCATTATTGCCCCATCCCAGGAAGAAATCGTTTCGACGCTCATGAAAGGGCTGTCGTAGAAACGTCGCACCGCTGTATTAAGATGGCGCCAATCAACGCAAAAAGTGAGCATTAGATAAAATTTTGACCTAGAAAAATCACCTAGTACAAACACCTGCAAATGAACCGAAAACTCGAATCATTAGTGGTGATATACGAAAACAGGTCGCTCAGGTTTCGAGCACGATTACTTATTAATTTGCACAAGAGGCTTTATGCATGACATGTGGAAACTGAGACTAACTGCAATGCATATTGCTTCATTTGTTTTGTTAAATCACCGTGAGGTAGTGTAGTTTGCACTTCAATATTGCGATGTAAACATCTTGACTGGTAGGCGGTTTGCACACAAAACATTTCTGGGATTTTCCATGAGAATTACGACTGGCAATTTTGAGTAGTTCATATGTTTCAGTAAATACCAACTGAAACGTTGGTATCGGTGAATAGCATTTAGGTAGCGCTAGTGTTAAGGTGAAGTAAGCTTCGATTGGCTTGGTTGAAAGGAGAATTTTTGCTTTTGGTATGTTTAAACGAAAATATCCATGACCAAATGTAACATCTGCCTACAAAATTGGTAATTCTATAATTATGTTTGTTGTATACCTTCATTAACCACATTTCCTTCTACGACAGACAACTAGAGAAAATTCTGCCGCAAGTTATTCGATTTATTAAGGATTAAAATCTGATTTGAGGAAATTAGTCATTTAATAAATGGCAAGAAATAGGTCAACAGACAGGACCAGTCATAACATGCAAAATACCCAGCTGACTAGCAAAACTATCACCGGTGGGAATGCACAATTTTCTCGTTGGCTCGAAGGTTCTATACAATGCAGTGTTTTCAGCAGAACTGGTCACATGTCTACATAGGACAAATTCTAATGTATTGTTACTGAGCACCAAGAGTTAGCAACAATTTTTTTGAAAAATGTAGCAATTGTATCGTCTAGCACATGGGTTCCCAACGTTTCTCTGACTATGTACCCCTTCAGCATTCCGACAGATGACCACGTACACCTTCAGAATTTTGACAGATGTAGATGTACCCCTAAAATTTCTTATGACAAAATATTGTATCATGATTAATAATAGATAAATTTAACAGTAAGCATATGATGGGTTTTGAAAATAATATTCACTGATACATGTATATATATTTGGAAATAAAAGATATGCAAATATATATTTCTCTTCTATTGATCACCTTAAATGTACCCCTGGGGTTACATGTACCCCAGGTTGGGAACCTCTGGTCTAGCACTTACCAGTTGAAGCGTTGTAGGCAAAAATATTCATAATCAAGGAAGCACCAGGGCTGAATAAGTTTTAATCCAGGCTACATTTGCGCGGATGTAGTTTTTCAGAAGTATGTGGTTGATTTTGTCAAGTTTTGTTTGTATGATGTTTTCCAAAGTGTTAGGTTCACTTGCAGCCACTTAGAACAAGTTCGTTGTGCTCTCAATCAGCAAAAACATGGCGCACCGTTGAATTGTAACAGAAGAGTCCAGGGGCCATAATACGCCGTCTTTGCTCCGTGCAGTCATAAAAATACCGAATGTAGTGTCGGTATTTGCCCGATCTTTTGGGCAGCGTCATAAAGTCGATGTTAACTGTTTTTGCTGGACTTGTGCTGCCAAAAAGAGATTGGTCGTTGAAAGCAGTCCATTGCGCTCGATCCAATCGCGGCGTGACTGCTGCTGCGGGACAACGGCGAACTGATGTTACGGCGAGCGTCGGTGTCGAGCTTGTCGACAGAGCGGCACGAACGATCGGCTTTCACAAAACAGAGCACGAAAATAGCCGTTAAGCCGACACTTGAGGCAGATTAAAAGACATTTGTTGTAGCTCGCCTGTCCAACGAGGTTTCGCTGATCCAGGGGTGCTCCGATGATTCACGGGCTTTCCGCACAAACAACCGCTCGATCGGCGCCGTGGAACGAAACAGTTGTCCTCTCGACGGTCGTTCGGCAGGGCTGCTTCCCCTTTTTTTGATTCTTTGGTGCGATGAAAGATTGCATCTTGGTTTGTCAGGTGGGCCTGCTTCCCCTTTCTCATTCCTTGCTTACCAGTATCAGCTGGCATTCCTTCAGCCCGTACGACGGAAATTAATCTCTGTGAAAAATTTTAATTTCACTGATCCACTTTCATCTTGCAAGGGTTGATATGACTTGTGCTGACTCTAAAGGCAAGAAATTAGAAACTTGTGTTTCACCTTCTCTGGGTTTGTGAGGTTTAAATAGCAAAGCTTTTTGTCGAAGGGTAAATTTCTTGCAATACTCGCTTATTGGTTTTGCAACTTACCTTACACTACTGATAGAATAGTTTAAAAGTTTTCTAAAGGAACGCAATATACCCTTAAGCATTGCTTGCAGATTTACGAACTGAGAATGCGTCAAGTTACGCGAAATCGATTTCCTGTTTAAAAAATTGCTTATAAACTTGACTGCGTCGTCTTTGCAGAGACTAGTTACTTGAACCACAGATATATGGAAGTCCGAATTATCGCAAGTCATGAAAGCAGAGCCCAGGCAGCTGATTCCTCCAAGAATCTAAAGCAGCTATGTCCAACCCGCGGGCCGCATGTGGTGCAGTCGAAGGTTTTGTGCGGCCCAGTTTACGCTGTAGTAAAAGTATCCTACATATGATCTTGAATTTGACATTTTTGATGCAGGTGATCCTCAGTGCTAATTTATTATGTCTGTTACCTTTTTTTTCTGTTACAGAGAGTAGATCTAGCGCAATTAATCCAGTACCGCCAAATAAAATCTATCTATCTATTTATCTTATCATTACAGTTAATTCTAATGGTTTCAGTACATTACTTAAGCTAAATTTAGTTTGCTAAGATCAAAGTAAGCTATTCAATGTGCGGCCCTCATTAATATGTCATTCAATGTGCGGCTCTGGATAACTAAGCGACATAATTTTTGGCTCAGTAAGACATTTGGGTTGGACATGACTGATCTAAAGCTTGCAGCAAACCGAGAGCTTTTAATTGTAGTACGCAATGTGGCAACAGTTTTCATCAGTTTTGATAGAAATGATGTTCTAAACTCGTGATGATTATAATCTACTGAAAAAGCAAGGCGCCGCGTAACCAATAAGCGAAATTTTTCATACTTCAGCAATCTACTTTGACGTTTGTTTGCGAAATAACTTCCGTAGAAATCGATGTGAAGTAAATGACATCATTCTGTGTTTTCCTAAATAAGATGTTAAAGTTTTCACTGCCTGTACTGCTGCATTTGCGTGGAGAAAGTATCTGAACGCAAAGAAACTATCACTAAAATAAAACTGTTAAAAAAGAAATATGTCGAAATAAAGATTCTGAGTAGTTTTCACCAACGAAAGCTGTTAATGCTTTCCTCCAGCCATCAATCACTCGTGTTTTCGTCGTCCAACTCTTTACGCAAGCTGACGTTAAATAATGTATGCAAAAGTACAGTATGAGCTTCTGTTCGACGCGGCTTTGGTCACAGGAAATAACTGATGTCATTGGTCTCCTCTGCATCACTTTTGCTAGTCGTGTTTTAGCATGTCTGCAGCGTCCATACTCCTTGCAGTTTCGTTTAAATATTTGTGAAGGTCTTATTTTCAGATGAAAGTCTCCAGCTGCATTAGTTTTTCAAACATCTTAGATCAGTGTTTCTGAACCTATGGGCCATGGCGCAGTTTTCGAGTGGGTCACGGTGTTGGGACAAAAATATGTTAGAATACAGTTACCTACACATTTAATCACTACAACTTGGGAACACATTGATTGTGTTCAGCAGCAAGATTCTCACTGAATTGCATACAGGAATATATTTGCTATTTTAGAATAAATCTGTGTTTATTTACGTGTATAGTGGGCCACGCAGTTTTTAGTAATCTGGGTCACGTAAGTAAAAAGGTTGAGAAGCACTGTTTCAGATCATGCCATACAAAGCGTTGCCACATGGCGCACAGACACAAAACAAACAAGAAGTATTCTGTTGCGGTACTTGCAGCTTGTCGATGCACGTAGGTTGCTGGGCAACACGCCGAGGCCGATTCTCATTACCTCCGTCACACAAATGTCATTGTGATATTTGTCGTATAGAAGAGTTGTGCAAGAATACGGTCCCTCGCTTTGTTGCTCTTTTTTTGTGATAAAAAGTAATCGAATCAAGTAAGAACAAAAATCACAACGACGCCACAAAAGCCTATCATCCCTCTTCCTGTAACTTGATTTGTTCTATTATGGCGCCGTAGATCGGGAAGCATATCGGTATTAAACCAAAAACACCAAAAAGCAATTTTCGTCGTGAAGAAAGTGAGCCTTTAATATTTTCACAATTAACGAGTCTGAAAAAAAATATAAGTGATGATACATTTCATGTCGTTTTGCGTAATGTTTATCGTCTTCAGATCAATTGTTTATCACAATCGGAGGAAAGCTAAAGGATGCTAGGTCTCGACAGGATCTTCGTCATTCGCGATCATGATTCGACTGATTTTCAGGGCAACGTGCTGTTACAAGAGAAGCGGTGCAATGGAAAAATATTGCCCAATGCCTATTTCTTAAATATACTGTTTTTTCTGGCTGACACCACCCGCACTAATATAGCTTCTCAATTCCTGCATCTTCCTTGTGATAAAATTGAATGCCGAATTTTTTCTCCTGTTTTAAAATCTAATTTTTCTAATCATCACAATCATCAGAATTCCTCAAATTATAAGGTAGGCCACCGCGGATTTCACTTTTCGCGCAAAGGAGCGTTGAAAACGCCCAAACGATTTTTTCGATGTTTCGCATCAACATGCGGCATCCGAAAGCAGCGCGGGTTTAATGATTCGTTTGATCTCTTGATAAGGCGATCAAAAACGCCGTAAAAGCGATGCGGCTGTTTCTTGCCCGGGATAGTGTATTGACTTTCCCTCTCGGCAAGCCTTGATGGAGGAGTTCTTTGTTAAATGGCAAATGGCTACGCCTCCGGGTATCCCATCTCGACACGGCGTAGCTGATGAATGGTGCCATCTGTATGCCTCGCCCGTTAGGCCTGTATTTTTTTTGGACGATCCTATTTCCGAAAATCTGTTCTTGGCTGCTGGTGGTCGCTGTCAGTGTCCTCCTGGACCGTGTCCGTGCTTAAAGTCGTCTTACTTCATCTAAACTGTGCCTTAGGGTCGAAAGCTAAAGGCGTTGCAGTGCAATATGAACAACGATTTACATCATTAACAGTATAATTGTAAATCAGAACTTTGGTCGCCAACTAACTTCTTTTTGTTCGGTAAGAGTCAAGCGATAATGTCTTTCAATCAGAATTTCGTTTATTCGACAGTGCTTTGTCGCTAGGGCTGAGTGTTTGTTATTATTCTGGCCCTTCACTTTACCTAGCCCTGGGTAATTGCTTTTCTAAGTAAATTCACTTGGTTGGGGATAGGATAAGCAGCACATAAAGATTGAACCAAGTTCGGAAAAGTGGCCATGATCTTCTGAAAAGTTTCCTCTCAACAGTGCGGCTTCAAACAAATCTTAGAAGGTCATCCCACGATCACAAATTTGGCGACGTCGAATTCATGCATTTAAAGTTCGGCAAAAATCATTCTAAAAACTTAAGTTTAAGGCTGATGATAGGAGCAATTTGGCGTATTTGTAGGCTTTTTTGTTGGTTTTGCTTAAAGAATTGTAGTGCTTCTGAATACGTTTTATTAAAATGAGAGGCAGTACATTGAACTGGTCGCTTGGCTAAGACTAATCAAATCAATTTCACAGATGATCATTATGCTGCTTATTCTGCTTGCAAGCAGCAAGAGCTTAATTCCCCACAGTACAGCGAGTGCACGTTCATGCAGAGACAATCGTATAAAGCTGCTATATCATTTGAGCTGTATTTATGAATGTTTAGCAAAACACGTCTGGCGCAACGTTTGTTTTGCGTAATGAAAGTTGAAACTGACCACTGAATTAAGCTGAATAGATCAGTGGAAAACAAGGATTCTGTCCAAACAACACCAGTGCTCCCTGTTGAAAGTTATTCATTTCTGCCATAAAAAGTCTTTAGGAAATCTTCTACAATACATTTGATTTGGCACAGCCAGCTTAAAGAACAAGCTTCACAATATAATGCTTTTTTCCTATGGAAAATACAGCCAACAACGGCTATTATATGATGCGTTAGATTGTTACATTTGTAAACATTTTCAAAAGCAATTATAGTACAGTGAGACGTGGTTTTGCCTGAAATGGTTATTTACCAAGATTCCCAAATTTTTCCTATTTCCGTAAACATGCTGCTGAAGTCCATCCCTGCTGTGTGATTGATATACCAGATAAGTGTCTGGCAGAAATAACGTGATTTCGAGCAGCCTTTAGAACTGCAAATAGCTTCATGATAATGACAAACGTTGATTACTTTGGTCCTCGCTGTTGATGTATCAGCAGAATGACACCATCTCTGACGCAATTACTTAGCACACAGTAAGCACGTTTGCTCAACCGGTGTGCAGTTGGAGTTAATGCTACACTGGGCAACATTGCAGTTGTCATTTTCCATGCATCTTTTGTGTCAACTTTAGCAAGCACCTTAATCCTGCAAGAATTCTTCTTCTCTTTTTATAGCGGTGGCACTTACGCTATACCGTGGATAACGTAAATTGCACGGTCAAGCAAGCAGGTTCTGGCTTTTGATGGTGTCAGTAGAAAGATGAGAAGAGCTTCATTTATTATTAAATAGTGTTTATACAGTGTCTGGCCTATAGCTATCAGGGTCTTATCATGTGTCACTTGTAAGAAGAAAAATAAAAAAATTTCCTTAAATTTGTAGCAACATCTGAGCATCAGTGCTCTGCTGATGACAGTCCACAATTTTGCTGGTACTACAAAATGTAATTCAGTTTCAAGCAAGGAATTTGCTAAATCACTATCTTAATTTTAGAAAGAGTTGTCCTCCGCGACTGAAATGGATGTATCTTGTGTTGCAACTGGCAGCTTGTCAGCCAAAGTAGAGCAGTGTAAGCAAACCGTTACAAGTATGGGTGGCGGAACAAGGAGGGTCAGGGTTCCTGGCCACCACTACGTTTCAAGGATGGGAGTTGAAAATTCAAGGAAAATGCACTTTTTTGCTGCATTTTTACTTTTTCGTTATAAAGTACATCATCTTCAAAATTTTTCTGATTGTCTGACCTTGTCGACAAGGCAAGCTTATCCTAATACAAGCATTTCTGTGACAAATCAATAAACCGTCTGTGTTTAGAAAGGAAGCCCTGGATGGTCGTGTGTATAGCAGAACTTCAAAATGTTGCGTTGTTCCAAACACATATTACTTGCACAAGAAGTTGGGGCCGAGGGATTAAGGATACAAAGTCTGACAAACTTATATGACGAGAACGTTTTTGAATATTTTTTTGGTTACCGGCATTACTTGAAAAAAGGCACCAATTTCGTGTACGCAAATTGAGAATATCTACCGCAGGTTTGCTTCACAGACAACTGTGTCTTTTCGGAGCTTAGAGTGCTACTAACAAAAATATGAAAAAATTCGCGAAAAAATCACAGCATGTGTTGGTGCGTTCTCGCATTTTTATTCATAGAATCAATCAACTATGAACCAATCAACCACTGCCGAAAATTAACAAGCAAGGGTACAACTACATCGGACCCTGGCTCTCCCACTATAAAATTCGTTCGCCACGCCTGATTGCAAGGCCTTGCTTGTTAATTTTTTACACTGCGGTTTTGGAGAAACTTACCGGTATGTTGTTATTGTTTAAACTTTAAACGATTGTGTAGCTGGCAGGATTAAACTGCACTTGGATTTGTGTCATAAGTAGAACGATCACCAGCAATCTGCTCTAAACTGGAGCAGGCGATCTATATGCTTGCTTTCCCACACTTGTTCTTATCTCTCGATTTCTGCAGTGAGAGACAGGCAGTCATTGCAACAAGGATTTACATTACACTGTTCTTGGGTTTGAAACTTTGGTTTAATTTTTTGTCACAGAACATGTTAAAATCGAAAAACAGAAAAATATTGATGCCTTTCAGGTGATATAAAGATGTGTATATTCTTACCATATCTGCTTTGGAATCCAAGTAAGGTATGCGCTGAAAAAATATATCTACGGTATGTTCGTGTAAAACTGTAAATTGTACTGAATGCATGAGGCATTCATTAGCGATGTTTGCCGCAGTGGTGATTTTAATAAATTAGTGGTTGGTACTTTTTGCAAGCGACTCCTTCACTTTTGTAAATTTGGCGTTTGAGCCCGACTGTGCGTTTCATCCTCCTGCGCTTCCTCCTCTTACATCCTCCTGTGTCCTCCTCCTGCATGCGTCATTTGCAACGTGATTGCAAACACCGCCTTTCTTTATCGGAAGTTCAATATTTCATCGTAAATGTTGTTCGTGGCCGATAACACAACCTCGTTTTCTCAATAAAGCACTTATCTATAAATACTGCGATAACAAAATCCAATACAGCCCCAAATGATGGGTAAAATAGTCAAAAGAAACATGAGCAATGATAGCGCAATACGGTAGTTGGTGCGTTCGGAATAATACACACTAATTCGTGATGAATTACGTTGGAAACAAATGGAGCTGCTAAACATAGCAGCAATTATATTTACTTCGCGACATTTATCTTCACAATAGGAAGTCCAATTCCAAATATGATGACATCTCTGAGAATTGCGTAGCCAAGAGGTAATTTGTACGACGTGAGATCTTAACGTAGAATTCTCAAGGGATGCTGACACCTGTGCGGAAAACAAGCCACCACAAATTTTTTTACAACTCTAAAAACCTGGTTTTCAGCAACCTTGCTGCAAATTCAGCACCTAACTTATCAATTTTTGTTTGTTTTTGCTTTTGGTGCTATTCTTGTTTCAAAACGTCAACAAACCTTCAGTTTCTTGATTTGACGTACAGTACAAAAAGTAAGAGAAAGAATTAATTTCAAAAAAATTCCAAAAATATATCAAAATAGTGGCGCAAGCAAGCAGAAGTGACGCAAGCCAGCAGAGATGCTTGCAGCAGACCACTGCTGACATTTCAAAAGATGTAGATAATCGAGTATAATGAAACTGCACCTGACCCACTACAACTACACAGTGTTTCCTAGGAATAGCATACTTAAAATGCTCACAAATACTAGATTTGGGGCCGATACAAAAACAATCCGTATTCCATAGTATGGCTCTGGCTCTAAGTTTCTCTGTCGCAGTGTGTGTCTCTCCTGTTTGGTGTCGATCGGCTTACACCTCAAAGTTAGACCCAGCCCTGAATAGCGCATGCCGTGCTATCACCGACTGCCCAAAACCTACCAATGTAGAGAATCTCTACTTGTCGTGTGGCATCGCTCTTCCGTACATCAGAAGAACTGCGATATCCCAACAAGAGAAAATAATGTAGGAAACCGATCCCCGACATCCTCTTTCAACCATGTAATACCAAACAAACGATTGAAATGTAGGCACAGCTTGCTCCAATGCGCAAACGCCCTCAACATCCAACCTTCCAGCCAGCGTCTATGCATGTGGCCCGCAGAAAAAGCAAACAAGTTGGCGATTCCAGCTACTCCTGTGGGGAGGAACGAACATTGGTCATCTTATTTCCTGACCCCTGATATCAACACCATGCACAAATGTGGACTTTGCTGTTCTATCCCCAAATGCAAGATTATTCGTGGAAGACTGGAGAGGACTTATACGAGCTTGGAGTGACTCGAGAAGAAGACTGCTTTCTGTTTGTATGAGACCCTTGTAGCGCTTGAAGCTTTTCAACACGTTAGTGACCTTTGTTGTTTCAGCGCAGGCAGCTTTGTGTGAGCAGTCAAACTCGTAGCAATACAGTTTCACATATTTTAAACCAGTGGTTTTCAACCTGGGAGTTGCGACCCCGTGGGGGTGGGTCGTTTGCCGTTTTTCTCGGGCAGGGTTTCTCAAACAGGGCCCTCGCCCCCCTTGGGGGCCACGGAGCGGTTTTCTGGGGGCCACGAGCAGAGGCTTTCACTAAGTAGCTTTGCCGTGATATTGCATAACCCAAGTGTCACGATATATTAACAGTTAAACTTAGAAGGGGGGCACGGCTCGTGAAAGTTTGAGAACTACTGCTCTAGGGCCGCAAGAGCTTTTGATAAAAATATTCATAATTACGTCTATATTTTATATTTCTTACGTGGAACCACTTTTTGTCGCAGCCAAAATAATAGGATCACCTGGCAGAAATGATAGAATACTTTTCCATTCAAAATTGTTTTAATTGTGATTATGACCATTAGAAAGTTTTAAGTGTGGTTATGACCATTGCAGGACAGAGTACTGTTGCGTTTGGCAACGCACGAATAACTTTGTGACGTAAGAATGTGCTTTGTTTGTAAATTAGATATCTGCTTGCGGTAGCTCACTTGCAAGTTTTCTAGTCTTTAATGAGTTGTGCTGTGGAGTGATTTGCATACGGCACGGGTCCCTATCACTGATGTGCATGAGTTTAATAAATGAGCCTTTGTTCATCATAGTGATATCGTACGTTAATTTTCAATCATTGCGATTTTCTATTGTGCAAACACAACTTCATTCCGTATGCTTGACTGGAAATTTTCGGAAGGGGGTCGTTAGGTTAAATTGGGTTGCAAAAGGGCTCGCTGCATGAAAAAGGTTGAAAACAACTGTTTTAAACTGTTTTGTGGAGCAACTAACATGTTAAGAGATTGTTCGGGCAGTACTCGTGACTCCAAGGTATGTAGACATGACAACTTTCCTTGCAATGGCCACAGCTGCGACATGGACTATCGCACTGTCTGATCTGAGTTCCAGAGTGCTTTACTATAAAATGAAAAATAGCCTCAGCTGATTTTCTTGAAACTGTCTCCCTCTGTGATGCTATTGCGCATACTGCAAGATCTTTGGTCTCGGATCCACTATTACATGAATGATTTCAAGAACACGCTTGTCTGTACTCAATGAATCAACAACGAACGACCGTGGCATATCTTTGATGTCGTCGCTTTGCGCTTGCGCGAAAATTGTTGACAAATTTGATCAGACAAATTCAGAATGCAACCATAAAGTTTAAATCCTCTTGCGCGACTCTCAACCTGCAGTTAGTGAGCTGGGCTTTCGTCAAAACAGCGAACGTCCGTCCCAGATTTGCGCTTGTGGCAGCAACGCGGTTTGCCCAACGTCGGAAATTGCGATAAGTAACAGAATAAAAAATTTATTGACTGTTATTGTTTTTACCATCACAAGATGTGGTATTTTCGCCTTGTGGTTTGATGGTCTTCCAATTTTTAGTTCATTTACTGCAGAAAAATGTAAATGAAATCACTAAACGTAAACAGAAAAAGTTGGGAAAGTTTTTAGCTTCACCATGATGCAGTTTACACACAACGATTTTTACTTTGGAAAGAAAGGAAAATTTTGAAGTGCTGCAAAATGTTATCACAAGAAACAAAACCACATATACTCTGTAGAAACAAAAACGCCAATTCTATTTCTAATATTTGTGACGCCGCTTGTTTAAAATTCACACACCTAAAGCATATTGAGACTAAGTGATCAGACACTTTCACATCAGCAACCTTCTTATGCAGGGATGGAAAACGATAACTCGTAGGCAGTATCAAGTCAGCCAAGATTAGGAAATACAGTACACCAACGCTAAGTGGAGAGAGAACAGACATTGTGTCTTCCGGCCCTTTTTCAACGTCGTTTTACTATCGCATCGACTAAAATTTCCAGCGACCCGAAGCTAAAATCCCTGCATTGTTTTGCGTCTTTTTACCATGCCGTTCATCATTCGTTTCGGTAACCAACACATAAGGTTTTATTTCGAAATAGTTTTTATTTTGTGGCAAAACTTACCAAAAATCAGCTCCTAGAAGCTCTCTTAAAAGCGAAGAAGTTAATACGAATGCAGTGTTTCTACAAACAGTAGACTATAAAGTTTCTTGCCGCTGATGTTCGAGACTAAAATATTTAGTCTTCCTCAAAACAGTTGCTGTGTAAAAGGAATACAAATTGAAAGGGAAAATTCAAACCAGGCATGCTAACTTTGGACACATTGCATCAAGCAAGAATTGCAAAAATAATCAGCAGATCTGGTAAAAGTTAGAAACAACAGCAAACTGTGTTCGAGAACACTTCATCTTTACAACGAAATGCAACAAAACTACTATATGTAAAAACAACGCGACGAAGGCATCCTTCCAGTTTGTCTGTCCTAAGTACTGATTATATATATAACAAAAGAAACTATGCGATACTTTAAGGCGGTTAATTTCTGTATGTAGTCCTTGCACAAAGATTTTGCCCGCGCTTGTCTTCACCACAGAGTTGACAACGCGACAAGCATTCTTAGATGAGAGGCATGCTCATGCTGCAACTATAGATAGTTTTGCCTTGCCCCTAAAACTCTACTTGTTGCTTTTGGTGTTGTGATTGATACTTACAAGAGGGCTTTTACGATTTTTGTAACCTAGTTACTTCGCTTGATGTATGGGCCGAGCGGCGACCAAAGTGACCGACCGTGGGTTATACAACAGCCAGACTCGCGTCTCAAGACAAGAAAGCACAAGGCGATCAATCACAATTTGCGGCTTGACCTGGTCGTTCAGAAGGTGTTCGAAAGCAGTCTCCACACGCTTTTTCTTCCTCAGACCCAGCGACAATTGGCCACGCCTTCGCCAGTTGTTTGCTATACTATCGCAATAAATCTAAATGATATTCTCTTGCATCAAAAATGCCGAATATAACACACTCTGCAAAAGAAGGCAATTTCCCTGAAGTCTTAGCGTATCGAACATACCCAGTGTTGCTCGAAAAGATAACACTTTTCAGCAGCTCCGGCCAGGTGCAGGAAATTCTTGCACCAGTTTCAGCTTCGGGCAACACACTGATCGATGGTTGAATTGCGGCCAACATCAGGTCTTCGCTGAAAAATATGCGCGGACGCTTCACGTGTGTTAACAGAAGATACACAGAGGATACGGTCATTAGCTTTTGGAACCGAACTGTTCGGGCCAGGCTCGCACTTGAGGAAAACAACGCTGTGAACCTTTGCTTCCCAACTGATAACAACGACCGGAGAAACGCTGAACGTGTTTCCATCCGCTACCGTCGTTCCGGATCTTTTGTGAGGATTTACTCATAGCCGGCTTTGAAACGAAAATAAATGAAAATTGTTGAAAGGATTTGTGGAAGCATCTGAGTGTGAAGTTTATCCACGGAACGGGTTTTTGCTCCCGTTTACCTCGCGATCGGCAGCACGGAAATAAACGGCTCAACATTTCGAAGACTTGCACATGTGGTGACGTTCTGGTCACGTGATGCGAACATTCGCTGAAAAATACATTTGTCGCGTTCTTCCCAGAACGAACGTGTTGACGAAAGGTCAACGATTATGTTTCCGTTTCTTTAGTTTTTCGTATTTTCGAACGAGCCAAGCTGTTTTGTGACCGGAAGAAAAACACGCGGTCATCTGCGTAAAGTAGCAATCATTGTTTCATCCCATGCTAATTGTTGCAAACAATGATGTCTGTCATCGATGTGGATCAGGCAAGCACAGCTTGTGCGTAAATTCTTGCAATGAACTTT
>Ga0210059_1006081_pt1 | contig 19384 bp, 19 predicted proteins | sample Ectturendosymbi2_FD_188042 | JGI IMG/M metagenome (GOLD analysis project Ga0210059, IMG submission 188042) | Ecteinascidia turbinata endosymbiont from Florida, USA - Sample 2 (SPAdes) (version 2) | ecosystem: Host-associated > Tunicates > Ascidians > Unclassified | place: Key West, Florida... | reverse complement strand
GGAAGCAGTGGTGTGCAGCGGTGCGACATGGTTGTCGTTGAGAAGAGCGGTGAAGAGCATCTTTGCGCTGAAGCGTGTTAGGGTTACGGTTAGCTGTTCAGAGTGCCGTACGGTTAGCCCCAGAAGCTAGCCATACGGCGCCGTACGGCTAGACACTGCCTAATTTTAAAGATCATCTTTATGCTATCATAGCTTGCTATAGTCCTTTAAAGAAATTTTTGTTGTAGATTATGTTATTGTCTTAAAATTGTTATTTCATGTCGAAATCATTATTGTTTTAGACCAAACCTAAAAATTTCTTCGACTTTGCAAAATACTAGATATATATTTAGAGCAGTGGTTCTTTACTGGGGGGCACACTTTCCCAGGGGGGTGTCAAGAAATTTTATGGGGGACACGAGCCCGTACATGCTCTACAACATAGAAAATTTTTGAATGGGACTGTGTCCCTTTCAAACGTTATGCCAGTGCTTATTTTACGCCACTACATGTTATTTGGTTTAGTTTTGGCAGAAATGGAAGTCGAGGTTAAGTATCTTGAAATTTTGCAGACCGAATTTGAGTGTGCATGCAAACATTCAGGGGCGCAACCAGGGGGACTGTTTAGTCGACATGCCAAGACCCTTTAACAATAGCATCTGTGCCCTTGTGGCATTTGACAGAGCTCCACGCAGCCTGTGATGCTGCTTTGGCTTTCTGTAATTCAACAAGCTTTCTGCAATGTGGCCGTACACCTGCATAGTACTAATTTTCCACAGTACTCCCACTGTGTTCTTCTGTGATGCGACAATGTATATCTATGAAGATTTCACTGCACTTGAGCCACACTATTGTTGAATCTGAGAATAAGTTTTTAAATGCAGCTTGGCAGCTATAGACCAGTACCATATGACGTCGACTTCTCAGCCAAGGAAAGAGTAACTTTGCTTTCTGACCATCCCAGTGGCAACATTCAGCTGCTTAATCTCGGAACCGTGTCTTTTACTTACATTAAAGCAGCGTGGAACAAATGTTTGCATCTAGAAATTAAAATAAGATTTCTATTGAAATATCCGGTTTGTGTGATTGACCGTGCTATTTTTTTTAAGTCTGAATAGTTTGAGATTCTGGAATCATATGCGAAAACGCAGTTATAGCGTTTAACCCAGTGGTTGCCAAAGTGGGATAAATTAACCCCAGGGATTATATGTGATTTTGGGAGTACCCTGGAACCAAAATGTTGCTCTGTATTATGAGCGATCACTGCGAAAAATTTGGGGTAATAAGACAATTGCTACCTTGTTTAGGGTAACAGCTCAAAAGTGTTTGGGAACCACTGGTTTAACTGAAATACGATTAGTCAGAGTAATCTGTATTCACTCTGCGAAGTAGTGTGCCGTTGCAAAGCTATGCAGAGTAAATAAAAAACAAAAAATTTGCCAAGGTTCGCGCAAGTCATGAACAAGCAACCACAACACATTAAGCATGCGGGCTAGAGTGGGAACATGCCTGTCTGTGACTACCAGTAAATCTTGTACAATGTCGCTTAGAAAGAAAGTGTTTTCCATCTAAAGTTGCACCAAATGTTGGCCAAAATTGTCAAACAGTGGCCTATAATTTTGGGTGCAGGGCTATATACAACCTTCTGTGATGAGCGAGTGTTAGTAGTCATCAGGTTCGATGCAACATTCCTATCTTGAGGCCTTATTCTGAAAAAATATATACCACTTTCTTGAACGATGCAGAAATTCTAACAACATGTGGTTGCATGCTTTGATGCAGTCAGATTGTTTATATTCGTCCTTATTCTTTGAACACTACAACCGCATTTTATTTTGTGACTGAGTGCTCGGATGTTGCAGTGTTTTTTCGTTTGAGGGTGTGTGCATGCTACAATACTTCCATACTTTACCTGGCCTTGACCAGGGCTGGACTCAGTGTCCTACTCTGGATGTAGTGTTGAACCAAGTGTTACAGGTTTGTGAACAATAGTGTTAGGAAAGTGTCTGTAACCCTGTTGTTCTACCTCCAAACTCGCTATGAATTGTTCTGTTATGTCTGTTTTTATCAATCTGCATCGTGCAGACTGTGTGTGTTTGTACTCTATACACTTGGCAGGGTTTTTGCTGAGGGAAATGTTAGGTACTCGGTATGGACCTATAGGGACCTGATTTCTCTGATTCTAGGGACCCAAGTCAGATTCCTAAAATGCTTTAACAAAACCCTGGATTTATGTTTGTTACAAAACCTTAGAACTAAACAAATTCACCAAGAGATACATTTGTTTTTACAACTTATTTAAAGTAAGGGGGGCGTGAGCCAATGCCAAAGGAAAATTACTTCAGAGGAGCGTAATAATAAAAACGTTAAAAACCACTGATTTAGAGGTATACAGAACTATGAAATTGGTTTGTTTTGTAATGTGCAAACAGATGTCTATTCAATAAGACTGTAATCTTTTTCTCCAGAAAGCTTGTGCATTTACATATGAAAACTATGAAGAAAAATAGCAGATTTGGTAATTAAAGCGCTTCAGTTGCAAGATTATTTATTAAACTGGCATAGAAGACATGTAAACTCTCAATATCCTGATATCTTGTCTATTTTCCCATGGCAAACCAACCAGCAGCAAATGTGTTAATGTTTATACCTGTAGTTGTATTTTTCAAGTTCACAACATCAAAGAATGCTTTCACTTTCATTTAACCGTGTACTCGTGTGATAAATATGGCAAGTTGGGATGTATCCACACTGTCTATTATTTAATCAAAAGCAAGTGAAAAATTGACAAAGAATTTTGAAGTTGTTTATAGCATTTCACAAATATTGTTTCATGTAACATGAATTCATTTTGACACAGTTTGATATGAGAAACTGATTAAGCTGGAATATTTCACTTATTGGTGCAATTTCTTCACCTGCAGCAGATATACATTCTTGTATAACCTCACCATCCACAAAGAGTAGAATTTTCAGTGCAATAATATGATATATGCACCTACTAGCATTTAAAATTGTAGTTGCTTCAACTGTACACCATCAAAATGTATTTTGCTGAGACTTTACACAAGTTTTAGATAACTGCAACTTAGCTTTTCATTCACCAGTGTTAAGCTCTTTAATTCCATCATGCATTGCTGTAGTACCTTTTCAAGTTATAAGATTTTAGACTTGAAAAAATATGCAACATAAGAAGCATATAACCTCGCTTTTCAGTTTTCACTTAAACAAAAAGCACACGTCTTCTCACTTCTTTGAAACTGTTTAATGTCACCCACAAGCTTTCTCTGTTTTGTAGATGTAGCATTAATATGTTAAATATACTTCGCTCAATAAACCAGTGTTTAACCCTTACAGCTACTGAAAGTGTTTGAATCCTAACTGCAATGATAGTGACTATTTGCACCTCTCATCACTCCCAAAATATGATGTAAAAATAAGCAATTTTACTGCCAATAGGAAAGAGTAGAAATCCGTTTTGCATTATGGTGGCAATGGGTGCATAAAAATCTATCAGTATGTGACACAGATATGACAAAGAGGCACTGAGGACCACTGCATCAAAAATGTCAATTTAGGTTATCAAATAATAGCTAGCTGTCATAATATTGAACACACACAACAACAAAAACTTTTCAACAGAGCCACATAAAACCATCGACTGGACATGCGAACCACATGCTACAGGTTGAACACAGCTGATTTAAATCTTACTTAAAAATACACTTTACTTATGACAAAAAATGTAGCTGTAGTAACATAGTGTGTGAAATTCCTCAGGATCTTGCTTGTAGACCAGAGTTCCCCAACATTTTTGTGTGTGTGGCCCAGATAACTTTTGGTAAAAATCACATGGCCCATTATCTTGTCAATAAAGGCTACACTGTTATGTGCATAAGCAAACATTATATGTTTCTGAAGTAGTGATTTACATTAATATGGCCAACCCAAACAGTGCACTATGGCCCACCAGTGTGCCACACTTCACTGGTTGAGAAACACTGTCTTAAATCATTTGCATTTTAGCAATGTGCTTCAATGATTGCCACTTTAATAAAATCTAAGATAGTGTTTTGTGCTGATATTCCTTGTCAAATGCATACATGAGGTATCCTTGAGAACTTTTACATCACATAGCACAAATATGTCCTGGTCATTGCAACACTTGTGAAGCTCATACAACCTATCCTTTGAGGTGTGAAGTACTTTACAGCTTCATAGGTCCAACTAAAGAAATATTTTTCCCAAAAATGATGGTGTCTATGAAGAAGGTTCTCGTGCACCATGACAAATGGTACGGCCACCAATATTCGCCGGTACCTTTCTCATTTTTTGTAAATTTCATATAGTGGGATGGATTCCAGATGCTATTCTTAGAACATGCCATGTCATGGGAGAAATGATGAAATACAAAATCAATGCTTAGTAGAGAAAGCACCAGATTTTAAGTGTTTTCTCTGCTCAAGCAGCTTATTAACAAGTTCCATTCCGGGTTTGTGAATTGGTTTGCTGATTTGCCAAACGTTCCCTACCGGTATGTTTTTCGGCAATTGTCCTCAGAAGTTTCACACCTTCACAGGACACCTTTGAAAAGTTGCCACAGCGCAAAAATTCGCACCACCGTTGCCTGAGGCGTGTGTGAGTGCAAGAGTCGGTCTAGCGCTTGTGGCAGATCAAACATCAGCTTGCCGATTTGTCTATTCCCTTCCCTCATGCAATCCATAGTGCTTCAAATATTCATAAAAGTTTTAAATAAACATATTCTTTCCAATTGCGCTGCATTCATTGCGATTGATGATCCATGCAAAAACCAAACCCAACAATGGTCTCAGTGGAGTTGCATTTCGTGAGCTTTTTTCTTTCGATTTGTGACCTGCCAACCACCTTAATTTGCCAGATTTCATGTGCAAATAATCAACAAGATCAAAATCTAAAGTAATTGGTGCATTGTTCTTTGCTTGGAAAATTTCCAACCCATCAGCACCTTGGTGTATGCTGTATTCACTGTGTTTTTTCTTCCTTTCAGAATTCAAACGTATCAATATTCTCGATGGAGGTGCCTTTTCGCAAGATATTGTTTCTTTCGAATTTGTAGCTTATCAACCGCTTCAATGTTGCCAAATTTCGTGCGCAAACAAGCAACAACTTGAAAAATTACAAACATTGATACAATCTTTATTGCTTGGAAAGATATAAACCCATCAGTGCCTTGGCTGATGCTGTAATTACTGCAAAAGTTTGTTCCTTGCAAAAACCAAACCTACCAATGTTGTAAATGAAGCTGACTTTTTGTAAGATGCTTTTTCTTTCCTATTTGTATCCTACCAACTGCTTCAACGTTGCCAAATTTCATGCACAAATAAGCACAAAGTTGAAAAAACAAAGACAATGGTTCAATGTTCATAGCTTGAAAAGTTTCAAAACCCTTTTAGGGCTATTCCGTGTCAATTCTCAAGAAGTGGTCAGGGTACGCTCTGAATTTTTCTTCAAATTGTCATAACCCCTTATGTTGAACATCTGCAATATTTGAAAGAAATCTGTCAAGAAATGGCATGATTATAAAGCTTTTTAGTTGGGGGGGTGTAGTTGCAAGGACGCAAATTATTCATATTTGGCCATGTTTAAAGCCTTATTACTGCCGAACTACATTAGTGAACAACCTCAATATTTCAGGGATGCTAGTAACTTTGCCAAATATTGAAAAAATGACATTATCTATATTGTGACTTTCAAAGGTCATGTTCCCCCAAAGTTGACTGTTTCTAGCTCTTGCTACAAATTTTCGAAAATTTTCAAACCTTGCCACGGTTTTATTTCTTGATAGTTTTCGCTCGTATTTGGAAGAATTGTTGCTGATAAAAATATCTTTGACCTTAGAAAATTTTATTGCAAAATATCATTAGTTTTGTGAGATATCTTGGGTCAAACTTGGAATGAAACGAAAAAGCTAGAAAAGTGGGGTACCTTTGTCGCCTTGGTTTCCCAGTCATGGGTAAACCTTTTGATCTCGCAAACCTTTTAATATTTTGCAATAAAATTTTCTTAGGTCAAAGATAATTTTATCAGCAACAATTCTTGCAAATATGAGCGAAAAATATGAAGAAATAAAACCGTGGTAAGGTTTGAAAATTTTCGAAAATTTGTAGCAAGAGCTAGAAACACTCCACTTTGGGGGAACATGACCTTTGAAAGTCACAATATAGATAATGTTATTTTTTCAATATTTGGCAATGTTACTAGCATCCCTGAAATATTGGGGTTGTTCAATAATGTTGTTTGGCAATAATAAGGCTTTAAACATGGCTAAATATGAGAAATTTGTGCCCCAAGGCTACTCCCCCCCAACTAAAAAGCTTTATAATCATGCCATTTCTTGACAGATTTCATTTAAATTTTGCAGATGTTCATCATATGGGGTAATGACAATTTGAGTAAAATTTCAGGAAAATTGGAGCGAGTGCCTTGACCACTTGTCGAGAATTGACACGGAATGGCCCTTTAGGGACTGCAAAAGCCAATTTATCGTTCTGCTCGTCAGTTTTTCAGAGATAACTCGCAAACGACTATAGGTATGTCGACAGGTAAAACATTGCACGAAAGTTTTTCGTGAGATCTTTCAGATAGGTCTAACAGCAAGTTATGTTTGCACTAGAAATTTCTGAGAAAATCCGCTTTTTTGCTTTGTTTCTTGTCTTTTTGGGAAAGTTCTTGATAATTTTCAAAAAAATTTATTGCCACCGTTTTAGCTTTGTTGCAGGGACTATACCTGGCCTCGAGTGCTTTCACGGACTATACCAAGTCGCTTGCCATTATTTTAGGGTTGGGGAAAACAATGTTGCGGCAAAAAACAAACTGGGGCAAAAAAGACAATTTGAAAAAAGCGATTTTTTAGGTTTTACGCCAAAATCGCTGCTGATACTGGATTTCAGAGTGCAGTATTGGAACAACGCAAAATACAACCAATAACAAAAGGTCGAAACTTTTCAAAATGCTTCATTGCACTTTTTGTCACTTTTCTTCAATTTTCGGACGCTTGTCAGAAATTTTTCGGATCATTGGCATAACTTTTTTTATTCATTCTCATTACTTCTGCTTCAAATTTGGTAAGATGTTGTAGGACGCAGATGTGAAAATGTACTGAAACTTTCAGATTTTTTGTGTTTGGTACCAGAGGTATGATATTTTACATGTGAAAAATGACCAAAACTCCGCTAAAAAATCAACAGATATATTTTGTACTTTCCAAAAAAATAGCACAATTCTTATATAAATATTTTTACAAACTTTGAGTCCTGGCCGACATTTTCTGTGCCGAATGAATTTTTCTAACGCATTTGTAGATTTCTATACAGGTTTTTGAGCATACCCACTGTTTTTGTTTTGATTACTTTGCTTTTTCAGTTTTTCCCCTGTTTGAGTTTGCCAGTGACGCCACAAAGCTATCGCCAATACCTCAAAATATGCGCAGTGAAAAAAATTTTCTTACAGTACCTTCCTGGTGGACGTAACTTTAGCGGTTTGCGAGTTACCACAAAAATTGTGCAGTAATGTCAATATATCAGCTTCTACGGTCCCTAAAAGGTTTATTGCGAGAGTAAAAATACCAATTATCTCAGTGGAGCCGCCTTTTCACGAAATGTTTTTTTCTATTGTCAAATTTCTTGCACACACAAGCAGCAAGTTGAAAGAAGTAAAAACATTCGTGCAATGTTCATTGCTTGAAAAGTTACCCTGGAATGCTAACGTTGTTGGTATGTCACACGAACACTGACCCCATGCGAATTTCACTTGTTTTCAAAAAATAATATTGGTTATTTTTGGCCAAGGTTACCAATGGTGAAAGCTTTTGTTTTTCTTGGTCAGTTTTGGCCAAGGATGACAACGGTGAAGGGTTTTGGTTTTGAGCATTTTTGACCAAGGATACCAATGGTGAAAGTTTTGCTTGATCTTGGTCATTTTTGTCCAAGGTTACCAACGGTGACAGTTTTTGATCTTTTAGCCTTTTCGGCCAAGGATACCAATGGTGAATGTTTTTGTTTTTTTTTTGTCATTTTTGGCCAAGGATACCAACAGTGAAAGCTTTGTTTTTTCATGGTCATTTTTGGCCAAGGTTACCAACGGTGAAAGTTTTGTTTTTTCTTGGTGATTTTTGGCCAAGGTTACCAAGGGTGAAACTTTTGGTTGGTCTTGGTCATTTTTGGCCAAGGATACCAACAGTGAAACTTTTGCTTGGTCTTGCTCATTTTTGGCCAAGGTTACCAACGGTGAAAGTTTTTGTTTTTCATGGACATTTTTGGCCAAAGTTACTTTTATTGGCCACTTTGGCTATGAATACCAATGATGAAAGTTATATTTGAGATTTTGGGCAACCTCTGGCGTCCTGCTCTGCCAAACACGAGTTTGCTGGAGGCAATCTCTGGCACCCCACTGTGTAAGCAGGAGTTTGCGCTCCGGAAGGTAACTGCAGGCATGGGATTGCAAGTACGAGTATCTCGTACCCTGGAACGGAACATGTTAAGTTTTTTTCTTCTTGCTTCCAAAACTTTTAATTCAATATTTTTTGTATGTAATATATGATGTGTAAACCTCTTAAAAGTTCTTTACTCTCTCTGGTGTAGATATCTTGCAGTTTTGCTCATATTTTAGAGTTATTCTTCATTTCAGCTGAGATATCAAGCTGAAAATTAGTCTTTTGATTAAACATTTGCATTTCTTTTGTTTTTATTTTTGTTTTGTGTCTCACTACTTTATTAACACGTTTCATTATCTTCCTGATAGGACAGAAAAAAGTGTCTAATATGGCAATTCAAAGTTTTTCTGATCTCTAAATTGGGCATAGACTTTATTTGGAAATAGGAGATTATTTTTTTAAAATTTATAATGTCTGGACTTGCAGTTTGAGGGCAACAGAAGGGGTTTTCTGTTGTCCATTCTGCAAACGTGTGCATATCTAATAGCAGTTCATTTTTTCCATTTCATTTCTATCCAGCCAATAGTTGTTTGACAAGTTTACTAACAGTTGGAACTTCATTGTTGGCCTTTTGTGTCCCAATAAGCGTTTTTCTGCTGCTACATATTGCACAAATAGTTATTGCACATGACAAACTTTTCAGTAATTTCTGTAATTTGGTCACGGTCTTGTTTTCCATTGTATTGCTCAGTTTCTGCTGAAGTCTGGCTTTCTTCCAAGTCTTTTTCTGCCCTTATTTTAATATTTCGTTTCATGTCAAGATCAAGGCAATTTTGAAGTTGTAATTCCATGACCTGTTGTTAGATTGCAACCTCATGGTTTTCATTTTTGGGTACTGTTGGGCAGAATTAGAAGAGCGAAATTGGTTTGGCCAATTGATTGTTTCGTGGAAACATAGGTGAAAAAATCAACTGGCAGTGTCATCTCCTTTGACCTTGTCAAACCGTATCCTAACAGAAATGAAAAAATTCATTCTTTTTCAAACCAACTTTTTCTCTAATGAGGGTTGTCGGGGCAGCAGCCCTTAGAGGACTTGAAATACTTCACGGTCAACAGCAATACCAGATAGATCTGCTGGCTCCACACCAATATGGGACCAAGCAAGGTCGGTGATATAGTCACTCCACCTGGTCCTTGGATGACCTGTGGGTGGCTTTCACGTGGATGTAGCCAGCAGCATTTGCCTCATCAATCTATCCTGGAACATTCTGGACGCATGGCTGAATCAAAGTACAGCAGCTGTGATCTCTCTATTCGGAGGAAGAGCAGCTTGATAGGGTTTTACAAGAATATCGCCGCTGCACACTTTTTCGTAAAATGCCACTCCTTGAAACTCATTCTTAAAAATTCCATCTCTGCTGCTTGCATTTCAGATAGCATTCTTAGCCATCACCCAAAATGTATGACCATGAGTGCTGACCGGAACAAAGACTGATTCATGAACTGACAGCTTTGCAGTGTTTGAAAGCTCCCGTTTGTGGCCACAAATGGACAAAGCTCACGCAAAACTGCGTTTGCTTTGTCTATCCGTGTATCAGTGTCCTGTTCCGTCTTCCGTCACTCGTGAATACTACTCCAAGTAACTTGAACTTCTCCACCTACTGTGGTGTATTGCTGCTTGCTTGCGCTGTCTTTGATTCCTGGAGAGACATAATAACACAGTCTTTTTAGTGCTGGTTTTTTTCAAGTGGTGCATACCAACACCAAGAAGTAACTTAAACGTGTCGCAGGGGCGTAACGAGGGTGGGTGGCGCTCGGTGTCAAGCGAAACTTCTGACCTCTGCAAAATTTCTGACCCGTTATTGTTTGTCACCTATTTTCCTTCTCAGAGTAAAGTAATAAAATTTGGCGATGACTTTTTTGATGTGTGTTGTGCAGATTAAAACTTTTTTGTTAGATATCAGATACCCACAAGAGGCTACAGTACGGGAATAACTACAACCACTGAACAAATTTGGACTTAGTGTTAGACCTCAATTATGTTCCTTTTTCTAACCAAACCCTAACCCGACACACTTAACGAAACCCTAAGCCCTAGTCATCAGTTTTTTCAGCGTATTTGAAATGTAGAATATTACTCTGTGTATGCGCACATGGCGTGAAGTCAGAAATTCGCTTGACACCGGGGCAAGAAGCAAGTTTGGCACTCCCATGTTCAAATCTGAGGTCTTTCGAAAGCAAATGCACTGTATTGACGAAAGTACTTGAGGTATTTTGGGGCTTTTCCGCGCCCTCTGCAATCATTCGGTGCCGGGGAATTGTTCCCCTTCGTTACCTCCCTGATTTGTCATGAATGTATTTTTGATGAACCAAAAATCTTGAGATCCGCAAAAAAATGGCTGCGTCTGAAGGTTTTCTAATCGCTCGTACACAACCGCTACCCATTGCTAAATGTGATACCAGCACTACGTCGTTGTTAATTCTTTTCTATCTTATTCAGACACTGAGCAATCTCTTGCTAGTTCTCCCCTTACCGTGTTGATCGATTTTAATTCTATGCCAGCTTTTGTCTGCGCCCGTGCGCTGCCTCTCCACTGCGGTATAACGCTATTGCAATTCATTCGGTCTTTGCTGACGATGAAAACAGCTCTGACGTAAAAGGCGCATATGAATGTATTGAAATTATGCCTTGTTGCGTTATTTTGCTTTTATCCAATTTTTAAGTTTCACCATACCTCATGTTGACTTCGGTAATTGACGTAGCGGTTTTAATTTTAAGTCGTTTTTTTAGAAAAAAAACTGAAATTATTTGAGGCGCTTTGTAGAAAGTTTTGCAAATCTTAACAGTGGTGCGTGACAAGCACGTCTCGTACCACGTCGTGATATGGGTTCATTTAAATGCTATTTAATATCACTATGGAATTTTTGTATTGCAGAAACTTTACCACTTTAAGCTAGAAGTGTTGGCCAGTGATAAAAATGGTAGAGATTGCCTCGAAATCCGACGATGCTTTAATGCCGCACCGCGAAAGCGTTCAGGACATGTTCGCGACCTTCAGACAAGAGCTCGACGCGCGGCACGACTTGTTCGAAAAAGTGGTCAAGATCAGTCGTGACGTCACAGTCGAAAGCAAGCGAATGATTTTTCATCTGCACCGGGTCGTTGGCAACGTCGAGGAAAAGCAAGCCTGGCTGAGTCAAGCCGAGGAGAAGAAAAACGCAATTTTAAAGAAACTGGAGCAAGTTGCCCTTCTGCTCCGTAACGAAGACCCGTTGCAATTTGCCAGGTCTTACTCGCCAGGATTGCAAGAGTTCATTGAAGCGCTTGCACTGCTGCGTTTCCTCCGCGAAGTCGACGACGTCGCGGTCGCACACATGAACCAGACGGTTTTGTCCATAAATTCGATGCGAAACATGTTGACCTTTTCGAACCAAGGCGACGAAATAACTCTGCCGGTGCCAGTGGGTGAGTTCCTTCTTGGCCTGGCGGACGTGAGCGGGGAGGCCATGCGGATGTGCATCAACTCGTCTGCCAACGCGCTGGGTTGTCGAGACCTGTCCAGCAGCCTACCCTGGAAGCTGTGCGAGTTCGTTCGGATCTTGCACGACGCGTTCGTCATCTTCACCGATCTGACCGACCCCGGGTCGCCGAAGCGAAAGTCGCTCTCCGAAAAGACGCGAACCATGTTGGCGAATTTGAAAAAGTGCGAAGACGTCTGCTACACGCTGGCCATCCGCGGTCAGGAAATGCATAAAGACGTTTTAAAGACGACCCTTCTCGAAAGCTCTGGAACAATGTAAGTGCTGTTTCCGTTTCTGAACACTGCTGTTCCGCACACGGCGGGTGGAAGACAAACAGCGACGTGGAGGTGCTGGAATCGTATTGAGAAACGGCCTCGTGGCTGTCAGGACAATGCCCGATCCTTTGTCATTGGCACACGACGCCGATCTTTATTTGTCATGAAATCTCCTGCTCACAATAAACCGGTCTGCTGGTGGTGACAAACAAACGTGGACATGAACTCCCGCTTCTAGCGTTGGGAGGCAAATAACCCCGTGGAACGCCACGTTTATGCGAGTAGGAATATATTCTCAAAGTAAATACCACAGTTCACCAACAGGAAATACAAAGGTGGACAAGAAATTAATGAAAATGTTAGCACTTTATTTTATTGTCTTCTCTTTGCTAAACGTTGGTTGCTCTCTGTGCTCCACACAAATAGGCCTGTTGCAACGCCATAACTTCGTACATGATATCTTCACTGTATAAAATTTACACCTCCCTGAAAACTGCCTCTGGTTCCGATAAAGCTCCTGACGAAACATCAGTAAAGCGAGTCAAACAATGTTGAACAAGCTGTGCACAATCATAGGCGTAGCCAGGGAGGGGGGCTAAGGGGCCATGCCCCCCCGAAATTTTTAGAACATATAGTCATTTTGTGCTTTAAGAGGCGTTTTTCCAAACAAAATGGTGTTATTCGCCTAAAATCGAACGTCTTGGCCCCAAAATTTTTGGGCCGGCTACGCCACTGTGCACAATCGGCCTGAATTGCAGGAGTGTTTGATCTGAGGTTGGGTTATGGATGCATCAAATGCATGGGCGTCGAAAATATTTTTCCAGGGTGGGGGCGATAGGGGATTTTTCCAGGTGATGGCCAAAAGTATTTTTCCAGGGTTACAAACAGTGGTGAAATTTCATTTTACCAACTCAAAACTAAGACAAAAACAATTTTCGACTAAACTATTAATAAGAAAATATCAAATTTCAAAATCCAGGGGAAAAAGCCCCCCTGCTGACGCCCGTGGTCAAATAAGAAGTTATATTGCGAATGTTTATTTGTTATTTCCAAGATTGTTTCGATTCCTAAGGCTACTTCCCCCGCAACCCTCCCCCCAAAAAAGCGAGTGTCAAACTGAATAAATAAATGCATTTATTAGACCTCTCAATGATTTTTCTAAGTCTAATTTAAAAGTAATGTGCTTAGCTTCACTCCACATACTTATCAAGAATTGTTTAGTTTATACGTCGTATTTTTCATGTTACGTACTTCCGAAACTAAATTGGTAAAAACTACCGCGCTTAAATCACTTGACCATACAATGCGAGACTGACACGATAACACCAGCAAATTTTTGGATTCCTTCCAAACAAACGAGTCCCAAAGTCATGCGCTGGCTGCTCCGAAAGAATATGAATTTTTCAAACACAACACATATTTGAAAAAATAAGGACGGCTGGGCAAAGAACATGGCCGAGATTTGAATTAGACACTGAATTAGGATAGGAGTGGACTTGGAATGCAAACTATTTTCATCGCCGGCACCCACCCCTTCGAATGACCCTCCCAAGAACAGCGCGGGTCCGGCTTAACTGCCTCCGCAACGGTGTCGGACGTTTCCGCTCCTGCTTGTACAAATGGGTTATGGCCTCCTCTGCGGCCTGTGAGTGTGGCGCAGAAGAACAAACCGTCGACCATGTCCTCCAGTGTCGAATCCATCGACCTCCTCATGGACTGCACGGCCTGGCAGTTCTGGACGATGAGACAATCGAATGGCTGCTCAACACCTGCCCCAAGGTCTAGTGCTGCCAACAGTGGTTATGAAGAACTGACTCAAAAGATGAAGAGCTTTCAACGTCAGAAACCACATGGATTGCTAGGATTTTGATCTAAATTGCGATGAATGTGCTGTAAAATCTCACACAATTGTGACCGTGGAACTCTTTCCACAGTTGGGTGACGCTATGAGGGCTTATGAATTCAGTATCCAAAAAAAAAGAAAGCTGGTTTTCAACGGCGAAATAAATAAATCTAACCCAGCGATTGGCAAACTTTACAGTGCAAGGACTGTATTCAGAAATTCGCAATTTTTAAGAATCGAAACGTATATCAGGTAAGATTAGTCATGTTTAAAATATGGCCAGAATGAAAGGCTTCGGTTGCCGCATTCTTCTACAAACTTACCTTCGTCGCGTTCCATTGCAAAAATGAATCCTTGTCAAACACAGTTTACTGAGAGGCTGCTTCAAAATTTTCACTCGATCAGTTGAGTTGTTCTGCTGTTTACGCTTTGGTGAATTGTGTCCGAAGCTACTTTTTTTCGCTCACGGACCAGCATTTTTTAAATCGCCGAAAAAAGTATGTGAATTCGATCACGATGTCCAAAAATATAGACTACTGCAGTGCTATTCAACCTTTATAAAGACCGTTCGCACTCTTCTCTTCCACAAAAGTTTCACTCGCACAACCAAGTAGAGATGTTGAAAAATAGCCGTACAATCAGATAAGCCTCTACGAAACACTGTAGAAATTCAGTTTAACTGACTAAAATAACGAATACCAACTGTGAATTGTAAGTATGAAAATATGTTAAAAATATCAGCATTTATTGATTCAAAACATGCAATGAAGACTTGGCGGTTGCTGAAAATTTCTTGAAATTTCTTTCAAGCTAAAGCAAGAGTTCGAGTGCTTTCTCTAACTCTAGCTTTAGCTTTTCACAATTTCATCCATACGCCTTTGCTTGCAATTTTCAGGACTGAAGATGCGAAAAATACGTGAAATCAATTTCCTAGCAAAACAATTTGCTGTTTGATTCCACTGCGTCATCTTTGTGGAGACTTGTTATTGGAACATCTGCGGAAAAGAGAAAAATGAAAAGGCACACAAACAATAAACACCCAGAAAACAAAAACAAGTTGGTTTCATTCTTCAAACAACAAACACGACAATTTATTGAACAGCAGCGACAATTCCAGCAAGTGGCACCCCTTGATCAACATCTCGTATTATCATCACAAAAAGTTGGTCATGTCCTTACGTCAGCTTGGAAGCCATTTATTCTGGCAGAAAGCGTTATAAACTCTGCCTGGAGATAGCATGGGAAATTTCATGGATTACCCAATGCTGCGACCGAACTGCAAAAGCTAGTCTTGCCCGATACTTCCATGCAATCTTCTTCTTTCGTTTGAGCGAGTTCTTTTATCCACTGCTTGGCCGCGCTAGATTTCGGGGCAGATGTTGAGCAGCCATTCAATTGTCTCATCGTCCAGAACCGTCAGGCCGTGGAGAAGTCAATGGATTGGATATTGGAGGACGACATGGTCGACGGTTTGTTCTTCTGCGCCACTCACAGGCCGCAGAGGAGGCCATGCCCCAATTTGTACAAGCAGGAGCGCAAACGTCCGACACCGGTGCGGAGGCGTTTAAGCCGGACCCAGGCTCTTCTTCGGAGGGTCATTCGAAGGGGTGTGTACCGGTGTCTGGAAGTAAAGTGCAGAGTCTTGTGGGGTTGTCCGCGTTCCGTAGATACCGCCATGTTACGGATCAAGCCAGTGGTGAACATGGGCGTCCGCAGAAATTTTTCCAGGGGGCATGGCAAGGTCGATATTTTGCTTGTCTTTTTCAGTTTTTTGGCGATGCAACGCAAATGGACGTACACAAAAAATGTCCAATGTTACGACAACGGTTACATACAGCGTTTTCCCTATAAGAAAATTTTACACTGAGAAAATGTTTGTTTTAGTGAGAATGGATATTTTAAGACAGAGTTAGCAGAGTTCTAAATGAATTACAAACTTTGTGAATCATTGGAATAAGCACAAAATACGAACAAAATAAATATTTAATTCAAATAGCTTCTTGTTTTCGTGTTTTTCCAATGTTTTGGAAGGTTGCAAGTCCGCGAAATGAGATTTCACTGTGCAAATGGTCTGGTGGTACTGCGCAGTTTCGCACTTTAGAAGCAGGGGGGGATCAAGCTAGCAACGTTAGGTGGGATATTTCAGTGGTAGTCAGTTTCATAACGGCTTCGCTACTGTAAGAAGAGATGATATATACTGCTGTGACAAAACAATGGACGACAGAATGGCCTTATATCGCGAATTCGAATGAACATGTCACAAACAATGTCAATATCTACATTCGAGAAAGAAATACCACAATCCCGTAAATAAGAACAGACAGCAGACAAAGCTTAGGTGAAAATTCAATATCGTCACACATACAGTAGTTTTGAACGAACATCGCGTTTTTGTCTGTAAGCCTTTGCAAAAGAAAACAGAAAAGCCGCAGAAGAGTAATAAGTAGATCAATTTCTTGTCACTGAAACTAACGCCTCTCGCACCCCCAGCAAGCGAAGTGGGATCAAACTCACTCACAGGAACGCACTGACCGTGTTCCCAGTATTAAGGATGGGGAGCATTCGAGGCCCATTGTGGACGTAATGATTTGTCAGGTCTTTTTCATTAACAAAATTGTGATCATCTTGATAAATTGTCGAGTAACGATGCTCTGCACAATTTTTCAGTTTTGGGTTTCTTTGCATTACAAAATATCAGACAAGGAAAACAGCTGCAATTGCCAGATGAACACATCTTCAACAGTAGTTTGCCTCCACAGTAGACCTGCAGTTCCCTTTTAAACATAAGGTTGAAAAGTAGTAAAGACCTAATCGTATTTTATGAAATGAATGACAGCCGAAGATGGTGCAAATAAACGTGCTTTCCTGACAGGAAGCAACCAAATATCAATCAGTACGATTTACGTCTGTTTTGAAAAGGCAGCCTTGCTAAACGTTCTTCGTCGGAAAGCAGTTATACGTCTAGAGCTAGATTCATGGCCAAAATTGCGTGTCTCAGAATCAAAGCAGAAATGTGAGTTCTTACTGATTGAATAGGTGCGAAACTTCAAGCAGAGTTCTTTTAAGCATTTTCATAGCTTTTTGTGAAGCGACTGTGAGCAATTTCTGTTTATTTCCGGGCAAAGTCTCTACCTGATTTGCTTCACAGCGTGATAGATGAGAGATTTGTGTCATTTAACTACTTTTGCTTACTCTTCAGCTCCATGTCAAGGTCCAGATCCATTCGGCGCCGGCCCAATCATTAGGCTAACTAGGAGGCTGCCTAGTGCGGTAGGTGGGCCAAACAATGCGCCAAAAAAGGTCCAAAAATACAACTGTGTGATTCAGAAAGTGACGAACGTATACACCAAGTAAAAGTGAATGGAACACAAGTTCATGCAGTTTATGAGAAGATTGAGGCATTACACTGTTTCAGGTTTGCTGCATAAGGGTTAATATTTTTCGTATTAATTTCACTTTTATATATGCTAGGTAAGCTATATCGCAGTATGGTATACATTTTATTCATCTAATGAACTGTCCTTATGTACAACAAACGTCCTTTTATTTCCGTAATGCACAACGTTATGATATGTAGAATAAGGATCTTCGCATTGGAAGGGCGGGCGCTTAAATGGATATTGCCTAAGGTGCTTAGTAGGCTGCTGTAGCAGCGCGGTGGCTGCTACATGCGACGCGCTAAGCATAACATCCCTAGTAGCACGAATAGACACTCGGATTTCGTTGCGTTGTCAGGTAGCCTTGCACTTTATTGCGCGGCGAAGCACGATGACTATCTGATCGCGAACGATAATCCCGACCTATGGTTTCTGGTCATACTTCTACTGGTTCGCAACGATTTGATCCAATTAGTTGAAGACAACACAGCAGCTTCGCTTGGTCTTCTATGTACAGTAGCAAACTTCTTTAAAACGTTAAACAGACAAATAAGTTTCTCAAAACAAACAAATATTCCTTAAAATGCGCAAATGAATTTCGGTTCTTTTGTCGTACAATTCCAATCGTATTCGCTTGGAAGTTCTATCGCAACATTTTTGTGTTAAAAATCCATGTTGATTAATTCTCAAACCTTGCAAGTTTGTTATATCTAAGTGAAACCAGGGTAGTATGAAGTGTTTAGATAACGAAGAGAAAAGTGAATGCTCCCAAGTGGTTAAGCTAAAACTTAAACTAATTTGTTTTGCTTTCTTGGTTGGTAGTTTGTGCATTTTAACCTTTATAGGAGCTTACTTGTAATATGTTCTTTTGGCCATCTAAGGAAAAATATAGCGACACATGTACGTTCAACAGAGCTTAAGCTTTACAGCATTCGACCGTAAAAACTTGTTTCAATGAAGTCATTTGAGAGAGTATGCCCGAACGAATTTATCAACCGCGTTGCGCAATATGTGCACATGCTCACCGGTAGAATGCATACATTTTTCAATTTTACTTGTTTACTGATATCGTTTGCAAGGTCTCTGCTTTAAAATCGATTGTTTATCAGCCTTCTCTAATAATTTTAACTGTGTTTTTTTTAGATGATTGCTTTTTTCTGTAAAATTACAAGACTAACTTCTGCTTGATCGTATTTTGCAAAAGTGAGAGATGAACGTGCATTTACATCGTTTTAAAACAAGTTTCCGTATTCCTGGAAAGTGCAAGTAGGGTTTATGAATTAATCTGAAAAGAATTATCAATTTAAGTAACTAATACAGCTGAAGGTCGGATAATCGAAATTGCCAGGAGTCGGATGACGGGACTTCCGACTCCACAGCCCTGCGTCCTAAACGCCGATGCACACTTATCTGCGGCGCTGCTATGCTACTTTAGGTGCCACTGGTGCCGAAACCTCGCTGCTGTTAACTGCATACTGCATTGAATAATACTCAGCTTATCCACGCTGCAGATGGGCATTACACTCGTAACAGTAGTTGCATATCATTGCTGTGTTTACTGGTTACACCACAATCACAAAATGCCCATAAGCTGCCACAAAAACGGATTTGTCCGTAGACACTAATCCGTTGGCAGATAGATGGCTTATTTTTGTGTGTTTATTAGTAAGAATATTTAGACGGAACTAGTTGGCTATCAACAGCCTACTTGTCTCTCTATCAAGATGAAATTCTTTCATGTGAATTGTTTTCACTTTCGTGTGTAGCAGACACTTATGGTCTGTACATGAATGAAAAATAAAGCTACAACGTGCGACAGTCACCACAAACACAATAGTGGCAATGCGTAATAATAACAAGTCACTGTGATAGTCACCACAAACGAATTATCGTAATTCTCTAATCCCTATATAATGATAGTGCAACCTAATAGTAGTAGAGTGAGCATGGCATGTGAGCTCTATTGCTGCTGGTTGCT
>Ga0210059_1006080_pt1 | contig 19385 bp, 13 predicted proteins | sample Ectturendosymbi2_FD_188042 | JGI IMG/M metagenome (GOLD analysis project Ga0210059, IMG submission 188042) | Ecteinascidia turbinata endosymbiont from Florida, USA - Sample 2 (SPAdes) (version 2) | ecosystem: Host-associated > Tunicates > Ascidians > Unclassified | place: Key West, Florida... | reverse complement strand
GGAACCAACGATAGGAAAAAATGGACTACAGCAAGCTACCCTTGACAACTTACCTTGATTTCATGCAAAGTCTTTTTTATCAGATTTTGCGAAGAGGGGCAATATAAACTGCGAATAACCGGAGTCCAAATGTTTGCTAGTCTGCGGTCGAGTGTCATCTCTTTTTTTTTGTTCAAAGGTCTTTTGACTGGGATGGCAGAAATGGTTTTGTCTTTGGAGGAAGGTGTAGGGACTGGGGCACAGTTGCCCACAAAGTGAGTGTGTTACAAAAGTCCCGATTTCAAGACAAACACTGGGGCACTTTAGCACATTAGATTTGACCCAGACGTTTGAATAATCATTTCATCAATTTGCTTACTCTATAGTCACATGTCGTGTTTTCAAGGCTAGCCTACCAGCCTAAGGCTTCCAAACACAAAAATAGAAAAGTGATAGAACTTTTAAATATTTTTTTTTAAATAGCCTTATAATTATTTTTTCGTTATTATTTTTTCAAAATAATAACGAAAAACAAGAGTGCACTTTTGACTCCTTTAAAACATTGATTTTAATCAGTGAAGTGCCGCCCCCCAAAAAGTTCCGCCCAGGACCCACTGCCCTCAGCTCCCCCCCCCATTGTTACGCTACTCCCCCCGCACAACTGTGCTGATCATCTGGCAGCTCTTTCCCACGCATATGCAACACCACGATTTGAAAGTGGGCAATAACAAAGCAAATTCAATTGTTATGAAGCATTGACCAGATAACCTTCCGGTTTTTTCAGTGCCCTGGCGTCCTTGCTCTGATTGTTTTTTCTTGCTGGAATGCTAATTACCGCCAAATAAAACAAAATCAACTCATCGTTTGGCGTTGTGACACTTACATTCCATTAGTCATGATTATGCATCATACAACAGAAATCCTGTTACTGCATAACAAGGCAAACAACTTTACAAGATTTGCTTCATATACACATTGCTACAATTCACTCAACTAGCTCCTGCAAGAAACACTATGGTTGCTTGGCGTCAGAAGATTTTTCATTTTGAGATATGGAATGAAAGATGTTTCCATACGTGTTGCAAACAAGTAATGCACACGCAACGCAGAATAGAATTTAGCTACTGCCACAAAATATGGTCGGCACTGCAGCATGAGTGATGTAATTACTCTAATCTTTAAAGGATGCAATACATATGTGCTCATACTGTGCCAGAGAAATAAAAGAATCATGTTGTGAAAGCTAGTTGCAATTGGCGTGAGACATTTTCTATATTGAATGGCAAGGTACAGAAGTTATTGAATAGTCTTTGATTGATGTGGATGATGCTAATGTGTTTAACAGGACAAACGGATTTATCCAAGTTTTACAGCAATCGTATAAGTATTTCATACTTGGTGTCAACCTTCGCTTGCTACATGATAGACGTCTTTATTAACAAAACTGCAACGCTGTTGTTCCACAACAATTTCTTATCATCTCCGCTATACATCGCCTGATGCCAGCGCAGTAACACCACAAGGAGGAAGATCATCAACAAATCTTCCTTGCTTACTTAGGAACACTGGCGGCGCTGACACGCAGGAATATAGAAAATGGTACAAGTAGGAAGAGCCACGGATCTATGTTGGAAAAAAATTGGTATAAGATCCTACATTTCTACTCGGTTCACAGACATTACAACCTTTGTGAAATGAAGATCCATTTTTCCTTGCAACAATACTTAATTACGTTGCAAAGCTATACCTAAAAATCTCCAACCTTGAGTCACATGCCCAACTTATCGTGAAAACATTAACTTACGTACGTTTAGTGCAGACTATATCCAAGTGCGTCTAAATCGAGATTTCATCTATTTTTAAACCTTTTCATGCTTCACGTACGTAGCATATGCCATGGGCGTCGCCAGGGGGGGCCCAGGGCCATGTTTCCCAGATTTTTAACCTTTGCGCACTGCAAATTGGCCGTGTCATGTGTCCAGAAAGTCTGCTTTGTCGCGACGCGTCGCATTTGCTTACAGTCTTTTTTTCGTTGTTCTACTCTTTGCGACCTATCTGAATCTGCATTCAAATGTTGCGTTTTCATCTCCTTTCATGAGGTACAGGACAAAATCTAGACCACACTTGCAAATTTTTCTTACTCTTCTATGCATCAAAATTTTTAAAAGGAAAACCACGAAATTATAATTCGTTTAGTAAGCCCAAGCCTTTTTTTACTTGACATGTACATTGCATACATTTACATATTCCATACATTTACACATTGCATACATTTACAGATAGCATAAGGAACGACAAACACAAATTCAAGCAATCACCAGCTTCAAATAGAAAATCAAAACAGTACATAAAGTCCATAGTTTTTCTCATGGCAGTAAACGTGTAGGTTTCATTTTGTTGTGCTACTGAACAGTGTGATATTTTTGTAACAATCACCGAAATGTAATCCTTGTTAATTATTACAGGTATCACAGTACAACAAACTTGCTTTTTGATGTCGCTTTCTGTTGCAAACAATGCATATTTTGTTGTGGCCACTACGCAATGCAGCCATAAAATGAGGTTCCTTATTGAGCCTTTGTGCTGTAAGTAATATACTTAGTCGCCAAATCGACTTGTATGCGAGCCGTACTGTGCAATGTGCACGCAGATAAGATATTACCAGCTATCAGCGAAAACGCCCTGACAGCTTTCAAGCAATTTCGCTATTTGAGTTACTACAGCTGAGCTCCAGATCTCCAGTACTCTGCCACAACTTGAAATAACTTCGAACACATCGTTCGATCAGCACCAGACGCACTAAAGGAGAAAAGGACATTGTTTACTGAGTGTCTGCTTCTCTCGTTCATTCCAGAGCTATAGTTGGGCTTGGTATGACAACGTGAAACATCCTACCATCCTCGAGGTGACAGTGGTCCAAATTACATAAAGTTAATTTGCAGCCGCTAGATGTCGGAAGTCCACTGAAGGTTAGCGCATCTAGTCATTTCGTGCTATGAGAGGCGGTATCCCAAACAAAATACTGTTGCTCGCCTAATATCAAACATTTCGACCCCCCGATATTCCCCCCAATTTTGGGCTGGCTACGCCACTGGTGTCTGCCTGTTTAATAGAAAGGTACTCGTAGTGCTTTGAACTTCTTACTCCCATGGAATCATAACAAAGCCTAAAATTCATTCCTATAGCTCAGCATCAGAAACTCTTACTCTGCTTCGTCTCACTTCTCTTCTGCATTGTTCTTCCGCTTCGATTTGCTGAATGAAGATTTTGAGATTGCCAGGAAAGTTCCGGTCAAAGTTTGGTCGAGAATTCTGGACTGCAGTGGTCTAGAGGGTTTGTTCTACGACAAAAACAACTGTTGCAAATAAACTGTGCACAGATCATAAGGTAATGGTTTATTCATGCATTCTTGTGACTCAAATTACAAAATAACTCAAGTGCAACAAAAATTACAACATCAAAAAGCAGAAATTTATTGCATACTTATGGGAATACAAACACATCAAAAATTTCAGGTATTGCAAATTGATCTGTTTTAACATATTTAAATTACAAAGGTTTGGTGAAAGATTATATGAGTCAAATGATCAGCCAGCCATGTTGCTAGCACAAACAATCTTTAATCGAATATGTTTCATATACAATAAAAAAGTAACAAAATGGATTGAATCAATGTGAAATAAAATAAGTAAACAAAGCAACAACAATTATAACAAACAAATGAGAAAAAGCATGCTTATATCCATGGGGGGTTGGATGCGAAACTGTAGAGAAAAAAGATTTAAAGGAAAATGCAGGCACTAAAACCAATATGACAGAAAAGTCACAAGAAAATGAAACGAAAATCAACAGGAATTTTGGCAAGATAACAGGACTTTTTTGCAATGTTTTTCAAATGTGTAATACGAGAGAGATTTCAAATTTTCAGGAAGATCAGACAAAATTTTGCCACCATTATTCTTTGGAAAAAGCTGAACGGGAGATGTTTTCATTCTGGGGAAATGATGTTTGCACAGAATTGTGTCATATTTGTGGACTGATGCAATATTAGAAAAGTGGTTGTTTTAAACCTAAATTTAGATGCATGAAACATTTTGACCCAACCATTTTTGTATCTGACCTCAGTCTCAAACTAAACAACCTTAACCCTGAAGCTGATGATGTAAACACTCTCAGTGATGAATTTGTGAAAAATTTTAATGATACTCTTGATATGCATGCTCCATATCGCTATGCATCTAGAAAAGAACAACGCTCCTTTTACAAACCATGGCTCACCAAAGGCATTCAACTTCCATTGCAAAAAAGAATACCCTCTACAAAAAGCAGTTGACTACAAACAACCCAAATATTATTAAAAAATACAAAACAGCAAAAAGCTTACCCACTTAAAAAAATCTCCAAACAAAATTATTATAAACAAGCTTTCCGAAAATTCCATCATGATATAAAAAAACATCGAAGCTTGTCAACGAAATAATAGCAATAAAAAACAAATCCCAACAAAAAATAGGCTTCTTGAAGACTCAGAATGCCAAAAACAATGTGAAGATTTGAACAATTTTTTCTCAGAAGTTGGAAATCTCTTTCTACAAAAATAAAACCATCCCCAACCTCTTACAGACATTTTATTACACATATAAAATCAAAAAATTCGTTATTTCTAGCTCCTACAGATGCATATGAAATCCAACTTCTCATCAAAAACCTTAAAATGAAATGTAATTGTTCTCCCAATGACATTCCATCCAAAATTTTAAAAATAGCTAGCTGCATTGTGTCTGAATGGTTGTCCAAATTCTTCAACAAATGCATGACTACTGGTGAATTCCAGGACTCCTGGAAAATTGTCCATATCACTCCAATTCCTTAGGTTCATAGCCCAAGTTCCTCATCTGAACATAGACCAATCTCTGTTTTTCCGGTATTGTCAAAGTTATTTGAAAAAATTCTTTATCACAGAGTATACTCTTATTTGACAGAACACAACCTAATTGATAAAACACAATATGGTTGTAGAGAAAATCACTCAACAGAGCTAGCCATTACAACCATTTATGATGAACTATTCAGAAACTTTGACAATAAATTATTAACATGTTCCTTATTTCTAGACCTATCAAAAGCATTTGACTGCTGTGACCATGAAATTTTACTTGATAAACTTTACCACTATGGTATCAGAGGTGTTTCTCATACACTATTCTCAAATTTTCTGCACAATAGAATGCAGTGCACTAACATAGAGGAATTTAAATCTTCATACAAAAGGATATCTTGTGGGGTCCCTCAGGGTAGTGTTATTTCGCCTTTGTTTTTCCTTATTTACATTAACGATATCACAAAAGCATCCTCTTTTCATACTACTTTATTTGCTGATGATATTAATCTCCATATGTTAAATTCCCCATTTAATGTTCTTCAGACAACTGTTAACCCTGAACTATGTAAAATTGACCACTGGCTGAGAGCCAACAAGCCTTCTCTCAACTACAATAACACTAATTTTATGCTGTTAACTTCTCGAAAACACAATCCTGCTTCATTTAAAGTTATCATAAATAACCACAACATTTCCCCTGAAGATAACCTAAAATACCTAGGTGTCCTTGTTGACAATAAGTTAAGCTGGAAACCTCATATACAAAAGGTAAAAACTCAACTATCAAGAGCTTGTGGAATTCTATCCAAACTTAAACATTATACATCAGCACCTGTACTGAAAGTTGTCTATAACTCATTAATCCATCCCTACCTTAATTACTCAATCCTCAATTGGGGACGTGCTTCAAATGCAACCATTCAACCTCTCATCAATCTAAAAAATAAAGCTATAAAAATAATAAATCCTATTAATTCGGGATCACTAGAAGAACATTTCCAGCACTTAAAAATCTTATGCCTTCCCAAACTATATAGCTTTTCAGTAGGTAAATTCATGCACTCTTATCATAACAAACTGCTTCCAAATCATTGTGATGAATATTTTGTTCCACTCAGCTCAATCCATTATCATTCCACAAGACTAGCAACCTATGAAAACCTGTTTTTACCTAGAGTTAACTCTTCCTCAGGAAAATGTTCTCTTAAATTCATAGGCCCAAAAGTATGGTCTTCAATACCAAACGATATTAAATTTTCAACCACCTTTACCTTTAAATGGAAACTTAAGAAACACCTCCTACATGAAAAAAATTCCCAATTATGAACTTTAGCAACATTTCCCTTGTCCAAAACACAATACTGTGTATTCTAGTATTTTGTAACTCTGCTTATTTTTGTGGACATTTACCTTTTCATATTTTCTGTGTGCACACTTCATGCTTCTCAGCATATAAGTACACCCTTTGTTTTTTCTGTTTTGCTTTTTATTCTTTTGTACCTCTTTACTTAGTTTTTGTAACATTTTTACTTTTTCATTAGTACTATTTTTTAATTTTTGTATTGCTAAAAATATTCTAACCACACAAAAATCCTTCACTTAAATTCGATCTACTCACCTGTGTACATAGGCATGCGGTTTCACCTGTACACTTTCTTCACCATGTTCTGCGTTCATTCGTTTTTTTGTTTTGTTTTTCTTTTCATTATGCTTATTTGATGTCCAACTGTTGTTTCTCAACACTTGTTAAAAATGATAAACGGGGTTGGCTGACTTGATGACCGGCACGGTCTTTCGTCAATCCTATATGACACAGCGCCTGTCGTTGTTTACATCGATCAACTATTAGGCCATTGTGTTTCCACTTGCTCTAATGGTCACTAATGGTTGGTTTACAGCATGCGATGGCTTTTGTGATGTTTCCGCTTGTTGGCTGAGTCATATGAAACAATAAACCATACCAATAATGGTCGAGACTAGGGAAGGCCTAAGTGAAAAATTTCATAATTTGAGGTCTGTGTTTGAGAGCAAGGGAATGCAGCTGACACTGGGGTCTGCACGCAGCTCAGATTTGAAATTGCAGCGCAAATTACTATCGAACGCACCTCGGCGCGCAATGGCGCAAAAATGCAATCTAAAATATGCCAGCTTCCACTCGCGCGGAAGTGAGAACCAGTATCGTCATGTCATTTGAGACGTCTCAAGTTTTCTGTTCGGATGTTCTGTTTCAAATCTGTTTGAGTTGGTACGAGTGAGCAAAAATAAAAATGGACATAGATGTGAAACTTAGTCTCATCGTGGAAAAGGATTATAACCACTAGACTCTTTGAGCGACCACTATCGTCGCCACAAATGGTTCCTAGACCAGGAATTTTCTCGCCACAGAAATGAAATTTAGCGTTGGGAAGATGAAGATGATGGTGAGTGGGTCAAAAAGAGGAAATTCTCAAGAGTAAGCCCTTGTGGCATGGGTGGAAAGAGGGTTATGGCAAACTCGTTGTTGTGCACAGCGTGCAGAAGGGAGATGGGCAAAGGTGAAAAGGGTGACACCAGCGTGGCCAGGCATTTAATTTGTGAAAATTGTAAGAAACGAAAAAATGAGACGATGTCGCCAGTCTAAAAGATTATGTGATAGGGTTGAAGCTTTAAAAGGATTCTGCTATTTGGGGGAAAATGAGAATGCTAGTGGGAAATGTGAGGCAACAGTGACAGCAAGAGCAAGTGTTGGATGGATGAAATTTAGAGAATGCAGTGAGTTGTTAAGAGGGATAAGGTTCCAACTGCAGATACAAGGAAACATTTTAAAAGTTGTGTGAAACCGCCAATGTTGTATGGAAGCGAAACGTGGTGTTTGAGAGAAAATGAAATGGCGATTTTGAAACTAACTTAAGATAGTATGGTGACAGTGATGTGTGGAGACAAGTTAATGGACAGGAAGAACACAAGGAACTGATGACTACGTTAGGTGTGCAAGATGTTGTGGGTGACTTGGAAAAAGCATGATGTTGTGGGTGAGTTGGAAAAAGCAAACAGGGTATGGTGTTGTGGGGATGTTTTCAGAGGGGATGAGGATGATGTGCCGAGAAGGGCGTTGGACTTCAAAGTAAATGGAAGACAAGGAAGAACAAGAAAAAAATGGAAAAGGCGTGTGAAAAAGACAATTAGGAAAATTGGTCAGAGTCAAGAGGATGCTATACCTCGATTAAAATGAAAAGAAAGACTGAAATTAATTGCAAGTCATTAGATTAATCCTGCCACTGGCCTATTGGGAATAATAACGGATTCAAAACGTGAACTACATGTACTGAGGAATAAGAAAAAGCACAATCTGATGAAGCATGAGAGACATCTTAATGTTTGGGTCCTGGCAGCAAAACTAATGAAAAATCTCGACTTGTAATGAACAGGGTTGTTGTTGTTGTTCCGGTAATTATCATCTCACAAGAAAATGTTCGCAAAATCACGGGAAAATTATCGACAATCTTTTGTCTCATGAATATCTTCTACACACCCGAAGCATAGCTGCATATGATTGGCATTGCTTGCCAACCGGGTGTTAGTTCATTCCTGGGTCTATCAGACATTTCTTGAGGGTGTTAGTCCCAACGTGATGGTGACTGCTCTTCAAAATCAGCTATATTATCACGCATATATTATTTTTGCATCTCGTAAAAAAGTTTTATTTTTAAAGAGTTTTAAAAAAATTTTTAAAGATAATTACGTAAACTGTGTTAAGAAAGCTAACGACAGGACCCTATGGAGAGTTTTGGTCGTCAACCTTTGTCAGTCGAAGACGGCACGCTGAATGAATGAATGAATGAAGTTTGCGTAAGCTATTGAAACAATTATTCTGTCATCTCGGCGATGATTATATTATTACATAAGTACCCTGGTCTAAATAAGCAAGTACCCTAATTCAGTAACTCAGCTATATAATTCAATTGGTAATGGCTCATTGTCTGTTGCTTATGAATCACAAATAATCATCTAGATATAACAATTAGCCTGATGTGGTGTGATGCTTAAGCACCACACTTCAGAATATGCAAAATCTTGGTAAATTCTGAAAGTCATTGGTTGGTTAATGGTTCGTTTTTGCTAACAGAAAGTTTTTGTAAAAATAAAAATCTGTTTGGTATGACAAGTTTGTGATGAACCTTGTGAATCCTTTCTTAGCGGTGCAACCTTTCTTAGCGGTGCACCCTAAGCATATTTTGTTGCACCCTAGGGTGCACCGTGCACACCGGTTGAAGAGCGTTGGTATAAACTTTGGTTCATAACTTGAGCAAAACAGTGAAACCAAGTGTCTTCTATTGAAAAAATACGTGGAAAATGACTGTTGCGAGACGATTTACGTAGCAATTAATGGTTAGTAAAATTAATTAGCTTGCGTAAGTTGTAAATCGTGCTTATCGTGTTTTTCAGGCAGTTCAAGTGTCTTACTGTGCTTATGGATATAGCTGTACTGTATTCATCTGACTAATGGCAGAGTATACCAGTACAGCAGCCTAGGGAAGCGATACCTTAGATCAGCAAGTAAGTCCAACCACCCATGTCTCGGCTGAACTAAGAATTACAAAACATCGTTTTTGCCACGTGTAGTTTGAGGCATGCTAAGAAGACATTTTACTGAGGAGACAACGCTGAAATTTGGATTGGGTAGAAAGTGAGTGTATGAAGTGCCTTCTTGCCTGTTAACTAGCATAAACGAACGCGATTCCACATCCAGAAAGCTTTCTTTTTTGACCAAAGCTTTGATGAACCCCGTGCTATGTTTTATTAACACGGATGATCAGACGTTTGGATCAAGTGCAGCAAGCATTTTCCAGAAGTTTGGTTAAAGGTAAAGCTGGTATTACCACTTTAGTTTCCCACGACGTATGTTGCTGAGCAAGGTTTCAACCAACTACTGTACATGAGTAATAAATACCGCAATCGTCTTCACATGAACAATACCAGTGAAAACGCAATACAACTTAAACTGGCCAACTTACAACCTGCTTTAAAAAATTTATAGATAAAAGCCAAGGGCAAGGTTCATAGTAGTTGGAACCAGCTGTTTTTGGAAATGAATAAAATTTTTCTACAAATGTAATTGCATTGCATTCGTTTTTTTTGGTCGTTTTTTTTGTGATAATTAGATTGTCTTTTCATTTCATTAGCATTGAAATATTTTCAAAATAAAATGCCATTTTAGCCAACACTAAAATTTGAAGTGGCGGGAAATACTTAAGCAAGGTTCCTGTAGTGGGGTGATTGAACAGAAAAAGTTGAATACCACTGGTTTACAGTAAACAAAGACGCACAACTGCAATTTTGATTGCCACGTCAACACTAATTAACGAACTGTAACTGTAACTGTGCACTAAGCGTCTGACTCCAAACAATGATCAGGAGTCTGCTTAGTGCTTTTATAACGAGTTTAACGCCCTGACGAAGGCAGGTAGTTGCATACTGCCGAAACGCTGGCTGATAATACGTTTTAGTTGACCAGAGAACCTGTTTCCACACCTGATGCCTGGCAGTAATCACAACAACAAATTAAAACCACGGTTTTACGCACATCTTCCACACATTTTATTCATGAGAGTTTCATAGTTCCTTAACGCAATATTGAAAGACAGCAGGTGAGACTACAAGTGCTCTTCTTTTATAAAAAGTTTTATTTTGGTAAAAACCCGTTATTGGCCTGAAAATTGTCTTTGTCCCGACAAAAATTTGAAATATTTAGATAATGTAACTTTTATAGTTTTGCAGCATAAATTACACCATGGATATTGTGTAGCTCTTGTTTTAACTGATGCCAAAATGTTGTCGAGGGGTTGAATCGTGTACGAGAAGGTAACAACACATGTCCCTGCTTTACCTTCGCAGACTCAAGGTTTGGGAAATATTGGTCTCTGTGAAGAAGGTTTTGCGATATTCTGGCAATGAATCAGTGTTTAATTTTGCAGTTTGGCAATGACTTTAATTTCCAACAGGTACCGTTGTAGCCTTTTCATTGCGTTTCTTTGATCTTTCGGGAGTTCTGCCATTTCTCTATTGCCCAACTTCACTTCAACTACTGTTTACTTCTGTTTTCTCAAAACTCCCAGAAATACCGTCATAACTAATATCAACAACTGAAACCAATGAGAAACGTTTAATAGGTTATGGAAGAGTTTATCACGAGCATTGTCTCTGAAAGACTATGTAAAAAATTAAAAGTATACTTCATGAATCACACTGTTATGAAAACGCTGGAAAACACAGCCAGATCATATTTCTGAAAAACTTGCAAAGAAGGGAAACAGGATCCATGTTTTATTGTGACAAAATGCATCATGTAAACATTATTGGGATATTAAATGAAAAGACTAAAGAGGTTTGTCGGAAATGCCTCTATGTGCTTATCTTGACATAAACAAATAGAAAATGTACACAAATTCTCTTACCTTCTCAGCACAATGATGACTTCCTTGACTTTGTACGACTTCAACAAAGTTACAAATTATCGTTTTTTCAAAACAATTTGAAATAAGCAGTTTGCACCTTTATGGTATTTGTAACAGAGCATGTTTAAGAAAAGCTAATACTGGACAAACAATCAACCAATTGAAAGAAACATTTGAAAGAATTTTAAATGCATATTTGTCACCTAAAATTTTTAAGGACAACGCGGGTAATCTCATCTAAAATGAGCTTTCTATAGATTTAAGTTAACCTTCCATAGATATTAAAATTTACCTGCTTTTCACGAAGTTAAACTGACACATCACACAAATTTAGATGCTTATTGATGTGTTAATTTCGTCAATTCATTTTAGATGTTTATTAAAATATTGGCATCGGTGAAAGGATTTCACAAAATATTCGCAGGTTTCTGAAATTTACTCAAAATTAAGACCTTGCACTGAGCAAAAGCGCACAGCGTTTTTTTCTTTTTAATATTGTGAAATATAACGATCGCTCACTATCATTAAACTGACCACAACCAAAAGTAAAACTGGAGTACAGCTTGATTTGCTATAGTTGAGTTACCTGTCTTATCTGTATAGAGTTTGTTTTAAATACTTACTTTTCACCCAATGCAATTAAAGGTGTCACTAGTGACCTGGGGACACCCGTTTCTCTTCATCCTGCACCATGAGTCAGGCAACTATTTCCATTGCAATCAGGGCCGGCCTTGGCATGTGCGGAGTCCGATTGGAAGCACTTTTGCGGGGCCCCATTCAGTGGCGCGTGCAAACATTTGAGGAAGGTCATCAAGTCATAAAAATGGTAGAAATCATGAGTGATATGAAAGAGCGAGGGGAAGGTGTAATGCCAATTTAGAGGTGTCTTGAGCCATGTCAGATGCCACGCTATTTCACTACTGCAGTAGAGACCTGCCATGTCCGTTCCATGGACATCTTCGTCACACCCAATAAATCCATGAGTTACTACATTCAATAACTCCTCTCTGGTCCGGTGCCTACCGCAGGTACAGCAGCCATGTTTTAAGTGAAATTAACAACATGCTTGATATGATCAGCCAGCAAAGATAAGATATCACAACTTAGCTACAAAACATCAACAAACGAAAGAGCGTGACAACAAGCCGTCCCCTGGATTTAGAAATGTGATATTTTGTTATTAGCTTTTTAATAGAAAAATGCTTGTCCTCATCTGTGCTGGTGTAATAATACAATTGTACAAAATAACAAAATGTTTTTCGGTTTTTAATTGGCCAAATCATTTTGGAGCCGGAGCCGTAAGTTTTTGGATGTTGGAGCCAGATCTGTAGCCAAAAACTTTAAATGTCAGGAGCTGGAGCCAGAGCCCGAGCCTGAAATTAGAGTTCCGGATCCACTATTGCAGTCTACGATACGGACATTGCATTTGCTAAGACAAACTTATTTTTGTGCTTTAACATTAACAAAGATTCTCAGAATTTTGTCCAAGTTTAAGCACCTGCGACTTGGATTCAATGGATATAATTCTCAAACTATTTAGATGCTTTCGTTGAACTAATGATCTCAAATAAGTTTTATTACTTTTAGGTTGAAAAAAAAACTTTTTCCGGAAGTCACGGTAATGGGGATGGTCAATTAAATCCTGGGGCAATGAATAAATTAGGGAAAAAGGCTGCCGTATTAGATCTCTAGGAAGGAAAACGAATAAAATATTTAGCATATCTAGTCATTTTGCGCTTTGAGAAGTGTCATCCCAAACAAAAACACGGTTCCTCTCCTAAAGTCAAACATTTTATCCCCCTCAAAATTTCGGGTTGGCTTTGCCACTGCTATCGAACGAACTGTATGTTGCAGTAAATATGAAAACTTGGCCTGCCGAGTGCCAAACGCTTTCAGCTGAAGCAGAAAACAGAATCAAAACTCAAGCTTTTACTGCCTTAACTAGCTGCAACTGGAAAAACTTGACCATACGTTATCGAAACACAATGACCACTGTTACGATTCCACAGAACGTATTCTGATGAAAGGGAGTGTTAAAAAAACGGCATATGTAAGCTGGAAAAAAATCTGAGAACACCACCACCTGGAAAATTTTCTGCGAACGCCCATGGATGCACTGATTTGGATCTAATTCTTGGATCATGAAGCATGGTGCTGTTTGGTTCAATTCTTTAGTCACTCACGAACAATAAATGCCAGAGTTGTCAATTTCCGTCACCCAGGGGCGTAACGAAGGCGGGGCAAGGGCTCCATCTAACATCGTTACCCCCGTGCATATGCCAAACGCAGTAATCAAAAAGATGTACAAATTTGACAGCCTACAAACACGAAAACCCAGTAAAGGAGTGTTATCAAAGGGCGAGGCCCCCCAAAACGCGAGGCCCTGGGCATTTGCCCGGTTTGCCCAATGATTAATCCGGCCCTACCGACTGAAATCAAACCCAACTGACTAAGTTGATAGAGACATGCTCAGCCATTCAACTGTTAGGTTATCGTGTTAATAATCAGCCTTAAATATGAAGCATCAGTTAAGATGTTAAAAAAGCTGAAAGCACATTTAAAGGAATAAAAAAATCAACGTTTCAGTTTTACTTCTGTATAGCGCATGAAATTATTGCGTTTTTACTATACGTACCATTACGTGTTTGCAAAGGCAACGCAACATAAACTACCACAATATTAAGAAATACTGGTGACGGCATAAAATTTCAAGATTTGCATACGAAAGCAATGGAGACATAAAATGTAAAATCTCCAAACAAAAATATCCATAGTTTTGAGAGGTCACGAAGTAAAACCATGCGAATATCTGAAAAAAAACTAGAGTGAAAAAGCGTGCTAACTAATCACCCTTAACACAGAGCAAGGAACAATGGGATTAAGAAGACCAGTGAAGAGCCCTCATATGCAGTTTGTCCAAAGTGTATAGAGAAGCTTTATTTAAACATACCAGACTTGAAGTAAGATCCGTTTGTCAAAATTCAACCTAAGCTGAGATTCTGAAAACCATGCTCTTGGATTTTTAAATTCATAGATATGTCGTGAGTGATACGATTATCCAAATGCAAAGGTTTCAACAAATTCAAGCTTTTTGAATACGTCATACAGCTAAGTGTCACCGAGTGTTGTCAAAACTTAAAGCATAAGTTTGTGTTCCTGGTACTCCACACACACATTTGGAAGCACACACACATTTGAAGTTTTCAAAACTACAGTCAATTTTACAGTTGGTCGTATAGCGATCATGAGTTTTCAATAGGCATAAATCAAGACAATCGTGATATAACAAAAATACAACTTTAGTTTTAGCCCTTGGTGGGTCGAAACCAGCTGGAAGGGTCCAAATATTCAATTTTTTTGGTCATAAGCCTCGAAACATTTGCGATAGAGCAGGGGTGGCCAAAAATGATTTTTTCCACCAACTCGGATAAATTCATAGCAGCCCTGGAGGTTTAAAAGAATAAAATTCTGTGACACACAACCTTCAGGCTTGCAGTCGAAGTTGGCCAAAAAGCACTTGCCCTACCGGAAGTGTTAGTGTTTTTCTAGTTCTAGCTTTGTTGCTGCATTTTGTGAATAATGATTGCCGTATTTTCTTGTTTAAAAGCCCTCCTTCAATGGAAGCCGCAACGAAAGATACTAAATCACGTCATTTTCTCATAAATACAAACAACTACAGTAGGCACTCTATGGTATTTCCCTAAAAACACATACAATGCTTCCAAAACGAAACTGTGGAGTGCTTTGCAAATGAGTGATTCAGTAGCTATTGCCGGATTAGTGGCACAGCAGCACTTGAAAATTTATGTTCTTGACGTACGTTTTTGGCATTGACGCCACTTGCAGATACTGCAATCCCCTTGCGCGGCCTGATTTCGGAGCAGACCTGGCAGTCACGAAAATTGGTCCGGATATTTTCGATGACACGAACCGGTTGGGAAAGTGTTAAAAAATTAGGAGCTGTCCTCAAATAGAAGCGTCCTTGTATAGAAGCCTCCCTCAATTAGAAGCCGCGCAAAATGATGAAAAATGGTAGCCGCGGTTTCTGATCGAAAAAAAGACAGTTGTTTTTTCAAGTTCTTTTACAATGATACAGCTTAATATGTTTCACATATAATGAGCACTTCAAAGAAGAAAAAAATGTGTCACTCCAAAATAGAATGGGAACTTGCCTACTTTCGTGTCATGGAGGACGAGAACTGTACCTGGCTCGTCTGCAGCATTTCTCTATAAAACCATTTGAAAGAGTCATAACAAAAAGCTGAATTTATTTTCATGACATTTGTTCTTCGATTTTATCATCAGTCACAGGTTCCTGAGGAGGTTGATGCCGGGTTCTGGAAAAATTTTTAAGTCTGGTGAAGACAAAAGTTTTCCAACGTCTATACCTTTAGCTGCACAACCCTTTGAAATATGTCAAAAATTGTTTTTTCTCTTATGGCACTGCACATTGACCTCACAAGTACACATAAATGACATCAAAAAATGCACTGTGACCTTAACAACAATGGCTGAAGTTTTGATGATTCTCCTACAGTTTGTGAGCTATGGCCAGAAAAGTGATTTAGAAGAAACTATAGTGATTTTCCCATCTAAGGGTTAACAGCTCACCCAGTTGTTTGATAATTTGTTTGCTATCAGCATCTTTGTCCCCAAAACAACTTTCATATTGTACCCTTTCCGTAGGCCTATGTGTCAAAATTACTGACAAACCTTCACATTCCAAAAGACCTTCAGCAGTGTGCTTGGTGCAAGGCATGATGTGTTTTACAACATAAACCTGTTGAATAATTTCTCAAGTGCTTTCAAACCATGGCTTCATTGCTCATTTTTTCTGAGAAGGTAAACACCAACAACTCACTGTTGAATTCTCTCAAGTCGTCACCTACAAGAAGCAAACATCAGGGTTGCCAGATTGCCAAAACATAAAAAAGCCAAACACACCTCCAAAAAAAGCCAAAAAAAAGCCAAACATTTCACAATAGTAAACCTGTATATAAAAAGGTAAAAAGACACACGTAAATGACATTACCACTAAGAGATGCAATTAATCAGTGTAAAAGGCAAATAAGTCAATTTTCCTTTTCGGTAAACAAAGATATTTCTTCAGGAAATTCAGATTGATACACAATATCAGACTTAAAGTTTTGTAACATTTCAGCTGTTACTTGAAAATCTCTGCAACATTGCTTCGACAGTAACAGCGTCTAGCCAAAAAAAGCCAAATAGCCAAAAGAAAATTCGCAAGCCAAACGCTTTCAAAAAAAGCCAAATTTGTGGTTTTTGGCTTGAAAAAAGCCAATATGGCAACACTGGCAAACATTTGCAAGAAACAAAGACATCAAGTCCTGATGCTGCTTTATGCACCTAAATATGGCTTGTTGCGTCATAAACAAGCATAAAAAACACGAAGGCCATTTTAAAGTAAAGGTCAAATTTGCTTTACAACAAGCACTGTTGTTTCTATCTGTGACATATGGTGAAAAAGGGGAGAGATGCATCTAAAAAAACTGTTGAACAACTCAAGTCACACAAAAATGTAACAGATTTTTGCTGCTGATTTTGGTTTATAAGGTCAACTAGGGTCGATGCACCACTGGTTTCAATTTTGCAAGCTTAACTGTATTTTTTCTAGCAGAGGAAAAACGTGGCTTATAATTCAACATAAAAACACGACATAACTCCCCAACCATCGAAAGCTTTAGGCTTTCTGTATGCTTTGGAGGAATAAGCCGACTGGACTTTGCTTTCATTTCCTACGACGATTCAAACTTGCACAAACCTATATTGAAATAACTAGTCTGTACACAGGTGAAGGGTTTGAATCCATCAGTAAATTTTTTTCAATAGGAAATGATTTCACGTAACACTACACATCTTCAGATCTAGAATCTCCATGCAGTGCTAAAAAAATATAACGGTGAAAGGCTAAAGCAAGATTAAAGAAAGCAAACAAACTTAGGGCTAAAATGAATATAAATCAGAACACAAGCTGCGACAAGCAAAACCCATAATATGAGTCTTTCCGAATACAGTTGTTTTCACTGGAACTCTAAAACTATCTGAAGCCAAAAGTCCAGCAACGCAGCAAACACCCCACCTTAATGACTCAAACAAAGCGTTCGCAGATCTTTATGACTACAAACCCTTTGTGACTCAAACAAAGCATTGGTACATCTGCAAACAAGAATGACAGCTTACCAGAGTAAAGGTCGCCGCCATTTTAGCCAACCTCCACTTTTGCGAACGCCGACGACTTGGCGAGTAAAACGTCAAAATGAAAAGAAATAAATATGCTATCAAACACACTATAAGCGTGCGCCCAAGACATGTTCTAGTAAAATTACATCACCAACAACTTTATCACATTATTTCTTAAATCATATATCCACATATTTTTGAACGAAGATCAGTTGATATTGTTGCGGCAGCTAGCCTTAGATGCGAGCCATGGAAGAGCTAGTCCGCAGAAAATTAGAGAAACGCGCTCCTGACAAACTTTCGCCTAAACCTGACCCCTACGAACTCCGTGCACCACAAGGCTGTAGTCCCTACAGCAACGCAAACGGAGGGCAATCAATCAGGGCAAACTTTGTTGTCACAAATCCAACAGGCGGCAAACTCCAACGGCGATTGATCGTCAAACACGGTTTCTGAAATACAACAGAAACAACTAAGCGATTCTACCAAACGCAGCAACAGCAAACTATCAGACCGCACTATCGATTAACTCAGCGTGGCAAGACAATTAACCCTTGAAAGCGCGACTGCGAATTAAGTCAGTTCAGCAATTAACAATGAAAGGGAGTTTGCTGCCACTATTCTCAGGTAAATCTACGCGAACTAAAGGCACAGCAGTAAACTTGCATTGGATTCACCGTGAGCTACAGACGTCCAAGAGAAATAAGAACAAACATATATTACATACCAATTGGTGTGAAATCCGCAGCTCAGATCTTTGGTCTTTTCGGTGATCAGAAATACTCTGACTCAGTTAGCAGAATTTGGTTTATACACGAAGAGAGCCGAAATGTTACTAACTCGAAATTAGACTGGGCTGTGGTTTTTACTGCACGTTATGCGAGGCGAAATAGAAAAACAGTTAATCTTGGCACGAGATTGCGCAAACCGCTGAAGGCCGTTGCCTACCTACTAGGCAACCACGAGGGCGATATACCAAGGGACAGAAGCAGGTCAATCCGCTTGCGGGATCTCGGTGCGGTATTATGCAAACAGGCCAAGACGGTCAAGAACCTGCTGGTCTACACTCGGAAGCCACGGGAATCGTAACTGGCAGGAATACTGCGGTATCTGTACAGATGCTGTCAACTAATGTTAGGCTTTAAGGTAGCATCCACTAAATCAACCCCATTTGAACCTAGAGGGCTGCACACATTAGAAAACTAGTAACCGCATGAACACAGCTTGAAGCCATTGAACGCAGATGGGACATAAGTCGCTGCGCGCCGTTACAGATATCATGGGCGCAATTGTGTTGCAAAATGTGGTGGGACAGTTTAGTGTGAAATCAGGAGAAGTCGTGATTTAAGTTCAACCCACAAGTTCCACGTTTTTGCCTCAATTCGTGAAAAGGTGGTTCCGACATTTACTGCTTCAGCAGCCTGTTAATGAAGCTAAGGAGCAGTGTGCAGCAACTTCGGGTTCAAGCAATGCAATGCAGCTTCCCTTATTACTTTTAATTAAATATTGAAGCGTTGTGAACATAATCTTTGTCAAAAACCTGCCTTGTTTTATTGAAAGGTTCACCGCCAGGCAAAACTATTCATCCGCATACATGCTTCACCGAAAGCTTCTCACTTTGTTTAGATTCTTCAAATGTGGACAATCTGATGTAATGTGTAAGGTGCATGTTTAGAATTTCTTGTGCTCATATGCACGTTTTCTTGCGTTGTTGAGTTACGCCGCTGGGCGATGCGCGTTGCGCCGCTGTTGTCATTGAGCGATGTGTTCGATACGCGGCGCGCAGTTTGATTTGTTTAAATGTGCTTCGTTCGTGAGCTGGTTCCTTTTTTTTGTCAGTGTCGTGAAGCCGGTAAAGGCATCGTGTAGAACGGTGCGCGTTTAAGTGC
>Ga0210059_1006079_pt1 | contig 19385 bp, 15 predicted proteins | sample Ectturendosymbi2_FD_188042 | JGI IMG/M metagenome (GOLD analysis project Ga0210059, IMG submission 188042) | Ecteinascidia turbinata endosymbiont from Florida, USA - Sample 2 (SPAdes) (version 2) | ecosystem: Host-associated > Tunicates > Ascidians > Unclassified | place: Key West, Florida... | reverse complement strand
GGCAGTTTTAGTCGGGAGTTAGATCAGTACTCATACAACGACTAGACTGCCTCGTTGGTAGCGTTTGGGGAAACCAGCATCTCTGCATGCAACGACAGCATTCCTCACAAGCAACGTCTACGCTGGGCAACACCCCAAACCTCAACATTGGGTTCCTACACCAAAAGGAAAACCCTACACTCTCATTCTGGCTGCGCTACAGTTACTTGCAAAACTGACAGCCTACTTCTTCACTCAAAATTGTTTTAAACGTGATTACAGCAACACACGATTAACTTTGGGTAGTGTCTATGTTACCGCCAAAATTCAGGCGGCAACTCATCGGTTGGAGCTATTGTGCCACCAGTCGAACATTCGGTCTCGTGGCATGACACAATTCGAATGAAAAGGTCAGTTTGTCATGCAGTCAGCGTGCTCCTCGTAGCATAGTGGTTATGCTTCAAGTCTGGTGTGCCATTGCTTTTCAGTTCGACTCTCACCTTGGGCTTGGTGACTTTTTTTTTACAATTTTTTCATAAATTTCCAATCTTTTCGCTTAGGTGTTAGGTTTAGGCGTTGCTTAGCGTTTGCGTTATGATTAGCGTTCGGGGTTAGCGTTAGGGTTAAGGGATAGCATTAGGGTTAGCATTAGGGGTTAATGTTAGGGTTTATGGTTAGCATCAGGGTTAAGGGTTAATGTTAGGGTTAGTGTTGGTCTTAGGGGTTAGCATTAGGGGTTAGTGTTAGGGGTTAGCTTCAGGGTTTATCTTTTGTGTTTACTTCGTTTCTGCCAAGCCTGTTGCTGCTGGCATTTTGGTGGCAAAATAGACACTGCCTTAACTTTGTGACCGAAGAATGTGCTGCGTTTGTAAATTAGATATCTGATTGCTGTAGCTAACTTGGGAGTTATTCTAATTTTGAATAAGTCGTGCTGGAGAGTTATTTGTCACGGAATGGGTCTCCCTCACTGATGCTGCCATGTGCATCAATTTAATAAATTATTTTTGTTAAGCATAGTGATATCGTACGTTGTTTTTAAAACATTGTGATTTTCTATTGTGCATGTAGGAAACCCTACGGTGCCAGAGGCCTTGAGGGCTGGGGTTTGGGAAGGTTTGGTTAATGGTTCTCACACCGCAAAGGCACCCCTGCTAATCTGCAGTCCCTTAACTATCTTGAGAAAGCCGTGCAACAAACAGACCTGCCTGACTTACTAACTCTGAGCTGCCAGCACGCAGTGAGGACAAAGCCTCTTTAATCACAAGTAACACAAAACGGCAGAGAAACTGTACAACACGACACTGACTGTCTCAAAACAGCACACAGACTAAAAAACAGACGTCACAAAGGGACAAAGCACCGGGGAAATCGTTAAGTAAAGTCAAACAAGCACGGTGGAAACCTCAAGTAAAACAAAACAAAACACGATGGAAACTGTTACCAAAAAATATGCCTTCTCCAGCCCTTTACACTAACTTTTAAATTCCCTCCTCGAAACCTCATGCGTTTCCGCCACACCCAGTGCTCCCATCCAGCAATAACAAAAACCTCCACAAGAGGGACTATGCGGTAAGCGAGCTAAAGACGTGCGCAAGTTCGTAACAGTGCAAACACAACTGCATTTCCTATGTCTCACTGGAAAATTTCGGAAGGGGTCGATAGGTTGAATTAAACTGCAAAATGGGTCACTCCTTGAAAAATGTTGAAAAACTACTGGTTTTGGGGTTACGTTTACAGATTAAGTTTCAGGTTCAGGTTTTGGGTTTAGGTTTAATTTGGGGTTTAGGTTTTGGGTATGGGTGTTGAGTTTAGGTTTTGTGTGTATAGGTTAATCTAAGTTTATGTTTTGGGTTGGGTTTCAGGTTAGGAGTTTTAGGTTACGTTACAATGACTTTATGGTAATCCAAGTGTATCTCGTATTGTCCTTGTCATTTGACCAATCAAAACAATCGGATTCTCTTAATGGCAAAATAACTCCAGGAGTGCTTTTGCTTCATGAGACAAAATAGACACTGCCTTGTTAAACTTTGGAAATGCCAAAAGGCTACATCTATTTTACCTCATGAGGCAAAAGCACTCCTACAACTATTTTGCCTTCAATCAATCATATTTGGCTGAAGGCAAAATAGCTTCAGTGGTGCTTTTGCCTCATGAGGCAAAATAAAAATTCATTATTCTACATGGGCGGATCAGGGCTGGGTCGGACTGATGATTTTCAAAAATTTTGCGGATCAGGACTGGATCGGATTCAATTTTATCAGATCAGGACTGGATTCGGACTGAGAAATTTCACAGTCCGCTCATCTCTGCAAGATAGGGCTCTTTCAGTATACAATTGAGGACGTTGTTTGCTGCATACCTGGACTAAGGCTAGCTAGTATAAGCTTATTGTGATCTAGTTTAAACTAACTAGAGCACTCTCGCTCTTTTAATGTGGTCTGTAGTCTACACCAGGCTTTGCAGTCTTCATGCATATTCTACGTGAGCCTGCATTGGCTGGTTGTTGGATGATACCAGGCCAGATAGCTTTTTTCTTTCTTAAGTATGATATGCAAAATTGTAGATTTGTGACCCTGACTTATTAGCAGTGATGAAAGTAGAATAATTTTCTTTCCAGAACAATCCAGTATTTGTCAATACCGTCCCGAAATTTCAGCCATAGTTGCAGAAAAGCAATCAAGAACACGCTTACTTTTTGCCTACCCTGTAGCCGTATTGTGCATTTTGAAAACAAAAAATGTTGCCTACTGTACATTTTAAAAACAACAATTTCAAAACCAACCAAAAAGCGTTATAAGCTACGTTTGGCAACTTTCACTAACTCCGAAAGTGGGTCAGGCAGTGCAACTTGAGTTGTCTAAATGTAAAATCTCCACCGTTATCCATGCGTCAAGAGCTTACCACAATACAACAACACAAATACAGAAAATTATTCAAATGCTTTTCACAAAGGTTCATAGTAATTATTCTCTTTTAGCTTTTGACGAGCCATGCCGCTTGTTGAGTGAGCTGCTCTTCTTTTTCCAAGCCATGTTTTGACGTAGTGATCTGAATCCCATGCTTGGCTGGGAGGTCCCACAGTGCTAATAACGAGCAGGTTGGTGGCATTGCTTGTAGTTATCAGACTTCTAGCGCCTCTGATATTGTTCATTGCACTAAGCCGTCGCTCATAGTCAGCACTGCTTGGTGATAGAGTGTCAACTGCCACAAGCAGCTTGTTGAATTTATTAGAAATACGTTTTCCACCACTTGACTTGTATTCAATAAAACCAAGATGAATTTCTTGGTTGTGGAGATGAAAGGTCTTACATAAACTTTTTACTTCGTTTTCGACAAATCGAGGATATTCATGTACCCAGTTGTGTGGATTCAAAACAGTCATTTGACTAACAAGGTTTTCGTACATCTCTTGGCGAGTTGCAACAACGCTAGCCTGTGCTCTGTTTGATACCATAGGGAAGAGCCTTTGTTTCATGTTGTCAGCTACAGCTCGAATGAACTGAGCCTGGTTGATGAATGGGCTTCTACCTTCTCTCAATTGCTCTTCCTGAAACGACATTGCTTCTTCTGCAAGTTGAGCCACAACAGCATGCTCTCACAGAAAAACATTAAGGCTTTTCATTCTTTTTGTATAAGCAGTTGGTAAGTTTTGCGCTTTTGGCAGTATGGTATTTTGGTTTTGTAGTGTTTCTGACAAGTTTTTTAATTCGTTTAAGACATCCGATATCGGCGCTAAATTTTTGACAAAACTGTTTGTACACAATTTGGAAAGTAATCCTTGAAATCTAGCTTTTTCTGTACTTTGTCTAGTTTCATCTTTTGAAGCGTTCTGAAAATGTTGGGCTAGGGATGGAAAAGAATGCCAGACTGCCGATACCGCTCTGAAAGATGAAGCCACCCAACGAACAGTAAACACCTTTCCGATTCTTTTGAGGGTGAGGTGCAAATCATAGGCACAGTTACTAAGTTCTCGCATGTTCTTGGGTGACTGGCTATATAAATAATATAAACATTCAAGAAAAGACTGCAAGTCATTTGTGTCACTGGTAGCATCTAGTACATTGCCAAGATCAAGTTCAAGTCTGTGATTAAGGTAGTGCCACAATACGATATCAGGGAATTCATCTTTGAGCAATTTTCCAATACCTGATTTTGTCCCCAACATCACGCTGGCTCCATCACTGCAAAATCCAGTGACGAGTTCTTGTAGCAACTCATTGGGGAATCCATTCTTAAGCAAACAGTCCAAAATTGCGTCTTTATGAGAAGCACACAGAGTCTCCGAATCCAGCAGAAAGCTAACAAGGGCCGCTTCGCCAACAACGCTAGCTTTTACAAAAATGATCAAAGTTGATTTCTGACCAAGGCGGATAGATTCGTCGGCTAAAACATTATCTTGCTCCTGCTCTCAATGATTTTTGTAAAAAAGTTTTTTTTTCATCTGTGAAAACACATGACAACAGTTTTATTGTGTAAGATACGTCACATGACTAGGAAATTACCTTCCTGAAGATCAATCAAACTTTCAAAGTCTGCGAAATGTTTGTTATTTTTTGCCATATGATATGCTGTTCTGAAAATCTGAGCAGTAGATTGAAAGGCAGCTTGTTCACTTTGTGCATTCAAGTTAAGCAATACGTCTTTCTTTGCTGTTTCAGGAATATTGATAGCGTTATTATGTGTTTGGGAGTTTTTGTGCTCTTAGATTTTTTTGGAAGCGAATATAACTGGGCCTCTCTTGTGCTATCACAAGAAGTGACACTGCCCTCCGCCCATGGAGCCGAAATAATGACACCACGGGATGCTCTCATTCTCAAATTATTTACTTCACGACAAGAAGTACATCCTGTTTTTCCGTTAATAGTATACATCCAACTGTTTTTACGTTTAAATTGCACATATTGTTGTTCATTCCATATTAACGGATCAATAATTGAACTAGCTTCCTGAACAAAAATGGAAAATGGAATCAACTTGTTCTTGTTGCGTTGGTTGGAGGTCATTGATTGTACTAGTTTGGGCGCCAACATCACTCACAGTTCTTTGAACTTTACCTGCTATGGCGCTCACTGTTTCTTTGTTAATATCTTTTCTCTTCCAATATTGATCAATTTTCCTTTGCATTTTTTTGTTTTTTTTAGCAATGTCTTGGTCAGGCTTTAAAATAAGGAAAACGGTGATAGCCTACCTATTACTGTATATGCAGATACAACTAATACTGTACTCGCAATCTACATACCCTGAAATAGCAATCCTGCAACTAATACTGTATATGCAACACGCAGGCCCAAATTTTCATTTAGGGGCCCTAAGCTGTTTGAAGTTCGAGCTTTTCAGCACCCATGCTGAAAGACTCGCGATAGATGTCAATCAAATTAGTACCACACGTGCTCGCTGCATTCACTGAACAAGTCGTTCAAATTCATAAACATATTACTTTATTCTGAACTCTCTCGATATCCGGAACAAAAACAGTCGCAATTAGCCTACAGCAGGCAAGGGGAAAAATTAAATATTTATAATAAGTGAGGATGTTCAAAGCAGTTCTTCCATAACCATCTTTGTATTGCCACAGTGTGAAGCTTTGTGCACTTGCCGCTCATGCTTTCCAACCGCAACAGTGGCACAATGTATTCAGGTAGTGTCTATTCTGCTTCATGAGGCAAAACCTGTGTTGGGACTATTTTACCTTCATTTGAACACAATTGATTGAAGTGGTCATGTGACAAGCACAATATGCAGAGACAACTGGTTGGGGTTTAAGAGTTTATGGTTAGGGTATAGCATCAGTGCTAAGTTTTAGGTTGGGTGGTTCCGTGTTTAAAGTTAGGGTTTGGATTGCAGTTCACTTAATGCAAACAAGCAGCTGATAACTGCTTGCCAGCTCTGAAGCCATTGCAACACTTGTCAATGCATGTGTGACTGAGCTTTTACAGATGTCAAGGTCAACTAAGTGGGACATGCGTTCCAAACTTGTCATGTGACTACTTCAGCCAATCGTGTTCACCTAAAGGTAAAATAACTTGAGCAATTATTTTGTCTCATAAGGCAAAATAGACACTACACAAAAAAAGCATGTTGTGCATCATAATACACTTTCGGATAGTTTTCGGATACGGATATTATGATTTTAACCAAAACAAGATTCGGATCGAATACGGATATCATTTTTTAAAAACAGGATATGGTCGGATAGTAAAAATCCACAATCCGATCATCTCTGTTAGACACTGCCAAAAGTTTATAACATTCACTTTGGAGTTTAAGCAGGAGTCGGAATCCAAAACTTGAAAATGGTTTGGAGTCGGAGCGGAGTCAGAGTATATTCAGCCGAAGCAGGAGTGGAGTCGAAGTCAAAAATTTCAGACTCCGTACACCTCTGCGAGGTGGGTCGGAGAGTTGCAGAAAAGGACGTGCCCACACTCAGTGGTAGGTTTAAGGTTGGGAGGCTCGAAGCAAGAGTAAAATAGGGGGCCCCTCTGATGACGTCCATTATAGTCAGCCAACTGTGACAAGCACATTTGATCAAGGCTAAGATACGGCCACCGAAGGATACGTTCCTGAGACTACGGCATGACTGACATAGCAGAAGGAGAAAATTCATAAGGGTGTTCATGGTACACAACTTCGAAAACACTGAAAGTTGGGAAGAAAAGGCTGGCAACACGTAAAAGTAAGGCAATAACAAGTTGGCATCGCCCACACTTTATTATTTTCGTGCCCATTTCTCTGCATTCACCATCAAATAACTACAAAGTTTTCCCATTTGAAAGTTTCACACTTTGCCCTTTTGAAAAAATGCTTTGTAGTTGGTATCCTGATGTGTTCACATTCATGTTTTTATGGGGAATCCATGAAACCATAAACAACAACCAAGAAGATTTAAAACACTAAATTTGTTTTAAATTTCATCCTTTTAATTGCAAGAACATAGCATACAACAGCAATCAACCGGAGACTTGTTTTGGAAAGCTTTGAGGCTGGATAAGTCAAGGCTGCCCTCCTCTTGCACTGACACTAGTTGTTTGAAAAATGAGCAAAAGTAGCAAAAATGTCCTCTTATACCTTATCGCAAATATTTCTAGCAAATAGCCTACACAATTGATTAAATCTGTGTTAAGAAAAAACGATACAAGTTATACTGGCATAGAGCTGACAAAAAAACTTTAATTTCATCTAGCAAGTCTACCTTAACCAATCACTTACTAGTCGAGCTTTAAATAATCTGACTTCATGCATAGGCAAAATTCAAACCACCTAAAATTTCTGCACAGAAAATTAGTACTTATAATACGCAAGAAATGCAATTTCTGCTACGTGATAAGAAGCATGAATGTAGCCTTAGTATTAACAGTTTTTGCAGCACAACAGCAATAATACAAAATAAATTAAAGTTGCTGTTTGGGTCACCTTGAAAGCATAGTACTTGCACGTTGCAGTTTCTGTTGGTGGCCTCTTTGAAAGCAAGAGCATATACATCAAAGTGCCGTATATGCTCGCTTGATAGCCACACTTTTTTACCTGGAATATGGCCCGTATTTTGCCTGCGGCTAATACGCGCAACATAGCCAGAGGGCCAAAGTTTTCACATGAGCTATCACCGAATTTCAGTCATCCAGTCGAACCGCAAATGCCATTTGGCAATGGGCAAAAGTAGGGCGCTATCATGTCTCTGTCAAAATTCGATGACACCTGCGACGATCTACTGTACTTATAGACGATATTTCTTCTTCCAACGAAGAAGATTTCTTAGGTTTTGAACAATAAGATTGACTGTCATTACATTTGCCTGTAAAAATCAATATTTTGTGGTTGATTGATCGCGCAGGGTTTTCACCATTGAAAAGGTCAATTGACCTGCGGCTTATTCATGACATACCCTTGATTCTCGGTATATGGCTAAAATTTCTGCTGCGGTTTATCTGCGGATGCGGCTAATAAGCGAATGTATGTGGTAGCTGCTGGGGGCCCCTTTGAAAGCAAGGTACTTAAACATTACAATTGCTGTTTGAGACCTCTTTGAGAGCAATGTACATACATATTACAATAGCTCTTTGGGGCCCCTTTGAAAACAACCTACATATACATTACAATTGCTATTGGGGGCCTCTTTGCAAGCAAGGAATTATACATTAAATTTGCTCTTAGGGGCCCATTTGAAAGCAAGGTACTTACACATTACAATTGCTATTGGGGGCTTATTTGAAAGCAAGGAATTTTACAATACACTTGCTGTTGGGGGACCCTTTGAAAGCAAGGTACTTATACATTTCAATTGCTGTTGGGGGTCCCTTTGAAAGCATAGTACGTGCACATTACAGTAGCTGTTGGTGGCCTTTTTAAAAGCAAGGTAATTATACATTAAAGTTGCTCTTAGGGGCCCCTTTGAAATCAAGGTACTTACACATTACAATTGCTGTTGGGGGCCCTTTGAAAGCAAGGAATCTTCCATTACTGTTGGTGGCCTGTTTGAAAGCAGAGTACTTACACAGTACAGTTTCTTACAGGGGCCCCTTCAATGAAGTTTAAAAGCAGAGTACTTATACATTTCAGTGGATGTTGGGGGCCCTGTGAAGGCAGATTACCTTCAAATTGCAGTTGTTATTGGGGACCCCTTTGAAAGCAAAGTACCTACACATTAGTTTCTGCAGGGGGCTCTTTGAAAGTAGAGTACTTATGATCTGCTTTGAAGCACATTATATGAGTGGATAATAAGGTTTTTCACCAAAAAAAAAGAAAATTTTTGTGCGTAGCACCTCAAGGGGAGGCCCCCAAAAAGGGGGGGCCTGAGGCAAGTGCCTCGCTTGCCTCCCCTTAAACACACCACTGCCCACACATTTATGTCCAGCCGGTCGGCGCACCATAATGAGCAGTCCGCCAGCCCGCCCTGTTGTGCAGCCCGCTGAGTGATAGCGTGGCTCGAGTCAATGACTCGACTCGAGTCACAATTTTTGGTGACTTGGACTCGACTCGAGTCACGTTAAAAAAATGGTGACTTGACTCGACCCGAGTCACGTTTTTTACAGAATGACTCGACTCGAGTCAGTGTCATTTTTACAAAATCTCTGAGTTCCTGATGGACAAACCCAGCTCGTTTGCACACAAAGAAATGAAGAATTTTCGCTTCAGTGATGATCAAAATTGGGGGAAATTTTCTGTTTTGACTGTCTAGTTGTGCTATGCTGCATTTCAAGGAACAAGTGTCCCCAACTTGCGTAGATGCAGACCTGAGACTTGGCTTTCACTGAGGGGTAGTGTTGAACAAATCGGAGATTTTTTAATCCTAATCCAGTCCAAAATTTTCTTTCAGTAATCCGGTCCGATCCTAATCCGGTAGACCTGTCAAAATAATTGATCCAATCCGGTTTATTTCCAAAAAAAACATCTGATTAAGCATTTTACTGCAGTGATGAATGCAGTTTGGATATCCATTTCTGATCCGGTTGAATTTTTTTCAATATCCAGTCCAATCCGGTTCTGCAGTGCAGAATCCGCTTGGATCACGATCAAGGGACCGGATCATGTTCAACACTGCTGAGGGGCCAGTAAGGGCACATTATATTGACACCTTATGGTGATTTGGTGTAGTATGTGCATATCGTGATCATGGCAGTGGGTCTCATACTGTGACCTTGTGTCTTTTCCAGATACCAATGAAGTGATTCAAGTTTTTCAGATTCAAATCCAAACCAAAACTCCATTGCAAGATATAATGCAAATGCGAAAACCGAATCTTGTTTAAATCCAAATTCCTGCCACTGTTATTAGCCTGAGCCCAGGTGGCGACGTGATTACGCCACATTTAACTTAGAATTCGTAGCAGCAACAGAAGAGCAAACTTGGTCAAATGAGTAATCTCAATTGGTATTGTGCTAAGGATTGTCGGTTCGATTTTTCTTTGGTTGGCTCAGGGCGACGCAGCATTGTGCCTGCAACAATTGGCTCCCAGCACGTCGGTGGCTGCAATCCACTGTTAACCTGCAGTCCCAAAACTGAACCGAAAGTTACATTTATCTGCAGTCGGAAAACTGAAGTGAAAGTTGCGAAGAAGTTAAAAAAAAATAATCAATTGCAATCCAACTCTGTTTAAGCAAAAACGATGCCATCCAAATCCATCAATGTATTGAAATGTCACAAGGTTTAAATACAAATACATGTTCATGTTTGGTTATTGTCATGTATTGAGCATATGAAAACAACACTTTCAATGCAACGCCAACTGAAAGGTTCCAACAACATCCCCTCGTTTTTGCAATGAACCGCACCTATTGCATGTTCTTTTTGTGAATGTTGCACATAGCACCATCTTCACATCCTGGTCAAAGAACCACTTTGTTGTGATTGGAAAGGCCGAACAGCAAGTGCCCAAAGCTTCCCACTGTTGTACCAAGCAACAATAAAGATCCCACGTCGTGATCATTTTATTTCTGCTTGATCGCGCCACTTGGGTGTTGTTCTTCATGCACATCCCGTTCGTGATGAATCGCACATTCAACACAATGCTAACTGAGAGACTGCAACACTTGCACCAAGGTTGGGCTAGACTTTTTGAAATGACTGAGAGTGAAAGAGAAATGTACAATGCAATCTCAACAAACTTAGATATAAATAACCTGCAATCAAACTTGTTAAAACAACTTTCGGCACAATTTTCTAACTTATCGAGCACCATTTCATAGCATGTTGGCCACCATTTTCTAACGTATTGGGCGCCATTTCATAGCAAAAAAATGTTGTAGAAAAAATGTGAAATTTCGTGTGATTCGACATTGACTCGAGCTTGCAAGCCAATGACTCGAAGTGACTCAACTCGACCAAGTCATGACTCTGACTGTGACTCGAAAAATTTTTCGATGACTCTGACTCGACTCTGACTTGAGGGGCTTGTGAGTCTGACTCGAGAAAAATGACTTGGACACATCACTGATATTCAGTATATTATACGCAAGGTGAAGTAAGTGCCAGACTATGGAATGCTAGAGCATGTTGTAGGAGTACATTGTTAAATGTACTCCTACAACTTTTTGTGCTCTTGTGTCTGTGATATGGACCACCAGTCTGCAACAAAATATCATTATTATTATTATTAAAAGTGTATACAAACATTACACTGTAGCTGACATGAAGGTTACAGAGCTGACATTAGGGTAATTGCACGGCAAGCCCTCACCACCACAGTTTGTGACAAACTGTTCAATGCGAAAGCCACCCGGTGAGAGGAGCGCAAGCAGTTGCTGCCTCCCTTCGTGACTTACCACTGACTTGAAGAAGAAATACGCAAATTCAGATGTATTGACTATGAAAATGATTAGAATCATACAATAATTGCATCTGTTCAACATGAAAGGACAAATTTTTATTCAATTTGTTATTTTGGATCCCTAATTTGTTCTGCACATTTCATGATTATGGTAGGGGGGCATTCCCTCCCTTGCCTCTCCTGACGGCACGTCACTGCTTTTTATCATTCAAAATTTTGAACAACTTTCGCTTGTCCTGAAAACAGAGTTGCCCTGAACTTTTTCACTGTGTTGAAATATTTTTATCTTTCAGGATTTTTGAGCAAATTGTCCTGGCTCTGAAAAACAGAGTTTCCCCTGAAAATTTTCACTGCATTAAAGTATTTTTATTTTTAAGGATATTTGAACAATTTGCGCTTGCCCTGAAAACAGAGTGTGCCCTGAATATTTTCACTGTATTGAATCTACTTTTTCCATTCAAGATTTTTGAGCAACTTACGCTTACCCTGATAACCAGAGTGTGCCCTGAATTCACTGTATTGAAGATATATTTTTTATCATTCAGAATTTTTAGCAACTTGCACTTGTCCTATAAAACAGAGTTTGCCCTGAAACTTTTTCTGCATTGAAACATTTTTTATCTTTCAGGATATTTGAGTAACTTGCGCTGGCTCTGAAACAGAGTTTGCCCTGAAATTTTTAACTGTATTGAAATATTTTCTATCTTTCATGATTTTTGAGCAACTTGTGCTTGCCCTAAAAACAGAGTAATCCCTGAAAATTTCAAGCCGGGTGGCGGCCGCCCCCGCGTTGTAAGCCACTGACGACCATCTCAATAGAATGAAGACTCGATGAAGTGGTACCAAAACCAAAATGCAAGAAAGCGGCCGCAACGCACGTGTCTGCAATCACTGCGCAAAGGAATTAAAAGTGGCAACGTCACATTACTGCAACACTAGCCAAGGGGAAGGGGTAACATCTGTCCCTGTGCACAGGATTTTAGTTCTCATTGCTAAACGCAAAATTTCGGTTTTAGCGACTCCGGTAGTCATCAAACCTCCGCAAACATGCTCCGCTATTTACCGAGCTCCGCCTTTTACAGGGCACCGTAAAAGTCGCTCAAAGGTCGAAAAGAAGAACTGTTGGTCTGGGTAAAGCTGAAATCGCGTAGCGTGACCTGTTCAGAGCAGGCAGGGGCGTGAGGAAGAGAGGATGAAGTTTGTCGCGTTTGTTGTTGCACTATTTGTCGAAAGAAATCCTTTCCCAGCAAAGAATCAGACACTAAATATCTTACAGAGTACATATACATTTCGCCTATGAATTAGGCATCATGAGCTCTTATTCAAATAGTATCGGTTGTTGTTGCTTTATACGAATTTACTTGCGTGGCCGTGGTAAGAATAGGTAGGCTTAGGCTAGAGATAGCCTAGTGGTACTAGTAGATGAGAAAAACGAATTTTTTGCATCCATGCACGGGTAGCCTTACAGTACTTAAAGCTCGATGTTTGAATTAAGTTTTCATTGAATAGACGTTAAATAAGTGTGGTCTCTGTTAACTGTTGTGTAGCACATAAGATTCAGGCTATTGACCTTCACCTTGGCTGATGACATTCAATATTCATGTCATAAGCCTAAAAGTGAAAGGCAGTGTCTATTTTACTGCCAAGATAGCCGCAGCAACAAGCATAGCAGAAACGAAGTATGTTTTTATCATTTATTTTGCATGCTTTTTATCATTTATTTTACAACAGGCATGGCAGAAACGAAGTAAACAAAAGGTGAACCTTAACCCTAACTGTAGCCCTAACACCAACCCTAAAGCTAAAAGCACTAACCCTAAACCGTAACACTAATCAATGCTAGCACTAACCCTAACGCTAACCCTAAAGAACACTGTCTATGGAAAGAGATTTTTTCTCAGCAAAGAATCAGACACTTTAAGATCTTATATTTCGTCTACGATGTAGGCATCATCAGCTCTTATTCAAATAGAATCTAACCCTAAAGTTTTGAAAAAACAAGTAAAAGAGAAGTCACCAAGGGAAGGTGAGAGTTTGAACTAAAAAGCAACGACATACCAGACATGAAGCATAACCACTATGCTACGAGCAGTACAGAAATTTCGTGATAAACTGACCTTTTTATTCAAATTGTGTCATGCCGTGAAACCGAATGTTCGACTGGCGGCACAACAGCTCTAGCCGATCTGTTGCTGCCAGCATCTTGGTGGCAAAATAGACACTACCAAAGTGAAAACTCAGCCTGTGAAATTTTTACACTGTGAAGTACATTATTGTGCAATAGCTTTACTCAGGAGAGTTGAAATTATTATGCTGTTTGAGGTAAAACCTGCTATTACTTCTACTTTAGTTTTTTTGTGATGCATGCTCCATCATTGGAAGCTAAAGCATGCTTTAGTTCTTGTATACAGTAGAGTGTTGTTTTATCTGTGAACATTCTACACTGAAATTGGTGTAGCTTCAGTAAGTACTAGTAGATTAGTGATTAGGGTAGATCAGCAGTTTCCCTTCCAATAAGTGTTATATTAGAAGATAAAAACTTTTCCATCAAGAATGTTTGCTTCCGGTCTACTCCCTAGTACTAGTCTGGTTCCACTTATAACTTGAGCTTGGAATGAGCTTAGAGATATCCATGTTATTTTCAATCTGCTTTACTAGTTTGACTGTGTGTCACCATTTCCTTACTCTTATGCTTTCTTTTGCTTATTTGGCCCTAGCTAATTTTTAAAGTCATGTTTGTGACTTAAACTTGATTTTTACCATACGTTTATGCTACATTATATCAGATTGATCTTAGTTGTGAAATTTGAACAGTGAGCCATTGTTTGTATCATTTGTATGTTGCCAACATTGATTAAATAGAACTTTAGTGGTGAACATGCTCTTATGTGCAATCCACTTACTATGTTGTTTGGGAAGGTACATAGGACAGGTACAACAAGTTGATTAAAGAATTACTTTATCAGCCATGGAGTTCATTGCTGTCAAGTGCCCTTTTCTGACAAGAGTTCCAACTAAATTTCTGCAGAAAGCTGGAAATTCTCTTTTATCTTATGCAAAGAGCTGCCCTGTAATGACAGAATACATGGGTCGCTACGCTACTTTCCTTACTCTCCAGAATATAAGGTAAATTATCAGTTTGTAAGTAATGTATCATTATTGTCATAATTTGTTATCTATATTTGTGAATGAAAAAAGGTTCAAAAAAGGTGTACTTTGATATGATTCCATTGCTAGCAGCATTTAGGTAAGCATCTATATGTTAAAAATTAGTGTAGCTATCTATGCATTGCATTGCTCATTTGCTTCTTTTATTAAAGGTGTTTTGCATACATGCAATGCTTTCTGTCACTAATATTATCACATTGACAAAAATAACTGAAAACCTCAAATCATTTAGACCATGTTATTTTTCGATATTTGCTTGATGCTGCCTGTTTTAACAATTCTATTTCTTTCACATTGTTGTATTTTCTGCATAACTTTTCATATAATATCCAAATACTGTTAAATTCCTCAATTTTTTCCAGGGCTATGGAGCTGAAACTCAAATTGCGGGCTCTGGCTTCAGCTCCAGGCATCTAAAATGTTTGGCTCTGGCTCTAAACTCTGAAAGTTTTTAACTGCAGCTCCAGAATGATTTGGTCCATTAAAAAATAAAAACCATTGTATTGTTTGTACAATTGGCTTACTCCACCAAATACGTCTTTTGAATGGGAATTAAAATTTTAGGCTCCAGTTCCACCATTCAAAATTTTTTAGTTCTGGCTGCAGCCATCCAAAATTGCTTGGGTTCCAGCTCCACAGCCCTGATTGTTTCATGTGAAATTCATTTAGACTAAATTTTAACTTTTTGATAAGTTTCTTATGAAATACTGTTTTACTCCAATCAAACTTTTTGAAATCAGCAGCTTGTTTCAGAAAAGTTTCTGCAGGCTTTTATAACAACCGATTTGTCTCAATGCAGACGCAGTGAACAAAATCACTAAGTTAAGCAGTACTTGGCTCTTGGTCCAACATGTGTCTTGCAGTCTGAGATGACCTAATGAATATTATATTCTCTTAGCGTGTTGTAGCTGGATAGTAGGATCAGTAGTTTCAAACTGCATTAAGTTATGCAAAGAGTACTAGTTTTTTTCAATAGACTGCCTAGATGAGTTAACTGAAGTTGCAGCTTGTATTTCAAGTTAATAGTAAAGTTGGTTGGTTACCACTTGAAGTTCCATATTTTTTATGTTGCCAGATCATATTCATCTGATGTCCATTCTGGATCTGGTCAAGAAAATGGTTAGCTATTTTATTAAAATCTTTGTGTGAGACTAACAGGTTACATCTAACTGAGATGAATTTGCTATCAAAAGATGCTTTTTATCATTTCTTTTGCTTGGTTTTAAAAGTGAGACTACTTTTTCCATTGTCAAATTTTTGTGTGCATACTATGTAACTTGTCTCATTATATAAACCAGCGATAGCAAAAATTAACCTGTCAATCCCTCAGCTGAAAAATAAAAAAAGAAAGCCTTGCTTCACACCTGACTGCTAAATATTTCAAAACATAGTGTGTATTCTGTTTCAATCATACCTTCTTGATTTTGCCATGATGAGCAAAATGCTTGAAGGCCACGTCTGCATTCAATTTACAAAATGTGAGATGTGCGCAATTTTTTCAAAATAATACTCCAGCATTGATCCCACATCCTATTGATGTATATGTTAAATGGATAAAGTGAATGATTTTGGAATAAGTCAAGCACTACTTCTCACCTTGATGTCTTATGAAATTCATAGTTTCATGAATATATATATAGATGTATCTGGATTATTGGAAACCTTGCCCATTCTATATTACTGTATATGTGCGGTCATGTGTGTTTTTAGTGCGACTCTGTGATGAAACTCAAAATAATCTTTGTTTGTGATGTTATCCCTTTGTAAACATGCACTATAGGGTGAAAACACAATATATATAGAATGTTGTTTCTCTTCACCAATTCCAGAATTATGAAGTTGCTAACACGTGATGTTCATCTCTTACTCACTACTGGAAACTAAATCTTTGTGCAAAGTATCCCTTGATTTGTTTTATCCTCAATCAAGGTACCACACAAAAAGTTAATATAAATTTGCATACCTGTTAAGTGTATGAACAATGATGATTTCCCAGTGTTTGCAAACATCCGCAATAAAAGTTTTTTTGCATCAGTGAAGTTCGCATAATCTCTATTTACAGGTAGCAAATATTGTCAGTTTCATGTAGTTCACTACGATGCAGTACAATACTTAATCATTTGCTTATGTTCAGCTAATTGTTTTTTTGCCAAAATTTTCAAAGTGAACAAAGCTTGATGATGGTGTAAATTTGATGCTCACAACTAGATAAATCTGTCAAATTTGATTAAGCGGTGTGGTAGCTACAAGTTAAAACAACCGATTCATTCTGGTAATCAAAAGTGATACTTGTCAACTGCAAGCTAGATAAACACTGTGTGCATCACCTGTGCATAAAACTATATGAAAAATAACAGTTAATTTTAGGAAATGCAATATGCATCAGATCTAGTGCATTTAATGCTGCTTGCTGCAGCTAAAAGGCAATGGGCACTGTATTTAATTTAGTTGTCCTTGGAAGGATGCACAAGGGAAATGCTGTCTAAGCTTGGCAGCCAGCGCAGCACACTTTTGTACGTCACAAAGGAATCCAATGTTAGGGTTATTTGAGTAATTTTTCGAATTTATCAATTTTGTTAGTTTCTTAGTGCAAGAAGAAAAGAAGCTTTACCTTCGATGCTGTGCAGTTTGCTGACAATTTATGGTTTTCAATTGTTCTAATCACGCTGTATGCATCTCAAGAAACCCAATGCCTCTCTTGGGTGTTTGTTAACCTTGCTTCGGTGAGCAGTCGGTCATGATAATGGTCACCTCTATCTTAGTCTTATCTGTTTCCTACGCCGTCACAATCGTGAGCAAACAGCTTCCGGTGTGAAAACCACCGACTTGATTTCTTTGAATGCAATTTGCAGCGGTACTGTGCGTCATGATCATGATCACAGTTCGTTCCAGGCTCATTGTGCAAGAAGTATGCTTTGTTTTCAGACAAAGTGGCAGTAGACGTGGCTCACAACCAAGCCAATCAACCGGCCGACTTCGTTTGCCCGTTTCTTAATTGCTCAGTTGGAAAAAACGCGACTCGGGTCGCAAGTTTGAACGTTCAAGAAGACATTTTTCATGATGCGCAAGGCTACGTTGATCGAAATGAGCAGGATGCTGTTGGTGATTTGTTTCAAGATGCCACTGGTGGTGAGTGGCTCGGGCAACGCTGTCTAGGTTCAGCGTTTTGTGTGTATCTTATTCAATTACGTTTAAATTAGATTTTCGCTTGAACGACAACTTCTGTGACTCGATCTTGGACACGATTAAGGACGGGATTGTCACTTCATCTGGGGAGGTCGTCACTTGCACCTCCCTCAATCCAGTGGAGGGTAAGCTCGAAGTACCAGTTTTTTTGCTTTAGGTTTCTGGGTTACTGTTCACCAGAAACAATCTGCTTAAAAAGCTTGCACAACGATTAATTTGTGATGATGAAAGATTCTTTTCTATGTAATTTTACTTACACCTTTTCTATCCAACATGAGCCCAGTTTTTGAGATTCTATGTTCCTGTGTTGATATTTCTTAAGACACCAGAAACTGTTTGGTGAGTTCAGTAGCCAACATCGCACTGACTGGCTTAGTTGTGAAACATTTTTTGCGTAGCTGCAAGTCCGGTTTTCGATTACGACAACTTCATGGAGTCCAAGATCAACGATAAAAAGAAGGATCACACATACCGCGTGTTTAAGAAGGTACGTTTGAATGGAGGCCTTACTCATTTTTTTAGTTCAACAAGACTTCCAATAATGTTCAGTAACGTATGCAGTTTTCGCTTTGAATGTGTTCGCTGTATCTGTACTTAAGTCAACGCTAATTTTTATCAATTCGTGCTTCGTCATCAGGAACAGGCGATATTACTGCAAGTATTGTAAAGCTTTTGGGTATTTTCATGGAGTCCGTATCATTGAATCAGTTCTACTTTACTGAAAAATGCACCGAGTAGTTTCTTATTGTGAACATGTTCGTTGCTATGCGCTTACGATAATTCTACTCCAGTACAACCACTGAAGCAATCCTGCTGCAAACACCTTCTACTTTACTGAAAAATGCACCGAGTAGTTTCTTATTGTGAACATGTTCGTTGCTATGCGCTTACGATAATTCTACTCCAGTACAACCACTGAAGCAATCCTGCTGCAAACACATTCTATTTTAAGGTGAACCGCCGTGCTGATAGCTTTCCATTTGCTGAAGATTATTCTGGTGTAGAAAGAACCGAAGGTGCCGCCAAACCCAGTCGCATTTCGGTCTGGTGCAGCAATGATTATCTGGGAATGAGCCGTCACCCCAAGGTTCTCGAGGCCATTCGGTAAGCACTACCGACATTTTACTGGATTTCACCCTTTCTGTTATTCATGTTTTTTTGTTTAAATTATTGTCTGCATTATAACTTTTACTGGTTGATACACTTTCACATTATCGACTTTCCAATACAGTGCTCAGCCTTTGCTCATAATGTAAATTAAGATGGTAACTTCGTATGTCTGGCGTGATTATCATGCCCCGTCTATCGTACGAATCCGTAAATAAAAGGCGATACATGCTGTTACTGCAGACCTGGTCCGACGGAAGTGTAATGCGAACGTATTGTTGTCGTAAAACATAACACTCTGAAATGTTGCGCTTAAAAAGGATATCATTTTCTGACATCTGTTCAGTACGTGCTGTAGACAACGTGGCAGCTCGCTTGTTTTAACTTAAAAGTTGCGCGTGCTCAAATTTTTGTTTTCAGCGTTCTCTCAAATTTGCAGCACAACTATCGAACGCTATGGTGCTGGAGCCGGAGGTACCCGAAACATCTCTGGCACTTCAGCTTTGCACGAGTTGCTTGAAGCGGAACTGGCCGACCTTCACCGCAAGCAATCCGCTCTACTCTTCTCATCGTGCTTCGTGGCAAACGATTCGACTCTGTTCACCCTTGCCAAGATGCTACCTGGTGAGTTGCGACAACTTAAAGCTCCAGGTTTGTTGTAAGCCTTGAGGGATCTGTCGACTGG
>Ga0210059_1006078_pt1 | contig 19385 bp, 15 predicted proteins | sample Ectturendosymbi2_FD_188042 | JGI IMG/M metagenome (GOLD analysis project Ga0210059, IMG submission 188042) | Ecteinascidia turbinata endosymbiont from Florida, USA - Sample 2 (SPAdes) (version 2) | ecosystem: Host-associated > Tunicates > Ascidians > Unclassified | place: Key West, Florida... | reverse complement strand
ACTTTCTTCAGTACAGTACATTTGCTTCCGAAAGACCTCAGGTTCGAACATGGGGGGCGCCAAACTTGCTTCTTGCCCCAGGCGCCATCTAACCTCCTTATGTCCCTGGAAACCGGGCAAAGAGCCGCTGGTTGGCCACCCCTAATCTAGTGAAAAGCGAGATCCATGTGATTTTTGCAAAAACTTTGATACTTGTTTTCTTTGACGTGTCAGACACAGCACGACTGCAACTTTGACGGGTGTTGCTGAAACGTCATTTGCCGCACACACACGAAGCAGTGGCTGTTGCAAAAATATCTGCGCTTTGTGGCCAAGTCCTGATCTATCAGCTGAGCTCGGACCAACGATTCGAGTTTACTAGTGCTATTCGTTGCAATGTGCCGATTATTATTATTATTTACGACGATTATTCCGATGCAACGCACTAGATAAAGTCATTTTCCTAAAATTCGCCGAAAAACTTAAGTGTAGCAAGATGATAGCCGCAAGACGCTTTCACACTAAGTACATGCCTCCAAAATTTTAGAAATGTGCTGTTTGAAGTTTGATGAAAAAGGCTTCGTAATGAAGCACATTTTGACAAGATTGATGACACCGTATACACCACCTCCAAAGCTCGGGAATACGTCTGCATTGAAACAATGTAACTAAGAACGGGTCAGTGGAACAACACCGCGGGAGTTGAGTACTGACAATGGGGTTGCCCCTAAGCGTTGCATTTGTTTTCGTCTTGTTGAAAAGCTCTCTCGCGACGGTCGCGCTCTTTGTGAGCACAGTTGTTTCCGCCCACTCGTAAAATGCCTCGTCGGTGGCCAAGTATTATCACGTGACACGCGCTATTATTCCATCGCTCTTACGTACAATTGTGGGTATTTGTCATAAATAGCTGTGGTTGTTGTGACTGTCCCAATGGTTTTGACGATTGTTTTCTGTGCAACGTGCAATTAGCTCATCAGGGCTAGTCTAACGATATTGTTGTGATAGCTTTGAGCAGTGCTGCTGTGGATGGTGGGTTTGGGCTGCAGAAAAATTACCCGCAACGTAAACGAACGAGGTTAGTAAAATATAAACGGCTAGAGAAGCTTCGCTGTGAACCAAAATATGTTTTTTTAGCTAAATTCCAAGTCTGTCCGGTTCGAATTGTGACACATTGCAAAGACCTTAACATAAAAACAAGATTTGCGACAGTCGCTGTTTCTCCACAAGATTTACTTCACCGTCAAGCTCAAACAGACCGATCCCAAAAAATCGGGCGAGATGGATGCGTAATTGGCAAGCAATACTAACTCTACAAGCCTATGGTAACGTTGAAAAGTTCCTTCCGAAAAGCTCTTCACGAACTTGTTTTACAGTAATATTGGTGTGTGATTCTGCCTGGTGTTGCTCAGAACGCGAAGCGACTGAGCATCCTGCATTTCAACGACGTGTACGAGGTTTCCGAGCGGCGAGTTGAACCAGTTGGAGGCGCTGCCCGGTTTGCTTCGGCCATCGAAGAACAGGTTGCGAGAGTCCTTCAAGAAACTGGCGAGAAACCATTGATAATTTTTGCCGGCGATTGTCTGAACCCATCAACGCTTAGCTGCGCCACGCAGGGAGAACATATGATCAAAGTCATGAATCTTCTGAAGGTAAACAAAGGATTTATTCCTTTATTTCTGTCGTACGCGAAATCGTGTGCAGATGCCGAAAACAGCTTGGAAATGGTTTCAGTTGCAACTCATGCGCAGTTTTTGTCACCAGGGTAATGTTTCTTCCGTATGGCGATTTTCACTATCTTTTGGTGCGTTTTCTGTTCACATTACTGGCAGTTTTTGCAGAGTTCTGTTGTTTTATTCCTAAAATCATACTCCAATGTAAATAGGGTTCTTGGGTGTGATCGATCTGCTGTAAATATTTGTAAGACAAACGCGCTTGCTGCTTTTCACTGCCATAAAGTGCAAAAGAAAATTTACTTTCGCAATTGCTAGCATTTGAAGGAAAGGACGTCGCCAAAGAATGGTTATTGTTGGCGAACTGCCCGCCGTACGATCATTTACGAACAGGAGAAACCACTGCATTTGCACCAGGGCCCTGTTTTGGTGAACGTTTGCAACGTACGTTGCATGCCACGCTCCTGTGGGCAAGCGCAGTGACATTTTAATGAGAATAGCAATTGTTTGAAAAGGCTTGACACGACTCGCGGCTGTGGCGAGCTGGCTTTACCTGCTTCTGATTCAACAATCACGCGCAAAATATTTGCAGACTTTGGTGCACGGTTGCTGGCTTCGCTTGTTACGTCACAGTTGTGTGCGCAGTGCGAACTGGGTTTTGCTTTGAAGCACAATTCACCCTGATAACCTACTGGAAATAACGCTTTCGAGCTTCTATTTAGCTTTGGGAAGCGGAAGGTCTGTCGAGTGCCGCGTCATCATTATCTGCGTGCGTAATAACAGTGGCTATGCCACTGAAGTCGATCAATAATATCTCTTCTCCGCCTGGCGGCCAGTGGCGTAACCAGGCTTTTGAGCCAGCTGAGAACACAGCTGAAGGTGGCCCACTAACCACTGTAGGGGCCCACTAGCCGACACCTGACTTTCTAACTTAAGAAATGACAGTGAAGCTGGGTGTGGATGGCTGTACCAAAACCCTACGTCACCGCAAAATATTCCGAAAAAACACCGAAAAACGCAGAAATAATAATAACCTACTGAAAACCAGAAGAATACTAAAACCGAAGTTTAAGCTAAGTGGGGGCTGGGCTTTCACATATAACTTGCCAAGAGGGCTGATTCGTACCTTGCCCGCCGTAACGCCACTTCGGGCGGCATTATAGCCTAGTTCAATGTTAAAAGGACCTTTTCTCGTGGTAAATCAAAAAATTAAACGTGTAACTAGGGCGGTGGAGTACAAGGTCATTTTGCCCCTGTCTTTCCCTAGAGGAGCTGACAAAAACAGAAGTGCTCTTGTGAGAAATCTAGCAATGGGTTATTTTTCGCTCTACCAACACTAGTTTCAGGCTAATTCATTACAGCGTCTTGCGCAATCCAAAATTCAGAATGTTGTAACTACTAATTTTCTAACTTAAATTACGTTGAAAACGTACGTGACAATGATTCTTTTTGAATATGTAAGCATTTCTACACTGAATACTTAACGTGGGTCAAGCTTTTTGCTTGAAAGTGTTAGGTAATAACGCAACAATACCTAAAATTGCAGCGTGACATCGTGCGCTATCGTAGAAACACAGTCAGAATCTTGTTAATCCCTCGTGGTATTCTATATTTTTACATTTCCCCAACACCCTGCTGCCCTTCTACTGCTTCACTTCCCTGGGTATAACTTAAATTTAGACTTGAACGAAAGTGGTACGTAGACAAGACATGATTGGAAGGCAAATATGGTGCAGATGCTTAGTGCAGAGGTTCGAATCTTCTTTATGCGCCCAAGAAGTGAAATTTTTATGTCTGAAAGGGGGCCGTTGAAGCAGACAAAGTTTGACGACAATGCTGAATCGGGTTTTGTTTACTTGAACTTCGCGATGTTTACCTTTCGAAAAAAAGTCGTTCGCGCCTGTTTCGAAAGTTCAAAGCGTTGTTTTACTTTCACACAATCAGGTCGACGTTGCAGTTTTCGGTAACCACGAATTCGACTTCGGCGCGGAACACGCCGTCAAGTGCATATCGAGGATGGACTCCACTTGGTTGCTCAGCAACGTAACTGACAACTTGACCAAGCGCAATTTGGTTGAGGGAGAAACAATGAAAATGGTTGAGCATAACGGAATAAAAGTGAGTACAATTTAAGATTGCTTGACTTATTCGAGGTCGCATCTTTTTCGAAAAGGTACTTATGGTTTATCTTAGGAAACGCTTTGTTAGGACAAATTGGTAATTTCGTATGACGAGAGCTAGCTTGACTTGTGAAAATTGTGAAGCATTTACAATTAAATGTTGTTCCATTTCCGTGAAAATGCGAGACCAAGTGACGAGCGAGTGGTTAGTCAACTAAAACACCAGACAAGAGCCATCTCTGCGTAGGTGAAGACAAAGAGATTACAAACTTTGAACATGTCGTTTATCGTGTAATAACTTGGATATTTTTTATGAGAATAAGTCGATAACCACGTCAAATTATAATTGTTAGCAACTTTCCGGGTTCGGTCGTTGTGCACGTAAAATGCACAATCGACGGAGTTAATTTTTAGCAAACTGCTTGATGCAAATCACAGCAATGCTTTGCCTGTTTGTTGATAATGTCTTTTTACCTGCCGTGAATTTTGGAAACTGTGGAGAAACGTGTTGTTGCTGAAAAATCACAATGAAACCTTCTACAGTGAAAGCTCATTAATGTAAGCTTTTGCTACATGCTACATTCAAATGTTGTAAGCGCAAGCTGACAACGCAAGTACTCTATTTCTGTGCTTCTACAGATTGGCTTCGTGGGTTTGGTAGAAGAGGAATGGTTGGACACGCTGACAACAGTAGACAAAAGCAACCTCAACTACACAGACTACGTCGAACGTGGAAGACAGATTGCTTCCGAGTTGAGAGTGCGTATATTGCGTGTGTTTGCTTATTTCTGGGTTTGATTGCTATTGATACTGTAGATTTCCCTGCTAGATGATGATAAATTGACTGTCTGATTTGACAAAAAACTGCACAACTAACTTTTATTTAATGGCATCTTGAGAATATAAGCACTTGATAGAATTTGTAATTTGTCGGGTCTGTTTTTCGTGGCAAATGTATAAGTTCGCCGAAACTCGTCAACAGCGTGGGTGTATGCGGGTAATATAGTGAAACGAAGTAATAGGCTACCTCCAAGAAAAGTTAATTGCTCTAATATTCACCAGAACTTGCATAATAATACGCGACAAACGAGCATTCTCAGATCTTGCCCCTATTTCGAACGTGGTAAGTTCTCCGTATTGAACTGCTTTTCTCGAGGGCAGAAAGCATTTGGTTTTGACTTATTTTTGACTGCTCACGTCAGCATGAGTGCTTCATGTAGGCCTGCATAACAAATGACGCAACGCTTAGATTGACGAAGCAGTGCCTTTTGTGACGAAACAAGCGTTGGCGGAAAAACGGTTAGAAAACTTAAATCAGCCGCCATGGTTTGCGTTCCTATCCTTGCAACCCAGTTATACGACGTTTTCTAACCTCACGATCCAAACTGAGAGAATGAGGCTGTTTCACTTCCTGCGTTGCTCAGAAACGCAAAAACCACCTTATCGATAACCATGAACCATCACATGAGAGCTTCTCAAGTATAAAGTGAACAATTCAAAGTCAACATTTCGCATATCTCAAGTAGTGAATCAGGTTTGAATACGCACAAATAAGTTTTTTATCAGCAGTTAATACTCTCGCAGAAAGTTTTGTGAATGCACTAAATAAAACAAACTGGAGAAAGCTTGTTATTTTTTGATATTATGCCGATGATTTGCGAGAAAAGCGCCACTCATTCAGGCAACCCAGTACAGCGGTATTGAGTCCAAATATCTTTTTCGAAGCTTAAAGTAGACGTTTTGAGTTTAATGACAATGTCAGCAGAACTGTCCTTGAATTCTAAGTATGTTACCTCTTGTCTTTATAACCTAGGAACTACGCACAAAGGTCACGCTCGAGCTGTTTTTCTTGGTGCATTCCCGTTTGGGATTGACTTTGTGACACGTGCCAAGGTCTAATGCATCTGATTGGTTGTGTGCAGAGGCAGGGAGCTGATTTTGTTATTGCCCTGACGCACATGCGATGGCCTAATGACATTCGTCTCGCCAGGAAAGTGACCGACATTGACCTTGTCCTCGGAGGTCACGACCACGAATACGGCGTGAAGAAAGTTGACGGTAGGTTGCGGTAGAGGAAAACAATATTTGTCAAGTTCTCGGTCGTTATGCTGTGTTTGTTTGCATTATCGGAACCTTTGATGTAAAGTTTAACAGAATATCTTAAACACTTGCAAAGCATTAGCTGCATTTTAAAATCAGGTCATACTGGCGATCGCACCCTTGAAACCTGTCCATTTGCTCGGAGAAATTGCCAAGCTTCACAGATTTTTGATGTGCTAAAGTTCACGCCCAAAATCACAACTAAGCAACCGATGCAAGGAGCAGCTCTTCGGCAGTAAATTCTTCTTGGTGGAAATTGAGGCAAAGGACAGTGGTATTTAGTCGCTGCAGCTGTCTGTTAAACAGCAACGTTACTATCACGCATGTGTTAACAACTGAGCGAAAAACGAGCATTTCAGTAGTGATACACGTTCAGAAAACTTGTACCGTAAGTGAACCTTATTTTGGTTCCAAGTTATCTGCGGCAGCCTTACAACAGAAGCAAGTATTTGAGATATTTTACGCGTCTACGGACAGTTTCTGAATAGCGTGCTTTAACTGTTTGGGCAGGAAGGAGTTAAGAATCTAATCGTAACAGCCAGAACCTCTGAGAAAAATTTTACCAGAGAGTAGGAAGACCGATACCGGGCCCCCTAAGCTTCTGGGGCCTTCGTCGAAACTTGTATAACTTGTTTGTTTGTATAGTAATCGGAATAGAGATAAAACAACCACCGTGCTAAGATTTAGAAATAGATTCATTGTTATACTGGCAACTGACTTACACTGGTACTTTTGGGTTTGATTACAGAAAAACTTAATGTGCGCACTTTCATGCTCCCGGGCCCTAGTACCTACCGGCCCAGGGTACGATGTACCTCTTGTACCTCCTCTCGTAGGCCCTGGCAACAGCATTTCTACCTGTACGCCAACTGATCTCATGTCAGAATTCCGGAAATTCGATTTAATGATATCAAAAACGCGTTGTGTCGAATTTCATCATATTTTAGATTTTTGTCTTTTCAATGGTTATGCTTTTGGCATACTGGATAAAAGTTGATGTTTTGACGCCCTTCAGTTAGTACTGTACTACGTCTATGTTGCAGGTGGAACAATAGCTAAATTCTTCATGCCTTTTCTCAAAAATTTACTTCTCGCATTAAATTTCAAAGAGACATTTAAATAATTTATCGCGTTTCATCGAAGCCTTGTTTTTAGAAACTGGTTTTTGTGAACAAATGATTTTTTAAGTTCATGTGCACTGTTTTTTATTTGTGCGATCCGAATACCACCTGTTTCTTTAATAGTACTTGTGTCTTGCGGTGCCTTTGCTGTATGTTATCGGTTCTTGCTCATAGCAACAACTGGGCCATACAAGAAGGTTGTTTATTGAGTCATGGTGTGGTTGCGACGCCGTATGCTTATCACAACTGCTGGCGACGCTGCTTGTTGCTTGCTTCCTGTTTATAATTTACTTCTTTAAGAAAAGTAGACGCATTGTTTTCGACACACATAAGTGAAGCGCACATATTTTCGGAGCAACAAACTCTTGAATGCTGGTTTGGTATTTGCATTCTTTTGTAAGTCGGTTGACTTTCAGCGGATCATGTTCAAAAACAATGTTTTGGAAAGCAATTACAAATTTTTATGTCATCAGACAAAGCTTTTTGAGTGATAGTTTAACATCTACTTTGCGAAACACAACTCGCTCTCACCCACATTGCTACACACCACAACAATTCGATGATCTCGTGCTGCTTTTTGACTCAAGGCCATTCAAATACACTTTCTTGAATCACGGCTCACTGGTTGCCAAAGCAACTATTTTGTCTAGCCAAGGCTCTTATGAAAAGGTTTTTGTTCATGCCAGTTGAAACGTCCTGGTCGAATCGCGTTTTGATCAAAAGCGACCAGTACCAGGTGGTTCAGGTTGCGATAGGGGTTATAGATCCGTGTTGTTCAGCAGTTATTACGAATACATTTGGCTGACTGCCGCTCTTTGTTTTGTGCAAAGAATGTCTAATTATCAAGAGCGGATCGGATTTCCGAAACTTCTCGAGTATCGACGCGTTCATCCGTGAAGACGGCTGCGTGGACGTCAAGTTGGCCCGGTTCGACGTTACCAAGGTTTTCACCCCTCAACCTGAAATGGCTAAATTAGTCGAAACGTACATGTCCGCCTTAGAGAAAAGCTTGGACAAGAAAATTGGGGAAATTCAGGTAAATCTTGCTGTAGTCTAATTATAGCGCAAATTGGTAAAGAAAAGATGTGTACACCTACGGCTTAACTCACGTTGTCTGACACTTTTTTCGTATATTCTTAGGTCTGTTACTTCGGGGTACACGGTTTTTGATATTTTCAATTCTCCACAAAAACAGATTTTTCTGCTGTTTGCGTCGAACAAAGATAGGTCCAAGAACGCGACAATCTGAGGCAGTTCTCCTCCACACATTCAGATAGCGTTTGTTAAAACTACCCCCCTTTCAAATAATGACGTCCCCTTTCGCGGCTTGCTCCCCAAAGAACAACTGCGGATCTGTCTCTGCGTCAAACGAACATTCAGGTCCGTAACCACGGGGTGCTAAGGGGGGGCGCAAACCACCCCGTACAAAATTTTTCGCCCCCCCCCTGGAAAAACGAAACTATTGGACATATTTTTAAAAACTTGGGACCCTCTCGGAAAGCTCTTCGCCCCCCTGATGTCCCAAGCTGGTTACGGGCCTGCGAACATTTCTTATGAATCTGCGCCATTCCATGAAATGAGGAACGATTTTGTATTTTAATTTAAGATTTCTTGTTCGGGAATGTGAAGTTCAAGTACGTGTTGTTGGTACTGTAGAGCAACCGTATACGCGAGAAATTGTATTTTCTATCGAATTATTGTCCAATACATCTTTTCCGTAATTTTTTAGACTTGGTAAATTAGGAGGAAGATTTTCCTTGATTTTTTTTTCATCGTAAAAATGTCTCATTACGTTGATTTAAAATTAATCTTAATTTTACATGTAAAAGCTACTAATGGATCGTGCGATTTCCCGCATTTTTTAAATCTGTTTGATCAAATTGTTGAATGGATCACCAGTTGGTATTCACGGCACACCATCAAAGGTCTGCACGTTTTTTGACCTTTGTTTTTCATAGGTTATCCAGAAGCATGTTTACAACATCAATCTTGGAATAACAGTGCACAAAAACACTAACGCACTTTTGTTTCCCGCAGTTTTTGACATGAAGGACTGTCAGTAAACGACTCTACAAGTTGATCCTTAGATTTTAAAATTGAATAGATAAAGAGAAGCAAAAGTATTATCAATGTGGTAGCAGTAAAACCACCGTGTGCAATCTTGTTACACTACAAACGTGTTATTTAAATAAATATTTGTATTCGAATAGGACACACATCGCAAAGCATATTTAAACAAGGCGGAACAGAGCTGCTTTTAAACCACTGAAATGCTTTCATAGTGTGAAACACTTTGGCAGTGACTCGGGCTTGCTGAAATTATTACGTTTTGATGCATATTTAAAGCGTAGTTGAAGCGCACGATGATGTCATCAGGTTTAAACATTTGGCTGATGACTCACTTAATGATTGTTGCGTGTTATCACTCGTCACACTGCCTCATGTCGCGCTGCATTACGTTGTAGAGATTGCTCCAGCTGAGGGGGTGCTGCACCGTTTCGGTAATCTGCATTTTGAGCGTAACGACCAATCCAGTGTTTGTTTTCACCTTGGATCATTTTGTTTGGAAGCTGAAAGCGTCGGCAAAATATTTTCACTTACAACTGCCGTTTTAGCTATTCACGCTTTGTACAATGAGAAACTTTTCTAAAACCGACAAGTGGCGTTGAATTAAACACCAATCACCATGCTTCGGTGACTGCTCTGTTCATGCAACAGAAGAAGTTGGTGTAAATTGTAGTCTTCACAGAATTATATGGCTGTGTGTTTGCCGTGAGATACATTGTTCAACTTTAAAATGACGTGTTCACCGTTGATTTCAGTTTAACTGGGCTTATTTTACACAGTCCGATTTGGATGGCACTTTTACCAAAGTCCGTAGTCAAGAAACTCGCTTGGGTAACTTTGTTGCCGACGTCATGGCCTCCGTCACTCATGCCGAGGTCGTCCTTATCAACTCCGGCACTTTCCGATCGGACGATGTCCACCCTCGCGGCGACTTTCGTTTGAACGACCTAATGAAGATCTTGCCGATCAGCGACACAGTCATAACGATTGAAGTAACCGGTCAGCAGCTGTTAGACGCTCTAGAGAACGGAGTGAGCAAGTGGCCAAAACTAGAAGGTCGCTTTCCTCAAGTACGTGTTCTTGATAGAGCAACCGTATACGCGAGAAATAGTTTTTTTATCGAGTTTTTGCCAAATAAGTAATTGTAATTGTTTAGACCAGCGGTCCCCAAACGTTTTGGATGCTGGGCCAATTTCGCGATCTTATCAACGTCCGCGGGCCGGACTATTTTGTGTATCGAAAACAAAAAAATACAACACGCATAACACACGTTTGCATTTTTCTATTTATTTTCTTTGCTCGTTAACATGTTTGTAATGTGATTTATGAAACTACTTCTTTTGTTACATAACAGTTGTAGGTTAATATTTGGTTCCATGCTTGATGCTTGATAGAGTCGACAGAAGTTTAAGCGCCAAGGCTAAGCTCATGTACAATACGGGGTTGTAAAGTCCTGATGGACCAAAAATACCAAATCGCTCGTCAAAATATGCCAAACAAGCCGAAGCAGGCCGACGGCTGTCTGTTTTGAATTGCCTGGGTGGGTAAAGGCAAAAATACGATGTTACTATAGAACTAAGCCTGGAAGCATTGCATATAACTACTGTTTTAATCTCCAGTGCCATCTACTCTTATAGAAAAATCTTAATAAGAAATACCTATAAATATTTGAAACAATACAGGTCGTAAAAATGCAAACATGCGCCATGCCACAGTTTTAATTACTTTAAATCTGGTACACAAGCAATTGATATGTTATATATGTCACATGCCACAAAATATCTACAGTATTACAAAGTTCAGCAGTCACAGAGAAGCCACAGAAACAATATTAGACTTTCCAGGTTCGCATGGACGATGGACCACATACGCCGAATCGCTTGGCAAAATATGCTATATAGCAGGGGTACACAACACAGCGTCCGCTGGCCAAATGTGGCCTGCTAGAAGTTTGAAAATAGCACGCAAGCGATTTGCTGAATGCAGTCAATGCTTTTCAAGGTAAGCACTTTCAGCAGCAATTGTCAACTGATAACATGATGCAGTTCAAAAGCATGTCTTCATTTAAATATAAAACTCAGACAGACTTGGTAACTGACTTTGAAAAATACACAGAAATGTGTGAAGACCTTCGTGAAAACTTTTCAAAACGCTTTCATGATCTTAATGGCCAGGAGACGCAAATGGATTTCAAAGCAGACAGGTTTTTAAAAAAAATTTTTTCCGCCAACACTAAAAAAAGCCAAAACATGCCAAACAGCGATTTCTCAAGCCAAATCGCTTTAAATAAGGCCGAAAGTCTGCAATTCGGCATTATAAAAATGCCAATCTGGCAACACCTGGTTCAAAATAAGGGTCCTGGTGCGCAGCAATTTCCAACGAAAAAAGAAGCTTATGACCTAACAATTTTCTGTGTTTACGTTTACTTGTCCGTGTTGTTCGCAAACTATGACATTACAAACGAATGGCCTACGTCCTGAGTAAATCACTTTTCAACTGAAACTTCTGTAGTTGAGCTTTAGATCAAAGCGGAACGCTTGGTTTGTTTTTTAAAGTCCACCGGGATAAAATTCTCAATTACATCAATTGCATTTTGCTTTTTGTGTAGTAACATCTTATATTAATTTATCTACACAAAATTGTTACAATGCTAAACATTCCTAGGAAAGCTCGCGGCCGGATTGGACCCCTGTGCGGGTCGGATCTGGCCGGCGGGTCGGACTTAGGGGACCGCTGGTTTAGACTTGATTCAGTAGTTTCAAAGACTTTGTTCCTAACGTTCGAAGATTTTACCGAATGCAGTCCGTTTTAACTTCATATATAACTGAAGCCTCACCCATAAATCTGAAAGCGTTTGCATTGTAGGCACGTATATTTCCAGGTGGAAGTTGTACTGTAATTACCACGGTGCCAAGGTCCAGACCTGCCGCTCCTACGTGTATACTACTTGTAAAACGGATATATGCAATCTCATTCGACAAAGGCAATAGCATGTTGAAAACAAAACAATGTCGTATTGTTTGCAAAGGCTAACGCAAATGCGGAAAAGATACAGAAATTGTTAGAGTTATTTTACCAAAGTCATTGTTCTGTACTGGCTACACGTTTTCAACTATCCTCTGATATCTGAGCAGTCCTTAGCGGTGGAATTCAAGTCTTTTGCAGTTACTTGACAGTTCAATCTTCCTATCCTCGCCGCTATCCAACCGGCTGCACTTCCTTGCCAAGAGAAGATACACTGGCTCTAGCTCGCCTTGCCATGGAGGCTGGACATCTGCGCCACTGAGGGCTCACCTGTCCATCGGGTGGGAAATCACTGCCTCTCAAATCGAGACACCTGTTAGTACCCGCAGCAGAACAACTCATCAGTTCATCTGACGACAACAACAGAAATGCTGCTCTCTGGGCGGATCACCCATTGAAAGCGCAGTGGCTGGAAAACTCTACGAGACTCCGTACTTTCAACCCCGACATCAGTACCCACTCTCTTGGAATGGCTCAGCTAAGAACAGCGTGGGTCTGACTTACCGCCTCCGCACTGGTGTCCGACGTTTCCGCTTCTGCTTACACTAATGGGGTTTGGCTCCTTCTGCGGCCTGTGAGTGTGGCGCACAAGAACAGAACAAAACGACGACCACGTTGTCCTTCATTGTCCAATCCATCCACATCCCATGGAACGCATAGCCTGACGGTCCTGAATGACGAAACAATCGAATGGCTACTCAACACCTGCCCCGAGATCTAGTGCAGCCTGGCAATGAATTGAAAGAACTCGCTCAAACAATGAAGAAGGCAGTTCAATGTGAAAAGGCGCTGTTTGCATTTCCTACAGCTGATTTCTTCCACCTAGTCTAAATTGATGCAATGTCGTTTGATTCATCGTACGATTTCTCGTATTTGCGTCAAAATACTGCTGAACGGTTTCCGTAGTGGCAAACATCAAGTTTATACATGAGTGCTATTAAAATCATCACAACTCCGATTTTCCTTTACAGTTTCAAAACCACTTGAAAACAGCTGGTTTTCATTAAACGCTTCTGGAAGAAAGCATTATCTTTGTTTTCTTTGGACAGAAATTGTTTTATTTACCACATAGGATGCAAACGTGTAAGCCAGCAGTGCAATGCACGCTTCATATGTTTTTCATAAATAAAACAAGCACCTGATTTTCATTCCACGGAAGAGCAAACGCCATTGCAGATATGATCTTAAGACCATTTTCTGTCTGCACCTTCTCAAAAATTCACCGATGTATTTTAATCGCTGGGAGGACTTTTACCTCAAAATTCAACTTTTATTTCAAGAAGTTAACTTTGACCTCAGAAAGGTAAACAAAAAGCAGATTCCCCTACTTTTAAACCGTTGACCTGAACAAGTCAAAGAAAGACAGGCTCTTCCATGAAAAAAGTTGAAACTCTTTGCTGGGCAGTTGCATTTCATTCAACTTTGCATGGTTAAGGTTTTTTTACTATCTTTCATATACAGGTGTCGGGCGTCTGTTTCGGATTCGATGCCAACAAGCCAGGTGGTCGCCGCGTTATACGGGAGACTGTAAGAGTCGGTTCAACGCCTCTTCAACTCGACCGCGTCTACACACTGGCAACCAAAGCGTACGTGGCGCGCGGAAAGGACGGGTACCAGTGTCTAAAAGCATGTCAGATCCGGACAGACCCGGATTCCAGCCCACTTCTATCTACCGTCGTCCGAAATCACATCAAAAACGTTTACAAGCTAATGGAATTCGAAAAACACAAAGGATGCAAGGTAGTACAGTATTCTCAAATTTAGCGTCACTAACGTTGATCTTGTAATGGCCGCATCAAACCCTCTGCTAGAGCAGAGGTGGCCGGGTGGGCAAACCAGGTTGTAAACGAGCCTTATTTATTTTGAAGCCCAACTCGGCCCGATCCCGAACCCGGATTGAGCCCGACATATATTTGTGAAGCCCGATTTCGGATCAAAAGCCAAATTTACCGAGTGACTCATTTAGATTGATTCGGACACCGAGTGAGTCAGATATGCTCAAATGCGTGGTATTAAAACTTAGTGTACGGATATAGCTGCAGGTACATGCTTTTATCACACTCAAAATAGCAACCACCTTGACCAAAACGTTGGCTTAAACAAGGACAAACTTATACTGCAGAATGCAATGTTTCTCATCAAAAAACAAACTATCCACGATGGCGTTATAATAGGCATAAACGTAACTATCTAGGATAGCGCTATAGGCATGAAAAGCCGATTTTAGGTCATCGTTTGGTAAAACAAGCAAAGAATCGCGTGATTGTTTTCGAAGCAACGCCATCGCGTGCTAATTTCCTCACCACTGTCGCCTTCTTAAAAAAAGTGTGAGACTAATCCGAGCGGAGAACAAAAGAACGCAGGCGTGTTTGCAAATAGGATTAGCTGAAGAAAAATCACAATCACTTCACTCACAGAAGTCACCGCGGTGAGCAAAACAAAGGTACGTCACGAAAAAAAAATCTTACTCTGAAACGTGTGCAGGCAGGCCTGAAATCGGCCCGAAACATTTTGACAAACTGAAGCCCGAAACCAGCCCGAAACCCAACCCGAAAAACCCGAAAGGCCCTTTTGTCGTTATCTGTGCAGTTGGTTTCTACTGAAATACAAAAAGTTCTCTAAAAACGTTTTTTGGAGAAAAATCTTTGAAGATCTTTTTACTTAGAGAGTTCGGCGTTTATAGGTTTTCGAAACAAAGGTTTAGCGACGACCGTCGGCCACAAAAAACTACGATCCTGATCCTCTACCGGGCACAACTTTTGTAATCCCTGTCCGACACTGCGTGCGTAAAAAACTGAAGCATGACAACTGCGTGCCAGAAAAATTATCCACAACGTTAAAGAAACCCTCAAGATTAAAGAAACATGTTATTTTCCCATTCGTATGAGAGGTTGGCTGTAAAAATGTAAGATCCAAAAATAAATAAAAACAAGCTTTTTCACAATACCTCACCAATCAGATTTCATTTTCACATCAAAAATACTTCGTACGAAAGCTGTCTCAAATGTGCAGCGATTTGCCCATCTACTGCATGTGTTATCAAGTATAATGGATAGGTTTTGTTGTAAAAAAGATGTGTAAACACGAAAAACTAGCATAAACCAAACAAAGGGAATAAAAGCACTTGAATGTGTTAATCAATTCAATAAAACGTGAAAACAAAACAATGATCACTTGGCACCGAATTTTCTTATTCCTCTATTCTAATCTTTCAAAATCACTATATACAAACATCATTTATACGTTTTCAGCTACCAGTTTTCGAATACGAAAGATTTTTCATTATTGCCCGACGCGGGTAATGCTACGATCTTTGTTTTTTAACAGATTGAAGTGTCCCATGATGGCCACACGTTATCATCAGACAGCGACGAAGACCCTCTCCAAGCGTTTGCAGGCCGAACTGAGGCCGACGAAGTTGCTCCTCTGACAATGATCCAGAAATCAATGGAAGGTGTTGTGGACTTACCCAATACCGTAAATTCAAAACCGATACCACCGTCTGGCCAGATTCATCACACTCCCAACTTCATAGGATTTTCGCCAAGCGCCTCTGCAGAAGCGACGGACGATATTGGCCAGAAGGTGGCGCAGTTGCGCCGGCGCATTCTGGAAAAGTCCGAAGTTGATTTGTATTTGCTCAACGAACGACGCGACAATCCGCATGAATTGCGCTGGCAGGTTTTGCCACTGCTAGAGGCAAGAATATTTCAGTGCACGAAATACGATCTTTCCTGATCTTATCATGCAATAAAGCGCGGTACGTTGGCAAAATATCAAAAACCACGATACTCGCGAAACTTTCAATGCACATCCACTACCAAGATGTTTACTGGGGATGTCAACAACCAGTGTGGTTTCCGACTCTAGGTCATTACGAAACAAGCAATTCGAAGGTGCTTTTTGCGCAAGTTGTCATCTTACTGCGACTCAAACTGCTAGAAATAATTCTTTAATTAGGCAATCCGTGTACTTTCTGCGTTTCACTAATAAGCGCTTCAGCTCGCTGGGTGGAATGCCACGGCACGATTAGAGCCAACTTCTAATTTGTCTGCAGGCGTTCGTCGCATTACTTCGCTTGCTTCTTTCGTGTTGCTTGTACGCAAAGCAAAATATCATCTCGTGCAACTTGAGCTTGTCACGTCACTGACAACGAGCAAGTTACCTCAAACACAAGCGCCCATTGTCAGAGTCACTAATCTCTGGCTTCTTTGCCCAGTTGGACCTTGACCGATTGAACTCATGGTGCCATGAGCTAACATTCGCAAGCCATTTAGTTTTGCTGCAAGGAAGCAACCGGTGTTTAAGATCAAGTCATGTTACAATAATTCATATAAACTGAGACTGGCTAAGCTGACAACAAATTGGCACAATTTTAAGAACAGTGGAACTTTAATTAAAAGCGAAACTAGAAGTCTTGCAAAGCGCGGTATATTAAACAATAATGCAATATGATTTCATTTATATCATTGTTTCTTAGCGTTTATGTAGCATCGTAAGTCACTGAAACAGTTTCGACAAACCCGCATCAGTTAACGGCACCAGGGGAGCGTTTCCAAAGTGATTTTATCCGAAACCAGCACGGAGAAAAGTCCTGCGTGCAACCTTCCACCATGCAATTTTTGCGCCCATCGTTTTGGCGTTTGCCCGTATCCCAGTGTTTTTACAGGGGTTTCAGCATACGTAATTTGTCTGTTCATGTGCTTTGAGCTCTGTATGCACTTGCAGTTACGTAAATACGATTGTTTTTCACTGCGAGGCGATGCATTGTGTCAGTGATCGCTAGACTTTCTATACGTTGCACTTAGCCTCATTCGTTTTACTTCCAAGCGTTTTAATTTAGCATGTTACACCGTGAATAAAACCTGCCAATTTCGTTTCACTTTTCGCCGATCAACGTTAAAATATTATTTTAGAACAACGCTTTTAATTTGTATTCTTTTGTACGTGACAACAAGGCCAGTAAAAATCGCAACCAGACGGCATTCACGCGCAAAACTATGCAAGCCGTCGCACAAACGTGGTTTGAACTCCGGCTCCGTTGCACCATCAGTGGTGCAAACTAAGTATGATAGTGTTATGTTGGTTAGGTACTACGTACAACCACTAGCTTAAGTTTAAAGGAATTATTTTAAAAAATAGTGTTTTTTAGCATCTCGCTGTGAACCTTAGAACGATGCCAAGGTCTCAAAAATGTCATTCGTGTTTACCGCGGCTGCAGTGGAAATAGAAATAGACTTAATTTTAGGCATAGCATGAAGCGTATATGAGATCTGTACCACGAGTGAGCAAATGTATACTTAGGCGAAATGCGGAAGTCTGAGAAAAAAATTACTGTTCAAATGTTGGAGTTTTTGCCCACAATGGTTTCGGAAAGTGCTTCACAAGACATGCAACAGTGTACTTTTCAAAGACTTTCTTCGTCATTTAGAGTTTAAAATTTTCTGAAAGTGGAGATTATATTCTTTGACATCTGAGTATTCTAATAACAAACAGAAACGGAAAGACTATCTTGAACAACGAAATAGCAGCTGACTTTTTCAAGCGAAAAGTATGGAGCAGTGCTCTGTGAAACGTATGCGTTGTTTTGTTGTCATGGGTTTAATTGAGCACAGGCAAGAACATTTTTTAAACTAGAAATTACTGTGTAGAAATTACTAGGTCACGATCGAGAACACGAGAAAACTTTGAGACCAACTTTAGTGTTACATCAGAAATCGCAGGAACGAGGTCGTGATTATACTGGAATTCAGCGTCCACTTCTCCAACGGTTCCACAGTTTAATGACTAACATGGCGAACGAAAAACCTGTTTACAAGGGGAACAGTAGCCTCTTTGGCTTGAAAATTTTGTAGCTGCAACCATAACACATGCTGTGAAGAAAGGTTTTTGTGCAAAGAGATGTGTAATGCGTCGAAATCGCCGGATTTTCCGTAAACTTTTGCTTGACTTATCACGTGAAAGAGCGCGGAAACCCTCGTACGCCAATCACCTTTACCTCATATTTCTAACACTGCGGAAAAGTTTTCACCATCGTAAAAGAGAAGCAACTTGACATCAAACTCTGCCCTATCTTTTATTTCTGTTACATATTGTGCCGTAAGCAAACCTGTCATGACGATGAGTTCAGATCAGTAGGCCTATACAACGTTTAATCATAATACCAAGGCACAAAACGAATTTCAACGCAGAGAGAAACCGAAAAAACACAAAATCTGTCGCTCGAGAGCCTTTGCAATACAAATTGCCAGTAATTTTCCGCTTGGTAATGGATTCCCTGATTGACATTGGGAGTTGTGACAAGGTTGGTCGCATGTGAAAGACGAATGTCAATCCAGATAAGTTCTCTGGAGGCTAGGAATCTCAGTCGCATACAGAGTCTAGATCAGCCCCGTCGCGAAGGGGGCCTTAAAGTCTCCATGGTTTCTGGAGACGGTTCTGGTCTAGATTCTATTACCAACTAACATTACCAAGTTCCTTGAAGTAGATCAAGCAGAGTAACTGTGACTTAACTGACGCAAAACCAGGTCAGTAACTAGGAGGGCGCAGGGGGGCGAAACCTCTCCTAAATCCCCCCCCGCGGAAACATGTGTTGGACATAGTTTAAACTATTGGACATAGTTAAAAAATTTGGGCCCCTCTTAGAAAACTCTTCGCCTCCCCTAGTGTCCCAAGCCGCTTACGGGCCCGCGCAAAACTCAATAGATTGTCGCAATCTTACTAAAAAATGTAATACGCGCGTTTTTTCAGACAATGTGTACCCCAAATTCTGTTCAACCTACTGCTTGACCCTTCTCTATTGTCCAATATTGCAGAAGTAGGTGCAGTGAAATCCTGATCACAGCGAGCTTTTAATATTTTCTTGTTCTGGATACTGCACATGTAGCCGGATCAAAGGGTAGGGGGGCCCTCCAGTAAAAATTGCCCCGGGCCCCCCTACCCTTTAATCCGGCTCTGGGTGGAGTGTGTTTTTTTTTTTTTAACACAGATAAGAAAAAACAGATGTGATTCTTATAATTTAATTTTAATTTAATTGAATTTATTTGTTTATAGCAGACACGAAGTCCATAGTATGAACACACACATGTTACGGTAAAAAGTATTATTTTATTTGACTGGTGTGTCAAGATACCTTTTCCGCATTTAGCTACATCCGAAATACCTACATGGGTTCGTCCATGGATGTAACAAGGACGGTGTTCACGAAAGCCATGTTCGCTTGACCCCCCTAGAAGACTTCTAATCTTGTTTAATATTATCGAGGACTCAGTATTTTCAGTTTTGTATATTTTATTATAAAATAA
>Ga0210059_1006076_pt1 | contig 19387 bp, 15 predicted proteins | sample Ectturendosymbi2_FD_188042 | JGI IMG/M metagenome (GOLD analysis project Ga0210059, IMG submission 188042) | Ecteinascidia turbinata endosymbiont from Florida, USA - Sample 2 (SPAdes) (version 2) | ecosystem: Host-associated > Tunicates > Ascidians > Unclassified | place: Key West, Florida... | reverse complement strand
CCTTGCTTCTTTACGTGTTCCGGTTCGGTTCTATCCGTGGCGATGCGTGACGCCTCTGCAAAATGTTTAAACTCATGTTGAACGTTTTAGCGTTAACAGTGAAGTTTTAAAACAATAAACAGGTCTCGCTGAGAGGCACACTGTCACGCCTCTAGACTTGCATTGCATAAGTAGAACTCGGCAATGAGCAAACAATTTTACAATTTCTTTTATCCATCTGGTACGGTTACTGCTGCAGAAGCGTACATAAAAGAAATTCAATAAATTCGATGCCATTCGAATCGCTGCAAAAAGCATGTTTAGCGAAATCTTCACATTCGTTTCCAATTAAACACATAAAACAAGCGTTTACTTCACAACGTTCCAAAAGACAACAAGAGAATGCGATCCCTGCAACCTGCGACATTAGGTTCATGTTTAATCCGAATGTTCCATTAAAAGTTGAGGCGATAATATTCTTTACAGTAGTTTCTCTAAAGCAGTGATTCCCAAATGCCGTGCCGCGGCACGGTACCATGCCGTGAGGACTCCTCTACCGTGCCGCGAAGCGACAGTGCTGCACGGCAGTAAATATAAAGCGAAGATTGATTGTTGGCGTTGCGGACAAGCACAAGGTTTCCTAAGGGTAAAGCGACTGTCAGCAGAAAGCTAACATTTCAGAAAGCAATGGCTGTGTCAGAAAGAGTTCAATCAGCTTCATATGAGGTGGCAGAAATTATTGCACTTAAATCAGAGTGTCATGAGCCTGCCACATCAGTGATTCTTCCAGCATGCCAAAAATGGTCAAAGTTACGCTCGGTTATAAAACCGAACAAGAAATTAGCAAAACTCCTCTTTCAAACTATACTATTCAGAGAAGAATTATTGACCTTTCAGACAACATTGAGCAAAGTGTAATGGCCAAGCTTGTCAGTTCGCTTTACAAATCTATGAATCTGACATCAGCAACCATGCACAATCAATTGCATTTTCACGTTTCATCGATGAAAGTGTGATAGTTAACCAATTTCTTTGCTGCAAAAATTCATCCTCTAATACAAAAGGTCAAGATGTCTTTGAAATTCTTACAACATACCTCAAAAAGCATGGCGTATCTTAGGATTCTTGCGCAGGAATATGTACCGTTGGAGCACCATCCATGGTAGGTTTCATAAAAGGCTTTGTATCTCTTGTGGCAAAACGCAATCCTACTATTGTGCGAACTCACTATTTTTAAACAAGGAAGTCTTAGTTGCAAAGATAGCACAAAATGAACTAAAAGAAGTGTTGCGTGAAGTGATCGAATTAGTGAATTTCATTAAAACTTGTACAGTGAAATCCAGAATCTTTGAGTTGATATGCAAGGATATGGATTCTCAATACGTTTGTTTGCTGTTGCACACTGGAGTAAGATGGCTGTCAAAAGGGAAGGTGCTATCTCGTGTTCATGAACTTCAGAACGAACTTCTAACTTTTTGTGGGACAGAAGGGCATGAGCGGTTTTGTAAATACCTTAGAAATGATTTGTGGTTGTCTAGATTGGAATATTTAACAGAGATATTTGGGCAGCTCAATAGACTGAAGAGCAGCATGCAAGGCAGAAATGAAAATATCCTTACTTCGACGGATAAATTAATTGCTTTTACGAGAAAAGTTACTTTGTGGAAGAGCAGTGTGAGGGCAGGTACTTTAGACATGTTTCCATTAGTACGTAAAACCTGTGTAAAGGAGATGATTCCCGACATTGTTGAGCATTTGACGTGTTTAGGAAGGAGAGTACAAGAATATTTTCCCTCAATCAGTGTTGATGAATTTGATTGGATTTGTAATCCTTTAGTGAAGTTGAGAGACTCTTCTAACTTTGCAATGTGTGAAGAGAAAGAATCGGCATCCCTCTCCAGCGATCGTGGACTTAGAATGAACAACGCGGAGCTTACACTGGACGCATTTTGGTTTTCTATTATGCAAGAGTATCCATCTATTGCTAAGAAAGCCATCAAATTGTTGCTGCAGTTTTCTACATCCTACGTGTGTGAACTTGGGTTTTCTATCCTAAACAATATTTAAAAATATGAAACGTGAAAGGCTTCAGAGCGTTGAGAAAGAATTCAGAGTGTACCTCTTACACATCCGACCTAATATTGCAGCAGTAGTACAAAAATCCCAAGCTCATGTTTCACACTAGTTCTTGCACCATTTCAAAGTGGATGTGGAAGCTTCATTTACGTAAGTAAAATTACATTCGTAATTTAACATTCAAATTGTCACGCGACCACTTGACATGCCGGTACATGTAGGATTTAGTGTTCTTTATGCTCATTTCTCTATTTTTAACATCACTTAATATTTTTTGTATATAAGAAATGCAAAAATTCTGGATGTATATTGAAATTTGCAAATATCATTTAAAATGAACTTGGCAGCAGGTATCTGATGTGCAAAATGCATTATTAATATTGGGAAATACAGTGATTTTTACAACAGGGGTGCCGCGAAATTTTTTCAGCCTTGAAACTGTGCCGCCATGTAAAATAGTTTGGGAACCACTGATTTAAACCGTGAAAAAAGAGAAACACTGCTGACTGGTGAAGGTCTTCGCGTGTTTCCCGAATGAGGAAAAAGCAACTGAACATGAAACGTAACCACACTGCACTTTGAATTCGAATTTTTTTTAACAGCGAACTATTGACTGACTGCATTTTCTTGCAGTGCGCTGAGGGAGGAAACAACGGCGACTTTGAAGCGCATTTGCGGAAAATCGAAAGTGAGCCGCTTGGTGTCGCGCGGGGCGTTGCTCCTGACCAGGAGCAGGAGCGGGGAAAAGCGGTCGACGGCGACGAATTCGACTTCACAAGAAAGCAACGCTCGGTTTTGATGTGATGCCATCCTTGTGTGTGCTCATGCGTGTCACTGGTGCATTCCGTTTCTTAGCGACCACAGCAACGTGCGCGAACGCTATAATCAACTTTTCATCATAAGCGTGTTAGAATTGAATGTGGCAAAAAATGTTGCAATATGTAGGACCTGTTGCTTGAGATTGCTTTTCTAACAATATTAAAATTTACCGTTACATAGGTTTTCCTATCAAGTGAAATCGCAACTGCTTGCTAGGTATTAAATCTTATGTGTGATACATACGTGATTTGTAAGATGCTTTTTGAACCGTTTGGCTTAAACTGACCATATTTTTTGTTTTGTTTTTGTTTTCATCGTGAACTCACGTTTTCTGCCTCACCTGTACTACTGAAATTTAGCTATCATTAAATATAGGCTGGGCTTGATTAAGTGACTGCTTTGGCCATCTTTTACTACAAATGTTTACTTACATATTTTCAGATATTTCTAAATTATCTTTCCTCGCACCTTTTGTTTTGCAAAAAACACAGATGCTTTGTTTCGCACAAACCTTACTTGAAACAAAGAAACATTTTATCTCCAACCTTGTTGGTTCTTATGGCACGCAAGCCAGTTGTTCCTACCTTTGAATTGGGAGATACGCAAACGAATGTCTATTAACATTATTCAAAAGTGTAAAAGACTGAAAATAGAGTGTAAAAAATTCAATCATTTTTTGTGAGTTTTGAAAAATAGCTATTTTTACCAGGGTGAACATTAGAACTAGTTTTTCAAAATTGCTTAAAACTGATGTCTGTGTGGAACCGTCGAACGGTTGAAAGTCAACGCAAAAGTTTTCATAAGACCAGATTCAACGTTTTTCACTAGGTTTGGTTTGGTTTGCTTTACCTGAAATAGACTTGCTTTGAAAATGCTGTAAAACGACAACTCTTCTTAACTGTCGCTTATGGCAACGAATCATAAAAACATGCGAAGATGTATATGTTTGGCTTGAAGACTAACATAGTGATAAGCAAAGCACCATTTAAGAATTTTGCCTAACTCCGCCTCGTTGATACATTTATCTTATAATCGCGGGACATACAGTATATTCCATGTTGGGTGAAATCAAGCGGTTGTGTCAAAACGAAGCCACAGGTTGGTGTATGGCAAATCTACCAGAAAAAAGAAGGTTAGGTTTTTAAAATCTAGAATAAAATATGGTTAAGGGAACCGAACATAAATGTTTTAGGCCCAAAAACTGCGCAGAATACCCTCAAGACTTACGTTACGAAAGCCTTCGTTCAGTGAGAAGAATGTGCCACAGTACTTCATGTTTCTTAATACCAAAGAAATCACAATAAAGCGATCATTTTTGCGTCCTAAGCTACCCCTGTCTAGCTGCGTTTGATTTATCAAGGAAAAGGCAACTTGACAGCAAACATCTTTGAAACAGGACTTCTAAACATTGTTTGTACTGAGAGCAAATAGTACTGGGAAAAATCGCGTGACCCAATATCGCATTATCGCTGCCAATATTGTTTTGGCTTTACGCAAATTACAAAGCCATGATGCGTCGGATTAGCGTAAAATGCGAAAATCATGCAAAGTCGTTCAAAACAAAAAAACAAAACCATGCCGGACGTATTCCAAACGACTATTTTCATGCTCAGCAAGAATTACTAAATAACATGCGGAACGACGAGTTGTGTAACACAGGGGTGGTGGTGCATACGCAAACAAGTAGAGAAGGGGTGACAGCTCACTAGTAGAGTGCCCCAGGCTTCGGCCTGCCTCCAACTGCCGAAAAAATCTGCAATACGTTTCCTATAGATAATTTAATGATGTTTACAATAGTAGTGCAATTAATAATCACGTGGTGACTGCGTTCCATCATTGGGCATGCTGTAAACCTCGACTGTGCATTCGTTGCTCCGCTATTTCTGTTGACTTCTCTTAGAATGTGATTATTAATTGCACTACAGTCGTTATAGTTATTAAAATATTTATAGGATTAATAGTCACAAGGTACGTGTGTTCCAGCATTTAAGCATGTTGTTCCCCTCGACTGGGGTCCTGGGACCAGGCATGGTGGGAGGCCTCATGTGCGGATATAAAATTTTTCGATAGGGGTGGCCGATGAAGTCACTAGTATTTCCACTGATCATTAATATCTATGACGTAATCTTGTGACTTCACATTTGTTAACTCAAGAGTAACAAAACTTTATGAAGCAACATGATAATTGACAATGATTAGGGGATTTGTGAAGCTGTTTCACAACCAGTCACCAGAAGCATCGTATTTTATTTTTTATTTTTGCATGAAAAAGTTTCTGGTTGTTTAAATCATCTCTAAATGTCAGTTCTCGCTCAGCAATAAATTTTGCGAGAAAAAACAACTTTGCGGAAGCGATTTCGAGTATTGTTGGCATTGATTGACCTGACTAGTTAGTTCTGTATACATTCTCCATAGTTACATCTGCGACTAAACGTAATTGTGTCATTTATATGTTCCATTGGTTGCTCGTGGCTCCTCAGAGTGCTTCCAGTCGCAGACTCTTTTTCTAATACGGAAGTGCGCATATTTAGTCGTATCCGCGCACATCAGTCTACACGTGAAACAATAAACACAAGTTTGTGAAGAAGAAAAACAAAGCCAGCTTCTTTCAACGAAATCGCGGTTGTGGTTCTGGCGACGAAAAAGATTTGTGGTGCATTTCCGTGACAAGCTTCTGTCTTGTGGAACATTATGTTTTGAAAATTACTTTTCCTTTTTCAACCAATATTCCCGCTTTTTCCGGCATGTTGAATGACTAGACCGATATCTTTGCCTCCAGTGATAGCGTCAGACAACTCATCTGTCGTGTTTTTCGATGATACTGCTTGACGTTCTCCTGCTGCTGCACCGCTGGTTAAACTAGGTCTATTCTCATCGTTACGTACATCTAAGTCTGTAACAACATGTTCTTCGATTTTCTGTCCTCTTACGGGTTCCGAAGAAATGTCTCCGCTGGACTTAAAAAAAATATAATAACTTGAAAGCCACTGTAAAATAATAACTTGAATGTTTCTTGACTTAGCTGCAACTTCTTCCTCTCTCATTTTTGCCTCATTTGCTTTCCAACGTTTTTAGCACCATTTGGATAAGCTCTACACTTGTAAAGGGTATCATCCCCCTTTTTCTGTCCATGTTTATTTATTAATAAGCTCAATAGGGCGGCCATCGTTTAAGCACAGAAAGGAAGACATATTACGACTGTCACTTACTTGAGTGCGTTACTTACACTTAACAAGTCAAATAACAAATAGACCTATTGATTAGTTTTAAGATTAGTTTTAGTTTCAAGCATTGAAGTAAAACGTCCAGTTAAGACAATGTTTCATTCAAAACGAACAAAACAAAATCCTTATTTACTTAACCTATTTAGCCCATGAATATTTTGCAGGTTTCTTAAATTTCCTAAAAATGTAAAATCGCCTTTTGCAATTTTATGAAACTGCTTGCATGAAAAATGTTTTAAATTGCACAACAACTTTAGACTAGAAACTGGTTCAACCAGAAAGGTTTCTCTTTCTTTTTGGTTTGTGGCTGCATCAAGGAAAAAATTGTTCCACTTTAGGGTAATGAGCCATAACGCTGAAGTAAAACTTTGCGACCTTTATCAGTTTGCTGAAGTAGTCAGTGGTATTGCAAGTTGCAAAATATTTTGTCCACCTTTCATGTTCCATAATTTTACAACGAATTGCATTTGGTTGAAGCTCTTTTTGCCCAAACTCAAACAAGTTTTGATGTTGGTCAAACAGTTTACTTCAGCTTCATCAATAAAAACGTTTCTATCAAGCAGATACTGCTCACATGGTCCATCATTTTCCCAATTAGTTGTTTGCAAACGGAGGAATCTAGTCAATGCATTTTATATTCAGCAATTAAAGTGGTCCATTTAGCCAGATGTGAAACACAAGATTTGTACAATACAGATACACCTGACATGAATGAATCACAGTCATGATCCTTGCCTTTGCTGCATTTTCTTAGTTCTGATTTAACTTGGCTTGATATGTATCGTACATCAGATTGTCTCTCTTGAATCCTTGCCTTCACAGAGGCGAAACACGATACAACCTCAACATTGATGCTTTTGACTTCTCAATATTCTGAACTTGCTCATTAAAAGCAACCACAAATGATTGCAAATGCCTTAATTTTTTAAACAGAATTCGCTCAGAGAATTTCCATAAAAACGTTTTAGAACAACAGTTGTCTTGTCGATGGACATGAATTTGTGATTGCAGATGCCCAGGCATGGTAGATTGTAGAAAGACTCACTTAATTTTTGTTTCTACCTGGGATTTTCTGTTCGAATCTGGGTTTTTGGGTGATTATATGAGATTTTCCAAAAAATCCCATTGGCAGCGCTGGATTTGGCATCAATTCACTAGCCATTGGTTAGTGTACTTGTAGTCATCTTTTACAAATGCGGGAAATGATTTGCGTATTTATTTAAATCTCACGGTGACCAACTGCAGTAGAGAACGGTCATTTTCTAAACTTAAGATGGTAGAATGAACAAAGGATCACGATTAGACAAAACAGACTGAACAACATGATTCTAAAGAGTACTATAGAGCATGAACGTCTACGTGACATAGACCCTACCACCAATATCATGAATAAACTCGCTAAGGGAAAATCTAGAAAATGCAATATTAAGCAGTAGATTTGCTGCTTTTGACAATCAACTTCGAAACGTATACTGTATGAAAACACTGTGTAAATATAGCAATGATCAAATTTGTTGATGAAATCTGGAAGCATTGATTACTGTCTCTGTACTGTATTTGTGAGCTGTACAGCAATGTATTCCTTCATGGGAAAAAGATACGTATGTGCTTTTTGGTAAAAAAGATGTGTAGCCCATGATGTCCACCAGCTGCTATTTAGGACCAGGTGTTTCGCACTTAGGAAATTCAGTATGCTCGATGGTAGTCACGTGGATGTCCACAGAATTTGTGATTTAACAGTCGTTCACTTGTTCAAGTGTATTTTTAACTTGGGACCCCGAGCTGTTAGTATGCTACGAGCCCCGCGCTACCTTAATCCGGCACTGCACTAAGCTATGTAGCATACACTGATCACCGTATCACGGTTCATCAGCAAAGTTAGTACAGCATAATTGCGTCAGCAATCCGCACTCTAACACCACCGTCATTGAGATACTGAAAAAATATTTGCCACTATCATGTAACGATCAATATGAAAGCATATTCCCGGCTTTCCAGCCGAGACTTAACCAAAACATAGATAATAATTAGACAACTCGCAGATCCTCCCATAAACTAAGCTACGCGCCAGCTCGTATCTTGTAGCCGTAGAGTAGGGACAGTCGACTGTATGCCAAAACAATATGTCATAGCCTGTGACGTAACTGACGGGGGCGGAGGGGCGAATTCCTACCCTGGCAATCTAAATGTGAAAACCGGACCACCGCCTTCGATATTTCGGTTTTCGTATTCGTTTGGTTTTCAGTAGGTAGTTGTTTTTCGCGTTAGTCGGATTATTTTCAGGTGATTTAGAGTTTTAGCATAGCTATCCACTCCTAGATTCACCATCACTTCTCAAATGTTTTCCGAGTGTTGGCTAGTGGGCCCTGTACAGTGGCCAGTAGGCCCCTTTCAGCTAAATTTTCCACCTTGACTCAAAGCTCAAGTTACGCCACTGATTATAACTGTGCAAAATAAGAAATGCAAAAAGGAGGACATTTTCACATTTTCCAATGTCCTCGGAGAATATTTCATTTTTCATGAAAAAAGTGGACATGGTACACGAAAAGCGGAAGTGCTAAATAGCCTTATAATAAATACTACGGCCAAAGCAAACGATACAACTGACATCTTGCAAACGTTTCGATAACAACTGTTATCATCTTCTGTGCATAGCATTGCTATGAAAGTGGACATGTACTTCAAAAAGTGGGCGTATTGGAGCCATACCTAGCAATGCGGCTCATATGCGACCAGTGCAAATCTGAGTAAAGTAGACGCAAAATCTACCACAAACGAGTAGAGACGCAACGTAAGCTAACGTGTTCTACGTGGCTTGGCCTTGCATTCACTAGATTCAGACACCTGACCGACTTTCAGGAAACCAATAAGTGTAATAGTTGTTTCGTCACGATATCAAATATTCTTCAAGTGAACTACTGTTGTTTGGCCGACAGATTAATAGCATCTACAAACAAACTTTCCTCGCTAAAAATGACTAAGTGGCACGAATATGTCGCACATATGGCTAAACACATGAACATTGTGGGGGGCCCTGGGCCCGGACCCCTTGCCCCCCTAAATCCGGCGTTTTTAAGATCAGTTGTATGCTCTTTGCTTTGCGGCATGTTGAGTTACATCCAGTCAGATCGGGGATTATCGTTCATGTTTCGTGAGTTGAATTCGTATTTGATGTAGGTGTCTGGAAGTCAAAACAATTGGAGTTGAAGTCAACACCTGCCATGACTCCTTGGGAATGGTTTTAAATCAGTGGTCTCAAACACGCGGCCCGCGGGCAGCATGCGACCAGCAATGCTTTTTGCGAAGTTTCACATGATTAACATTTAAGTTATTTAGTTCAGCGTGATCCAAACCCTGGCACGCGGGCCGCATGCGGCCAGCGGACAGTTTTTCTGCGTCCTGCGAACACTTTGTGTGTGCCGGACATTTCACAAAATCATAAATACAGTGTATTAGCCACACAGCTGTCGTAAGTCACACATCATTGAAGTTCCGGTCAATATGCAACTATTATGGGGTAACAATATATATTTACGATGTGTGACGTTCAATAACTAACCTCTAGGCTAGGCTTTCTGTGACCACAAAGCATGTGTTCGTGTTTGATAATTAAAAATTGTTGCAAATATAGACTCTGTAATTCAGTTGCAAGTAAGATTAGAAGATTTGCATTGTGGAAGTAATCTTAGTCAAGTGTAGCATTAACAAAAATTGAGTGTAAGAAGAAAAGTGTCAGAGGTGTGAAAACGTCATTCTGCTTCTCAAGTACCGCAGAAGCCGATTATCGGCTGTTTAGCGCTGTTTTTGCCATAACTCGCGAACCACTGGTGGCAAGATTGACAAATAAGACATTGTAATAAAAATTTACGAGCGATCGTTTTGATAAGTCCCAAAAAGCTATGTTTGCATTTGAAATTTTTGAGAAAAATGCAGTTTTTTGCTTATTCGCAAACAATATTTGGCAATTTTCGGTTATTTTCAAAAAATCGGCTTCACGCTTACCTGTCACCATTTTCGAAACACTTCTGTGGCTTGGACTCCTGGCAAGGATCACAACTAACCAGAAACACCAAAAAAGTCACTCATCCTCGCTTTTCGGGGACAACGTTTGGGCGAAAAATGCATTTTTTCAAATTTTGAACAAATACGATTTTCAGTTTTTACGCTAAAAGCATTTTAAGAGTGTACCATTCGAAAGATGGCGAAAAATCCTAAAAAGTCCGTATTTTTGATAGAAGTTTTGTCAGCTTTTTGTGGAATTTCTGAAAATATTCTAAAATTGCCATGACTTTTTTCTTCTTTACTTTTACTAAAAAATTGGTAGTATTTTGTAAAACGTTAATGTCAACGTGTTCTGCGAGTTTCAGATTTTTTCGTTACATGGAACTGGTGGTATGGACCTTCGAAGACGAAAAATGATAAAAACGTCCAAAAAAACTTTCGCCCTGGACCCCCGAAAATATGTTGAGGTTTTTTGCCTACATTTTTTAAAAGTTTTCGATATGGTTGAATTTTGTATGCAGAACGAATTTTCTGCCGTGTTTTATTCTCTGTCCAAAGGTCGTTGAATAAACCCACTGTTTGGCAGCAAGATTGTTTTTTTTCCTGCCCGATGTCACAAATACGCCTTTAAGACAACAAAAGACGCGTCGTCAAAAAAGCTCGCTTACAATCTCTTTCGTGTTGACGTAGCTTCAGCTGTTCGTAAAGTATCGCAAAAATCCCAATGAAACGCCAATGTATTCGCTCCAGCGTCAATCAATTGCAGCACGACTTTTTTGCAAATTTGCCTACCGACTGTATTTGGTGAACGTGCATTGCCTCTGCACATCTTATAATCGCCGGAGCGTCCTGGGCAAGGTCTGTCCAGCATCCCCCCCGAAAATCCCCTTTTTCGTTGTACATATGACGTAGATAAGGACGATTTTTACATCATGCAAATTTTTAGATGAATACCGAGTTTGTTTGAACACAAAGTTCATCAAAATATTATCTGCAGAAGTTAGAAGCGTTACTGCATTCATACAAAAGAAAAAATCTAGCATAGGCCTCAAAACATTGTTACAGTCCCGTTGCTAGATCTGGTATTGTAACAATCAACGAAGGTCCACATGCACAACAAACCTATGACCATCGTGGACATCACTAAGTTGGCTATGGTGCGTAACAGTTGGAAGCTGTTTGGTTAAATGAATTAAGGTGGTGCGTCCAATAATTAAAAATCGAAACTTAACTGGTTAACTACAGTACTACTAACGCCAATAACGCAGATTGGCCAATAGCGACACATGGAACAGATTGGCTGATGATACCCTGGATGTCTGCTTAGTCTGTCGACTACCAAAATTAATGAGGACATTGACTTAATAACTAAAATCAAGACACAATAATTTGTTTTGTTATTTTGTTGGTGTGTTGTGTACCTTTTTTCTAGCAGAAAATCTATATTTTGAGTCCCAAACAATGAAACAGAAAACTTCAAATTGAAAATTACCCTCGACTCCAACGTTGCGTTAGGCGTACAGCAAACATTAGGTCTGCTGGAACAGCAAACCAGTCTCCTAATCGCAATGGAATTCCTCTCCTTGCGGCCCCCAAATTTTTCCTCAAACCGTAATGTGGCCCATCATGCTCGCAGTCTTGGACCACCCTGATTTAGTTTATTATATCGAGTGAACAAGTTTCTTTTAAATGAATGTAGAGACGGTTAGAACTGACTTGACTATAGCTCACGATAGGTTTCGCAGGAAATAAGATGTCAAAGGTGTTTCTAGTAAGGTTCAGGTACCGCCATTGTTGAGACAGCTTCATAGTGTGGCCCTCGGGTTATTTGATAAGCCCTCAGTTGACCCTCGGAGGAATTTAAGTCTGTGACTCCTGTTTTAAATGATGCTCTCCATTCAACACGTTCTTTGCTATGTACCGCTACGAACGAGACGCCGCATGAGCGTTTTTTTAAGTATGCGCGTCGGTCGTCAAACGCAACAACGCAGCTTGCATGGCTGGCTGCAACACGACCTGTACTGCTATGCAAGTTTAATCGCAGCGCTAGACAGGATGGTCTGCTTGAAGAGGTTGACCTTTTTGAAGCATATCCGTCGTATGCATACATACGCTATAAGGACGGCAGAGAGACTACGGTTACGACTCCTATCTCTTCTCGTGTCACCGGCTTTACACCCAAGTTCTGTGCCTGGACTAACCGTGTCTGAACTACGTCGGTCGACCAGAAGTGAATGTTATGCATTCCACGTGCGCGTGCTCCGCGTCTGGTAATAATTACGACGTTGGCCTGCTGTTTACCTCGACTCTGCATTCTTTGCTCCGCTCTTTCTGTTTAGTGCTTCTAGAACAGTGGTTTCGAATTTTGAATTTATGCAACGTTGTCTGCCAGTCGCTATGCGGTACCTATGTTTTAAAGTACCTTTCACATTGCATGTTGTGTTCACGACGGTCACTTTCCACGTGTGTTTAAGCCGTGCAAGCGGTCTGTTAGGTTGAATACATACAGCATAACAAGAATAACAAGCTTATTAGCAAGTTTTTCAATTTCACGCATTATGTAAAACGTCTTTATGATAATGAAGCAATGCTCTTTTTACTGATCAAGTCTTCGAGGTCTCGCGCATGACCTACTCGCTCACGCACATTTCGAAGTTTCGTGTAGGGTATTTTAAGTTTTTTTGTACATGAAAACGTTTCATTGTTTGAACATATTGTCCTTTATTCAAAAAATAAAACCTGAAATAAAAAGAGAACAATTTTGCCGTCAGAAAAAGCTGCCGGATGCCTTGGAACATTTCCAATTTTTATCTGTGGTGTGAAAGCACCGTTGAATAAAAACCATTTCCACCACCAAATTCAAATGAAGATCAAAGAAGCCCACTGACGCCAACCTTCACACTTTCTAATGCTTTCCCTTTTTGTTATCGAAAGACCAATTTTGCGTGATGTGAAACACAGAAAGGCTACTCCGTCAATTTATGCAAAATGATAAATATAAAAGCACATGAATGTTTCCACTATAGCTGAAATATTTGCTAGAATTCTTGCCGGAATAGCGTCTTTGTCATGTTAGATAACGAGCTGAATCCCATCGCTTATTCAATGAAGTCACAACGTGAGTCAGTTTTGGGGAGAACTGAAACAAACAAATCGCTGCGCACGCATTTCCTGGAACGGAGGATAGCCAACAAAACAGAGGCAAATCATTTTCCTGATGTGATGATATAACTGTCCAACGCGTCAAACGACGATATGCGTTTAATCGACAACAGAAGCACGGTAATAATGAAAAACAATGCGAACAAAAATAAGGGAATGATCTGAGAAGAAAAATAGTCAGTGGCGATTTAGATCGGTGAACGACGTCATTTCCGAAGAGTGTACGTACAGTATATAATTTACGTTTGGGGTCCGCAACAAATGTTTTGGTGAGAACATACGCAGGGTGGAACAGTGTTATCACAGGTGGATGTGCTTTTCAGGAGCAAGTGGTGAGTTTTGTCAAGAACATCGTTTGTGGTAAGTGAAAAAGACGCGATTTTTACAAAAACGAGAGCGAACAAACATTTGTTCTTTGTTTTGTTTTCTTTCGAATAGCGTTTTGCTCAACTTGGATTTTTCTCTTGTTTTCAATACTTCTTCCTGGTTGTTCCTTACCTGTCGAAGATGGAAAACCAAAGCGTCTTTTTCAACTCCACGAGTTTCGCGATCGAAAGTAATTGGACCGTGACAACAGTCATCGAAAATAACTGGACCGTGACAAACGTTATCCGAGCCAGGTGTGCAATTTAAGTTACAGAGCTCTTTAGCCTTTCTAGAGTAATAGAAAAGTAAAAGCCAAACGTTGTTGTGGAGGTTGGGTGTTCGATCCACGACCACTAAGTGAACCGCCGTGGCGCTTCTTGGTCAAGAGCGCTCACCTCACCCCGCCGGCAAGAAGCAAAGTTCAGACTTCGGCCTGCCGCCAATGTCCATCGCCAAAATGAAAAAAAACAACAAGTGCAATCAGTTCATCCCCCCAAAATATCAGCTGTTTGCGGACCTTAAACAGAGAAAACTCACCGTTGAAATACCTGAAACATCGGCATTGCGTTTCAGGCATATCATAATACAATCTTTTTTTCAAACGAATTTTATTTCCTGGTGCAGGTATAAATCCAAAATGAACTTAGAAGTGAAAATTTTGTTGCTGATTTTTAACGATGTCTTAAAAAAAAGGTACATATGCCTTGCCAGAAATTCTTTCACATGCAGAAAAGTTTGGTGTTAGAAAATTATATGGCAAAAAATAAACAGCAAAACGTGTATTTTGTGTATTTTAGGTACAACAATTTAGACCAGTTCGTTCACTTACTTTGAGCTGTGTTAAACCGGCACCTTTTCAAAAATCAGATTCTTGTCGGATACTTCCCAGCTGGTTTGATCTTTTTGAAGCTGTTGAAGTAACTCCATGGCTATCAAGGCATGCTGTGTAGCAATCGAAACCAGTTTGTAGGATTATTTAGTAGGTAATACCTACGTTACTTTTAACAAAGTCCGGTCATCGTATGGAATAGTGTGATTCCGATTAAGTGCTGTTAAATTCCAGCATAGGCTGTATTGTAAGGTCTTCAGTAATCGGCAACACAAATGTGTTGCAATTGTGTTGTTCGTCAATACAAGAGTGTTGCGCTTATGGAACAGGCCAAGCGGAAAGTTGCGAATGCTTTTGTTTTATGATGTAAAGAAAATGGTCAACGTTTTGCTGAACACACGCTGCAGTTTTCATCTTCTTCATCATTTGAGCCAGTTATTAATATTCACTGCTTGGCCGAGGCAGTTAAGCCAACGCTGTTCATGGAAGGGTCAATCCGGGAGGGTGGGTGTCGGTGATGAAAGTACGGAGTCTTGTAAGGTTGTCGAACAACTCCACGTTCCATTGCTTATTCGCGCAGAGCACCGCACTTCTGTTGTTTTCAGATGAACTAATGAGATGTTGTGCGGCGGGTAAAATTGGGCGTATCGATTTGAGACGCCGTGCATTCCCACTCGGTTGACAGGTGATCGCTGGTCGGAGCAGGTGTCCAAGTTCCATGGCACGGCGTGCTTGAGACAGTGTGGCTCCTTTGCGACGAAGCTCAGCAGGTTGGATGCCTGCGAGGATTGGAAGGTTGTCCGCTGGTGTAAAATGCAGTTATCCAGTGACAATTTGCAAGGCGTCGTTGATGGCTGAGTCAATGAGGCGGGTATGAGCACTACGGCACCAAACAGGAGTGCAGTTGTTTGTTGTTGAGTGGAGCAGGGCAAGGGTGGCTGTTCGCAGCGTTGTTGCTCCAACACCCCAGCCAGAGGCAGCAAGCCGCCTAAAGGATGCGACACGTGATGTCAGCTTTTGCGAAGTGACTCAAGGTGTCGGCGATACGTGAGCGGCCTGTCCAACGTTACTCCGAGGTATTTGGGTTCGGAGCAAAAGAGCAGGATTTCGTGGTTGTGGTAGACTTTCGGCTCACGTGTAGCTTCTTTGTTGTAAAGGTTGAAGACTGCCGACACCGGTTTGGTAGTGCTGAGCTATAGCTTCCAAATCTACAAGGTATTCACTTACGGGTGCCATATATCCTTGCCAGGGGCGGAGCTAGGGGGGTGCCATGGGGGGCACTGCTCCCCCAAAATTTTGCCTGGCCCCCCAGTGGCTCCCCCAAAATTTTCCAGGTCTCTTTCTGAAAGTCCTACACAGACCATTGACAGCTCCCCTTGTTGCAAACCTGGCCCCTCCAGTGGCCCCCCCAAATGAAAATGTCTGGCTCCGCCCCTGATCCTTGCTCATCACCCTTTCCACTGCCTGCCACTCTCCATCAGCATGCATGATTGCTAGGTCATCAATGTATGCATAACATCTGGAGACGGTTTTTGGCAGGTCAGAGATGTATACATCACAGATGTTGAAGAGAAGAGGTGCCCAGGCGTATCCCTGTGGGACGCCGTTCTTGAGGTGTCGTAAACTGCTCCGTTTGCTGTTGCCGGTGCTAAGTGTGAAGCTGTGATTGTCAATCATCTCCATGATTATGTGGACCATGTGTCTGTCAGGTAGCAATCGTAGTAGCTTGCAGGTGATGCCGCAATGCCATAAAGTGTCGTAGGCTGCTGTAAGATCGACAAAGACAGCTCCGGCCTTCTTCCTAGCCGAAAAGATATCCTCGATTTCCTGTGTCAGCAGGGTGACCTGATATAGGGTCAACCTTCCGTGTCGACAACCTGCTTGTTCCTGCGGGAGTAGTGGGTCGATGATTGGTTCGACACGAACGTAGCTGAGTCTCTCGGGGATTTTGAAGAGGACACTCAGCAAGGATATAGGGCGATAGCTCTTTCCCCAACACATTTTCCGAATTAGTGATCGCAACTGTTAGTGCTATTCTCCAGGTTACAGTTTTCAAAACTTGCTGTCGTTTGAGTTTCTTTTCAACTGGCAGCACACAATATTCCAAAGATGGTTGCTAGCCGGCTTGTAGCCACGGGGGGCAATGCCCACCAATTTTTTGTGATTCCCCAAAGATTTTGTGTGCAGAATTTTTTTTAAACCTATAATAAAAACAAAAATCGTGCTCTCCTAAAGTGTATTTCCCGCCCAAACCTCAAACACTTAGTTATACAAGCCTGGTTCTTAGTACGAGAACTAAGCTTCAAGCTCTTTATGTCTGATGGGCTGAATGCGTGATTGATGATAGTTGGAAGACCCAATTTGCACTGGAGAGGAGATTTGCAAAAGATGGTTGTTTCAGGCCTTTGATTTTCTCGTCTCTCATCCGGCGTGATATACTTCATGACTCCCCGAAATATTGTGAAAAGTCATCGTAAGAACAATTCGCTTAATCTGAGGTATATCCAGTGAGAGGAGTAAAAAGGTTCAACTTATTTCACAGCAATTGCTTGAACGATGTCTCCACCAGTACCACTGTGGCTTAAAGATGTTATTGACGACCGCGTTTGAAAAAAGTTTACGTCTCCAGTATAGCATTGTCATCCGCACCGTTCGGCTCCTAAAGTCAGCTCGTCTAAGTCAGCCACTGGTTGGTGTGGACCATTCTTATAAGATGCAACTGAAATCCTTCCAAGGCCATGCCACTCACTCACGTTCCACGATCAAGTATCGAAGAGCGTTTGAAGTAATACCATTGTGCTTCTGCGAGTCATACTACCAGCTGTCTCGATTCGGTTCATTGTAGGATTGTCGTTAATTCACATTTGAAAGCGGTGGTAACAATATTCCATAGATGCGTCTTTTTAATTGTCAGTTACTTTTTGCTGCAGAAACAAAGAACCATTGTATGGCTTGACAACCCTCGTCATCTGTTCGGTTGTTCTGTTATCCATGACTTTGTTCGGAACGTTGGCAAACACTCTTACGATCTATGTCATTGCAACAACGCGCGCGTTGAGGTACGGGTAGTGAATAAACGTAGCTTCTTTACAGAAATTTGTTTCAAACTTGCACTACGAGTCATTTTAGGGCAGGCAGTGCAGGCACAACTTTTGTTGAAGTTACATTTATTTTCTTACTCAAACGGTTTGTCGGGTCATTAAATAAGTCTCGGATTCATTTAGAAAACTTGCCTATTGTTTGGAGGATAAATCATACTTGTTCTTTTGAACGAAATGTAATGTAACTAGAAGCAAAGACACAGTTTCATCTGAAAAAAACAAAACAATATGAAACATTAAAAATGTTTTGATTTGATGCGTTGCTAAATTGCGAGAAACAAGAAGCCATTTTTATTTGCAAAAAGACCCACAGACACTTTATCAGACGTATTCAAAATGCTTCAGCTAGGTTAGTTATTTTAGGTTGACATAAAACTTTCTAAAGCCCAGCAAACAACACAATAAGGTTAGATGCAAAGATTTTTTGACATTGCTTGCCTTTACCGCAGAGATGCCTTCACTTACATATTCCTCAGCCTGTGCGTCTCGGATGTGATCTCTGCTCTGCTTAGTCCCCTGTATCTTTACCGGAGGACGTGGGGTTTTTACAATTGGAAAGCATCCACTTTTATGTGCAAAGTAAGTTGGTTCTGATTTCCTTCTGTTCCAGCTTTCAATAAACCTTCATCGCACGTTTGTTTCACAGCGAGAGGCCAGTAATGGCATTTTCAAAACTACGTTGAAATGATGTCAACAACTTGATTGGGTTTCCATTTCAGAGATAAAAATGATTAAGGATTTAGAAATAAACAGACAGAACAATGAAATTAATCCACTTGTTTTTCGAATAACTTGAACTTCCCTCCTCTCAGAAATAAAGCATTACGTTTGGTAACGAACATTGTAACGTTTAGAGCTCGAGTGATTCGGAGAGACGTAGGTACGTTGGCTGGGAGCACCGAGCTTGGATAGTTGTTGCTCTCTTCACTCATCACCTTGCAATGTTTCCTTGCGCTGTGCTTTTTGTTGTAGAGCTTCTTACTAGCGCATGAGACGTTGTAACCCTTTAACGATAGTGCGGGCCACTATAGTGGCTCGTGCATTTTTTGATATAACTCGGCACCTGCTGCAGCTAGAGAGGTGTTCAAACCCTCTACGGATGCGGAAAGTCTTCTTGGTTCTATCAAAAAAAACATTTTTTGATTCGAGTGAGGGGTTCGCCTGGGGGAGGCTCGCAAAGTGGGGGTGTTTTCGGTTTTTTGACCAACTTTGACGGACCCCTGGACGCCAATCCCATGGGCCAAAATTTTGGCTCAAACTTTTTTTGGAAACTAGACAATTGTCCGCGTCGATAGAGCCCTTGCTTGACCTTCTAGCATTTCTGGAACCAAAGTTATGGCCCAAAAACCCCATTTTGCCCCAAAGTCAGAAAATTGCAGAAAATGCATGAGTCTTCCACTGGCGGCTACTGTAGCTCGCGATGACTCTGCGCTAGATGATGCTAGCGAGCTATACGAGCCCTCAAAGGACTCATGAGTCTTCTTGTTTGCACTAAAAAAAAAACATTTTAGATTTGGGTTCGGGGTTTTCGGTGAGTAGGGTTTGAAAAAGGGTAGTTTAGACTTTTTTAATTGTTTCTTTATGACGTCATCGCCTCCACAAAGGGCCAAAATTTTGGCTCAAAGTTTGGTTGGATTCTAGGCTGGAATATGAAGCTTTAGAGGCCTAGATCGACTTCCTAGCGTTTCTGGTGCCCAAGTAAGGGCCATAAGACCCCAAATCTTGTAAGGATTCCCTAGGGAATTAGTGGGGATTCCCCTAATTATTTTTTGTTTATTTTTCCATAACTTTTGAACCAGAAATGCTAGAAAGTCCATCAAACCCTCTAA
>Ga0210059_1006075_pt1 | contig 19394 bp, 12 predicted proteins | sample Ectturendosymbi2_FD_188042 | JGI IMG/M metagenome (GOLD analysis project Ga0210059, IMG submission 188042) | Ecteinascidia turbinata endosymbiont from Florida, USA - Sample 2 (SPAdes) (version 2) | ecosystem: Host-associated > Tunicates > Ascidians > Unclassified | place: Key West, Florida... | reverse complement strand
CTCTTCCTGTCCATTTCTATGATTTTCCTGTATTCGTCTGCAGTAGCCTATAGTAGTTCAGATAACAAACCACCTGCGCTGGTTTCACGGTTAATTGCCAAAAAATGCTCATACAGATCACGTTTAAGACGACCGAGTATGGTAAGTATGACTAAACAAAGGAAAAGAGACAACAAAGAGACTATGAGTATTGTTAAGTTACAAGTAATAATAATTTGCCCCCATTTTGGGGTTAAATGAACTTCGTTGAAGGAACTGTCCTGACAAGTTTCACTACTACGGTAATTATAATTTGAGAGGTTCTGCGTTAGTTCTTTTTGGAGTTACTCCAACGTATTTTTTTCGAAATACCGGCTTCAGGCACAGAATGTCAAAATATCGACTTCTTACCGGCCTCTGCCAAATTAACAGTAAAATACCGGCCAGGCCGGTGAAATACCATCTTGCAACCCTAAGCGCACTGCACTCGCGAGTTATTGCCGTTAATAACTAAAAGGCACCGTGCCCTCTGTGGGCCTTAAATCCAAGGATTTTAAAGAAACAAAGAATAGTAAAGCATCTTGGACATCAGACCTTAACTCACTCACAAACTGAAATGGGTCTTGTTTTTCATTCTCAAGCACGGGTCATGCATGTTCTGCTTGTTCGTCACCTGTCTCATCATTGCTCTTCCTATTATATCTGCCTTTTTTCGAAGCAAAAGGTTTCAAAAGTTAACTCTACTGTCGGCATCGGCGCGAAACCTTCCTATTTTGATAAAATAGGTCCAATAGGCTTAAAACCGACTCTGGTTGGGAAGAGTTGATTTGCAACCCCCATCGTGACTTGCAAACTTGAACTCGCTGTTGAATTGGACTTTTTCCAATTACATGTGCATAGTGTTATTCCTTACTTTCACTGGTTACATACAGACGTCTACTTCGAAAACTTTATTACAAAATCTGCTGTGTCGGATATCCGCCTTTTTATTGCTCAACAGTGATTGCGACTTCTTAAATTCAAACAAAATTGCTTTGAAAAACATTATTTAGTAAGTGTACCATTGAACAATAGAGTCAAAGTTTCTACAAAGCGCACGTGGCTTTCGGCTGGCACTGATTCACTCTTCTTGCAGTTCAGACCTACAATCTGAACTCTAACTTACAGTACCTATGCATTGCAAACACACCAACTGCACTATCTCGCTTCAAGAACGTCATTTTCCGATACCGTTACGTCATATAGACAAACAACAGTTTTATTGAAATTGAGCAACTTTACCTTTTGCAGAATTTTTCAATTCACCCGTCACACTCTCACCGAATGACTCCGCTACAACTTGTGACACTTGTTTATTGAAAATATATCACTGACCAATAAACAATAGCATGAGATGTACCAAGAAATGGTTGTCGCCAATGCCGATATGTGTTAAGTGACGCAATGATGTACCGCTAGCGCGTTGGCGTTGCTAAGGATCGAACGATAGGAAAAAAAGGATTAAGATATCTTTGATTAATTACCGTGATTCCCAACAGGGTCTTCTTTCAAGAAATTTTGAGTGAGGGGGAAATATAAACATCGACCTACCGGATGTTTACTAGTCTGCAGTTGAATGTACTCTCTGTCCTTTGTTCAAAGGACGTTTGGATGGGGGGAGGAAACAGCTTTGGGTGGAGAGGAAGGTGTAGAGAATGGGGCACAAGTACTCACCAAGTGAGTATGCTTAAAATCCGGGATTTCAAGAAAAACACAGGGGTACTTCAGCACAATGGATTTAATCATGTTCAAAACCAAATTAGAAAAATAAACCCTAAAGTTAACGCTTTCAAATTATCAACTTTTACAATGACCCTATCCCCTGCTACGTATTTCTCTTAACCAAAATCAGTAGCCGACTCGAGGGCAGATTTTTCAAATAGCCTTAATGTTTCAGGTCTTCACTCCGATTTTTCAAATTCAAAATCTGCCTAACGTTTGAATAGTACTTGTGCTTCTTAACAAACGACTTTAAATAACTTGAATGCAGTGAGAGCATTAAAACGTCCTAATTTTTCCGACCGCCAAAGCCATGTCTCGTGCAAGAACCTTTAACACAAGCTTGCATTAGAGTAACTGCACTCCACAGGTGGAAGGAGCAAGGAATCAATCGCAAATTTTTAATAGGAAATCGATTTCACGTGACACAACGCATCGTCAGTTCATAGGTGTAAGAGCAGGCAAATTTTTGGGGCTGTTAAGAATTTTGCCCGAATATCCCCAAACTTGCCCGAAAAGTTTTTGTGCGACTTTGTCTACACATTTTCTCCCACAAAGATCATAAAAACCTTTTTGTGATATAACTACCAAAAAATAGGTCTTCATGTGTTTTTCTGCAAACGTTGGGCGCCATTTGTTGAAATCAAACTGTATATTGGGCGCCAGTTTTGCCCGGATTTTCATCAATTTTGCCCAGATTTTCAGGGATTTTGCCCGGATTTTCAACAAATTAATCCTTTTGTGGGTGCGCGTGCACATCATGCGCTCCCGCCTTTTACACAACTGTTCCTATCATTTGCAAGAAATTCTAACACGTGTGAAACGTTGAAAAGCTAAAATAAGGTTGGTGAAAGTAAACAACCTCAAGACTGCAATGAAAAAAACTCACAACTGTGACAAATAAAAAAGAAAATATGTCTTGCTCAACCGCATTCATACGCTGAAGCTTCAAGATTTACTGCAAAAATAACAAAAAATTACTAAATCCCAACGCCAGCTAACGATTATTAACAGCATAGAGAAAGTCGCACACAGATAAATGTAACTTCCCCGCCGGGCGAGGCTTCCGAAATAGCTTGAAACAACATGCGTTAGTTGTTTCAAGCTAACTGCGCGGTGTGCAAACTAAACGTGCGCTTGGTCGCTATGGCAACCAAGTGTCTGTGGGCACGATAGAAAAGCACAAGAAGTAATTACTTGGTTTCTCTTTTGAAATGGTCTAGGAGAATTTGAAGCTTTAGAGACCTTGATTAGCCTTCTAGCTTTACGGGTTGGGAAGTAATGGCCTAAAATATAACAAAAAATGACTCACCACCTAATGGATTTTTTATTTTCCTCAAGAAAAATATTTTCCTGTCAATATTTGACTTGAAATTTGGTGGGATGTTGTAAAATACCACAAAACACCTGTTCTGTTCCGCATTTTTGAGAAGGTTCGTGAGTGTTGGCTGGCAAAAACGTGGCTTCAAAGGCAAAAAACAAAAATCTTTAGATATTTCCCGGTTTCACCCCTACCAAAAAGTTTGAATTTTTCTAATCATCATTGCAAAGCTACGGTCTTTACCGACATTTTTATGTAAAAAGTCTATTTCCAGCGTTTTTGGTTTGAGCTCTATGGCTTTTCGAATGGAAGAAACTCATTTTTCTCAGCAACGTGAAAACCGGGTTTACCCCCAAAACGACGTCACCTGTGCGCGCAACTTACTTCAAAAGATTCGTTGCTGTCTCCCGGATCCGACGATGTCTTCACTGACTCTAGCCCAATCCGTTCAGGAGTTGGTCGATCATAACTTCACCTGGCCACTGTGATGGCCGGCGTGTGCATTAAACGTTCCATTCGAACGGTGATAGTCATTTTGTAGCAGGCAAGCTGGTCCTTTGAAGATGTATGTCAAAGCTGGGAATCGAACCATTGATCTTCTCTGCTGTTGGGTGAGCGCATTCAGGCGAACTTTGAGGAACGCTCTAGCCTTCTCTCCTGAAGTACAGATTCACTGCACCAGCTGTAGCTCAGTTCTGGTATTTATCTTGTTAGCGTTGAACTTTTTCTTGATGGTAATAGCGGATTTGTCCGGTACTTTCTGTCCTTATGCGATATTCATGTTCGGTTTTCAAGATGTGATAAAAGAAAGACATCTCAGTGCGTTCTTGAACAGGCCAGCAGTAAACAGAAAATAGTCGTCAGTCACGTTAATATCAAACATTGTTGCCAGTCAGCTTCTTCCTTTGATCAAAGGCACGGTATGCAGTTAGCCGCAAAACAGAAATCGCACAAAAATTGGGCTGTTGCATCTCAACGGTTTAAAATAACGGCAAGCAAGTTAATCCAGCAACAAAGTTTTTTAGGAAGAGGTGAAAAGGGACTAAGATTCCGGTGCGTTCTTGAACGGGAATGAGGAAATAGCTCAGCGATAAAGTGTCCAGCTCTCAAATGGAAGTTTGAGCGTTCGATCCACGTCTGCTCCATGGGCAAGAACGTTTGCCTCAGCCATCCCGGCAAGGAGCAAGCATTCATGCATCGACCTGCCGCTAATTGCCGTCACCAAAATCAACCAAAAAACAGGTATGCGAGCTAGGTTCTGAAAACCTGTATTTTGCGCCGTGTGCAGCTCAACTTAGGAAACACCGATGTTAAGTGTTCTCCCGTGACCCCAAAAATTTTTGAAAAAGTGGACAAAATATGGTAAAACGTCGAGTAAGCATCGATCGGCATATCGCTGAGTCTCTCAAAAGTTTTTCAAAATCTGGAATTCGGGCCAAATTGCTCAAATGAAATGATGTTTCGAATACGATATCACTTTTAACAGAGCATTTTAATCTATTTCAGAAATTCACTTCCAGAACATTGCAACTATGATTCGCATGGAAAGATCTCATAGGTGAAGGTGAAACAGAAATTCTAAGTGACACTTCAAATTCATTTTACACAAAATAAATCCTTATCAAAAATTTCGTACTTTGTGTGCCTTGATATCACACGCCTGCTAAACTTTTCTGCACAGAGCTGATTGATTTGTGTTTAAGCAGGTCCGTAACTATGTAGGGCCCAAAAGGGCCTTCGCCCCGCCCGAAAAATATTTCGTTACCCCTGGAAAATAGTGTTGGACATACTTTCAAATTATTAGACATAGTTTAAAAAATTCGGGCCCTTCTCAGAAAACTGTTTGTCCCTCCTGGTGTCTCAAGCTGGTTACGGACCTGGCTTTAAGTAACAAAGAACAACTGGTTGAGGAAAAGTTCGCTGGAATTTCGCTGCAACTAACATTACATTGTCTTTTGTCAGTAGATCAGTACCTGCATGTGTGAGACAGCATTTTCAGCTCTTACAAATATGAGGACAAAATACAGATTCAGACTTACATTAGAGTCTGATCTACGTGTTTGCCTATCAGAATAGCTTCAAAAATTGAACAATCGTTCATGCAGCAAGAAGCAGCAACATCCATCCCATTGATGATGTCAGTTTTGCACAATGAAACATTATTCAGTAACATTTATTTATCATTTTATTTTATCCTTCTGCGCGGGTTGGGCAAAAAAATTGATGCGACATGAGATTGGGGTCCGAGAAAAAACAGATTAACAAATGGGGGTCCAAGAAAAACAGATTCACGTGTGGCGTCCGTGGTCCAAAATGTTTGGGAATGCCTGGTCTACACCAACGCGCAATCAAGATATGCCAAGGATGTCATAATGCCACTTGGTCCTCCCACAGCTTTCCACAATGTAATAATTCAGATTTTTGTTTGAAAATATAAACATTTTTTGGTTGTTGTAAGTATGCCAACAGCCCTTTTGAAACTCATATTATCGACTTGTTACGAGTGCTTTATTTACGGTTGGTGAATACACCGTTTCAGCCTTAGAAATCCCGTCATCAAAAATCTCCGCCTATATGAAGGCTATGCTTTTGCTTCCAACATCGCTGGTATGGCAAAGTCTAGTTAAATATTCGTTATAAAAAGTTGTTCATGCCTGGTTTAACGTGGCTTCAACATCATCGGCAACAAATCCGCAGGAATGGCGTGGTTTCCCATTCACCTGCCTAGAAAATAAAAAGTATAATAACGATTTTAAGATAAAGTTCTGCAGTGCAAAACGCAAAGCAACTACCGCAATCACACAATCATTGATTGCTTTATCAAAAGAGCAACGCGGACCCACTTGAAATCTTGTTCAACAAAAGATTCCACACTGAATGTGACGCTGTTTCGACCTTCGCTCCCATCGTCACGTTTTTTGGGCTTGTTTTCATTGTCGGTGCAACGAATAACCATTGGTCTGTGTCAAACCAAGGCCTCCTAAGGCTTGGCACACGCGAGCCAGTCAGCAGGCTTGCCAACCCGTCTTCACCAAAAAAGCCAGATCTTGTCCCAAAAAAGTCAGAAAAAGCCAGATAGCAATTTTAAGGCATATGCACATAAAATATGCATAACCAAACACAAAATAGACATTGAAACTCGTCAGAAACACTGATGTAATACAATTCCAATCTTTAGAAGCATTGTCTTTTCCCGTAATTGCACTGTCGAATATTCGTTTCTTATCAACAACATCGATCATTTTTAGGGCAACAGTAAAGTCTTCGCAATATTATGGCACCCTGTATCGTCATAGACTCTCGTCAGAAGAGATTTGAAATGAAAACGCAGCTCAGACAATGTTTTGTCAGAGCCAATCCTTTCCGACTGAAAAAAGCCAGATTTTGTCCGGCGTTTTTTTTTTATTTTGAAAAAAGCTAAAGGTATTTAAAAAAGCCAGAATTTCAAAATCTGGCTTGAAAAAGGCCAAATTGGCAACCCGGCCAGCCAGACCAATCGCTGTGACGTAGGCACGTTTCTTGACGCACGCTGAGCGGCTTTGTCAAACCAAGCAACACGCAGACGCGACCACTGCGGAGAGCAGCATAATCGCTTCGCGTTGGAACACTGGATAAAAGCGCGGTGAAATATCATGTGGCAAGCTTCTTGCTTCTGGTCTGAACGCATTATTTTCTGCTTGCACGATTTCGAATCGTATGTTCTTACCAGCAGTGCGCAGCTTGTCTCGATTGCGCAACGCGCTGCAACAATCTGCGCACTGCGCGCATTTCAGCAAGGCCTTCAGCAAACATCTACGAGGGCCTTGCTTTGGCTTAGCTCGAGCGATGGTGGTTTGTTGCTGCGCAGCTGAAAGCGATACGAATGCTGTGTGCTGTTCAGGTCAAAGATAGTTGCTGGAAAATATTGGTGTGTGGATATCCTGGCACTATTGCTGTGAAGCGTAGGCGGTGCACCAGATATTCAGGATTTGGTTTGTTCATACTTATTTTATCTCAGTCTCGAGGTCCAAATGTCGTATGATTTAGTAGTATAAAAGAAATGAGTAATACTAGTAACCCTTACAGATTAAGCAAAACCAAGATTTTCGTATCGGTCGCTTTTTGTTCTTCGCAGTAATTAATTTTGCCGAAACGGAACAGTTTCCCAGAATTTCGAACAGAGCTACTTCTGTGAGAATGGTTTATTCATGCATTTTTGTGACTCAAATCACAAAGTAACACGAAAGCAGCACGAGGGAAAACAAGAAACTTCAAAGAGCAGAAATTACTGTAATCGCATGTTGATGAGAATATGAAGCATCAAAAACTTCAGGTTTAGCAAATTGATGATTGTGTTTTAACATATTTGAATCAGAAAAGGTTGGCGCAAGACCGTATAGATCAAGTTCTCAGCCAGCCCAAGACAATTTTTAATTTAAGATGTTAACATGCAGTAAAAGAAAATTAACAAAATGCATCGAATCAACGTCAGATAAAAATCATTAAACAAAACAACAAAAACAGGAGAAAAACACGTCTATGTGCCGGGGGATGGGGTGAGCAACTATACAGGTAAAAGATTTTAGAGAAAGAGAGTCATCAGAAACAATATTTCAAAAAAGTGACAAGCATGTGAAACGAAAATCACCAGGAATTTTGGCAAGATAGCAGGACATTTTTGTATTGTTTTCCAAGTGAATAAGGCGACAGGCGAGTGGTGAGATGTCAGTTTTCAGGATATACTTTAACGAAAGCTGGCCCAGAGACGCTTTCATTCTGGGTAAATGATATGTTTGCAAAGAAACAAGCCATGTTTGATATTTGTGGACTGATGCAATATTAGAAAGGTAGCTATCAGAGTGATTAGGTAGTTCACTAATATCAAAGGAGTACATGAATTCGACAACTGATAATTTATATCTGGAATATTTAAAACTCTGTGCTTAGAATAAAGTGTGGTTGTTGTAGTTTGTTTTGTCATATTTAAGGGTTATTACCGCTTTATTCTGCAATCTAATTAGAGGGAGTAGAGTAGTTTTATTGGATCTTTCCCAGTTAAGTATTATAGGTTAAATAGGAATGGAAAACAGTAAAGCAAATAGTTTTGAGCACTGAAATGTTGGTGTAGTGCAGGGGTGGCCAAACAGTCAGAGATCAAGAGCCACATGTCTTACTGTGCTACCGCAAAGAGCCACATCAGACACATGGGCACACATGAACATCACCCCATCTCTTGCTCACTCACACACATACCTTTGCTCAGCTAGAGTTAGTGTAAATATCACACACACCAACATGATAATGACAGAAATTTACAAAGCCGCGTGAACGTGATCGCTTATGTATGTTCTTGCGCAACCCACAAAGCGCGATTGGCGCTTCCATGCAACACAGCAACTAATCACGTGTGTCGCGTAAATGCGCTCGCGTTGTCTATGTGCTTGCACAAGCCACAGAACACACTTCCACGCAATGCGTGTGTAAGTCGCATCTCGATCTCGTGTGTAAACAATGGCACAAACTTTTGCGAATTGTACACGAATAAATACGTTATTTATGCAAGGGCCGCATGAAACCGGGCCAAGAGCCGCGGTTGGCCACCCTTGGTACAGTGTTTCAATTTGAAAAACATTCCACATGAGTTGGAGAGTTACGTTGAAGCTTCCGCACTGAGTTTATCAAATTGGTAACAGTCAAACTAGCAAAGCGTGTTCAAACTAATGTTAAAATTGCCTGTTTTGTCACTTGGGCAAAAATTGCGTCCACACCGGTTGTTGGAAATACGCAACAATAGGATACTAATTTTTGCTAAAGTTTCGTTTTCACTGCAAACACTTTTCACGGCTTAATTAAGGAAGAATTTCATGTCTGTTCGAACAACATCTTGTAAAATTGCCACAAAAGTTTGTAATTTACTTGTTGCTAGCGATAACCTACATTACTATTAAGATTTTGCGAGATTTTATGGTGAAAACTGACGCCAGTTGCGGTAATGAATTTAAACACAAACAATTGTTTTTGTGACAAATTGTTTGTGATCAGAGATATCGCAAACGGCGTTGTTTAACGACATAACTGTCTTGGTTACTGATTGTTTGTGGTGAGGGGTATGTCGTGATGCGAGTCTTTGGTGGAAGGCATCGTTAAGCGACATTTTTACTGAGAGGCGTGAAGGTGATAATTCGATGGTTCAAACTTCATGGCTAGCTTTTGTTGAAGTTGTATCTTTCCTTCGGTATAACAGGGTATGAAAATCAAAATATGAAAGCTTATTGGAAAAAAACATTTTAAACTAGTTTTTTAATTTTCGGTAGCTAGTGGTTTAATTTCGGAGAGAGTGTTTTGAATAATATTAGAGATCGACCGATATTTGGGTTTTACCGATATCGGCCTCAATAGGAGTTGAAATAAACGCTGTTATATTCCTCACGCATCCAGACAACTTGCGCAAGAAAGCACAACGAAGCAAGTCTAGACAGTTATCTTACAACAACGCTAGCAGGTGCGGTTTCATAAACAAACAGACAAGATTAACCATGGAGCATGCGTCGGCCGTCACAACCGAAACAAAGCATCATTGGGAAGTTTCGCAATGCTTGAAGCCACCACGTGCAGGTGTTGTGTGCGAATAAACTCCCGTTGTACTTCCGGAAGTTTTGGCAGCGCGAAAAGTTTGACTGGTACTTAAGGTGCAGAAGTCCAATCGATGCGTAGTTTAGCACAGATTAATTTAAAAAAGCTTGCATGAAAAATGAATTGCGTTATGCTAAGCAACATTTATGGCGTTATGAAAATGATTACAAATGCAATCGTTACTCATTAGTGCCGACAACTGTCGCTATGAAGCAGTTGCAAGTAACATCTTAAAGGATTCTACTTTTCTTAACTTCATGTATTAGGCTATAAGCGCGCTGGTTTATACTGTACGCAAGCTAAAACATCATGTTCGTGGGTTAACTTAATCGACATTTTCCACGAAGCATGATAATTGCGATCTCACAATCCAAGCTGTTGCAACGTGAAACCAGCGTTTGTGGCTGTGGCACACAAGCTACGGAAGCGCTGCTCCAACATTTCACAAATACATTGAAGCGATGATTTGTCGTTCGGTCCGATAGCAGCGCGGTGGTCAGTGGTCATTGTTGCATCACAATTGCTGTTGTCCGTTTGTTAAACACGATCAGCAAAAGCAGTGTTTGCAACAACGCAACTTAAAAGCGCATTGTTTGTAATTGGATCAGAACTACCGCGGCATTATTGCACATCATCGGATGTGTAATGCGCACATGTGCACCTTAACTATTGTTATGGCGACTTGTTGTTATGGAATTTACTTCTGGCGGAGGGGCGGTAATCGGTTATAGCCTTAATAGTGCTGCTTTTGTTTAGGCTAGGTTGTAGATGACCGGCTAACTCACTGTAGGCTACTTGATGAAATTGCAGATAAACTTTGCTTTCTGCATGACAATCTTTAACTGTTGATATGGAACTACTGAGAATTGACAAATCAGTTGAGGTATTCCGTTTCATACCAAATGCCATACTTTAGCTGCAGTAACTAATGGAACTAGTTTTTCTTTTTTGAGGACATGCAGTTATTTAATGTTACATTACATCAAAATTACAAATTTGGTTCTTTACGACTAGGATTGCCTTTTTAAATTGAACACCCACTGAGTTGCAGAAGAGTCTGAAAGGTTGATTTGTGAAATATATAAAAAAACAAAATTTTCCAAGATTTCTGCAGTACAGTAACTGTTAACAAACACACTACCTTTGGAAATATTTTCATTTTTGGCAATGGTTAATTGAATACAGTGTTGTACTATTTTAACCTCTAACTTGATGCTCCATTTTGTACTTCCTTCCTTTTCATTGTTCAGCATCTTTCAACTTTCCAAGCACTGTTTTTGCTTTTTCGGGTTTAAACACCGTAGGCAGTTCTCTTACATTCAGTGTTCTGTTCTTATTGCTTTGTTATTTTAACATTCTTTTTTTATTCATGGCACTGTGTTTATTCATTGTAAACAGTGTATACTATGCTAACAAGTTAGGCTAATCTAATCAAGTATTGAAATTGCTGCAATTTCAAAAATTCTAGCTTGTAAATTCTGATTTTAAGGTTTTGAAAAAAAGGTAAGGCATAAAATACATCATATTTTTGATAATGAAGCAGAAAACAAGATTTAAAAATTTTGGAAATACCGGTATCGGCTGACATATCGGCCCATGAATGGCCGATATATCGGTATCGGCATCAAAAAAGCCATATCGGTCGATCTCTAAATAATATATATTATTTAGCAAAACGCCGATATGAAACCAAATTACAACCTGAGCTCGACTTGTAGACGCGCCTTACCCAGTATGTTTCTCCGTCACGATATTTGATGCAAATTCACTTCGGCGCTGTTGATTTCCTAATAGATTTGGCAGCAAGGCAAAGATGGCGAGGCTCCCGGATAGTATCCGCACTCACGGTTTGCATATTTTACTGCAAGGTCTCAACTCATTACTTCAGGGTAAATGTAATTACAAACGTTTCGGTCGACCTGTCGGCAGACGTTCATAAAGGCGATACAGTCGAAGGTCTGCCAGTAGGTGGACCGAAACGTTACCATTGATTGAAAGTTTCACGTTAGCGAAACATCATTGTGGATAATGTAAAACATGGACAATATTGCATAGTCCGATGATATGAATTGCAATAAAGCTATTTTGCCATTGGAGAAAAATAGTTCCGTTAAGGTGCTGAGCAGTGTTCCCTCTAAGAAAATTTTACACTGAGCAACTATGATTTAGTGCGCATGGAAGTGCTCAAAAACGCTGAGACGCAACCAGTGAAGAATATTAAGCGGTAAAAGGTCTATGCGATATACATAAGATGTGAGATTTGAGATGTTGCAAGTGCGCGAGAATGAGACTTCACTGCGCAAATGCGCAGCTGCGCATCTCAGACGGAGCACTGGCGCTGAGGCGTGACGGTTTAAACTGGTAGAATGAAATAATTAATTAAGGGCAATACCTGCACTGATCGGTACATAGGCTATATCTTCCGTTGCTAAAATAATTCCCGGAAGCTAGTTTTTTTTCAGTCATAGATCGACATTTTTTTAGATGACCGAAAAAATTAAGTCAATTCGGTTAGAAGTATAGACTAATGAATAGTATTACGGCGAATTTCAATACTACTATGGTAGAAATGACCGAAAATGTCTCGGTGACCAAAATGTCTCAGCGAAAAAAATGACCGAAATGTCTCAGTGAAAGAAAAACCCAGCCCAGAAGGTTTTAATCAAAAACAGACTTGAACTTGCTAAGACCCTGGATGCTTCCACTGTGGCAAATGCGGTATGCATTCAAAGCTTTATTCACTGCTATATGCTACATCAGCCGACTTAGGCGACGGTATAGGACATGGTGAACCAATTTTGATCTACTGAAACTTGAATTATAGTGTGTTTTTCGAGCCATCAGTAATATTCTGAAGTTACAGCCCACATGTTGTTAATGTGCTTTTGGACTTTTCCTGTCACGAGAATCATCTGTGTCATTATCCAAACAATACCCTGAAGCAGCGGTATGGACTAGCTTATTAACCACATTCTCAAACGAAAGCTGGATAAAATAGTACGGAGAACGCCTCTTGTGAGTAAATAAACACTAACCTGCGAAATAAATTTACGAATCATGGAGTATTTTCATGTACTCCGGTTGGTGTTCTTTGCGGGAGAGATGTGTTTTGCGTTGTTACTGACGATTGAACAAATGTGTTGATCGTAGCGGATTTGTTTTGTTGCGCCAGCAATACGTGCATCTATTTGTAGCTTAGCAACTGAAAGATGCTGTCGCCATTGGATATCCTGTCAATCGAAAGTTGGATTTTGCTCATAACAGCTATTGTGGTTCTCAGGTAAGTCAAACAATTACATGGTTTCGGGGATGTGTGTTGTTATAAGCTGGTGGCACACAACAATTTGAGACAAAGTACTGCATGAGAGCTTCATCACTTGCTCGTGCCATAGTTCGGTAAAATAATAGGAAGAATGAAAAGTTTAGCGGCTGGTGAGGCCTGTATTCATTCAGTGATCAAACACCAAAATACGCATGCTTAGTGTTACCGACTCATTCGGAGGTTTGGTCGGAGCAATATCAACTTTTGTCAAAACATTCGGATTATGATCAACAACAACTGGTACGATATTTTGTAATTTGTTGTATATCTTACATTGGATGAGGAAATAATTCTGTTTTAGCAACCACGTAAAATATACCCTTACATACCCTTACAACTGGAATGAAACATTTAGTTAATGAACAAAGCTCGTGCTCATTACTCATTACGTGGTTGTTTTTGCCAGGGTTGCGGAGTCGGAGTCGCAAGCAGTCGGAGGGTTTTGGGTGGAGTCGGATTCATAAGAACACTAGGAGTCGGAGTCGGATTTTTTGTCCCATTCCGACACTGGAAGTCTAATTGAATCTTTTTTACATCACAGTCCTAAGTTAGGAATTGCTGCTGAATGGTAGAATTTCTTTTGAAACTTTTGTATAAACAGAGAATGTGTGCTGTGTACTACGATTTCCATTGATTGCCAGTTTCTACAAAATTGTTGGCAGTTAAACTCCATTCATGTTGTGTTAAGGCGTCGCAATCGAGAGTCAGAAATTTTGGAAAGGAAAGGTCAGAGTCGTACATTTTACCTCCGACTCCGCAACCATGTTTTTCGCTGACATGGGCTGAAATAACCTTTGAATTATAGGTAAATTTGTTATTGACAGCTTTGAAATACATTTGTGCCTATTTCGAAAACAAAACTAAAGGTAGAAACAGAAGATTAGATCAAAGTTTGCTCAGTTCGACAATGAGAATGCGTAAGCAGTGCCGACACGCTCGATCATACGGTGTGTCGTTTCAAGCTTACATGGGTCTGTTGCCTTGTTCAATAATAAATTAGCGTCAGTTGGATTTTAAGTTCCAGTGAGCGTAATTACTTAGGAAAGACGTTTTCCCAGTTTAATTGTCTCAGCTTGTGATGTGATTTTATTCATTTTAGGGTGAGTTTGTTTGCTTCTTCTGCTCTTGTTTTAGCCTTCCAACGTTTCACCCGTAAGCATTGCTTGCAGATTGAGGGACCGACGGTGCGTAGTGTTACGTGAAATCGATTTCCTATAAAAAATTTACGATAAATTCCTTGCTTTCCTCATATGTGGAGAGCAACAAACGTGGGCCAGTTTAAATCATCGCAAAAAGTTGAAAGCAGAGCCCATTCAGCTGATTCCTCGAAAGCTTACAGAAAACCTACCGGCGGAGCTTTTACTTGGAAAGTTGTGGGTTGTAACCTTTTTGTTATGACGTCACAAATCAAGTCAAGGGATTTTTGGATGTTGTTTATCAGGGCCTGAGAAAAAGTTCAACAAGTGGCAATGGTGAACCTGGGCAAAAATCCGCTTCTTTAGAGCCCTTGACTGGCCATCTAGCGTTAGCGGTTGGCAAGTTATGGCCAAAAAATAGAAAATGAATCAAATCCCCAGGGCAGGGTTTCTCAACCGGGGCCCTCGGCCCTTGGAGGCATGGAGCAAATCATGAAAGGTGAAGAACCACTGTCCGAGGGGATTAAAATGCTATCCATTTGTCTTGTAATCAAAGTCTATAACATGTTTCTTTTATTGCCTCTCATCAAAGCAAAACTTGTATGCAAACGTTTTGAAGCAGCAGATTGTTTGAAGTACTGAGCAAAAATGTGTATCGCTACATTCTGTTGCGTTTTTTTCGCATGATTGTTTTGCTTGCCTGCACTCTAGAGTGCATCCCATCCTATACGAAGACAATTGCCAAACGAGCCGTCGGAACGCAGTCAATACGAAACAATCATACACACTAATAGAATATTTTGTGCTGTATGCCACCGGCCTTCATAAACCATAGACAAGAAACCAGAAGGTTCAAGATTGATGGACAACAGAAATGCAACAACCAGTTTCATTGCACTGGTTTTCAATTTTTGAAGGTACTACATTCATGGGCAATGGAAAGTGTTTGAGGAACTCGGCATTCCGCACGATCCTCCTAGCATTTGGACTTTAGGAAACTTTGGAACTATTATGAAAAATCCCACGGAAGTAAGTTACAAGACCTTATAAATTTCACGTGCAAAACGCTCGCTATTGACAAGGGTATGATCATTTTTGCCGGTAATAATCGGCATTCCAGCAGAATGAAGTCGATCTGTGCAATGGCTATTTTTTCAAGCGGCTGAAATCAGGTTTGATTAGAAGTTGATTTGAAAAAGATTGTGTTCAAGGGGCAGAACAGTACTTTCTGATACTACTGGTCTTAAACGAAGGCGTCCATCATCGTGATTTAAATCGTTTCAAAAAGACGGCGATTATGACGCACTGCATCGACAATAGGTTCCTTTCGTTGGTTGAGAATGGTTTGCTTCAGAAATGGTGAAATTTGTTACATCGTATCTTTGACAAGGAAGTGAACTTTGTGCTATTTCTAATCCAACATTTTGAAAGCTATGAGAATGTTGTTTTCAAAACGTCTTAAGTCATTGACGTGTTGTCCGTTCCGCAACATCTACAATACGATATAAGTTAATTGTATCTCATTTTTTGTACTTGTTTTATGGTGTACTTTTCCGAAAAAAACGGCACTTTTCTTAAGAGGATTTTATGTTGATGTAGCTTTAAGAGGAGGAAGATAAGGAAGTCGATTATTGATCACCAAAAAACGTTCAAAATTTCCGTATAAAAAGTGTGAGAGTTCCAAAAATGTTACTGTTTTCCAAAACGATATCTTCTACAATTTCAGTTCTTTAAGGACGATTTGGAGCAAAAGAAGAAATTCGGAAAGATATATGGGTAATTCAAACTGTGTGATGCGGTTTATGTTCGATTCGAAGTGAAACGCCAAAGCGATTGATCTATCCAAGCCCTGTTTCATTGTGACGTGCACGTCTGTAGTAGAATGAAAACAGGCCTGTCTTTTCAACGTAAAAGAACGATTTTAATTCAATTTCGGTGAAACTTGCTGTTTTGCACAAAGTAGAAACTGTCCTCCGCAAAAACGTTCGGAATCAAACGATAATTTTCACGTTTTTATACGAAAGGAATATCTTTGAATTTTGTCATTTTTTGAAAAGTTGGTAAGAAAGTTCATAGCTTCGGCGCAAAGGCGGCTCTAACAGAGAGTGTGGTACTTACGAACTAAATATTTTTTGCATGCACGACTTATAAATTTTTAATCTTTGGATGTCTTACTTGGTTTGATTTTTCTCCAAATACTTTGCTTTTGAATAATTTTTTTTGTAAATCCCTCAAGCATTCTGTTACCTGATGTAAAGAAAGTTTTCGTGATATAAGGAATTCGAAACGTGACAGGTCGCATGAAAAGGATTTACCTGAAACTTCATTTCCGGTGTTTAATAACTGTAACAAAGAAGATGCAACACATTTTACCAACAATATACTTGCCTTCACCTCTAAGGACCTGTAGAAATAAAAGTGTTTACGATAGCATGGCATTATTCAGTATGAAACTACACACGTTTATTGTTTCCAGCATGGAATTTATTGCTATTACAACATCCATTGCTTCTTGTTTCGGTTGTTAATTAAAACTTGATGACAGGGGCGTCAATCCTTAGAATGGTAGCTCCGAATCACACTGCAAAACTTTGTAGACGGAGTAAAGCCGCTCGAGTCCTCGTACGCATGTATAATTGGTAGATCTTTGCCATGTAATCTTATGTTTTCAGAACATATGGAGGTTTTGAGCCTCACATAACTATTTGGGATCCAGAATTGTTAAAGGAAATACAAATCAAGCAGTTCTCAGCTTTTCCCGATCGCCAGGTGAGATGCTTAGTAGTGTGAAGTGATTTGGCACCGCAGAAAGCAAGTGCTCCAAACGTGCGTAACAAAAGTTAGAGTCTTACTCTAAACAACTGCTGGTGAAAGCGTAATTCATACGTTTCGAAAAAAACTATTATCCGTTTGTGAAATAAAGGAAGGAGAAACCGCAAACTTGCGCAAGTTTTTGTAATTAGACGGGAGATAAAAAGTTTGAAAATATACGCATAAAGCGATAGACTTAGATTCCTCCACTGACTTGAAAGTACACAGTCTTATCAAATCTCTTAGAGCAATGATTTTTAATGAAAGCCGTGGATAAAACATCACAAAAATACCAGAAAAAATAAAATATTTACCTTCCCTGATTGCGTCTGCTACGCATCACGCTATTCTGTCTCAAAATGTGGTTAGAAAGCAGCTACTTTTGAACAGGAAACAAAAGATACAACTGCGTTTTGAAAGAATTCGCAATCCTCAAACTATTCACACACGGCTGACCAAAACTGACGCTGGTTCGCAAAACGTTACTGTCAATTGAAGTTTTATCATCAGTTCTGACCTCAACCAAACAAACGAATGTAACGATGTATAGTGATCTGGAATCTGAAGGAACAATTGAAGCGAAATGTAGATCTTATGAAAACAGTAAATCAATTGGTATTGATCTTTCATGAAAAAAACATTCATTCTTTTCTTGATGAAATTGGGAATTGTTTGTGCATGCATGCATTACACTCAATTTTGAATTGTAATTTCAGTACAAGCTGGTTTTCGGTTGCAAGCCCAGGGTTGCCAGGTTGGCTTTTTCAGGCCAAATGTTGGAAATCTGACCATGTGTCATGTTGGTTGCCTTAGCAAATTACATTTGGTAAATGTTCTACTGGTTAGCTTAAAGTTTCGTTTAGCTTTTTATTGCCCTCATCTCATGTTGGTTCACCTTGAAAAAGTATTTGTCGCTGAAACACTTTCCACTGAATAAAATTATTCGCTAATCCATTTTTTGGAACATGTTTGCAACTTTTTTCGATAAATGCTAAATTAGACCGACGGCCGCATTCTGATGTTGGTATGATTTGAGGGATGCGAGATTCGATGTACATTTTTTGAGTAATCGCTGGAAATGCGATAGTTCAGCTCAACTCTTAAATAACATCTTCCATCCAAAGAAAATAATATCTCCGTTCAGTGGTATACGCGACTATATGCGTGTGTCTTAACCTAGCACTCCAAGTATCCTTTGTCGGAAAATGTTTACTGCAAATCACTTGTGTGAACAACAAATGATAAAAAAGCCTAAAAATCGTTCGTTTCAAAATATTTTTTAGAGAGCTGTCCGAAAATTGCAAGGCAAAGAAATGAATACAGCACTAACTTTAGTAACTGGGGAACAATGGAAAAGAATACGGTGGGTCAATATATTTTTGAAACGACTTGATTTGTTCAAAAGCAGTTTGTAAATCTGCTGTAAACACATGCCCGAGGTATCATGGCTTTGTTTGATGTTGCTAAAGTGGTTGTTAATGTAGTTTCAAGATAATGCAAGAACACAATTTTTACCAATCAAGTTTCTTGCAAACAGAATGATTCAACTGAATCATGTAAGCTTACTTCTTACGGCAGGCACACCCTCACTCCTGCATTCTCTACGTCTAAACTTAAAGAGATGTTTGGCATTATTGGTCAATGCACGGATCACCTGGTAGAAAATCTGACGAAAAGTATTTCAAAACATGGGGGGAAATTCGACACAAAAGAGTAAGTTCCAAAACCAATGATTGTTGGTGTGCGGTGAATTGCGCTGAACGTGATGGGTCTATAGTTTGATATCAGTGTTTCTTACTACATTACAATCCTGCAGAGCTTTCGGCAAGCTGTCCATGGATGTTCTTTGTTCAGCTGCTTTCGGCGTAAATGTGCACAGCCAGGTTAGTGACTGTTCGTTTTTAATGTGCTGCGCGACAACACTCGCTTCATAAGCTTTGCCCTTCTACGAAATAAGAAAGTATAGCAAGAAGACCAAACAAGTGGTCCGATATTGGAAAATAACAAACGTAGAAAGTGAAGGGAAACAAACTGTATCACTTCTATATTTTTTTACAGGATGAAGGAAAAGAAGCCAAAGTGGTGGAAGTATCAAAGAAACTCTTCAGCACAGCATTCGTCGCCAATCCTATTGCCTTGCTAGCTTGTAAGAACAATTGCTGCAACAGTGCTGCGTTTTTTTGGACGTAGTTTATATACATTTGCGGTGTATTTGGGAAGCCTGGCTGAAAAAAGTGGCAACTAAGCCTCTGTGCATGGCATAAAGTCAGTGCATGGCCAGATTTTGCTTTCACTGGATTTTTCTTTTCAAATTTCTGCTACAGTTACACACAAAAGCAGGGCTGTGGAGCCGGAACTCGAATTTCAAGCTCCGCCTCTAGCTCCAGGCATCTAAATATGTTTGGCTCCGGCTCCAGGACAATTTGGTCCATTGAAAACCAAAAACCATTCTAAT
>Ga0210059_1006074_pt1 | contig 19396 bp, 15 predicted proteins | sample Ectturendosymbi2_FD_188042 | JGI IMG/M metagenome (GOLD analysis project Ga0210059, IMG submission 188042) | Ecteinascidia turbinata endosymbiont from Florida, USA - Sample 2 (SPAdes) (version 2) | ecosystem: Host-associated > Tunicates > Ascidians > Unclassified | place: Key West, Florida... | reverse complement strand
CCCATGGGTTCTGAACTTGTTGACCCATCTGTAGATCATTGAGTGGACAGGAAATTCACGACATCCGAACCGTTCTTTGAATTGCAATTGAGCTGCGTGGATAGACATCTGCCGAATATATGCCTCAACTATAAATATCTTTTGCTCAGTAGTCCATGGCATCTCGATGGTCAAATTTGGTAGTCTCTTAGAACAGTAATTCTACTTAGTAAATCTGAAAAATAAAAAGAATTGATTAATTATTTCAAACGTTATTCAAGTTTAGATGATGACCTTTTTTGTGTCACCCTGTATTTTAGTGGTTGATTCGATTACTTTGTTTCAATTATGATCACAATTTCAGATCTGCAAAAAATTTCAATTACAATTTTAATTACGCTTACTTCACAAAGCAGTTTTCAGATTACAATACTTGACATCCTAGGCACATTTCAATTACAATAGATGAAGCGTGTAAAGAACAATTTGTTCATTCCTGGTTACCATTAAAAATTCCTCATTTTGAGACAAGTTTTCAACACACTTTATCAGCATGAGTAAACATTTCGCAGTGCGCATTCGTATCAGTGAGCAACACATTCTTAAAATGTACAAAAATGCTTCGTACTATTTTTTGGCCAACGTATTTTTCCTTCATACACTTTTTACAACATACAGAAAAAGGTTCTATCACGACCACATCCTGTTACGTCCTGATCGCGCTGATGCCCATTAAATAAGGCCCAACTAGTGAGAGACTTGCCCAAAGACGATGAATGAATGTCGCCCTTTCGGGTTCAGGCTACAAACTCTTGCAGAACAAAAACTGTCCACTTGGTTGCAATGGGTTTATGGTAACTCGGGCAGCAATTCATCTTAGCCGGATTAACACCACACGTATCAAACTCAAGAGGCCTGCATGCCGAATGTGCCCCGTCAATCACGGCATTCTATGTGGACCGTAAGACCTGGAAATGTAGAATGAAACAGGTCTGTTCTATTTCACAGTGCGCGTTGACCATGAGCTGCTCTTCACGCAATGTATTTCGATTATGTTGTGCCTTCTGCAAGGCTATGCGGGTCCTTTTGTTTTGCAGGATGCTATATCTATCACATTTGTTCTCAGAAGCTCCCAGTTGTTGGTTTTGCAATGATTTAGACTTTGTGAAAAATTATGCTGTCTTTTCATAAAATGATCTTCGGGTCATTTTATGAAAGCGTGACAACTTGCGGGTCACTTCCAACAAAATGATATGTTAAACAACAGATTCACAAGATCTACTATTGAAGAGGGAAGATCAGTGAGTGCGTCATTAATTTATTGCACAAAAGCAAATAACAATTCATTACAAATCTCTTCAGTGGGATGTCTGTGGTTGAGGCTTCTAACACGATCATTCCTATATTAGTACCAATATGTCAGTGGTGCAAGTCGGAGACTATCTTCCAAAGTTTCGTGTGCAATTCGATTTCTGTTTTTAAATTTGGCTTACTTCATGGTATAAAATGTTTTCTCACATACGTATGTGCATCCAAACATCGAGTGCATTTTTGTGTGAAATGTTATATTTTGGGAAACCTACTTTTGCTGACTAATTTCCAGATGCTCTCTACTGTTTGGTCTAACGCCGTTAAAATATTGTACATTGAAATTAAAAAAAATAATATGATTGTTCTAACTAAAATTATCTACTGTAACACACACAAAATAGTCAATACTGTGAAAGCTATCAGGTCTTGAAAATTCTGTCGGCAGGCCACATGAGGCCCATAGGCCTGCAGTTGGACCACGCTGCACGAGCATGTAAAATTACGGAAGTATTGCACCATCTGGCAACACTGTTTGACAACACTATACGCTGAGTAAGCCTGAGCAGAGTGACCAGATTGTGCACGGTGTATTCCGCGCAACATTTACGAAATTCTGTCAAAGTCACTGCCAAATGTCAAATAATATGTTACAAATAATATTGTCAAAATACTGCCAAAATCCTGGCTAACTGTTTTCATTAAACAATGTACTTTAACAATGGACCCAATACTAATTGTGCTGTTTAAACTTATTTTAAGCAAAATTCAAAAGTTAAATGTGAGGAGGACAGACCCCTTTAGAAAAACAGTGGGGGGCCTAGGCCCATTCGCCCCCGGTTCCCCCACCCACGAGCGGAGCGTCTCACCTGAGAGTGAAAGCCAACAAGGTAGAAAATTGAACAAATGAAGAGGTGTATAAATAAAAGTAATTTCAACTCAGGGCTAAGAAATCTGTCAGTTTGCAATTCATCAACGAGATGGATATACCCACGTTAACGAACTTGCACGCCAATACATTGCCGCCTTGGATTAATTTGTACATAAAGAATTGCACGAACGCGACTCACGCGGATATTTATTCGTTACTGATATTTCACGATTGGTAATTAGACATGCAGACACTTTGATTTGTTTAACATGGTACGTTTTAGTTTTAACATAAGACTTGCTGTTACTCGTTATTTGGGAAAAACAAGGTCAAATTTGGGCAAGCATTTTTTGCATTCCAAAAAATATGAACTCCCGTACACCTATGGCTGAAACAAATGCTTAATTCCCTTTTGGTTTAACATCCTGCCAACTGAAAACAGGCAAGCCATGATATGCTTGTAGTCAACCTTTTAACTGTGTTTTGGGAATTCTGTTGATACCAGTAACCACAAGGCAAATGCCAAGGAAACCCACGCGAAGAGACAACGCGTAACTCCTCGAGCAACACTTCGCGATTGTTGCGAAGCGAGCGCGACACGAAGTCGGGGATTTCCCATGATAATAAAGCAAACCAAGTCTAGCGCGACAATTTCGCTTGTCGCGTTTGGTTTTGAACAAGGCCTCCTCGTGAACTGGAGGCTTTGGTTTAAACCAATCGTTAGTTTCAACCGCTCCTCCACGCAGTGCCGGATGGTTACGCGGGGCCTGCAACATAATAACATCGTGGAGCGCTAAGCTTAAAATACGCTTGAACAAGTGAACCACTGTTAAATCATAAATTCTGTGGACATCCATGTGACTACCATCAGGCAGAGGGTTCTTCAAAAGCTTCACCTTGGTGACCGTTAAAACCTTTTAAGAGGCGGAAACACTTCATCTGAATCCCGAGATAGTCACAAAGCGAGGCTTTGAGGTATTTTGGCGGTGGTTATGCAGAGACGTTTTGCTGTATTTTGATAGACCGTTGGAAAAATTTGACAGACACTTTCTGCCCACAAAACGCCTAAAAAAACACTGATTAAGTGAATTTCGGAAGTACGAAAAACCTGGTCCTAAATATAGTAGCAACTGTCTATTGAAAGAAATCCTTTCTCAGCACAAAATCAGACACTAAGATCTTACAGAGTATATATTTCGCCTACAAAGTAGGCATCATCAGCTCTTATTCAAATAAAATAAGTAGCAACTGGTGGGTATTATGGGTTGGTGGGTATTATGTATTTTTTATGGTATGGTGGGTATTGTTTTATGGTATGGTGGGTATTATGGTTATAGCTGGGTATTATGGGTTAGCCTTCATACCTTTTTTACCAAAAACGTATATAGGCCCTACGTATCTTCTTACCAAGAAGGAATACATCACTATACAGCTCATAAGTACAGCACAGAAACAGCTATTATGCTTCCAGACTCATCAGCAAATTTGATCATTGCTATACCTAGAAACTGTAGTCTCAGCATAAGTGTTGAAGTTGATTGTTAAAAGCAGTAAACCTGCTGCTTACGATTGTATTTATTTTTTAGGTTTTGCCATAGCAATGTGTTTAAGATACTGGTCAAGTCTGTTTCACACAGACGTTCACACTCTTTAGAATCAGACTGTTCAGCTTGTTTTGTCTAATGGTGCTCCTTTGTTCATTCTACCATCTTACATTTAGAAAATGGCCGTTGTCCACTGCAGTTGGTCACCATGAGAGTTAAATAAATGCGTAAATCATTTCCCACATTCACCAAAGAAGACTCCAAGTGCATTCCACAACGCTCAGCAAAACGATACCAAATCTAGGGCTGCCAATCAGATTTTTTGAAAACCCCCAGATAGCTACAGACTGATCAAAACATCAGTTTTTAACAGATCCCACGAAGGCGCAAAATATGGAAAATATGGTGAATTTTTCTACTTTCTACCACATCTGACCATCTGTAAGTTACAAAGCCTGCCAATGCACATATACTGTAACTTTGCTAATGAACTGTTCTGTCTGTTGGAATTATTATATCGCAGTAACACGGATTTTTGCATTTCTGACGGTGATCTGGCAGCGTTTACAATGATTAAATCTTCATTTCCAGTGTCCTGCTGTAGTTAACCTTTGAGATTTGGATCTTTCAACCAATCTGCGTTAAATTGCTATGTGTACCACTTAAACTTTTCATTTTGGTTTACTTCATTGTTATCTCTGTCACTTGAACTCATAGCAACTATAGCTAATATTTATATTATACGGTGTCAGTTGCTTGTTCATTACTTAAAATGAGGACTAAGGCACCTTGATAAAAAGAAATAAAAAGGATGAGACTAGAAATAAACTTTAATCAATCATACCCATCTCAAATCTCCGCTACGCAGTTCATTCGTGAAACCTCAGATCTTCAGAAGAAAAACCCAGAATATTGTACTGTATATCGTCTTCACTCTTTCACGCAGCGGACAAGGTCTGGGGTTCCCAATCTTTCTCTGACCATGCACCCCTTCAGCATTTCGACAGATGGACATGTATGATGCACCCCTAAAATTTCTTATGACAAACATCCACTGATTTGTGGAAAATCCACTGGAAAGAACTTTATCTAAACGTTCTATTAAAAATTTATCGACTTTTCACAAATATTTTATCGTGATTAATCAATGCATACAGTACATATAAGCGTATAATTATTTTTGAAAATAATGTTCACTGATGTTTATATACAAATATTTGGAAATGAATGATACAAAAATAAATTTTTCCATATTGCTAACCTCAAATGTACCCGTTCAGATAATCAAATATACCTCTACAGGTACATGTACCCAAATTGGGAACCCCTTCACTATAGAAGCATGCATGGCAGTAACATAACAAGGGATATATTTATAAATGAAAGAAAACGATGATAGATATGTGGCAGTAGTGAAAAACCATACGCAAAAGCAGAAACTCAGAAAGGTATTGAAAATCCCATATCTGGACGCATAGCCTCGGGTTTGGCGCCACTAGCCAAATCACTTTGCAAGTGCCAAAAAGGTAACGCAACTTACAGAACAGGTGAATGTGATGAAATAATATCTTCTGAAGATGCCATTCATCACAATAAAATTAAGCAATATTTGGAAATTGTTGCAGTTTGGCCTCATTTCTAGAGTGGTCCCACAATGTTGCAAATAACTATAAAATACTTTAATTTTCAAATCACAGCAGTCTAATGTAAAGGCATTCAATTGAAAACTTTCGCTTAATTGATTATGACAAAGTTAGCAAAATGGTGATTTCCGGGTCCGTAGCAAAGTTTTAAGGTAAACGGGAGCGAAATACGTTTTTAAGGGGAAAGATTTTTTTTAATTATATTTTTAAAACTAATTTTTCTGGACACAACAAAATTCGGGGCGCACAAAACATTTTGGGTGCATTGCCTCCAATGCCCCGCGTGGCTACAGTGATTTCTTGGACTGAACAAAATATATACATAATTAGGGATTAATATTAAGGGAGGCGGTCGCCTCGGGCCTCTTTCAAAGAGGCCGTGAAGGCCGCCTTTTGTGAGTTTCGGACTTGATTTTTGCATTGTTTTGTTTTGTTGAAAAGCGTATTAATCATTCTAGACTGAACCACATTCAATACGCTCTGAAGCAAGTCGTAAGCTTGTCTAAATAAAGCAAAAATTATGTGAAAATGTGCCAAAAGGGGCCCTTCAACAGCTTTAATGTGTAGACAAAAAACAATTTGAAATCTAACGACTTCCAACAATTTACAATGTGAAATGACTTTCACGCAGAAGCAAATTCTCAGACAAACTGAAAAATTTAATTTGTATTCAGCGCATAAAGTTTCTGTATAGCATGTGTAAAATATAGGACCCCATTCTGAGAGTTTGCTTCGACCTAAACACAAAGCACGATCGACCTAAACACAAAAATTGTCGAACGATCAGGCATTGTGGAAACATGTTCTGAGTTGAATTTGCGTTGCCTGCATAGGGACCATAGGCGTTCCCTCGAACGTCCGCTCTATTATATGCGCCTTTCAAAAAGGCGCAAATGACAGCGTGTCAAGGCGGTCCCGTTCATGGTTTATGTCTTTTTACGGCGATAAAATCGATGTTTTAATATCAGCTATGAGGGACATATCGATTACATCGTGAAACCAACAATTGCACAAACATAAATATAATTAGCAATATGATTACATAGCTGCACTACCTTTGCTGTTACAAATCTCGGCAAAGTTTTAGCCACTCAACTTTTCAATATCGGGCGATGCATCATTCTGGCTTAAACTGGTTTTGTCCGGTTCATGATCTTCAGGTTTTGAATTGAACATGTTAATCAGCATAGGGATCAAATTTGTCTCAAGCATGATGATAGCTGCTACGCAACGCACTCAAGGATAGAATAGCACAAATCTATCATTCAAAGTTTTCCGAACGCTCATGTAAGCGCCATATGCAGTCAAAAGATTTCATTTCTTGACAGAACTTTATCTTCTGCTTTTGTGATAGTTTCAATATCTTATGACTCCAGCTCATCTGCAACTTCAGAAGCTGGTTCACGGTTTCACAGAATAATACAACTGCAGATGCTTCTGTCTCTTCTGTCGAGGAAATCATCATCATAAACATCATCATCATCTTCGCCCATAGGTATTGTGGTGCTTCGGTTTTCGTATAGCGTCAGAGTTGAAGAGGTCGGCATGGAGAGAGCTTCTTGACTGTAGCCCGAATAATTCTGCCTTTGATCGTGATTGTCTATTGGTCTGTTGAGCAAAGAAATTCTTGTAAACTGATGAAAATAAGTAAAAATGCAGTTTTTCAGCGGAAACAATTCGCACCAAAATCTTGACATGCGCACAAAAATATCTCAAGTTTACAAAAATGATGTTGTGTTTGCATATTGCGGTGAATACTTCTTTCACCTCAAATTGAAAATTTACTGAACCGAGGCGGATTTATTATTAAACGATGCTTGCTGTTTCATCTTATTGATTCAGGAAGAGAGTTGGTTTCAGAACGATGTCCACAGGTATTGTGAATGTACGTCCGATCAAAGCCTGCATCGGACGTTGCAAATTTGTTTTTTGTGTTGATTCTTTGCCATTGATAAGCAATGGATTTAATGACAGGCGCTATGAAATCGAGTGTAAAAAACAATTTTTAGCTACTGTTTTATCTTGCCTCAATCTTTTCATTCTGCCGTCTAACTGTGTTGTAAGTATAGCTTCCCGCACCCACCTGCTGCAATGACTTAAATCGAAATAATTTGGATAGGCATGTTTGAAAAAGTTCTTGCTGCACAGTACACAAGGTACTTGTACAACAAGCAACTGGCTGTTCGATATTCACAGTTTGAAAATGCTCCATTTGATGAGAATGCCAGATCACACATTGGATTGAATGAAGTTATGTTGGTGCAGTGTAGTTACAATCATAATTAGAAAGTGAAATGTTCAGTAAAAGAAACCCGGATTTGTAAAGTGATTTTTGAATTTTTTACTGGCAATTTTTAATTAAAAACGTCCGTTTAAAAGCAAAGGAGACTTATTATCCCTAAGTTTATTTTCCGTGCATTTATAAAAAGATTCGGTTGTATTGACGTATTAAGAAAAAAGGCGGTTTGAAAAGAAGCTTTTCCGCCTTTACGCAAGCAAAGAGGAGATGCACTTTTATCAACGTCTTGACTCAGACGCTTTTTTACAAGACGAAGATTACTTTTTTATTAGTTTTAACTCGTCTGCTAGCTTTTACAACGCATGGACTTGTGCTCATTACTGTGCTGCATGTATACTCTGTTGGGCCAGCACTGGCGGTCCTAAAAGAAGTATAGCTGGGTGGAAATTCTGCATGCTGTTAAGAGATCGATTTAATTGTTAAGCGTGTGGAGATTTACCATGTGCGCACTTAGACACTTTCACCACTGTTTTTCGTTGTAAACTGTGTTTTTTGCACCGGGTTCTTAGAAAACCTTCAATATGAGATAAAAAACTCTCTTTTGTGTAAAACTCTAAATATATGCAGCCTTCGGTTGCTCAGAGAGTAATGTTTGCCATTCAGTTTGGTAACTTCGATCAGAGGTATGTCTTCAACCTTTGTAATTCTCTTGTAAATGTCTTTAATCTTGATTTAATCGTTTACCGTTCCGAAATTGAGGGTGTGTAGTGCCATGCATGAACCTTATTTTAGACGGAGTCATTTCTACAATTATATATCTAGGAGGATTGCAAGGAAGTTTGACAGATTTAACTAAAACAATAATTGCAAGGAAGCACTGCACGGAAACAGATTCAACTGAATGTAAGGAAGCAATTACAAGCTTAAAGAGATGCAAGGAAGTATGGCAAGGAAGCAATTGCGAGGAAGCAAATTTAACTGAAGTAATTGCTTTGAGACAAATGGCAAGAAGTATCACAGTTTTAATTTGTAAGAAAACCATGTTTTTGATATGCCGAGACGAATGTCTCGTGGCACAACACAGAAAAGCAAAGACAAAGCAAGTGCATCATTTCCAAAAATTTTAGATTAGATTTTGCTGGAAGAAAAGTAATAATCAAAAATCAAACATTTTATGATTTGCGTCAAATAAAACTTTTGTTGTTTCAATTATAGGACTTGCAACGGATGAAAGCTTTTTTGTCCAGACGAGTATGTCTTAAATCTGGTATTTTGGAAGCGTTTAATTTCAATTGCGAGATAAATTCAAACGAACCCAAGTTTGACTAAGTCGAAATAAATGTCAGTCTTTCAAAATTTCACTGCTTCGCAAATGTTTCTTTCCCGTAGTCGAAAGAAACCTTTTCAACGAGTAACTTGACTGCAGGAAGTATTCGAGGGAAAAACAACAAAGACAAAGCAGAAAACCATTTGCGCGTCACACAGAACTTGGTTTGAAATCCTAGTGCCCGTTTGCATCAACTACTCGTGTGCTAAAACACAAAACAATAAAGATATTTTTGGGCTAGATTTTAACGTAGTACAATAACTCCAAATCATAAATGGTGCTTCGCAAAAAATTAACAAATACTTTTATCCACATGTATGCGGAACGTTGCCAAAGGTATCAAGAAGAACATTATTTTCCCCGATAAATTTGTAGTGTCCCAAGTTTCTGTCATTATAGTGCATCTAGATTAAGGTTGCCAGACGTCCTTGAGCTCCTAGGACTTTTGTTGAATTTTCTGATCAAAACTGGTTATGTCCTTGATCCGTCAAAAACATTTTGTTGTCCTTGAATATTTTCCGGCGTCCTTGAAAGTTCTTTAAGATTAGTGGAATTGCTCATTATTGAACTATTGATTACATTGAGTATTCAAGAATCAAAATCAATGAACAGAATAACGTGTAGATTTGTTCCATCCTTAACAATTGTGTGGCAAAAAGTACGCTTGTTCAAGACACATTTTGTCGTCACAATAAGTGCTAAATCATTATATCTAAGAAGCATTCAAAGTAGGCCTGAAATAAAATTACAATAATCACAAAAGGACAAAATTTCCTTAAATAGTTCAAGTTATCTGGCAACCCTGATGTAGATTTTCTGTAATTGACGAATTTCCCGTCGTTTTCTTTGTCAAAAAAGTCAGCCCGGTAGGCTATAGTGAAGTCCGCTAACGTTTTCTGATGTTTTTGGGAAACAGTTTCATCACATGAAACTGAATTATATTTTACAACACGCTTTAAGTTTTCGGAGCAGTGAAGCTTGTAAACAGGACAAACATTGCAAGGAACCATGCACAGGAAAAGGTTGCAAACCTCCCCAGAATTATAAGGCTGGCACAGATGTCCGATTTGTTGCTCTCGCTTACGGTTTTTCCCCAGAATATTCACCTCGCGGTTGCAATGTTTCATAACGCAAAAATTTCTGAGTCATTCTAACAACGGAAGAGTTTTTGTCTGACACAAATTACCTATGTATATTAGAAGTTAAACACATATATGGCACATACTGTTTTTTTGCTAAGTGTTTCGTTGGAGTCTAACTGATAATCATGTAAGTCAGGGATCAGCAAACTACAGCACGAGAGCAGCATGCGGCCCGCGACGGCGTTTTGTGCGGCCCGCAGGGCAGCCACAGGTACATAGACATGTTTCGAGTCTATGTTTAAAGTAATTTTGTCGGTTAGATCATAAATCGCGATAATTTATTCCGTCTATGTGTACTCCAATGTCCATGTGAAATAAAACAATACAAGATTATGTACGTAAATGGTAACTGAAGTAGACAAATGTAAAAATATGCGGTCCCCGGTAGCAATGAACTTTTCAATGTGGCTCTCTGTAGAAACTGTTTGCCCATCCCTGATGTAAGTCATCACAGTTTCAGGATAATGTTAGGCAAACAGCAATGAGAAAAATGATCGCTCTCATCAAAAAAAGTAAGAAACAACATTTCTAAGAAATGCAGTGACAACTTTACCTACTTTTTGAGGCAAGCGTCAGCATTGTCTTACGCAAAGCAAGTGTTGCATCAAGCTTGCAAAGCATATTGCAAGCGAAAAAGAGCGAAAAAGTAATAAAAGCTGAGGCTGAAAAACCTATGGCATGAAATATTATCTAAACGAGGCATTACCTTACCACAAAATATGTACCGCTACAGAAAAAGAAATGAAAGAAGCAGAACCTTTGTAATCATCTGTCATTTTTTTCTTTACTTCGCGATTCTTTTCACCACAGGGAGACTTTACAAAAACTATTACGATAAAAAACAGCTTGATCCCATCTTCATCTTTTATTCTAGATGTAGACGTACATTGTTGTTAGAACTAAGGTTAGTTGTTGTTTACTGAAAAGTCTTGTGTTTCTGTAAATGCCACTATGTTTGCTAAAAATTTTGGATGGCATGTTTTAAATTCAAGGCGCTATGTGCAAATTACTCCGTATTTTGTTTAGTTTACAGCGAAAATTTGTGAAGCCCCTCCACAAAGAACACATTCTTGTGGAAGAGCTTGCTAATACAGCTCGATCCTTGTGTGCAGTGAATAAGCTTGAATCACCCAGATCTATATGTGATAATGTTTTTGAGGAAGAGTCTGCAGACATAAATTTGTAGGGGAAAGGATATTTATATGTAAAAATTAACTTTCAAACCGTCCTTGTAAGCTTCACTAGCGCTGAGTTCCTTGCTGCAATGTATAAATCTAGATACAAAACGCTTTATTTCGCTGCATCTCGGAGAAGAGAGTTGTGGACCAAACTGAAACGATTTTACATCTGCCAACATCCGAAGCATTGCAAAAGTTTAATGTTCTTGTCAAAAAACACCAGAAGGACGACAACTTCCAATTTGTGGAATTTGGAACATGTGGTGAACCAAACCTCAAAATCGTGAAGTTTTTTACCAACATACATCAGATGTTTAAGTACAGTACTCTGAAATATTAAAATAGGGTATGCGCGATCGGATGAGATGGTATTTGAGATACTTTGCACGTCAACAAAGACATTAGTCTACATGCGCTTTGCTCCTAGGGCTTTTTGAATAAACTTCGAAAACGCTGTAAGATATATAAGCCTGGTAGTACCATGCTGGTACTACCCTATTAAGCATCGAAACAATCCAACTGTGCTTTGACTTCAATGAAAATTACCTCATCAAACAAAATCGCCTTGTTTATTACCTGCAAAATTCTGGCAAGTTTTCGGAAAGTTCTTCTTCATCGCTTATGTGATGTGGTAGAGTTTTTTGGCCCCGTACAATGACAGAAGCTCCATCATTTTCCGTTGTAAACTTCCATTCCGGCCATTTCGAAACGAGAGAAACTTTGACCCGAGACAAAAACCCTCTTTTTTCTAGAACCCTGTAAAGGTACAGTCGCCGGTTGTCCAGTGAATAATACTTGTTGTTCCGCTTCGTCACCTCTATTCGTGGAAGAACATTTAGACTTGTGCGTCCGCTGTAGATGTCCTCAATTACGTCATTCACTCGTTTACCTCCGTAAAAGGAAGGGTATATGCTGTCTTGCATGAACCGAATGTCAGATGGAGCCAGTTCAATCAACATTCTACTGTAAGGTTTTACTGCTCCTTAAATATGATAGAAAAGTAATTTCCAAGCTCATCCGATCTTCGTTATACCACTTCTCATATAAAACGGCATTGTTCAGTTCTTTAGTTCCACTTCATTAACGATCAATCTGCTTTCGCTTTCCGGAAGAAATATTTAGAAATTGATAAAGCAATGGAAACCGTTGAGTGTACTAAGTATATAATGTAAAAGTCCGTATTTTAACTTAAAAGTCACTTTCAGTTAGATAAAAAATGTTTTATGCAGTCGTTCAAGCATGGGCGTCCGCAGAGAGGCAAAACGAGCATTTGCCCGCCCCCTGGAAGTTGGGTCTAAGAAGAAATAATTTCCAAAAGCCTGATGCTAGCAACTTAATTCGATTACTTGATTTAAATCTTGCAATGACAGTTTATTTGCTGGTATCACATTCACACTGCACAAGAGCCAGGTTCATTGATCTGGTGTTATGCAGTTCACTCATGTCTGCTCCTTTTCCTGCAGAGGTAAGTTGCAAAATTGCAAGCAGATTGTTCTACTGTTGGTTTTAATTGCGCAACAGAACATGGTAATGAATCTTCAAATGTTTACCTCAAGTTACGGCAGTAGGCGTTTTGCCGCATGTGACTGTTGAACGCTAATATCTTTGGCCTTGGTTGGCATTTGTAATGCTGTAATGAGTTGCCAGGTTGGCATTTGTAATGCCAAATTCTAGAAATTGGCTTTTTAAAATTTGTTTGGCATGAAAAAAAGTTGTTTTGCATGTACGTCACAGTTTGGCGCGTTTCCGGCCTTTTAGTGTTGTTGGCAGTATAAAACGTTCGGCATTTTTTAAAAACCTGTCTCCTTTGAGTTTAAACTTTTAGATAATTTTCAGCTTGTTTAGCATTCACGGATGTTATTTGGCATATTTTAAGTAGCAAAATACGTATTTAGTCCATCTAAACCTTGAAAGCCTAACAGTTTTTCTGTAGGTGACCACAGTTTGTCTTAAATAGTTTGTGGAATTGTGACACGTCTAACATATCAGACACTTATGTACCAGATTCAAAGTAATTTAAAACTAAGCATGGTGCATATTTGCATTTTCATCGTTTTGTATTTTTTTACTGGTTGAAACGCTCAAAGGTATTTTTGCATTTTCTATAACAAGAAATAGCACTTTTGAATAATAACAATGTTTGTTCATTTATTTGCAACAGTTCTATGCTTGGTTCTGTGGCAACATTGTATTTTTGTCAGTACTCATCCAGGTAATTCAAAACTGACAGTCATCGGCTTGTTTCAGCTTGTTTGGCATTCTTTGCAGCTGTCTCGCATATTTTGATGTGCAGTTTGGCATTTTTGGTGCATCTGGACCTGCCAAACCCTGTCCTTGGCAGGTAATGCAGCGAGACAGCGACTACTGATGACGGCAAGCTACCGTAGTTTTATACTGCTTAAATGGAATCACGAGTGGAAAAGAGGCATTTCTGCCAACGAAGCGCAATTTTTGTGACTGTTGCTGTAACACTGGGCATATTCTTTGTGGTAGAAAGGATAAGGCGTTTGGTGAACGTCCATTTGCATTGCATCGTCAGCAGCCTGAAAAGGATAACGTATTTGTTCGATTGTAAGCCGCCCTTGATTGTCAGTCGCACGAAATGGTGTTAAAAGTTTAATGTAAGTTCCCCTTGATTGTAAGCCGCACTTAAACATGGGTTACTTCAGCCTCTGAGATACTTTCGCATGCTAGCACGTTTTACGTTCAATTGAAAACCCTGGTAATGATGCTTACACCACAATAACTGCCTTTTGTTCATCTTAATCCCTTTTCATATAGATCTTTCTGTAAGGTAAAGAAAAAATTTTAAGCCGTCTTTTATTGCAAGCCGCACGAAATGATAAAAAGAAGCTTCATAAGCCACGGCTTGCAATTGAATAAATACGGTGGACAACGTGTCGACGTTGCTCCATCCTCTGTGGAAAAGTTTCTGCGGACGCCCATGCCTTCAAGTAAACTTTCGACCTAGCAAGGTCTATGTCTGAGGCGAAAACATGAATACATTTTTGAAATTTAGCCTATAGGACAGTGTGAATACGTGCGCACAACACAAGCAAACATTCAAGTACAAGAACAGTTTTGGCTCACTTAGACTGAAACTTACAGGTTGTCTTGTGCCCTCACGTTACTTTACACAGGCAGTTTGGGCTTAAAAAGGGTGACTTCAGTATGGGAAGGAATGGAGCTTAAAACAATAAAGTTGTGCAATATTAGAGGTTAGCAATACATTTGTGTTGTATTTTTCACTGAGGTTTACTGAACAAAGGATGGTGGTGGACCGCGAGGTATTTCGAATGCTCCTAGGGCTGCTGCTCCGCGACTCTCCCCAGAGGAAAAACGGCCACTAAAATGAATGGAAATGAATGAATGAATGGTATTGGTTGACGCTTGATTGAAAATGGCCATTCTTGTTAAACCAATCTCAATTTCCAAAAAAGTGTGTGTATAATAAGATTGCATTTTTTGACACAGAAATTTTTTGCTCACGTAGCTCCCCACCGACATCTTATTGCCAAATAACTGAATGTCCATTCTCTCATGATGTTTTTTGAAAATTTATCATGAATTTGCCTAACCTCGGTTTCTATCTTCAGAATGGCACAGTTTTGAACTTTGTGGGATCATCAGTGAAGAAAATAGTTGAACCACAGTTGCGGCCATCAGCTCCAGTAGGCTGTTATTGAGCCATGCGTGTCATTAAAGTGTATAATGTAACCCAGAACCCTTATTTTGCACGGAGGTAGTTCTACCATCGCATATCTAGAAGGGAGACACTGGAGTAAATTGTCGGGAAGCTTGACAAATTTAAATCAATGCTAGCAATTTTTTGTCTAAAATACCGAGTATCTTTCAAAGGAATGCCTCATGGCATAAAAAAGCGACTGTAGCAATGCAAAAAAACGTTTACAATAGGTTTTCTACGTGACGTTTACAAAAAAAACAAAACTCAGTATGGTTTTGCAACGATACACTACTTCTAATGCTTCTTATTTCATAAAACATTCATATCCACACAATTTTTAAAGCCCTATCTCCACTATGTTCCAAATATCCACAGTCAGCACTTCCGCTGTAAATTTTTCTCTGCCCTATCTGCCCTGATTTGTTTCACTTTTCCCTGAAGAACAAATGTCTTTGCGTTAAATGAAAAAACACTAGCCTGATTTGCTTGACTGTAACAAATCTTGCAATGTTAGGGGTCGGCCACTCTCCCACACTCCAGTCTTGTACGCCTATGCCTTTCTTTAAAAATCAACGTATGAGCAAAGCAAAACTGATTCAACGGCAATGTTATTTTTACTCATACATTCATGAATTGGTTCGGAATTTAAGTTGCGTTTTTGCAAACCAAACGCGCATTGATATTTTGTACATTCCTGCTATGAACTGAACAAGAAAGAGGGCACAAATCTGAAATTGCAGAATTGAATGTAAACGATCTTCCCCAGTTCTGACGTTACCCTTCCGTCAAAAATTGTCTGAAATCTCAACTGCTTCACAAAGATGCTAGCTCAAAATTGTCCGCCCACCAATAGTAAATGAACTAACGTATTTTAAATAAGTTTCGAAAACAGCTTCATAACATAGAACTGCATCATTTCTTACAGCACGTTGCAAGTGTCTTGCAGCAGGGCTGCTTGCAAACAGAGCAAAACCTAAAACGAACCTTGCTCATTAGAATGGTTGCAAGCCTCCCATACAAAACTCAAGACTGACACTTTGGTCCGAGAGGCTGCTCTCCCTATCGGGTTTTCCCCGCAGTATTCACTTCCGTGATTGTGTAGTTCAGTGCGTCTCAACCTTTTTGATGTCGGGGCCCACTTTTTGCCGAGACTTTTATTTTCGGCCCACTTCACGAAAAATTTGTTTCAGAACTCATGACTAGGCGTAATTATGGCGCTAAAAATGGGAGCATTCCTTGCATGAAACACGACAATAATACATTTTTGGCTTTCGTAATTCATAACGTTTTCTAAAAAAATGCAATTTCTTTCAACCAGTAACTTTTTTCAAATAATATCTAAGTTATCTTGGAACATTTCGCGGCCCACCTGAAGGAGCTTCGCGGCCCACCAGTGGGCCGCGACCCACAGGTTGAGAAGCGCTGGTGTAGTTGTTCATTGCGCGTCAGTTTTTAGGATCACTCAAACGACACATTTGTCTAACACAGCGAGGTCGCATGATTTCAAAATTAAGCGTTAGGGATTATTATCAACATACCAACGTCTGATGAAACTAGGCTTTTGCCACACATTGATCCAGACACAAGTTAGCCACCAGCGGCAGAGCCGTATCAGCCCAACTCTGGTCCCCCCCAAAATGCTTACAAGGGCCTCCCTAATGGTGATTCATAAAAAAAAGTTACGTTATGCGACATCTCGAGGCCGAATAGACTTCAAACCAAAATATTCTAATTGCAGACACGATTTTGGCAGAACCAGGCTTGTAGCCAGGTGTTGAGGTTTGGGGGAGCAAAATACATTTTTATGTGGGAAAGATTTTAATTTTTATCATATGTTTGAAACAAATTTTTCTGAGCACAACAAAATTTGGGGGGCACAAAAAAAAGATTTGGGGGTAACTGCCACCGAATGCCCCCGTGTCTGCGGGTCTGGGCAGAACCGTCACTAGAATGTCTTCCATTGGGGACCTTCATGTTTTGTGCAGTGGGGCTAGACATTCTGAAAATTTATTTTTAATTCACAACATGAACAGCATTTGCAGATTGTGCAAATTAATTACAAATATTTTCCAGCAAATACGCATGACAGGCTTGTAGTTTCCAATCAAAATTTTTTAAACGAACTTAACAAAAGGAATTGGGTCGTAAATCATTGTCATTTAATCGACGGAGATTATTTGGAGATGTAGTGATGAAATGCAAATGCAAAAAATATTTGCAGGAAAGCAGAATCAATCCTATCGGTCAGTTATCAAAACATTACCGAAGGAGCAAACATGAGACAGGTCAAAGCATGTGCGCCGCGATGAACGTTTTCTTTCATTAACGCAAATTGATAAATTACCATGAGCTTAAGCGAAATATGCTTATAAAGCGTGCCCACTGGGCTTTTTACTGGTCGAAATACACATGCATAAACCTTGCTGATGTCTGGACTGTTAATCTCTGGGTGCATGGCACATGTTTAGATTAATTATATTTAGTACCTCAAAGCGCCTATAAATGTTAACAAATATAGACTAAGGCCTACGTGGACGCAACGGCTAGCATCCATAACCTACTAACTGCACTCAGTGGCGTAACTGACAGGGGGGCAAGGAGGCGAGCCGTCCCCTGGCAAGCTAAATGTAGAAACTGGGCCCCCTCTAGTTGACATTTTGATATTTGGTTTTCTTTAGGTTGTTGTTTTTTTGCGTTTTTTCGAGGTGTTTTCGTTTTTTTTATAGCTAGTATAGACATCCACAGATTCACTATCATTTCTTAACTTTTTTCTGAGTTTTGGCTAGTGGGCCCCCTTCAGCTAATCTTTCCCCCCTGGCTCAATCCTCCAGTTACGCCATTGACTGCGCTACTCTGTTTTGGGACACCCCCCAAAATAGACTTCCAACTACACAAGTAACTCCGTCTGGCTGTCTGAACATCAGGCTGCCCAAATATGTAACTTTGGTCGTAAGCACCAAAGGTATTTTGTTGTTATGCAGTACAAAATAAGAGAAGACTACCTGGGGTAGACATAGTAGCTTACGTTATTTCAGAACAATCACTACACAAAATACGTTGATCAAGTGGAAATCTGACTTCTGGACGCATACAACTAGGCATATAGGCAGAGCCGAATAAATGAACGCAAGGCCCATCAGGGCAAAGTCGTGACCGCGAGGTCCCCTACAGGCTCAGCGCAAGTGCGCAGTTTGCTCCTTTCCCAGCAGAGGCAGGTTGCGAAACTTGCTAGCGGATTGTTGTGTTCTTGGTCTTTATTGCGTAACAATAACACGGCAATAAATCTTCAAATGTTCACTTCATGTTATGGGAGTAGGCGTTTTGCCACATGTGGCCAGGATTCCCACTGGGGTGTTTTTCCAGGCAGATCTGTTTTTTTAGTCGACCTGTGTGACTAGGTTTAATTATGAAAAATCACGTGATATCTGTGTTTTTGAAATGATAAACTCATCAACAACTTCAATGTGTTCAATAATATAAAGATAACTTTACATTAGTGTTTACATGCGCACATCAGGTGAGAAAGTACGCATATCGGATGAAGCAGAACGTGTTCAATCGGTTTCATATTCTCACATAAGATCATTGTCAGGCTTATATACAGTGGTGTGTTTTAGGGAAGGCAAGCGAGGCACTTGCCTCGGGCCCCCTTTGCAACCGTACTGTGCAAAGTAGCCTACCTTACTTTCAAATGGGGCCCAACAGCAACTGCAATGTATAAGTGGGCTACTTTGCTGTCAAAGGGCCCCCAACAGCAGTTGCAATGTGAAAATACCTTGCTTTCAAAGGCGACCAAAATAACTGTATTGCACTTTTCTTTCAAAGGGCCCTCTTCACTGATTTCTAGTACTTCATATTTCAATTTGGGGATCGAAGCTTTCTCTGGGGTGCTAGGTGGTGACGGGACTGGAAGTTTTGGCCCCCTGTGATAGCGTGCACCCCCACAATTGGGGGTGTGGAGTGCGGCTGATACGGGTCTGACCAGCGGTTACGCTTTACGTTGTGCGATAAAAACAATGTGCGATGTACAGCACAGTGTACGTAGTTGGGTTGCTTGAAAATTGTCAATAAGGATTGCGACGCGTGTCCAAGACCACAAGGGCTGGTATAACCGATGCCTGGTGGTCAATGTTTGTTTGCGATGGCTCATAACCTTGGTTTTCAACTGCGTACACTATTCAATGGCAACTCACAATAGATGGCAGAGCTGCTACTAAAAAACAAAGCAACGCACTATGTTTCGTCTGGTGTTTTTTTCCTACCGGTTTAAAAAAAATTGTGTAGAGCTAACGTATAGCACAATCCTGGAGCAGTACACGGAACCAGGCCCGTCGCCAGGATTTAGCAGCAGGGGGGCCAAAAACCAGAAGGAGGGGGCAAAAAAAACAGAAGGTGGGCCACATTTATAAAATACAGTATTGGATGTATGTAACAACCGGTGGGCCAAATGTGAAATGGGGGGGCACCGATTTCAAATGGG
>Ga0210059_1006073_pt1 | contig 19398 bp, 14 predicted proteins | sample Ectturendosymbi2_FD_188042 | JGI IMG/M metagenome (GOLD analysis project Ga0210059, IMG submission 188042) | Ecteinascidia turbinata endosymbiont from Florida, USA - Sample 2 (SPAdes) (version 2) | ecosystem: Host-associated > Tunicates > Ascidians > Unclassified | place: Key West, Florida... | reverse complement strand
AAAGTCCTACACAGACCATTGACAGCTCCCCTTGTTGCAAAACTGGCCCCTCCAGTGGCCCCCCCAAATAAAGATGTCTGGCTCCGCCCCTGCCCTAGGGTCTCTTTTCACCTAAATCCAGCGCTGCTCACAACAATAGGTTTGCAGAGTTGTTCAGAATGTTGGACCACTGTTGGCATGAAACAGTATTCAAGATTCTTATCTGTCAGCTTTGGAACACCACAGTATCAATGAAATTGCAGGTTTTGCAAGAAAAACTCATTTGAGTGCAACAAAACTGATGAATATTGTACGAACGTGTAATTGATGTTTTGTTGTCGTTTATTGCACAAGTTTCTTTGAACATTCTAAAGTTTCAGTGTTGCAGGAAAACCTAAAGATCAGTTTGGGTTGCTTCCAGGTGGGCACGCGTTACGCAGTTAGGGTCACCCACTATTTTGTTCAGGTTTCTGGAATCAATACGTTTGTTTTTCTTTTCAGCTTCTGTGGTGTTAAATACAGTAATCTCCCGGTTAAATTCGCAACTTGGATCTGAGCTGTTTGTGCGAACATATGTGGTAGGTGCGAACTTAGCAGTTGGGTTTTTAACTGCATTAGCAAACAGATGCTGATCATTGGGGCTAATGTTTGCAGACTGATTGGTGCTTTGACTGAAGCTAACTATTCTTTTTAGTAAGGCATATAGCATTCACTTACAGTATGCTATTCACTTCACAAACAATGTTAGGCAAAGTCAAACGTTTAATTGGGTCACAGAGATTGGAACTAGTCTCTAAGTCGACACAGCCAAATCATCCAAGTAATAAGTCAACGAAACATCGCACGACAGTGCGGAGTGAAGCTGCTGTGAGGAAAGTCTGTGCGAAGCGGGAAGTTACGCGTAGAAGTTCTGCTCTAATGTCTGAAGACACACACAAAAAAGTTAGTGCGTCTGTGCGCAGGTTTACAGAGCTGGATGGTAAGGTATTTCTTTGGATTAATAATATGCATCGAGCAAACTGCCCCTTCCACCTTCACTAACCAATTTGAAAGCAAACGAAATTGCTGAACAATTATATCAAATCGTGAACTTCAGCATCATAATGTTTTGTGTTTACCATTTTTATGACAAGTTGTCACGTTTGATTTGCTGTAAATACCAATAAATTGCTGAAAATTTTGAATCCAGATTTTTTCATAATTTTGTGCGAACTTAACTGGGGTATGACTGTATGACTATGTGGCAGAACTGGCAGAGCTGTTTCTCACGGGTTGTGCCTTCGCGGACATCACTCCAAATCGCTTGGTGTCAAGTGGCGACGCCAGAGCTGACCTTTGTTGGCGTAACCCTTGTTCAATACATGTCGTCACAATAGTGGATAGACGCGAGTCCATTTGCTCATGCTCGCTGTGGCACGAGCCGAGCGAGTGCGCACACAACCGCCGCGGCTGTAAGCGAAACGGACAGTGGTAGGGATCGAGTATTGTTCTTGAAAAAGTTTATTTTGAGCTATGCCCGCAGAAAGATTTGGGATAACTTGTACGATACTCAGGCCATAGCAGATCGTTCAAAATCGTCCACAGCTGCACGTTAATGGCACTGCGGACATTGGAGAGATATTACTTGTAAGCTGATGTGTAACAACCACAACATGCTAATGACCTTAGTTAAAGCTTTTACTTTACAATACATGTAGTTCGAATTGCGCCAGTTTTCCACATGTTGCAGGATATACTTAACTTGCTGGTTCTTCTTTTGATAGCTGTAAGATTACATTTGTTGAAAGTAAAGATGATAGTGCGTATCGCTTCTGTGGAATAATTGTCCCTTCGCAGATTATAGTATACACAGTAGATGTAGATGAAACTACAGTGCTCACCTTTTTTCAGCAGTAGATTCATGCTTCTTTCAAAACTGTGCAATGATGTTGTCATAGTCGAATTGGTGCTGGGCAGCTTATAATAGTTAGGGTGATGTACTATCAATCCATGAATGCAGAACTTGATCTGAATTTGGGAGAAATCTGCTTATGGGAGCAATATTGTATGCGTAGATAGACTGAGTGTATCATGGCTGGTAGGAGTCGAAAAGTTTGGTCATTTCTGAAGAAGTGTGTGTTCAATCAATTCCAGCAAACTGCTCTGGGAAAACAAGCATTGCGGTACATGTCTGTAAATTCGCGAGTAGTATTAGTCATTTGGGGTATCCACTATCGAGAAAAACAACACTCGTCTGGTTGGGTATCCAAAACTGGCGACTTTTTTTACGTGAATATCTATGTAACATTTACTTTACCCACCATCTACAGTTTAGTTATTGTTTGGAGAACAAAAAATTGTCAGACTTGGGGTTTGGCTTCGACTTTTTAAAAGTTCAGCTTAGCTTGCTTTGTCATGAAAAACACTACAACTGCTAAAGTTTGAGCTGATATCTTAAGTAAAAAATTCCAGTCCGTACAGAACTTTTACACGAGCGTTGAAGTTTGAAGACTGCAGTTCCCAAACTAAAACCGCCCTTGGTTGTGAAACTATAGTCCAACATTGGTCTGGTCGTTATTATTACGTCAGAAATCGCAACCAACCCATTATTATTACAGAATTGCAACTAAACTTGCAAAAGCGTATCACTATCTGTTGTTGCAGTTTCAATAAAATATCGATAAAGAGAAAAAAACTGTGCTGCAAGAAAATTTTGACCTAACAATAAACTTTGATCTAATGATAAGTTTTGAGTTTTTTTTGACCTAATAACTTGGGATTTCTTTATGGTATGAGTGTGAAATTTGTACTGTGGACGTTTCATAAGCTTTAGAAATGGCAGAAAAATTTTGACTTTTGGTTGCCCTAATTATTACAAAAAAACGCGAATTCTTGTGATTTGATTCAAATTATCATTTACCGAAGCGTATTCGCTCGCGTGCCATTTACGAACCTGTAGCGTTCCCTGTGCTGTACACCCGTGATCTGGTCCAAATCATAGCTAGCTTTTCTAAGGCCACCCAAGGCCCGAGCTGTTTCGAGTAAAGTCAAAGTACATTCATTAACCCTCTGTGTCCCCGCGCGGAAGACTAGCGGCTCTCATAGGCGCAATGGAAGGCATTTTACCGGTGGCGGAAAAAATTTACCTTGAAAATCACAATTTACCATGAAACTGACTTTTTTGGTTTAATCTGAATTGGGACTGAAACCTCTTGTAAATCTGTTCTATACAGTTGAATTCATTTATAACGGCTTCGTCTATAACGTCAATTCGCCTATATTATAGGCGTGGTTCCCAAACTTTTTTAAGCGCGACCCAAATCTGAGTTAAATGAACATCTCAAGATCCAAGCCTAAAACATCGAAAAAATTTATTTTACGTGCTTAGGAAGCGAAAATGTTTCAAACTACTCTGCTACTACATAGCGTAACTTTCATCTAGGCTACTATCAACCCTGATACTCCACTGACCTATTTACTAAACTATTCAGCTCAAAAATACTTCCGTACTCAACGACTCTTAACTTAGCACCTAGGTGGCTAGCACCACAGCTGCGCTGCCATTAAAACTCTCGTAAAACCGTTATGATGCAATAATCCGGTTTTAATAAGACGAAGCCAAATGAAATGCGTATGATGCATTAATTCAGTCTGTGACGGAATTGAAAGAACGTGAAAAATGAAAAGAAAAAAGTTCGTTTTGACAGAATCACCTTGGCGCGACCCATACTTTGGGAACCGCTGGCCTATAACGTTACATTTTGTTCGGTCCCGAAAGCATCTTTTACATGCATTTCATCTCGCTTATAACGTCATAAAGTTCTTTATGCAATCCCCTAGAGGTGCAGTTATAGGCAAGTTATGTAGTTACCTTGGTTGTTAACTCAAGGGGGTGAAGTTCCTTGCGTGTTGTGTTCTCCCAGACAAAAAACGTTGCGGCAGGGCCGCCAACGTTGTGCTCGCGGGCACCAGGTCGCCCGCGGGCATAGGCGTAGCCAAGGGGTCATGGCCTCCCAAATTTCTAGCATTTCTTGTCGTTTTGTGCTTTGAGAAGCGTTGTCCCTAACAAAATACGGTTGCTCGCTTAAAGTCAGAAATATTTGCCGCCCCAAAAATTTTTCAGGCTGACCTGCGCTTCTGCCGACGGGCCTATTTAAAAAAATAACATTAGGATGATCAATGTTTTCATTCACATTGCGGGATACCTTAATTGTTAATACTAAAATAATTCAAGGAAAATTGAGTAACATTTTTATTTCAGATATGTGTATCACAGTGGTAGCTCTTCGCATTAATCCGCACGCAAGAAGTATCTTTCAGCTTCAAGAAGGTTGGTGATCCCTGCTTTACGGTGATTGCCTTTACTGATGCAAATATGTACGCGACTTCGATGGCGCAACGCAATGATTAAAAGCGACGGTTCCGGATCGAAGGGTCTGACTCCCTACGCATGCCTGTTTTATCGTTCCTGTGCGATTGAATTCTTATATCAAGCTGTTGACCTACCGACATCAGATTATTCGGTTTTTACAGAAAACGAGGGCTTGGTCCAGATCAAAGTCACTATACCAGTCACGACTTTGGTCCAGATTACACACTACACTAGCCCAAATTACACGGATCACCCCCAAGTGAATATACACTGAATACACTAGATTGAAAATTATTTTAACGTTCAGAATTTTTGAGCAACTTTCGCTTGCCCTGAAAAACAGAGTTTGCTTTGAAATTCCTCACTGTGTAGTGTGTTGAATATACTTTTTACATTCAGGATTTTTGAGCAACTTGCGCTTGCCCTGAAAAACAGAGTAGTGTGTTCTGAATTCACTGTATTGAATATATTTCTTATGATTCATGATTTTTGAGCAACTTGCGCTTGCCCTGATAATATTCAAGCCCGGGGGGGGCATCCCTCCCCACCCCCCGCCTCGTACGCGTATGGTGGCCCTCGAAGGTATGATCGGCCATAACTTCTGAACGGATTGAGCTAGAGAGTCAGTGCAGGCATCATAGGATCCGGTGTCAAGCAAAATTTCTAACTTCACGCCATTTACGCATGCACAGAGTAATATTCTACAAATCAAATACGCTGAGAAAACTGATGATTAGGGCTTAGGGATTCATGTTTAGGTAAGTGTGTCGGGTTAGGGTGAGAAAAAGAAAAAGATTTTGAGGTGAAAGCCTAAATCCCAAAATTTTCAATGGGTAAAATTATTCCCGCCCTGCAGCTTGTTGTGGGTACCTGACATCTAATCAAAATGTTTTAATTTACACAACACACATCAAAATAGTAATTGCCATACTTTATTTCTTTATTCTGAGAAGTAAAATAACTGAGAAACAATAACAGGTCAGAAATTTCGCTTGACACCGGGAAACTGCACCGCATCTTTTGAGGTAGGTTGTAGTGTTGAACAAATCCGAGATTTTTGCAATCCTGATCCAGTCCAAAATTTTCTTTGAGTAATCCGGTCCGATCCTAATCCGGTAGACTTGTCCAAATATTTGATCCAATCCGGTTTATATCCGAAAAAAAACTCTGATTAAACATTTTACTGCAGTGATCAATGCAGGTTGGATATCCATATCCGATCCGGGTGAGTTTTTTCAAAATCTAGTCCAATCCGGTTCTGAAGTGCAGAATCCGGTTGGATCGCGATCCGGAAACCGGATCACGTTCAACACTGGTAGGTTACGCGCACCTGTGACGTCGTTTCAGGGTAAAAACTGTTTTTCGTGTAGGCTAGGAAAACAGTTGCGTCCATTCAAACAGCCATAGAGCTCAAACCAAACACGCTGGAAATAAACTTTTTACATAGAAAATATCCGTAAAGACCTTACCTTTGAAATGATGATCACCAAAGTTGAAATTTTTCTTGGTGGGGAGGCCAACGAGGCAAAATCCACGGATTTCATTTTTTGCGGTTCAAGCCACTTTTCTGCCAGTCGGTACCCACGAACCCCACCAAAGTTGCAGAAAATGTTTATTTAGGTGTTTTACAACATCCCACCGAATTTCAAGCCAAAATATTGACAAGAAAAGTTTATTCTTGAAGAAAATAAAAAAATCCGTTAGGTGACTGAGCCAATTTTTCGGTCTATATTTGGCTATAACTTCCCAACCAACCCCTTAGGCTAGTAGGCTAATCAAGGACTCTCAGGCTTCAGAAAAGCTCCTAGAACATTTTAAAGAACAAACCAAGTCACTAACCCCTGTACTTTTTTATCAGGCACCGATAACGTGATCTAGAACTCAATCGACCCAGCCCACATTTCTTTCTCTCTAATCCCCCCCAAAAAAACAGCCCGAACTCATTTTTTTGAACACATGGTGTTCTAAGGTTCTTCAGACATCGGCGAAGCGCAAAAACCGGATAGAAAAAGCTAAACGTGATGCGGGGAACGATTTTTTTTATTTTCTCTGAAAAATGCCAAAAAATCAGCACGCCAAATGCACAAATATGGATTTTCTGAAAAATTTCAAATGTAAAGGTAGGTTTTTGTCAAGTTTGTTGGATACCTTGCTGTCTACCGCTTTCAGGGATGTTTTCTCTGGCTCTGTAGCCCAATCCGTTCAGGAGTTATGGCCGATCAAACTGCTCAGGCCATTATTGTGGCCTACGCTGGACTTAAGGGTTTTCATCAAGGCGTGTCAAGTCAATCTCTTTCGTGATCAGGTCAACACAAAAGTTCACAAATTGTAGTGGACGTGCAACTCCACCTAAATGTGCCATGTTGACTCACAGGTCTAGTAGGGTCAAGATACAGCCAAACTTTATGCGAATTCAAAAACGTTGACGCTGCAAGTCCTTTTTGCGTCTTCTACCGAAAGTTTCTAAACCCCGTCAGAAGTTCTTGTTAACACTATTCCATTCAAGGACGTATCAGGTTCTTAATTTTCTATGCCTTCGGTATTTGATTACTTGAACAATCGAATGCCTCCAAAAATATCCCATCTTTTTATCTCCATGGAAGAACGTGAGCCACCGGGTGGTGAATGAGGACAATATACAATGACAATTATAAACACAGAAATATATCATGAAAATGAAACAAAGTAAGTTCAGTGAGCTTTGAACGCACAAGGTGTGAATGTCAAACAGGGAACAGGAACCGAATATAAACTTCATGGGTGCTAGAGAATGCAAATCGAATTCTGGCAGTCAATAACTTTAGCCCTACCGGCAGTACCGGAAGTTGAGGTCCAAAACAGAAACTGAGGGGAGGAAGTCAGTCCACGTCATATATTAAAATTGTGGTCGTATGACATTTGCGTGACCAGTAAAAATTTAATTGGGTTCTTTTCATCATGGCAAACTCGATTTCCTTGATAAGGAGACATAAAAATTTATGCCACGTAGTCATTTACTTGACCACAGCGGAAAGATACTGGACTCAGGAACGCTCAGAAATATTTAGTTGTCACTGCGCAGAGTGTATGATTCCAGACTTGTAAAATATGCAAAAATATTGCAGCACCACCATCACCAGTATAAACCTTCATCATTGTAAAGTCGTTTGGACCTAGGCCTATATTGAGTTATCGAAATTCCATCACATAACATTGACTCTATTAACAGAAATCTTTCACGAGTCAGCAACAACAGTGGCTTTCTCAATCGTAATGAAAACAATTTGCAATGCACAGATTTTAAGTCGGGCCGGGTTTTTCGGGTCGGGCCTGGTTCGGCCTTAAGTTTGTCAAAATGTTTCGGGCCAATTTCGGGCCTGCAACCAAAGTTTTTTCGCAAGGATGGACACTTCTGTCGCCAGTTTCTGTTGAAGCGATGGGTTTGATTAAATCTGCAATAAGAAATGATTAATTGTGGATTATTTAGTCATGTTTGCTTTGCTATGTCACCATTACCCTGCAGTTACGCATATCTTGACTCACTCGCTAAATTTGACTTTCGGACTCAAATCGAGATTCAAAAATAAATATCGGATTCAGGCTTGTGACGTCGGGCTCGGGCCCGGTTCAGGCTTCAAAATGAGGCCCGTTTACAAACTCTGGTAATGCATGTTGCAGAAAAATTTGAAGAGAATCACTGTAACACATTAGATAACAGTAAAGCAAGCCATTGTCTCGTAGAAGCCTGGTCTAAAAATTGACGAAAAATACCGACCCGAAGCTTCATATTCTTCCAATACTTCGCTTCTAATTTCTGTCTGAACCTTACATTACGAAACGGTAGCAGTATCTTTTTCGTTTACAAGTTGAAATTGTAATGAAAGTTACGAGAAGTAGGAGCAAGTTAAGTTACGGATGAACCAGGTTTAAATGCGGTTTTTCTGTTCAGTGCAAATTAATCTGAGTCTGATGCAGGCACGTAGCCAGAAATTTCGACAGGGGGCAAATAACAACATAGTCTCAATTCTCAATATTTGATTATTTATGTCCCTTGTTCTTGTTTTAAAGCATCATCCATAAAAGGTGGATTTTTCTGGCGCTTTTTTCTAAATAATTATGTTCGGATTTAAGCCAGCAAATACAAAGTCCATTTACGTTGAATTGACAAATTTTAAATTTTGTTTTCAGTAAAGTTCCAAGCTTCTATTTTGGGTGAAAGCCACCATTTTCTCGTAAAACTTTCATGCAAGAGCGCCTGTGAAAATTTCAATGTTTCAAGTGCAAGATCTGCAGTATGACTTTAGCAGCCAATATCGCAGTTGAGCAAGGAGTCATTGTGGCCGCCATTATGATTGCGTTTTTATATTTGCATGCTTCTGATGTCCACCAACACTCGTTCAATCGAAGCCTAGTAGCAACTTTGCTTTATTAAGACACTGACTCCTGAAGTAGGTATACAAAACTTGCGCGCATGTAAGATGTGGATCTTGTCCAATTCTTGAGCGACTGATTGATATACGCAGCTGATAACGTTAAGGATAGAATATCTCAACGCGTCTGAAAAATGTATGGATTTTATGTCATTAAATGCTATAAAATGCAAAAGTTACACATGTCTTCTAAACAAACTTGCATATATTTGACCCATACAGTCTACACAAAGTGTGAAAATGTTTGTGTGTTTGCGTAAACGAAGCCACAATCGATATTCACCACGTTTCTGCAGTAAAGTTAAGAAACAGTAGTCGCCGAAACATAACACAATGGTGGGTTAGCTCAGTGGTGGCAACCATCGGGCCGCGGCCCGGAGCCGGTCCGTGAGAAGTTCGTTACCGGGCCGTATCATTTGCCAGGTTAAATTGCGTGTACTGATATTTGCCGTGAAGTTTTAGGAGAATCGGCATCAAAAAAGAGCGCAAGTTCCTCCTTCGGCTCGCACTGTTGCGAGACGAATTGAGGATATGGCGGAAGACATTGAAACTCAATTGTTAGAGCGGATTGTAAAGTCACGGTGATTTGCGTTTCAGTGTGATGATTCTACAGATATTGAAAACAAAGCGGTGCTGCTAGTTTTTGTTCGATATCTTTATGAAGAGGATATTCATGAGGACATTTATATACTTTGTTCTTGCCAAAAACACCACAGCCTCAGAACTATTCAAATCTCTAAATAAATATTTCACAGGAAAACTGAACTGGTCTTTTTGTGTCAGTGTGTGCACGGATGGGGCTGCAGCCATGATTGGCAGCCTGTCTGGTTTGACTGCTCGGATTAAGGAGGTCGCACCAGAGTGCGAGGCCACTCGTTGCGTCATTCACAGGGAAATGCTGAGGAGCCGAAAAATATCACCTGAACTTCATAGTGTATTCCCTGATATAGTTAAAATGATTGACCTCATTAAAAGTTCATGCACTTAACACCCGGCTGTTTGAGCATCTATGTGAGGACATGGATGCAGAGCACAAATGTCCTCTTGCACACAGAAGTAAGGTGGCTCTGCAAAGATTTCTATTGGAAAAAAATTCAGATCTTGCTAACAAATTAATGATGAAAAATGGGTTCTCAAACTTGCCTACTTGTGTGACATCTTCCATCTGCTCCACGAACTAAATCTCTCGCTTCAAGGTAAAATGGCAACTCTATTCAAGTTGGCAGAGAAAGTGGCTGCATTTAAAGACAAACTTAAATTGTGGGAGCAGCGCGTAAACAAAGGGGTATTTGACATGTTTCAAACATTAGCAGAGACTTTGAAAGACAGCGAGCCTGACCAAACGTTCTCCGACCCAGGGCCGGATCCAGCTCGTAAGTTTAGGGGGGGACGATTTCAGTAATATTTGGCAGTCAAGTCTCCGTTGGCAGCCAAGTTTCTTTCCGAATTGTACAAATTCATGGTGAAAAATGTTACTTTCGAAAGTAATCCGCCCCTGCTCCGACCTCACTTGCGTGTTCTTTAACAAGAGTTCAAGGGCTATTTTCCAAGCGCTAAAGACCCTCAAACTGCAAAGAAATGGATCCGTAATCCATTTATTTTCAAACCAGGTGAATCGACCTTACCTGCACGACAAGAAGACCAACTGCTCGACATTGCAAGTGATGGTAGCTTGAAATGTATTTTCATACAACGACTCTACCAATGTTTTGGATGAAGGTCTTGCCAGAGTACCCTGAGCTTGCCAAAAAAGCATTAAAAACGTGCTGCTATTTCCGACATCCGACTTATGTGAGTCTGGATTTTCTGCGATGGCATCAACCAAGACGGAACCGCGAAACAGACTGGACGTGAGGGACACATTGCGGGTGTCATTGAGTTCCATAATTCCTAGGTGGGAGCGTCTCGTCGCGGCAAAGCAAGTTAAAGGTTCTCATTGAATCAAAGTTGTAATAACTTATATTAGTTGTAATAAAAATTTATCGCTGACCATTGGTGGTTTTTTGAAGGCCGGTTCTCGAAAAAAATTTCAGTTTTAAACCGGTCCGCACTGCAAAAAAGGTTGCCGACCCTTGTTAGCTGATCTATCCCAGTCGTTCCCGAAGCATCGGTCGAAGCCCAAACAAGGGCAACGAAGGGTCAAAAAACGAGCCGTGCCGAGGCGATCCAAATGGAAGTTTTGTATTTTCAACGTTACCGCTGTTTGTCTTTGTCTGTAGTGTAAGTACTTGAGAAAAGAGTGAAATGCTGACATTAAAAACGAGCTTAGCAACTTACTGCCAACATCACCGATACGATCATTATTTTTTTTTCATAATATGTTTGAGGCTTGGGTCGTTGCGTGAAGCGTTTTCGCCAAACTCAGATTTGTGTAGGGCTCAAAAAAGTTTGGGAACCGCTGATCTAGCCATTCTAGCGTAAGCAGTTGAAACGTTTTTAAAATCCATGTGTTTAAATAACAAAATCCAATCGACTGGGAAAAAAGTCAATTTATTTCATATTAGTTACATGCGCTTTATCGATAAAACATATTGCAAGCTATCTGTAAGTAGTGGCTGTGTCAATGCCCCAGTAGAGATGTCAACCGCGCCGCGACCGCGTTCCACGCGGTGCGGTTTTTGAAAATTTTGCCGCCTACCAGCCGCGCCGCGCGACTTTTAAAGTGTTAAACCGCGCCAGTGCCGCGTACCGCGTGGACGTTCATCTAATGATGAATCTTTGCAAAACGAAGAGACTTTTCAGAAGTTATTGTCTTAGATAACAACAGTTGTTTTTCTTCTTTATCCTACAGCTCTTACCTGCGTTTTAGCGATGCTTCTGGGCGAAGATTCGTGGGTAGAATATTGCTGTTAGTTTTCCTGCAGGTGACGTGCTGCAGTCACTGCTCTGATGCAGTGTTGCCAACTGGTATATATATACCAAAAATTTGGTATATTTTCAAAGTGATTGGTATATAAATTTAAATTTTTGATTTGGTATATACGAAAAATTTGATATATATTTGGTATATTTTTGTCAGAGGGTTTAGTTGATAGCCTATTTTAAACCAGTTTATTTGCTTTATTGCCAAGCGAAAACAGAGAAACCGATGGTGGTGTTGAAACTATATAAAAAAAGTTTATTGATTTTGCTTAACATAGGAGTAAGCATGCACTTTGGGTAAGCGGAAAGCGAGATTGGAAGAGAGGTGAGATGTTCTGAAAAAACTGAACTTAGCTCTAGGTATGCGCCTTTAGTCAGACAATGCATTCAAATGTGGGAAAGCTGCGTTCGAGAGTGGCAGAAGATTTAGCAAAGAGTGGCTGATACAGCTGCTGGAGTGGCTTACAACCAAGTATTCAGCTGGTGCTGTGTATCCTTTCTGCTCACTGTGCAAAAAGATAATTGCCAGCTATTATAGAGCATAATAATATTCTGGACCACAAAAGTAAATGCAACTGCACTGTGTTGGAAGAACGAACTTTCTATTCTAGTGGTTAATAAATTTGTCGCTGCTAAGTTAAGAAAGTAGAAATTAAGCTTGCAGCATCTCTGTGATAGTTCTACGCAGCGCAACTGTTAGTCGTCTGCCATGGGCGTCGGAAGGAATTTTTCCAGGGGGGTTCAGTAGGGGATTTTCCCAAAATTTTTCCAGGGTGGCCAAAGTGATGAAATTTGTTTTTTACCCTTCAAAATTGAAAAAACAACTTTTTTTGCTAATCATTTCAAAATCCCCGGGGACTTGTCCCACCCTTCCGACGCCCATGTCGTCTACGTGAAACAATAAAAAAGCATTGAAAAATAGCATTGAATTGTATGTTTTTGTTACAGATATAAATTTGGTATATATTTGATATACTGTACTTTTAGATGAGATTTGGTACATTCGTTGTAAGAAGAGTTGGCAACACTGCTCTGATTCACTGGCATGCGAATTGCTAATCCAGAACTCTGGACAACTAACTGGTAGGCATCTACTGTAACTAGGAAAATGCTTTCAGGGCTGCAAGTTTAAAGGTTTGTTAACTACCCATTCTTCTGTATAATGTGAACATTGTATTAGTATACTCATAATGCTGCTTTGACTGTATGGCGAAACTGCTCTGAATGTGTGTCATCTCTCCATTGACAATTAATGCAAAATTTAGGGTGAATGAGGTTTAAGTTAACACACCGTGACTTTGCCATGCTGACTAGATATGTGGTAGACTTTGGTGAAACATATAGTGCATTACATAACCAATGCTCAATTGCAACAAGTACGGAATACATATAAAGTTTATAAAACTATATAAAACTTTGACACAATTCAAGCAGGGATGTATGTTAGTGAAAACAGTGCTTTAAGGAGATTTTTGCTTGTGTGTCAGTTAGTGCAACTGCAAAAGCAACTATCTTATTTTGGTAAATTGTGACAGAAAGCTTGCTATGACTATGCACACAGTAGCAAAGAGTGGCGTGACAACTTAAAAGAATTGAAAACATTTTGTAGATATATAGGTAGTGTCTGTTTTTCTTTGTGAGCATAGACGTAGCCAGGGGGGTGCGAAGAAAATACAGTAATTTTGTGCTTTGAGAAGCGTTTTTCCAAACAAAATAGTGTTTTTCGCCTAAAATCAAAAATTTTGCCCCCCCTAAATTTCTGGGCTGGCTACGCCACTGTTCGTGAGGCAAATGATGTAGGCCTGTATATATGATGCCTGTGCTGGGGGTATAAATTTTCCGATAGTTGAAGACCATTGGTTGATGTGGCCACATGACCAATACAATATGCAAGGAGATAGCGGGTTTGGGAATACGGTATAAGGATTTAGAGGTTCAGGTCAGGTTTTAGGTATAGGGTTTATGGTTGAGGTTTAGCCTACATTTCATGCGACACAGACAAGAAGGAGCTAACAATTTGCCAGCACTAAAGACATGAAAAAACTCGTCCACTGGACTCTGACGTCTCAGTAAACTAAGCAGGTCACATGTTTCGAACTTGTCATGAAACGTGACCACTTTAACTGATCAAATTCGGCTAGAGGCAAAATCCATTTCACGAAACACGTAGCCTACGCATCCTCAGTCCTGAAATCTGCAAGCAATGCTTACGAGTGCAATGCTGAAAGGCTAAAGCAAGAGCAGAAAAGCAAGCAAAATCAGGACTAATGTGAATAGATCAAAAACACAAGCTGTGACAAGTAAAACATTGAAAATAGACTACGCCGTTCTCAAATAATTGCTTTAACTGAAAAAATAGATCTGACGCCAACTACAGAGCAACAAAACCACATATACGAAATCACGCCGCGATTACCCAACACAGAGCGTTGGTAGGCAGAATGGCGGTCGTAAGGTTAACACTTTAACAGAGGTACTCTCGGGAGCGCCTATAAAATTGCATGCTAACGTTATGAGGTGAAGTACCAAAATCGGTAGTTAACCTACATGTGCGGTGAAACAGAGGTCAAGCAAGTGGGCAAACCAGAAAAGAAAAAAATCAATGCATAACGGAAATGGGCGCAAGAATTATTTCACACGAGTGAGGAACATGTTGTGCGTTAAATTTGCTAAGCCATATATCTTCACAGGTATCAAGAGAGTCAAAGCTGATTTTTCTAAAAAAGTAAGAGTCACAAACGGGTGGTTTTAATTATGATGCCATGGAACACTGAATAGTGCCGCGATAAGGTCATTTGGTCGCTGTCGTCCCTATTATCTGGTTTGTTCCAAATACCTCGGTGAGCTGAACATCTCTTGGAAAATTTGTTTACTAGTGTTGATTGCATATCACACAAGTTGCCGCATAAATACTTTAGTTTACACATGTCAGGTTTTGGTTTAACGGAAAATTTTATTTTTTGCCAGGATTTGTGAAACACTTTGGGCCATGGGTTTGTTGTGTTTTGCATGGCAACCACAAAGCGAAAAGGATTTGCAAAGCCCTGCATGACCACCCTTAGGTTTGTTTTTTTTGTCTTAGTTTAAAGAAAGGTGCTTGTGGTTGGTTAGTTTTTGTCCAACTGTGGCAGACCGTTTATAGGTAATCATTGCCTGTGTAATTAAGCTTTTGTCTTTGACTGCTTTGTCCGTCTTTCGCACAACCTGAGCTGTTCTTTTAAGCTTTGTCAATTGAAATGCGTTGTTTGTTGCCAACTTGCAGCACATACATGACTTGACTTTCTTGGATAGAGTTAGATTGTGCAGGAATGATGCAGCTCAAACCCGTAGGTCATCTTCCTTGTCACATTTTGGGAGACGCAGCCTTTTTTCCCAATTTGATGCTATTAGTATCATGTCGTTTGTCATGTCTAAATGGACGTTTGAGCGGATTGCCTTCGGTTTAGGCTAGTGAGGTAAACCTTTTTTTAGTTCAGTCGCCTCAATATTATTGCTTTTACGAATAAGATATATCTGACGCCAACTACAGAGATTCGTTTCCATGTTATTGTTACGCAATGAAGTCCAACAGTAGAACAATCTGCACGAAAGTTTCGCAACTTGCCTCTGCAGACAGGCAAAGCAGCGAACATGAGTGAACTGCAAACTCATCATTGCGCAACACCAGGACAGTGAACCTGGTTTTTGTGTAATGTGAGTGGTATGCCGGCAAATAAACTGTCACTTCAATAATTAAATCAATTTAATGGGAATTAAGCTGCTGACTTCAGGTTTTCTAGAAATGTTTGGTTCTTCGTCCCAATTTCCAAAGGGGGGAGCTAATGACCGTTTTGTTCCCCCTACGGACGCCCATGCCCCTTTCCGTCGTAATTAAAGGCCCGTGCTTATTTTTGAAGGCCCAATTTTGAACTTGTGTTGTATTCAGTGATCTGTAACAAAACAATGCTATGTTAAAGTAATAAGCCCTATAATGACAACATCAATGTCTTGACAACGTCAAACAATCATTGTTCTACAGTTTTTACCAGTGAAGTAGTCAAGATCGTAACCTTCGAGACCGAGACCTGGTTAAAATTTCGAGACGAGACCGAGACCGACACTTCATCAAAAACTCCGAGACCGAGACTTGAAGTTCGAGACCGAGACCGAGACTCAAAACTTCAAAATTTGTGCATTTTGCCGAAATTTTTCACAAAAATGTCGTCATCATTTCTGACCGTGGGCGTCCGCAGGGGGGAAACGGGCATTTCCCCCCTTGAGATTGAAACGAAGCACCAAGATTATCTAGAAAACATGAAGTTAGTAGCTCAATTCCGATCAATTGATTAAATTTTTGCAATGCCACTGTATTTTTCGGTATGACACTCACACTGCACAACAGTCAAGTTCACTGTTCTGGTATCATGCAGTGGTGAGCTTGCAATTCACTCGTGTTCACTCCTTTGCGTGGCCAAACTTGGGAGCGAATTTTTTCTGGTGCTGGTGTTTATTGCGTAACAATATCATGGCAGCAAATCTTCGAAGGTTCGCTTCAAGTTACAATAAAAGGCGTTTCACCGCTTGTTGCTTTTGAACACTGGTGCCACGCATAGTAATTTTTAGACTGGCCTATTGATCTAGGGATTTTTCATTGCAATCTAGTGAGGTTTTGCAAAGCATATTTTGAAGAAAATCGGTTTTCTTTTTTCTAACTTTTCAGCCGTTTTCAATTCGTAAACAATAAATTACGTGAATGGTTGTTTGGAGATTTGCACCAACAGAACATACATGTGTTTTTACTTTGAGTCTCTAATCTTTTTCTCTTTCGCACAGTTTATCACTGCAATATTGACCATGACTGTATTTTGATTTCATTGCAGGAACGCTGCAGTAGAAATAATTATATAAATGTTAGGCAGATTGGTCTAAAATACTCCGTGTGTGGACACTGTCTATTGAAAGAAATCCTTTCTCAGCACAGAATCAGACACTAAGATCTTACAGACTATATATTTCGCCTACAAAGTAGGCATCATCAGCTCTTATTCAAACACTGCAATATTGACTATGACGGTATTTTGATTTCGTTGCAGGAACGCTGCAGTAGAAATAATTATATAAATGTTAGGCAGATTGGTCTAAAATACTCCGTGTGTGGTGTCGTTTTCAGCTCCTGATGATTGTTGGTACGACATTTTCCAGGCTACAGCATGATCTATTTTAACAAACTTGCAAATGATGCAAAGGTTTTGGGGTGATAAAGTAAATAACTAAATCATTTCAAGTAAAACTGCAAACTTTGACAAAAATTTTTAAATCTAGTGAATTTGTTTCAGATCTACTGAATATTTTTGTGAATCGATTGATTTTGTAGAGAAGCCTGTGGCAGTACTGCTATTGAACGCAGACATCGTTGCAGGTAATGCAGCAAGACAGTGACTGGCTGGTGACAGCGGCAAGCCACGCATTTTTATGCTGTGTGAAAAGAAGCACAAGAGAATCTGTAACCATGGGCGTCTGCAAAGAGGGAAAACGAGCGTTTGCTCCCGAGAAATTTTGTCTAAAACCAAAAACGAAAATCTGAAAAGAGCAGTTCAGTTTCGATTAATTAGTTTAATGCTTGCAGTTTATTTGCCGGTATGATACACTGCACAAGAGGTAGGTTCGCTGTTCTGGTGTCATGAAGTGTTGAGCTTGCAGTTTACTCATGTTCGCTACTTCGCCTGCAGATGCAGGTTGCAAAGCTTGTGAGTGGATTGTTCGAGCGTTACTCTTTATTGCGTAACAATAACATGGCAGCAAATCTTCTAAGGTCCAGTTACGGTCGTAGGCGTTTTGCCGCATGTGACTGTTGAACGCAGACATCTTTGGCAGAAAATGTTGCGAGACAGTGACTGCTAATAGTGGTAAGCTTCGTAGTTTTGTGCTGTGCAGTGTGAAAAGAAGCATGAATGAAAAAGAAGCATTGCTACGCCAACGAAGCGCGATATTTGCACTGCTGCCGTAGCAGCAGGGGCGTAACGAGGTTTTGTATCGTCAGCAACATGGAAAGGATAAGCAAAATATCGAGTTTGCCCCACCCCCTGGAAAACGTTTCTGTGGACGCCCGTGCTTCTGACGTGGATTTTTTCAAGTTTCTGGCATTTTTCCGACATGGTTTGGTTGATTCTTACCTGCAAATACAGCAAACAAAAATATTTGAATTACAGAAATTTTGATAAACCATTTGTTTGCAATATTCAAAGTCTCGAGACCTGAAACCTTCGAGACCGAGACTTGCAAAAATGGGTCTCGCGACGGGCCTTGAGACCGTGACCAAGTCTCGAGACTCCATCACTGGTTGTTACAATAGGAATAGCCTATGTTTGATCCCCCGCAATCTGTGCAGCAACGAGGCCCACAGTTTGCCGACCACTGGATACAGTGTTATTTGTTGAATAACTGGACTTCTCATTGGTGTAAATTGTTGAGTTTTCATTGGGCAACTCATGCAAGATACACTGGATACTACAGGCGCGGGCCACGAATACGATTTTACATGATTGTATACCTCGAAACCGGTTATTCTATTCTGGTACAGTAAAAGGATACATTTGACACAGGTCTATAACAGTGGCGTGAGTGACGGAGTACAAGGATGCGAACCTCCCCCTTGACAAGTTAAATGCACAAACCGGGCCTCCATTTAGCTTATGTTTCGGTATTCAGTACTCTTTTGGGTTTCGTGTAGGTTGTTGTTTTTAGCGTTTTTCGAACGTTTTTGGACTGTTTTGCGGTGATTTTGGGTTTTAGTATATAGAAATCCACATTTGGATACACTTTCATTTCTCAAATTTTTTCTGAGTGCTGGCAAGTGGTTCCCACGGTCGACAGTGGGCCTCTTTTAGCTACGATTCTGCACCTAGCTGAAACCTCTAGTTACGCCACTGGTCCACAACTTAATTTTCCTGAATAATTTCTTACTAGGCCATGCTAAAAATGCTTGCGATCAACGTGGATTCAGAAAACATTACCTACACAACTGCCAGCTTACCAAGGCAAATGCTGACAACGAAGCTATCCACAGTGCATTTCGTAATGGTTGGCTTTAGGAAGCTATGGGTCGTGTAAAAATCAATTTCTTTGACGTATTAGATAAATATGAATATTGAAAAGGGAAATGTGTCAAGTCAGTTCTTGGTGCGTTCAGTTCTGGTGTGTCTATATGCCGTAAAAAAGGTACTCGGTCAGATTTGGGAGCCTCCTTTTTGTTCGGGGTCCCCCCGGCCGGGAGATACGGAGGGCCCTTCCTCCGACTCTGAATACCATATTATTACCAGGTACCTAATGGATAGTGTGCATTCAAGTTTCGCATGCTTGTCTGCATGCCTAATTGTAATACGAAGTGATTATTCAAAAAATCCAGTTTGAGAACCACTGGTCTAGCACCAGTGTTGCCATTCTGGTCGTTTTGAAACCAAATCTGGTTTATTTTGCAATCGTTAATTTATTTTTTACGATTTGGTTCATAGTTTATTTTTTGGTTTGTTTTTAGTTTTTTAAAGATGTTTTACGCCAGGTATCAGATGTCTTCCCTGCAATATTATGTCTGGTTTTGGCGTTATAAGGCAAATCCAAGCAAGCTTTTGGACAGTCGTTTATTTTTAACAACTGTCTTCCAACATATCGTTGTTTTTTACAATATTTATTTTTTTTTTATTTAACGACGACGAGCGGCAGGCCGGAGCCTGAATGTACTCTTCGTCGCGTCATGTCGAGCGAACCAATTCAAGACGAACAGTTAACGAGAGATTGCAAACAGACGACAAACAATTAACA
>Ga0210059_1006072_pt1 | contig 19400 bp, 16 predicted proteins | sample Ectturendosymbi2_FD_188042 | JGI IMG/M metagenome (GOLD analysis project Ga0210059, IMG submission 188042) | Ecteinascidia turbinata endosymbiont from Florida, USA - Sample 2 (SPAdes) (version 2) | ecosystem: Host-associated > Tunicates > Ascidians > Unclassified | place: Key West, Florida... | reverse complement strand
ATTTGTCCCATAATTTTATTAAAACTCGCGGTAACAGTGTTCACCAGTCTATATTTTTGGGCATTATGACCAAATTGACTCAATATTTTTCGGTCATTTCAAAGAAATTCGGTCCATGTTCTAAGAAAAGTCCCAGCGCGTGTATTGTATGTAATCGACTCGGTATTGGCTGTTAAGGCAAACCCAGAAATTTCGAGTTGATGCGGGAACGCTGTTTACGGCACTGTATTGTTTTGTGATCATGCGGGAACGCTGTTTACATCACTGACAGCTGCATTGCTACAATTATGATCACAAGACAATAAACTCAGCCGAGAGTTTGTTTTTGTTCAATGATGAACCCAAAATTATGGCTAGCCCGTCGGGCAGTGAACGTAAAAGTTTATTGCCTTGTATCGCAGTTTTAAGACACCTATTTCGCAGTATGTACCTCGCACATTTAGTAATGTGTACGTAACACGTTTCGTAGTATGTACGTCATACAATGGAGAAGTTTTTATCATTGTCGTGTCGATCGCAAACCGCAGAGAACGCAGCTCATGCACCTGTAACCGCAAATTCATGCGAGTAACCGCAAGTTCATGCGAGTAACCGCAAATTCATGCGAGTAACCGCGCAGCTTGCCTGCCTCGTACAGGGTTCTAGAACGTATGCTGGTTAAACGGACTTGCAATGTTACTGCATCCGTTGCCTGAAAAACTTGTGCAGTATGTGATGGTCAACTATGTTAAGGTGAGTTTTCTTTTGCAGGGACTGTTAACGCCACTGTCTCATTGCAACTCCTGGAATTTTCATCGACTAAAGATGGTCAGGTAGAAGGTTTTTCTGTTTTAACATGTCTAGTTTATTGAAGCTGGAGACACTTGGGAAGTTGGGGATTTTTAACCGCAGGGCCACCACGTGAAAGTCTGTTTCCTCCTTGTATTTCTCAAAGAAATACCTCAAAGCATGCACAGTCGCTGCATGCAGTGCTTGCAACGTTACGCTTGACTGAGCATCGACGGTCATATGTGCAGTGTATTTATGATTTTGAAACAAGTTCGAAGCGAATCGTTTATGAACGAAACAAGTCATTGTTGAACTAGGCAACTGTTTGTTAAGGATTTCCTGCACCTTCCTAATGCAGCTTCAGCGCTGATAAGTGCAAAGCACTTGTTCAAAAGAGTAGGAAAATGTATTGCATTGATGCTGGGGTCATATTAACAAACCGTTCATGGATTGTAAAACTTTAATGAGCTAACTGGGAAGTTGGATTGCTTAAAGGGAATTATAGTGCTTCCTTGTAGACTACAGCTAGGTGGGCCTGCCAAGAGAATGGCAAACTCTTAAACTCCAGTGAATGAGTCACATTCCTTTCGCTCGTTCACCAAATATTTTCATCCGAGTGCTTGACCCAATCTACGTCATTCTTGGTTCTTGACAAACCGACCTGTCCTTCCCGGGATTCGAACCAGGAGCCTGACTTGGGCTCAAGCATTTGCGCAGGAGTGGTCTGTTACTTCATCCACCTTTATCAAGTGACATTTAGCTGTGACCTTTTTGCTGACCCTAAGAAATTATTATTAATCTTCTATAAAATGAAGACTGTAATTGTAAAGCCACAGCAGTGACCCACACCAAGCGAATCGATCGCAATTTATTGCGTAAGGAAACTAGTTTCGTGTGTTACACATCTTCAGTCCTGTGGAGGACTGAAGAAAAATGAAGACTAGTGATCATTTGCTGTTTCACTTAAAAAGATTCCAATATTTTGGTGAAAAATGTAATATTATCCAATCACGAATAAGATGTTTAATTATTCAGTGTAAACCCCATCCAACGTGAAATGTAGGTAGGTCGTGTGTAAGAATGGGATTCCCCCATACAGGAAGGAATGAAACCTGAAAGACAGCCTTGGATAGTGTTGCGATCGGAAATCCCGAGCGGCAAATGCGCAAAGCTTCGCACTGTGGCAGCAAGCAATAATAGAGATCATGTTCGCAATCTCTCTTACTGTTGCTTGCCCGCGCTACATATATAATGGTGTTATTGTTCACGCACATCCCGTTCGTGGTGAATCACACAATCAACGCAACACCACCGGAGAGGTTGCAACAATAGAAGAGGCGAAGTGTATGAACAGTATTTCGAGGTAGTCATATTTTTGAAAACTTTAAGTAAGATAGCTCTTGACCAGTGCCAGGAAAGACCCAGCACTTACTTCACGCGCTCCCCTGAAGTCAAGCCACGCCAAGGATCCGTTGTTTGGGGTGAAATAAGTTCTTTTGGATTAAACGAAAATTCTGGAAATAGTGGTTTTTCGAATGCACCGTTGATGCGAAAAATGTTCAAATAGTCAGGGTTTGGTGAAAATAAAACACATATTTGTTCAAACCAGGGTTGTTGTAAAAAAAAACGATCCAAAAACCACTGGGTTTATTAAAAACAGCCCACTTAAAAAAACACAATAAAAACCACCAAAAAAAACTTTTCTTTTCCTTTGGAAAATCTACTAAGTCAAAAAATAAAATGAGCAGGACACTTGTACAGTTATCTGTATTTTTTTTCAAATCAAACAAAACGAACAGCAACGAAATTTAAAGGACTTGAAAAAGAGAGAAGAATAAATCGAACAGTTTGAGTAAATTCTACTGGTTATCTTCTTCAGCTCTGCACAATCGGTATATTTTAACCAATTTTTCTGCCCGCTCTGCATCCAAACTGTTTCTGATGTTGAACCATACCAAACAGCATGTTGAAAAAATTCACTCTATAGATTCTGAGCTAGCAGGGCATGCACATAAACTTGGCATGAAACCGCAGAGTTTGTGTGGGAATGGCTTTTCTCTGTTTACTGTGCGCATGCTTGCCAAGCCTTACCACTTAGGAGTGAATTAAAAAAACAAAGATGGGATACATTTCTTTACCCTCAATTTTGAATGCCATAATACAGGGGTCGGCAAATACCGGGCCACGACCCGGTGCCGGTCCGTGAAGAAATTGTTACCGGGCCGTGTGGAACCAAGGTCAATAAGTAACTTGAAACGACCGACATAAGGAGCACACTGCGGATGCACTGACTACCATAGTCCATACAGATGAGAGCATCTTATTGCGACTAAGCAAGCCCAGATCTGTCACTGAATCAGTGCCACGATGACTTACGAGTTGTAATACATTTGAACGTGCCAAACATTCATTATTTTATTGCTGGCCGTTCGGCAAAATAATTCCAGGCTGAAACCGGTCCGCAGTGCGACAAAAGGTTGCCGTCCCCTGGCCATAATGGGTATACAAGTTATTATCGTGTAATTCTGAAAATAGTGGTAGTGCATGATGGAATAAAAACAATTCAGAATGGGGCTTCTCTGTTTTCTTCAAAAAAAAAGAACAAAATCTTATTTCTTTTTAAAGAAAACGAGAACACCCGGACTTTCAAAAAAACAGGTGGATTGGCGTTTTTTGAAAAAAAACGGGTTTTTCTCAACTCTGGTTCAAACGCTTAAGGTCATTTTTTTATTTTGTTTCGTTGCCTACGTTTCGTCCAACTATTCAGATAGGCTTCCTCGGGGCAATGTTTTTACCCACATTACATGAAGTTTACCAACAACACAAGAAATAAAGTTTTGGTTGTTTGAAATATAACCTGGTTGTAAATGCTATGAAGTAACATGTTAGCAAAACAACGACATATTTAAAAAAACATGTTTGTGGCATATTAGTCAAGTCGAGCGCCGTTTTGGAAAAGCAATGGATCGTTCACATTGCGAATAAAACTTACTCGAAAAAAATGCGAAAACAAACCTTGCCTCTTGACACAACAATCGTTGCTTGTGACTGAACAATGCTTGTCTGTGACTCATAACGGCGCGCTGTTGCAAAACACCATGCTGAAATTTCAAGAGGCTGCCAAAATTTAATGAGATTGCATTCGACAACGTGAGATTACTTTGGTTTTAATTTGTCTCGTACGACGCAATCAGAGTTTGTCCGAAATCAATATCGTCATGCGATGCATGTGCGCGCGAGGGTCGGAATGCTCGCACGAAAGTAACTCGCGTTCTTCGGGAACGTGTGTTGTGCGGATGTGTTCTGTGTTCTACTCCCACCTGCACCAAACACAGCAGATGATCTGTTTACTGAAACCGTCAGACCACGTGGCCACGTGCATCAACGAAGATTAAAAGAATTTGATTGTAAAGAAGTGGAACTTAAGACAAATCAGCTGCTGTTGCTGTCTGTTCTGGTGGCTGTGTTTCCACAAAGTAGCTGTCGTCACGCATTCGACGACAGCTTTCAAGGAAAGCTTTTTACAAGACTCGCCGCACAGTTCATGATACGTTGTAGACAAATTCAGCTTTTTTTATTCTTCAATTCTTATAGTTCAGGATTAAATGAATACGAGATTCGTCTGTTCCAAAATTTCAGTCAATCACGTCTTTGCTAAACTCCTTTATTACCACTTTTATTCTTTCGCAACAAATACATTATGGAACGTGGACAAAGGGGTTTGTGTTGTAAAAGACTTGCTTGCAGAAGTGCAGCTTGTTGCGATTATGCTTGTCATAATGTGATGTAGTGCCCACGGCTTATTGCATCATTGCGCTTTGCTTCCGCTCTATGTTGTTTGTGATGTCATTCTATGATGGCCAGCTGCTATGCATTTGGGAGGGGTACTCATTAGGTCCTGTTAGACATATAACCTATTGCAGGGGGTGGGTGATTAGTTTGGCCCGAGGGCCGCTTTGAGAAGACCGTGTTCAGCAGAGGACCATACCTTCTTATTTGATCGTAAAGTAAATAAATGAAGCAAAAACAATAATGGTGTACAGAAAATGCTTTTATTACAGCCTAATTGTTCGTGTGAAAATACATTTTATCTAGCGCATGCAATTCAATGAGACAAATGGAACCTTACGCATTTTTCAAAAAATTTCTAAGATTTTTCCTGAATGCTTCCGCGGGCCACTAAAAACGCTCCTGGAACGCCACATGTGACTCGCGGGCCGCTAATCGCCCACCCCTGACGTAGTGGATCACTGCAATTACAAGATACTGAACATCATAGTTTAATGCACTTTAAAGACATGCCGTTTCGCACAGTAGACAAAATCTTCTGAACATACGCGTTGTATCGGTCTGTTGTTGAACAAACTAAGTATTTTCTCCGCATCATCCTCCTGCAGTTAAATGTTATTCACGTCTCATAAACTTGGAAGTCCAGTTACGTTTAAAACCCGCTCCGTTTAGATTTCCGAACCGATCATCAAGAAGATGTCTGAGCCTCTGCGAGAGACGTTTCCTTGGATGGAGTACATTGTCAGGGTGGACTGGCTGCGCAGCGGCAAAGGGTGAGGGCACACTGACTAACAGGAGTATCGTTTAAGTGCAACTCTCACATCCTGCTAGCCGGTTACTGCGCGTGTAGAGTCTGTGCGGAGGCAGCACTTATGACGAAGCCCGGTTATCCGAAACGATAGATTGTTAGTACTGCCAAATGCAATACCATGGTCCATCCCCGTTGGGTCTATTTTCTAGAGTAGAACTTCTTCGTTTTAGTCCAGCTTGTCTCAGCAAAATTCGATCTTTGTGAAGAAAGTAAGATTCGCAGAACGATCGAGGTAATTCACTGTGAAAGCGCTATTTTTCGTAGTTTCGCCACAGATTAAACACGAAGCAGTTGACAAACGGCAACACACTGCTCCAGCTCACTGCTGAAAAAACATTTATCAGAAACTCTGCAAACTGTGCGAGCTTCACCCACAGACAGCGCCACAAACGTGTTTTGCAGAGTCTGGACGCAGCTGCTCGATCGCAAGCAGCAACGCACAGCAATTATTTACATCCCTCTGTCCAAGTTCGATGTGGTTGTCAGTGAACGAACCTCGAATCCAACGACTGGCAACTGTTCAGAGACCGACGTCGAGATGAGGGATCCCTCGCATCCGGTGTCGCAACAGAACGGTTTGAAGATTCTTTATGAAGAGACGTCCGACATTTGGATCAATGTAAAGTTGTTGCTATAAACATTTTCATGGAGCTGATGGTTGCGTGATGAGCCGCGCTAAGATACCAACAGATATTTGGTTTCTGACATCCCGTAATTTGGTTGACAAAATGATAGAAGTAATTACGCTTTGGCCGATGTCTTTGATGTTGCTTGCTGTGAATGAGCAGGGATACCAATCTTACGAGCTGGTGTTGTTTTGCGAAGTACTGTATTTCATTCATTTCACCCAAACCCTCCCCCCGCCATCGCAGGTACACGACGCATTCCACTTCCTCGCAAGCGAACACAGCGACGAGGTCAGCTTCATCTGGGCGAGTGAGAACACTGGACACAGACATTTGTATCACATCAGATGTTATTTGAAGAAACCGAACAGATCGAAGAGATACAGCACCGGCGACCTGATATCCAGTTAGTGGAGGCTTGAGACGACCCAGTAGTTGACTGTAGTATTTTGATTGTAATGTTGTTGTTTGTGTGTTTGTCTGTTTGTTTTTTATACAATAGTTTCTGTTTCCCAGTTTCTCGTCAGTGTTGCTCTGTCCTCACTAGGTAGCGCTATCCGGTCAGTGTTTCCCCATTTGGCCGCTCTCCACTTGAACCCCCTAACCAGTTGCCAAACGGCGCTGACATTCACAAGCATGGTCCAGGCGTAGTTTTGCGCTTTCGTACTTGAACGTGGCGCCAACATCGCTTCTGCTTCCACCACCGTGTCAAACCACTCATGCTGGTCAGAACAAAGATGGCGGAAAGTTACGAAGCGAAACCAGCAAATTCCATCGCTTATTAAACACCTAAACAGCCTATACGCGTTTCTGTTTAAAAAACGTTCGTATCAGTTTCATCGATGATTTTCATTTGACATTGCATTGTGATATCTCGTTCCTCTGAATCCTCGTGTAATGAGCTTGCACAGCACAAAACCAATCCGTCCGGATCTTCTTCCAATATTTTAAGTATTTAGGATGGAGGTGAAACAGGGTCATTGCCCGATTCGCTCGGAAAGACTCAAAACATCCAGTGAAATAAAACCAGTGACTATGCCTGGCAGGTAAACAACGTTCTTTTTCATTCGCTAGTGGGGGGGGGGTTCTCGCGGATCAATCAGCGCTGCGAGTGCGCCTCGCTTGAATTACGCTGCTGGAAACAACACCAGATTCAAAGACCAATTTTTAAAGAAATTAAGAGCCGCTCAAGAGTATATGAAATACTACCAGGAGACTTAACAGCTTTATCACAAAGATTTTAACACAAACTTGAAGATTTTTGTATTTGAGGTAAATTGAAGTATGGCCACCAAGTTTATTGTCCAGGGTATGTACTTACAATCCCGCAAGAATAACTGTTCCTGATGCTCGTTGTGCTTTAGCATAACGTTGCCTTTGCTCTTGTTCTTCAACAGACTTGTCTCAAACCATTCGAACTTCCGCCAAATTAAACAGAATAAAAATATAAAGTGACGCCACAAATGCAAGTTTGTGCTGCTTCCATTAATGCGTGGTGTAAGATCTAAACCTCCAGGAGCTTTCATTTCCTCAATAAAGTCTAATCCTGACCCTGAAAAATTGTAAAACAAATGCACTTTGCTAAAGCAGCGTTGAAGCGAAATCGTTTCGCTAGAAATGCTTTTCCCGACGACCACATTAAGGTTTTACTCCCATATCTGGTCAATACCGAACCCTCCCTAAAAATTTGTATCGCTTGCGAAGGCCCTCATATAGTGGGGGGTGCGGTAGTTGACAAATTGAATTCACTGGTTGCTGTACGTTGGCGCATCATGTTGGGAAACTATCGAACATTCCACCAATGTTCAGGTTGCGCCATTCACACCTGTACCTCGGGTGCTCTTATCTATCACCAACTCTTGCGTTTTTGCCTCCGTAATTATCTCACCATAGTTCACAGTAGTTTCTTTGAAAAAATTTATTTTATGCAAAAGTTGTGGAACAATTGTTTATCAAGAATGTGTTTTGTGTTCTAACAGATAATCGCACCTGTGCGTCGACAATCACTCAGCTGACGTTTGGAGATTGGGAAGTGTTGGAACAATCAGAATCGGTGTGTGTTTGCGATCAGTTGACGTATGCCTCCTCCCCATGTAATCCTCAGTCTTATCGTTGGCAGGTGTGGGTGGACGAGTTATCTCAAATGGTCTACTTCATGGCTTTGAAAGATTCGCCGCTGGAGTCGCATCTGTGAGTGGGGGTGGGGGGAGTGAACGCGTTCATCTCCGTTCAACTCAATCAATTATTGTTTTTATTCAGATATTCCGTTTCGTACACCGACCCCGGAAATCCGGTCCGTCTGACAAGTCTTGGCGCATCGCATGCAGTTGCTATGAGCAAGGTTCCATGTTGTAACTTAAGGCTGCTTGCTATCATCGTTTTGCTCCAATAACGAGGCCGTAAAGGTCCAAGTGTTGCGGACTGCAGATTATTGAGTATAAGGCAACTTATGATGCTTCGCGATGAGAGACTGATGATGCTGTAGTGTAGATTGCACAGAGCTTAGAATAACATTTGGTCATTCAAGATGTTTTCCACAACCTTAGCCACTTTCCCAGACCCTCCCGAGAAAGTAAATCTTCACAAAGACTGGTATTGTCTACGATGCACACGTCACAAAGACTTATTGTCTACGATGTACACGCCACAGACATGTCCTGTTTTTTGCTTCCCATAAGCTACATTGGCTCAACAATTGCTCTGCACTGTGAGCAAGGCTTCGCTTGTTTTGCAGAACTGCCAGCAGTTCGTGACCGTGGCCAGCAGCATCAAGCAACTCTACTCCGGGACAGTTTACACTTTGTCACCGCGACCCATGGCCGTGGTGAACCTTCTGGAACCACAAGGTAGGCCGGGGCTGCACAATTAACTGTGGGGGTTGCTGATAGGATATGAAAAAAGTAGTGGGTGAAAAATTTGCGAAGAAAGCGCATTATCCGTTAAAACTTGTTTCAAAGATTCTTTTGTTGCAGATCGATTAGTTGATGGTGGACTGGCAGGTCCTTCTAGAATGCAAAACAGAAAATCAGTCACTGTAAATATTTATTTTTGCAGGGTTTATGCCAGATTATGAACCACCCCAACTTTTTAGTTTCAACAACTCGCACGGCGACCTGTTGCACGGTCTCTACCATAAGCCGAGAAATATCCAGCCCGGTAAGAAGTACCCGACAGTCCTGTACATTTACGGAGGACCTCATGTAAGTGGCAGCCAGTTTGCATCTTATGTTCGCTAAACCTGAGTTAACCCTGTGTCTGTGATCTACAGGTGCAGCTGGTGACCAACTCATTCAAAGGGCTCCGGTACCAGCGTCTCTACACGTTGTCCATGCTCGGCTATGTCGTTGTGGCCATTGACGGGAGGGGATCCCCCCACAGAGGGATCCAGTTCGAAAGCATTTTCAAACACAAGATGGTGCGCACGAGGCCTGGTGACGTAGCTGTGACGTGTCGCGGGTCGTAAATCTTACGTGTTCGGTTTCTTTCTCAGCGATCATTCAGAGCTGCTTAGAAATGGCGACTGCTCAGTCAGTGAACGCAAGCCTTGCAAGACTGTCTGAGTTTGCATTTCGTTTCTTCTGCATTTATCCTGAGTTAAAATCCACTGAGAAGGTTGATTTGTTAGTTACGTACAGGGTTCCCACGAATATTCAAAGTATTGAATTGTGAAATTGGTTTTCAAAACCTTGAAAAAGTACTGAATTTGGCCAAAATGTACATATTCTAAATTCATCCATGTGTTCATTCAAATTTTGTTTTTTACCGCTGATGACAGTTGATATTTTGCAATCTTACTTGCATTTTGTTCCATGAATAAAATTTTAGAAAAACGAAGATAAGTGATATTATTGAAGTTTTTTAATTTAGAATTGAAAAGTATGGAAAATGGTTTTTGAAAACGTGTGGGAACCCTGTTACGTAAACAAAGCCCAACCGCTCGCCGACGTTATGACAAAGCATTAATGTCTCTCTGAGATCTCCCGCGTAAAAGTTTTAAGTAACAGTGCAATCCCGATTGACGTACTTTCCGGTGACGTCATCATCATCTTACGTGCAGGGTCAGGTTGAGGTCAGCGACCAGGTTGAGGGTTTGCAGGAGCTTGCCAAGAAGGTGGACTTCATCGATCTGAACAGAGTTGCCATCCATGGCTGGTCATACGGTGGGTGGCTGGCTGTGTTGTCATCAGCACCGGTTATGTCATCCCCGCCGGCTCAACGCTCATGTTTGGAGAATAATTTTTTTTCATTTGCTTCGAGGCGGCGGCCATCTTGTTTTGCTGGGTGTGTGTTTCTGTAAAAAAAGTGCATGTTTGCTGTTGCTGGTTAATTGCAAGTATTGGAGTTAATTCAATACCTGTTAAGTGGTACAGTTTCTTGATCACGCCCCACCAAAGCTGGTTGGGCTGGGTTCGATTCCCGGTTGGGTCATACCGAAGACTTAAAAAACGATACTTGCGGGCTGTCCAGCCTCGTGCTGGGGGTTAATGGGAGGGTCCAAGGGAAAGCTTCACGCGCAATGCTGCGACTCGCCACCAGTGCAGCATTCCCTGCCAAAGTACCCGCGTGGACCACGGCGCAAGTAAGCGGAGATGGGCGCAGCAGACCACTCGTGACACTCCAAAGGGAGTAAAAAGCGAGTGTAAATGGGGCTGAAGCGGAGTTCATTCAAGGTTTTCGGTGAAAACCCAGTTGCGATACTTCAGCTGTTTGGACTTTTTGCGAAGGTTAACGAACATCACCGATGCATTGCAGGTGGATACCTCTCGCTGATGGCCCTTGCACAAAGGCCCGACGTGTTCAAGGTGAGTGCTGGGCTCCTAGTTCACGCCATTGCGATGAGACTTCGATGACGTATCGCTGTTTGATTGGCAGGTGGCGATCGCCGGCGCTCCTGTGGTTGCCTGGCAACACTACGACACGGGTTACACTGAGAGATACATGGACACGCCGGAAGCCAACCCGACCGGATATGACGACGGTTCCGTTCTTCGCGCTGTCAGCAAACTTCCCAACGAGTAGGTCGCTTGGAAATTGCTGAACACGTGAAAGATATGTCGCAGGAAAATTTACTGATTAGAGTTACTTTAATGGTGTGCTCTGTAAAAGTGGCCGTAAACGGCCCAAGCCTGTCCTGGCTGATTTGTTGGCCAATCGTTCCAGACCCAACAGGCTCCTGATCGTCCATGGCCTGATCGATGAGAACGTCCACTTCCTCCACACAGCCCACCTGGTCAACGCATTGGTGAAGAACTGCAAACCTTATCATTTACAGGTACGGACTTGAAGGATGTGCTTGATGGATCGATTTATATAATTGGTTGAGGCGTATGCGTGTTTGGCACCTTCCAGAACAACAGGCGAATATTGTTTCTACAAGCAGCTGTAACGTGCTGTTCGCTTCCAGGTGCTGGTAGCTGTTGTGTGGTGACGTTTGCAACTGACGTTGATGCATTGCACAGGTCTACCCAGGAGAGAGGCACGGCATACGACGCCCTGACAGCAACGAACATTTCGAAGTTGTTGTGATCTCGTTCCTGCAACAACACTTATAGTCTGCCGCCCTTTGCTGGACAGTGGTTGTGACGTCAGAGCCGGACTGGCCGGTAGAGGGAGCTGTACACTGAGCTTAACGGATGACTGGTCGGCGTTGAAGCATGAAGGAATGTGTGGGCGGAAGTGACGAGTACTGTTTTATTGTTTTTATGACTCGGCAATTGACTCGTCTGTGCTATGGTTGGAAGTTACACGGGAGTGCTTTTAAGATGCAGAAACCTAATGTCTATATTTTCGTGCTTTCAGCTTTTATCAAAATAGCAAAACCGTCGTTAACCGTTGCGCTCGCAGCGTTACATGCCTGGTGCTTGAGTTTCACGTCGTGGTTCATCAAAACAGGCCGTGGTTCAAAGCACCCTTTGCTGAGCCACACACTCCACTCTATGGTCCTCGCATCTCTGGCCTGAAATATATTGACTCTGCAGCACGCCATTGCAAATGCCACCCAGCGCAATGACCTCATCGGGTAAATTATTGTACGCTTATTTAACAAATTTTAGTGATCGTTTTAAATTCGCAAACGCTTCTTCGTGAACGTGAAGTTCTCAAAGAGAATCGTGCTCGTTTCGCGATAAATCTGTGCTTTTCGCGTTTTTGTCCGAATCCATCGCTCTTTCACGTTTTTTTGCACCAATATCATCGCCCGAAAGTTCATCGGATCGAAGGTGTTCACCCTGCCATCTGAAGCGGAACGAACTTTTGAACGATATGACGTATTTGGTCACGTGATAGCGACCAATCAGTGCTTCTTGTCCAGAGCCGGATGGCTCCACATGTCGGACAGGATTTTAGACAGTGGTGTAGCGAGTACTGGTCCAACCAATTACCACAAGAAGCACCAATGAAACATACAACGTTCAGCGGCATTCTGTCTTTCGATGTGGGATAAAAATTAAGAGCAAACCATTCAGGGCTAGTTCCAAACACACGGTAACTTTACGGAATTATTCGCTGATAATGAAGCTAATTCTTTGCTCCCCACTGGTTAAGTTGCTATCTGTGTGATGTGACGTAACTGGCGAGTGCTTAATTCCTTAAACCCCACTTCGCATGCTGATAAAGAGTTTCAAGTTTGTAAGAACACTGTTGGTGAAACGCCAGCTAATTTGGATCACCGGCTGGCTTCATCGAAGCCAGTTGTTACCGGTATAATACATATTGCGTTTGATGATCAGTCGCTAATGACGCCAGGTTGTTTCGTATTCCAAACGTTTGCAATGACATCATCATTAAAGTCAATCTCACCGTTCGAGCTCAACCTGGTTCATCACAGAGATAGAGATAGATACCTTCATCAAAACTATAAGTCCGTGGTGGATTTCATCAGCCTGTTGGGTCTGGAACGATTTATAGTTTTGATGAAGGTATGCCCGAAAATTCACCACAGCCTGTTGGGTCTGGAACGATTGGCCAACAAATCAGCCAGGACAGGCCTGGGCCGTTAATGGCCCAGGCCTGTGGTGAATTTCAACAAAACTGTGTGGTTGTCTGCTTAGGTTGAAGATTAGAAGGGTGGGAGAGTGAAATACTCGGTTTTTTAAACTCATGGACTGAGTTCGTCGCCAGCGTGGGGGGCAGTGGGGCCCGGGCCCCCGTTTCACGTTTGGCCCCCGGTTGCTGCATGCATCCAATACTGTATTAAAAAATTACGCCCCACCGCTTCGAAATCCGGGCGACGGGCCTGGTTCACTACCGCGTCGTCATCAAGTAAAAACAGTTCGAAGCCACAACAAAATTTGGTTTTCAGTGGCTTTTTGCTCCTAGGCCACATCGTCCTTGATTTCTGAGTTTGTTTTTTGCAATCGCGTCACTTCAGGATCATGAGTTTCATAAAATGGATAACCGTTTCCATGGTGATTGCAGTCAAGGGTGACAAAACATTGTAGCAAGACACACCCACTAAACCAGCCAACCACGTGCTCGAATCAACTGCCGTGAATTCGCAAACCAGAATGGAAGCCACTCTAAATAATGCTGAAATAATCAACATGATCCGTTGCTTCAACAAAAGCTTTGGTTGGGAAGGACAATTGTCATTTTAACGTCTTTTGCGGATAATTTCTTTTTAAAAAGGTTGTATGTATGACAACCCTCAGCACAACATCATCTAGCAAGCATGGACCGACAGTAAAGACACCTTGACAATCTCTGAAATATTAAATTGTTCATGAAAAGCAGTGGTTTTGTATGGAACGCGCGCAACAACCAAGTAGTTGTGTTGCTGGAACCATGGGCGTCGGAAGGGGGGGCCTTGGCCTCACCTGAATTTTGAAATTATTAGCAAAAAAAGGTTATTTTTTCAATTTCGAGGGGTAAAAACCAAATTTCACTACTTTTGGTCACCCCTGGAAAAAATCTTTCCGACGCCCATGACTGGAACCACGAAGTAAACCTAAAAGTGAACGATTTGCAAATATAATCACTTTCGCGTCATCAATATATTTTAATAAATCGGTGCTTACAATCCTCAAACCACGAGCTTTGCAAGGAGCGGACAGGTGAAAGGCTGTTGTGCGTTGTTTGACAATCCATGTGGGTATCATTTGACTTTCACGTATTGTCAGTTTCGGGCATACCTTCATCAAAACTGTAAATCCAAAATATTACGAAATTTTAACCTAAATGATATCCGGGAGTTTGTGGGTTGGAGGTGCCAAACCACAGAGCGATGGAGGTCACCGCGCTTTGAACGCATGCCGCTTCAAAATTGTTTTTTCCAAAATTTTATTCGAAAAAAGTTTCTTGTTGAACTCTTCACTTGTGAGAAGTCAACCATGGAGCAAAATGAGCTTGCACGCAGCCTATTCGTTGCTGTTCAGGTACAGACCACGGACAGGAAGAAAAATGGGTAGCTGCGGCGCAGTATATGAACAAAGTAGTGCATGTGCCCGCGACATCTATTCTGTGCACCGGTTAGGCCAGACGTACTTCAAAGCCGAAAATAAACCTTTCTCGATTGTTTTCTTATAGGATGACAACAGGTGTGAGTAAATTTCTAAATCTAAAGTTGCTGTGGTCAGGTGAGAAAAAAAATGCTGGCGTACGTTGAGACTCTATATGCCGTGATGTGATTGCGTGGAGACTTGGACTTGATTTGCCCTCTAATGTATGTGACTTGAATCGGTCCACGCTTTGCGAAACGGCGTGTGACATTTGAAATAAAACTTGGTTCGATAACTCTAGTCTATTGCATAAATTTTGAAGAAAATATCTTGTGACCTAAATTCGAATGAGGGAGCATATGTCAAAGTATAAACACTAATGATCAAGTGAGAACTTCCTGTGCCTCTATTTTAGGCATTGGCCCTTTTTTAGATGCAAAAATGTCGACACCAATTCATTTAAAAATTCGATTGCGACATCATGAACTCAAAGTGCCCATGGAGAAAGATCAGGAAAAGATCTGACGGTTTTAGCTAAAATGCCGCAAAGGTTTTTCTCAGAAAAACTATATTTAAGAACTTTCGGAACTCTTCCGTGATGCTTTTTGGTGGTAGTTTTAAAAGGAAAGTTTGTGGCATATGCGGCAAGCCGCACTCAAGTGCATGAGTACTGCACAAAGGTTGGATTATCCGGATAATGGTCAATCGAATTTTTTTCTATCAGGTATCTGGATGCAATTCTGCTGGTACAATGACGAAACCCTGCCCTTCTGTTCCGAGCCCAAATACATCGAAGTAAAGTTGGACAGGCCGCTCACGTATCGACGACAACTTGAGTCACTTCGCAAGTTGACAATACGCGCCGCGCTCCTTTTTTGACATTAATATCATGTAGGTACTCATCGGCGTCATTAATTCTGTCACTTTACGGCAGATTACCACCTGTCTTTGCAGAGAGGCACTTCGGGTGTTGTCCACAAAACAGATGTCTATCAAAGGAAATTTGAAAACCTGCGATTTGACTGCACTGTTTCTAAAACCAACAATGTGGCTATAACTTTAAAAAATAATCCGTCGGTGCAATGGCGTAACCAGCCCAAAAATTTTGGGGAGCCAAAATGTTTGATTTTAGGCGAATAACACTATTTTGTTTGGAAAAACGCCTCTCGAAGCACAAAATCACTATATTTTCCAAAAATTTGGGGGGGCATGGTCCTTTGTCCCCCATCTGTCTACGCCTATGTGCGTCGGTGCGCTGCAGTATGAAAAAATAAGACTAAAATTTGGGAAAATGACTAAAATAAATAATTTCCGTTGCTGACTGTAGGCTACCAGTTGGCAACACAAAGATCAGCCTTTGCACTTATATCGGGCCAACCAGTACGGTTTGCCTCTGGACACTATGATAATGAGAACCTGTTCTTAAAAAATTTGAATCCCACAACCAGGGTTCCCAAACATTAAAAAAAATAATTTTCTATAGTTTTTCAATACATTAAAGAAGTTCGATACCATTACTTCTCTTCATTTTTTGGAATTTTTAACCACGAAACTCATTTTTATACATTGCATGATACTGCATAAATAATGAACTGCTTTGCCTTCAGCAAAATTATGCTCAGATACTTCAATTTCTTTTCCGTTTAGAATTTCCATACTTTTTCAATACTTCACGCGTGCTTTCGCCAATTTCAATACTTTTTCAAGGTCTTGGAATCCGATTTTGAAATTCAATACTTCTTCAACACCGCGTGGGAACCCTGACAACTGATCATGGCATGTTATTCACGATAACTGGGACTTCCCCGGATGAAAAATTTCACGTGTGTCACAAAAACCTTGGTTTGGCGTTGCAACAAAATAGCAGGATACGTGGCCACATTTTAAAACCCGATGACTGAGCGATCTTCCTGAGCGCACAACTGCACGTATCTGCGTGCAACTTGCTCAATTCCTACTAACTGGCGTATACGTTGAAGTTTGAAAATACGATAAAGGTACACTGATATTTTACTGAATGCGCTGCACACACTTGCAATGGTTTGTAAGGTGTAATTTCGAAAGCGAGGTAACAATCAAAGCAAAACACCAGGATTCCAAGGAATACTCCCAGTATGTCGGGTTGTTGACTTCAAAATCGCACGGTATCTGAAGCGAGGGTAGTTCACAAGAACAACAGGTTACCAAAAATACTTTGTAGTGAGTTTGGTGGAGCTGACCAGACTGCTTGAGAGGATGTGCTTACAGATCTAGCCACCGCGTGACACGTATTTGAGGCCAGCGCTTTCACGGATACTAAAGGTCAGCCGAGCATGGAAAACAAACAGGATGGGTGGAATAAACAGGCAGCTAAATCTATTGCTGAGCAACACACTTTAAAGCGTATCCTCTAATATGAATCCCACAGAAGGATCTTGCCAGAGGGAGGGCTGCCAGAGGCGGGTTGTCGCTAATTTCGCCGTGTTCTTGAGGATGTCGTGAAAATCTTTCCAATCTACGCAAGATCCTTGACAGTTGCACCAACATTGAAACATTGACAGGACCATGACAATTGCTGGTCATAATTCAGTAAAAATGTTTCCTTTCTTCCGCTGGTAAGATTTGAAAGATTTTTTGATGTCGAAGTGGTAGCCATGGTCTCGATTGAAATCCTCCGTAATGTCATGGTGACAAATAACGTAATGCTTCGCAGACATTTTCAACAACTAGTCATTAAAACAATAATAATTTTCGAAAAACTGCGAGAAAAACAATTGAAAAACGATTTTTTACCATTTATAAAAATTTCTGATCGCATGAGTGAACAATAAAATATAAAACTGCACAGATGGATGGATGTTCAAGTTAGAACAGCATTATCAGTGAGCGATTGATAACGAACAGATCTTGATGACTTAGCAATCGTGACATCATTCGTTTGACAACCCTAACACTTGTTGCGATCGTCAGGAAGTGACATCATCTAAAAAGCAAAAAATAATTTAAGTATCCAACTTATCAGCCTGAAACAAAACAATGTTCTGCAAAGAAGCAAATTTTATTTTCAGCGACGAAGCTCGAAACAGAATTTAGGTCAAAACCACGTTGATTTGGGTGGCGATGATTTCTCAACTGAAAGGTTAAGGGTTCGATCCCCGACTACTGCGTGATTAGCCATAGCGTTCACCTGGCAACAGCCTGCCTAGTTACACAGTTCAGCCTGCCGCCAACTGACGTCACCCAAGCCACAATAACGAATACGCATTTTTGTATTCGGGTTATGTCCCATTTCGTGCCAATACATTGGTTTGTCGACAGTAACACATTAGAATTCGCCCATAGCGACGCTTTTCGTCGGTCCCTGGAGAATATTCTGTTCGTTTGTAACGACAGTTGCAAGTTTTCTTTCCAGTTTGAAGTGTAAGCTCGCCTCTATGGAGCCACCACACAAATCTTTTATGACCGATTAGGACCATAGTTAAGTAGTGGCCAATCGTTGAGCCGTGACAGAATAGACGTGAGAATGACATCAAGGTTTGCGCCGTGAGCAGCAATGAGGGCAAATTGTTGCATGAGTTTTATTGTGCAGCATTAGGGATCAATTGATTTGATGCAAAAATTCTACCCTTTTTTAACTATGAGGAAGAGTGACTTCTTTTGACTAACCATCGAAGTACCTGCTCATCGTGGAGCTTCGTTTTGATGCGATGTTGTGCTCTAACTTGGGTAACGAAAAATCTGATGCGGGCCATATCAAATGTTCACGCGGGCCGCATTTGGCCCATGGGCACAGGTTCCCCATCCTTGGCCTATAATGACGCTCTTTCTCCGATCCCATGAAGTGACGTTACAGGGCAATTCTACTGTATATGCTGCAGACCAGGTAGTGAAGAGGCTGGCAGCAAACAGCTTATAATGTTCTTCATTGTGCGTGGGCATGACATCACAAAACTTGTTGTTACTCTTGATTCTAACCCGGCCATTCAGGACAGACCAGTGTTCCGTCACACTTGAGCAGGTTTACTTTCGTTGGTTACCTCCCCTGCGTGTCTTACACGCAGGCGACTCACAATCAACTATCATCCAAACCAGGAAGCACCAGCGATATTCAACCCCCCACCGGTGTATCGGCTTTTTTTACAACATTCGTCACAAACATCAAGTAGTTCTTTGCGACACATGTTGTCATGGTAAGATTAAGATAATTCTTTTTCATTCTCGACAAATTATTTCCTGCTCCTAAAAGAGAAGCAACTCACCCTGAGCAACGACATTCTGAACAAATATCTTCACTCAGTGACGGACCCTTGATCGATGCTGGTGTATCGACCGGAAGCAGCTTGCACACGTAACTTCCTTTCCACTTTGAAAAAGGACAGGGTCCCTGCCACAGCGAAGATGACCAATATAAGTAACTGCCATTTCAAGACCAGGTGGGAACTGTAGAAGAAGCCGATTGCTGCCGCCAAAGACTGAAAATACAAGTAACTCGGATCAATCGCTGCCTTTTCATGGGGTTCTGCAAACGGCAAAATACACAGCTACGTTTCCAGTTGAAGATCTGAACGCTCCGATACTTCCAAACCTCTTTTAACTGCAGTATATACAACAGTGCGAGGGTCAAATAAAGTCGTCAACTACATCAGATCAACAACAATTCCTCAACATGGCACGTGATGCTGCAGCCACTCCCTGTGCAGTAGCGAAGTATCGGTAGCGACAAGTCCGCGATACACCGGTACTGACCTGTTCGAACTTAAACAAAGCGAACGCGGGCGCACTGTTCCTGGAGTACTTGCTGCCGATGATCGAGTAGCATTGGGTGTTGAAGCACGCATCAGCGAAACCGAGGAGGAAGCCGCACGCGATCGCCAAGTCTGTACTGGGGAGGAACAAAAAGGGCGTGGGGTGAAGCGTTGGTCGCTTTTAAATGATTCAATAAACGCAACAGTACTTAGGATTGCCACCCACCAGCGAAGATGATCGCTGCCA
>Ga0210059_1006070_pt1 | contig 19403 bp, 12 predicted proteins | sample Ectturendosymbi2_FD_188042 | JGI IMG/M metagenome (GOLD analysis project Ga0210059, IMG submission 188042) | Ecteinascidia turbinata endosymbiont from Florida, USA - Sample 2 (SPAdes) (version 2) | ecosystem: Host-associated > Tunicates > Ascidians > Unclassified | place: Key West, Florida... | reverse complement strand
CGCAATGAGCGTAAATATGTTTTCTTTCGTGAAAGTAATTAGTTTTAGGAGCAAACGAATAGGACTTTCTTGTTAATTTTAATAAATTAAAAGAGCCAAAACAGAACTAAACATCATAATTGTGATTATAAATTTTTGTTTGGTGTTCCCCAAAATTTTTTTATTGCATAAAGTGGTCCGTGATGCAAAAAAGGTTGAAAAACACTGCTCTAGAGAGTTCCGAGGCATTTTTGAACTTAAAAAAGTCTGCATTCCCCAGAACAAAAAAAACTTCACTGGCGTGTTTGAGTAGAGTACTTTGTAAAGCACTTCGAAAAAAAGACATGGTTTTATTTGGCTTCTCAAAAAAGGAACTTTTTGGCACTCTCCCACCTCTTTTGAATAAGCCTATGGGTTTCATAACAAAACTCTTGGAAAAACAGCTCAAAGATAGTCCTTAGCAAAGTACTCCCAGCCTCTTGTTGCAGAGATTACGCGCTGCGGTGTCATTGGTGCGTGCACATTTTTTATTGAATTCAGTATAAATTTTAAACGGTGTAGAGGGAAAATTGTTTCCTCCATCTCGCAAACGACATAAAAACAAAGAAAGCTTAGCCACTGACCTCTTTGAACGGCTAAATTTTGAACAATCATATTTTAAAACCGTTTTCTAAAGGAACTCCTTATTGCAAAGCTTCATAAAAAATAACCTATGCAAAGTCTCTAGACGAAGAGCTCAGACCGAGACCGAAATCCTTCGAGACCGAGACCGAGACGAGACCTGAGACCTTCGAGACCGAGACTTCAAAAAACGGGTCTCGAGACGCGTCTCCAGACTGAGACCAAGTCTCGAGACTTGGTCTCGGTCGCGAGACCCGTTTTTTCGAGTCTCTGTCTCGAATGTCTGAGATCTCGTCTCGGTCTAGGAGGATTTCGGTCTCGGTCTCGAGCTTTTAGTCTCGAGACTTTGCATGAATTATTTTGTTATGAAGTCTTGCATGAAGCACCTGCTTAAAAATCGGATTTATAAGGTAATTGTTCAAAATTTAGCCGTTCAAAGCGGTCAGTGGCTATCCTTTCTGTTATGTTATTCTACTATGGAGTAAACAATTTGCCCTCTACCATGTTTGAAATTTGTACTGAATTCAATAAAAACAGTGTGTGTTTCAGTGAAACCGCAGCGCATAATTTCTGCAACGCTTGCAACGAGACAGTAGAAGTACTTTCCTAAGAACTATCTTTCAACTATTTTTGCAAGCAGTTTTGTTATGAAAACCCACATTCAAAAGAAGTGGGAGAGTACCAACAAGTTTCTCTTTTGAGAAGCCAAATAAACGAGTCCTTTTCTTCGAAGTTCTTTTCAAAGCAGTCTGTTAAAATACGCTGGTGAGGTTTTTATGTTCTGCGTAATGCCGACTTTGTAAAGTTCAGAAATGCCTCTGAACCCTCGTGAGAAAACGTTTTGCTCATAAGATTTCTGCACACAGAGCAAGTAATGCGTCATGGCTGATCAGCGACTCCGACGTGCTTCTAGGCTTTACGGCTTTTCTGCGTTTTCTAACCGACCTACGGTGTTGCGAGCCTCTAAGTGAGGGAGTGAAAACGGAAATTCGGAACAGTTGTGAATAACCAGTTCAACGTTAAAACATGGAAATTATCAAAAACATCAAAATAAAAAAATTGACAATAAAAAATATAAATTCTACGAAATGTACAGTATATATAGCCATTAAATCAGCAGGAAGGCGGTACACCATTTCACTGCTAGTCAGATCGGCCTACAACGCTAATCTCGACTTTCGCTCATTCTGTTCCACTGTAGCAGGTTGTCAAACTCATTTTCACTGAGGGCCATATCAGCATTATGTTTGCCCTCAAAGGGCTAGTTGTAACTGTTAAGACAGTGCAAATGTGGTTTTTGTCTGCATGACCGCAAAAACCTGCAAACACACTGGATACATTGCTGCACATTCAAACTAGCGTGTGTATGTAACTAAATAATGTTTATTTTATTTTATCGCAGCCTCGTGGTCCATATCACAAGCACAATCGAATAATACAAGAGTACAAAAATGCGTAGCCACAGCGGATCAATCAACACCAGTTTTGCCACTCTATTCTTACGGAAAAGCACTAGATTTCGTGATAAAAAAAAACACTAGATTAATAAAAAAACACTTGATCACAAATAAGTTAGCTGTGAAACCAAAAGGCTAACTTATACCATGGGCGTCCGCAGAAATTTTTGCAGGGGGGGGGAAAGTCGACATTTCGCTTATCGTTTTCAGGTTGTTGACGATGCAACGCAAATGGACGCACACAAAACCCGTCACCCGTTCAACACCACAAGCAAAATGCCCAATGTTACGGCAGCAGTTGCGTACGGTGTTTTCCCTCTAAGAAAATTTTACACTAAGCAAATGTTTTGTTTTAGTGAGCATGGATATTTTAAAACTGAGTTAGTAGAGTTCTAAATGAATTACAAGCTTTGGGAAATGTTGGAATAAGTGTAAAATTTTACCAAAATACGAACAAAAAACATATTTAATTCAAAAAGCTTCCCTTGTTTTCGTGTTTTTGCAATGTTTTGGATTGTTACAAGTGCGCGGGATGAGATGTCACTGCGCCAATGCTCTGGTGGTACTGCGCAGTTGTGCACTTTAAAGATAGCATTGGTTGTAAAAAAGCGCTTTGTTGGCAGTCAGGCTTCTTTTGAACTCAAGTTTCTGTACACATAGTATAAACCAGGAGTGGGCAAACTTGTTCAATAGAGAGCCGTTTGCAGAAAACCAAAAACACCAGCAATCTGCAAAAGCAGTTTGTAGTGTCTATACAAAACCGGTAAAGAATGTATGTTTTACATGAAATGATGTACAGCCAGAGGTGGGCAACCGCTACTTTGAAAATAGCGTCGCTACCCCTATCGCTCTTTGCTGAAAATAATAGCGGCGCTACCTCTCCCGTTACTGAACAAAAAGAGAAGCGAGCTACCGCTACCGCTATTTGCTACCGCTGCTTTTGGTGAACTTTCAAAATTTTGCAGTTTTGCTGAAGTAGGGCTTATTTTAAAATCTCACCTTGAAATATTTTTTAAGCTATCAATTTTGTTGGGTGCCCCGTTTTTGAACAACCATGATCTGAAAATAATAGTCAAAATAATAGAAAAAGTAATAGAAAACTGAATATAATAGTCAAAATAACAGACAAAATAATTAGAAACTTAGACTGCAGACACACACAGAGTGCATTTAATTTTGTAAGTGGATTGCTGTAGGTTTATCAATCGCCTTTATTGCTGCTTTCTCGCTGGAGTCGAACATAGAACTCAAGATAACAGTAAAGCAATAAAAAGGTCAAATATTCTTTTTAACAAGGTTTTACGCGCGCGTAAGTTGAACCAGGCCCACAACCTGGGTGGGGAAAACTGGCATTTGCATCCGCCCCGAAGTTTTCAGGCATCATTTTAGATTGTATAAAAAAGGTGATGTTGATCTTTGGTTTTAGTGAAAGTCCCTGAACAAACTATTGACTACATGTATTGCAAACTGAGCTCCTTGTTTCTCCATGTTTCGGCTTATTCACAACAACAGTTTGAATAGAATGTAGTTTGTATAGCTTGCATGTAAGATAGCCTACTTGGATATCGAGAGCAAATTGGCCAACCACCGTTTTGTTAACATTCTAGCTTTTGAAAGTGCAATCCAAGTATTGAATGGATTGGCTGCAAACGTGCGTAATCCCGGATCAGCTGTAAAAATAATCCTTGTACGATGTGTCACACACGAAACTAATTTCCTTAACGCAATAAATTGCGATTGATTCGCTTGGTGTGGGCCACTGTTGTGGCTTAACCATTATTGCTGAATGATGAGTGCAAGCTTGAATGATTGCAAGAAGATGGGAGCGGAACCAGGCAGGAGATTCCTCAAACAGCCTGCTGCAAAGCTAGAGCCTGCAATTTTTATTTACATGTATATGTTTGTTGGTAAACATATTTTTATTATCTTCCTCAGCCTTTTTGTCACAAGAAATTCTAGATCAGTGGTTCTCAAAGTGGGCGAAATCACTCTTTTGGGGGCGATTTTGAGGGGAAATCGGGGGCGATGACACCAAAGGGGTAGATAGGGGGAAACAAAACAAAGGGGGGGAAACGCTCAACCACTAATCAGTTGTTGAGTTGACTTCAATAGCCTACTGTTATCACTTGTTAGTTTCTTGCAAATTTTCATTTACTATGGTATTCATTGGAGATTGCTGTTAAAGCAATTTATCCGATAAATTTTTACTCTGGAGCGTCTGTGCGTCCGGCTACAGTGTGGATTATTTTCACAAGAATCCTAAACGCAATTTTAGCGTCGTAATACAATTGGTTGGTTAAGCTATTTAATAGATTGGTTCAGTTATTGAATAGTTCAATTTAATAAAATTCTTTAAATTTACTACCTTGTGTGTGCTTTATCAAGCTTGGGGTCTGCAAACGTCGTGTCGTGAGTGTAAGGGGGGCGATGGAATAAAAAGTTTGAGAAACACTGTTTTAGAGGTACACGCTCATATCTCGAAATGCTGAAGGAGTACATGGCCAGGGAAAGTTTGGGAGCCCTGAGCTTAGTCAAACTTACGTTTTTTATTCAACGTTGCTGTGAGCCTGCGCACATCACTATTTGTTCAGCGAAAACCTTAATTTTTCACCGGTGCAAAGTTTTTGCTGCTGAGCTTGTGACTGTGCAAGTACCTACGAAAATACAAATGGTAATGAAAACAAACAACGCTATTGTTAATTGGAGTAATAATATCGTTTTTGACGGTTCTCAAACACGATATTTTTTTCATAAAACAAAATTGGTTCGATTTCAAAAAGCGAGTTATGCAGGTGTTTTCAGTTTAGGTAGTACATTCCGTGCCACGAAGCTCAAACTAAAACTTACTGCGACCACTTTCACAAAGATAGCCTCTCTCCAAATTAATTGCAATATGAAAGAAATGTCACTACGCCCATACGAAAAAGAAAGCGTAATGCAGCAAAAAAGCGACATTTTATTCAGTGGCGTAGCAAGGGGCGGGGGGCTGGAGGCCGCGGGCCCCGCGCGACTCTTTCAAGGGGCGGAACTTCGTTGACCAAAAATTAATTTTTGAAAGGAATTTAAAAGTTATAGTTTTTCGTTATTAATTCAAATACATTTTCTACTGCTTTTCAATTCTCATATTTAGAAGCTCTAGACTGGTAGACTTGCTTAAACCCTTCAAGTCCCGCGCCCGCCAAAATTTTGGCGCATGTTTGCAACGCTGAAACTCGCCACCCGATTGAGCTAGAGAGCTATCCAAACCGCCCTCGGATTCAGCACGTCTTCTGCTTGAAATCGAAAAAAAGACGATTTTCGTTTTCGGTTCGGGGTTCGCTGGGTAGACCGCTGTAATTGCGGATGTTTTTGCTTTTTTTTGGCCACCTTTACTTGGCCCTGGACCACAACCTATTGGGCCATTATTTTGGCTCAAGATATTTTTGGAAACTAGCCCAAAATCCGCGTCTTTAGAGCCCTTGAATGACTTACTAGCATATCGGGACCGAAAATTATGGCTCATAAACCAAAAATTGACCAAAATTTTGCTCCCTCAAATACCACTCTGGGGGGCATTTCGCCCCAGGCAATAACTCGCCGTCAGATTGAGCTAGAAAGCTGTTCAAACCCACTAAAGCAATAAACAAAAACGTTTCAGTTTAGGATGTCTGTTTTTTTATAAATTCTTACATAATGATAGGATGCTCATGTTATTTTTTGCTGACGTCACCAATTTTGCCCGACCTGCCTTTAAGACTCGCAGGAACCATTTAAATGACATAATTTTTTTTTTTACTAAAAACGGTTATTATGGCTTAGAATCCAAAAATACTGCGAGCCAAAATATTGGCGCATGGGATCGGATGATGGCGTCATATAATTAACCAAAAAACATGCCCCTGTCATGATCCCATTGGCCCAAAACCCCCAACCAAATTTTTTTTAAATTGTTTTTATTCTAAACTGCATGAAGCCATGAGTCATTACAGGGTTTGAACAGCTCTCTAGCTCAATCTGCTGCCGAGTCATGGCTGGCCAAAGTTTGCCCAGAAAGGGCAAATTATGCCTTTTCTGAAAAGTTTTGAATTAGGCCAAAAACTGGGTTTTTGACCCATAATTTTGACTACAGATATGCTAGCAAGTCAATCAAGGGCTCTATAGACGCGGATGTTGACATAGTTTTCAACAAAACTTTGAGCCAAAAGAATGGGTCAATGGGTTCGGGTCAAGGGCCGGCCAAAGGTGGCCAAAATTTCCAAAACATGCTTTCTTTGTGACGCCACCTCCGGAAATCCCCCCACAGAAAACGAAAAACGTTTTTTTCGATTTTGTCTACAAGACTTTCTGAATCCGTGGATGGTTTGGATAGCTCTCTAGCTCAATCGCCTGGCGAGTTATACGATTGCAAAGTTCTGCAAAAAGGGGGGTAAACCCGGGACCCAAAGGGCTAAAAGAACACGACATGTGGCTTTAGAGTGAGTGAATTTATAAAATGTTTGAGGAGCGAAGAGTTTCCTGAGAGGGGCCCAAAATTTTTAAACTACGTCCAAATAGTTTTAAACTACATCCAAAACATTTTTCCAAAAGGGGCAAAAAAATTTCCTGCGCCCCCTATTTACAGGCATGCTTACTCGGGGGCCAATTGTGCCCCAGTCCCTACACCTTCCTCGCCAGATAAAGCCATCTCAGTCAAAAGTCCTTTGCACAAAGGAAAGAGATGACATTCGACCGCAGACTAAAAACGTGAAGGCTCCAGTTGTTTTCGGTTTGTATTGCTCCTCCTCTCAAAATTTGACAAAAAAATTTTGCATGAAATCACGGTAAATAGTCAAGGCTAGCTTGATCTTTTTCCTCGTATCGTTGGTTTCTCAGTAACGCCTCAACTGCACATAACACTGTCCTGACACCTAGGCGTTGGCAACGAAGATTTCGCTGCGGCGGCGATAGCCCAGTGGTAGAGTGTCCGCCTCTCAACTGGAAAGTTGTGTGAACAATTCACAGACACTGAGTGACTCGCTGTGGTGCTCCTTGGGCAAGATCGCTAGCCTAAACTGGCCCGGTAAGAAGCATATTTCAGGCGCTGGCATGCTGCTAATTGCCGTCGCCAAAATTATAAAAAGAAACATTTTTTGGCACATCTCATGCTATTTTTTAATGTTCAGTGGGCTACTTTCAATAACTGCCACATGCTGTAACCCAGTCATTAGGTGGACCTATCAACAAGTTTTGGCGACATAAGTGAAGAACTTTGCAAAGATAACTTTTCTCAGTTTCAATACAACTGCTGTTTTCTGCATGACGTAATTGTGCCGGAAAATGATGTTCTTGAAGCGGGGTAGAGCAGTTGGTGCATTTTCGTGGGTAACTTTGAGCTCAGATTGTAGGTTTCAACCGCAAGTAGAGTGATTAATAACCAGCCGATAGCGATAGGCAACGTGGTTTTCGTGAAGTCACCTTTGTTCAACGGTGCACTTACATTGGCAGTCATAGAAAAAGTTATTTCAGCAACATAAGCTTAAAAATGCGTTGCTCCCATTTTGATGAATTTGAGGCAAGAACCTTAGTTTGAAAACCTAACGCAAGGGTAAACGATATGTTCAGATATGATTGTGGTTAACGCATTCATTAAAAAGGACGTTAGTCTAAATGGTTGTACAGCTTGGCATAGGCGTAGCCAGGGGGGCAAAGGGGCCAAGACTCCCAAAAACGTTTAGAAAATATTGTCATTTTGTGCTTTGAGAGGTGTTATTCTTAAACAAAATAGTGTTATTCGCCTAAAATCAAACATTTTGGCCACCCAAAATTTTTGGGCTAGCTACGCCATTGCAGCTTGGCAATAATTGCACTGAATGAAGTTGTTCATTGCAATAACTGTCGAACGTAAGACGTTGTAATCACTGCTGAGCATCCAAAAGGCCTATATGTCACAGCTGGCATGGTTTGGTAAAACAGTTTTCGAAATAGACGTCTGTTGGTAACCCGTCCCATCGCCACGAGGGCTTGGTGGGTTTAGCCCCCCAAAAAACTACAAATCCCACAAAATTGAAATATGAAACTCTAAATCAGTGGATTTTTTGTCAAATTTTTGAATGTCAGTCCCCCTGCACGAACGTAGTCTCCCAATTGAAGACCTTCTGGTGATGATTCTGTTGGTAACGAACAAAGGCAAGGAATAACACTATGCACGTGTAATTGGAAAAGGTCCAACACAACAGCTAGACCAAGTGCGCAGGTCACGATGAAGACTGCAAGCAAGTGCTTCTCAACTATTGCCTGTTTCAAACCTGTTTAAAATATTTTTTCAAAATGGGTCCCTGCACCTATACAGGGCTCTGCGCAAGTGCCCACAGAGTTAACTTTTGAAGTCTGATTTATATTCTAAGAGGATTAAACCACAACTCAAACGCGAAGTGAACAATGAAACGTTTTTTACATCACTGAGATCATATTCTCAGATTAATTATACAGCCTGCTATACGCAGTATATATACTTTTTTTTAGTACAGACGGGGATACTACACGAAATTTTAACATACACAAATGTTTACATTTGTAAAGTAGGTATGCTGCCATCACACCCCTTAATTTTTTCGTTTGATCCCCTGAAATGAGTAAACTATTAAAATGTCATGCGGTGAGCTTACCGGAGATTTAAAAACCAATAGGGAGGGAAATTTAAAAACCAAAAGGGAGGGAAACACGTTGGGTTCGTATATGCCTATGCAAAGAAAGCAAAAAATAGAAAAATTAATGATGAGAAAGGTGGCGACAAGCAGAAAAAGCAAGAATCATAATCGACAATCAAAACCAAGACACATTACAGTTTGTTAGTGTTTGACTGCAATTTTGAAGGTGCTTTATTAATTCTTATATCTTTAAATAAGCACGAAACATGAACTTTCATTTAAAACTTTTGTAAGCAAATTTGAGGGGTGGAAAGGGCGGCACTTTTATGGTCGGCCCCGGGCGGCACTTGGCCTCACTACGCCGCTGATTTCATTACCAATGCAAGTTACAACTTACAAGAACATTTCCGTTCTGGTTTGAACGAAATGAAATAGGCTACGACTACGCAGATTTCAAACAGAATTCGTTTGTTTAAAGGTGTTGCAGCGACAGAAGTGACAGCAATTTGCAAAAAACAAACGACTCCTGAGGACAGAATCGCTTCTGATACAAACTATTTTCACAGAATACAGACAACAAGAAAATTGGTTTATGCGAGTTATGAGCCGTATTATGCCGCTGCTGAGAGACATCTGATTTTTTTGCACATTTGCAAGATGATTCTGCAAAACAATCGTTGATTTTGTGCTTTTGTATGTCTTGTAAGAGATATTAGTTGAAACAGCACTGAAACGACCGCAAATGTTGTCTCCTAAGTGAAGTGCCTTGTGAGAGATGACTAGCAGGCATAAAAATGCTTGAGAAATGCAAAGTGTTTTTGAATACAGTGTAAAATTTTTTCGGTTATAAAGCAAATTCACCGTCCAACGACAAAAATACTAACGGTTTTGGACGAAGCGCTTGCTTTTCGACATGCAACAGAATTGGTGGGTACAGAGATATAGAGTTTTTGTCAGCACGCCCAATTTTACTTTGCAGAAAGGAGAAGGTTGTCTTGATTCAGTTGTTGAAAAAGCCATCATGAAAATGCAGAAGAAAACTCTATGGCATACGAGAGGCTTAGCCGCGCAGTTAATCGATTTTCTGCATTCCTTAGAATATCAACATATCAACTGCATGATACAGTTGGAATGATATTTGCTACGTTGTTTCTACCCTGGGGTAAGAATTTTCCCAAATAAGTTTTGAAAACGCTGTGAGAGATTATTTCAAGAAAATGTTTGCCCTGATACGAAAACAGCACATTATTTTTCGAAAACACGTCAGAAAAAATTTCTGTAAAATTACATTGCCAAACGCGACATGTTTGCAATAACGTCTTAAAAGATATGTGAAAGCACGACAAACGAATGAAAATTGAATTACACAAAAGCAAATGCTAGCTGCAACACTCAGCACTCCTGTGGTTTTATTGCAAAAGAGCGAATGTAGCATCTTTGTCTTTGCCGCAATTCTTCCGGTCCTGACTCACTGATTTTCTACTGCACTACCTGATGCCCGGATACTTGTAAGAAAAAACTTTGCTTCAGCAGCAATACCTAAACACGCCCTTTTGAATGAACGACCCTTAGCATTTGAGACGGCATTTTCGCAAGAGCTGCCGTAACGGCTTTCATCATACGCCTAAACACCAAAAAGGAGCGAGTGATCAAAGCACATTGGTGATAGGATTTGCGTGTTGCTTTATATTCCAGGGTTAAAATGTTGAAAGTTCATACTTATTTTCAAATCTGTCAAAATAATTCTGGTCCGTTTTGCAAATGCTATTTTGCCCAATCGGACATGTTGGAAAAAATACTTGCAAAACTTGTAAGCCGGATTTTACGTAAGCGTTTGACTTGCTTTAACCAACGTCGATTTTCTGTTATGCTACCAGAACATTTGCAAGATTGGAAATAATTTGCATAACTTTGATCAACGAGTAAGTTGCACGTTACACGGAACAGTTTCACAATAGAAATTGTTTAATTGCGTTCCTGATAAATTTGACGGTGTGTGTTGAAGAACTTGGTACAGTCTACTCAGAATGCAATACCGTATCACGCCAACGTATTAACGATGTTAGCTCTCAATTGGTTGGCGTTCACAAACTGAAAATTGGTCATTGCCGCAATCTTTTTTTTTTGCTTAATTGAATAACTTGAATGTGGTGATAATATTATCACGTGCTATTTTTTTCCGAGCGTCAAAGCCACATCTTGTTCTGTAACTTTGATAAAAACTTGCAATTGGTTATGCACACAGACAAATACGCTGAAGTCGAACCAAACTAAAAAATGTCATATTGACATATAGGTAAAAACAAAAAACTGGAGCTACACATGCAGTAAAGTACTGACTGAATCCAGTGCAGCATTTATTCCAAGCATTCAACTCACTTTTATGCAGCTTTACTAGCAGCAGTAGCCTATACTTCCAAGCACGAACTGCTTTAAGATTGTTGATGATGTTGATTTTTCCGAACTAAAATGGAATCGATCGTTCAGGTCAACAGCAACCTGAGCTAAATATTTTCTAATGTTGCTAGATTACCGCAAAAAAATCATCCAAAGTCAACACAAAACAGTAAAAAGAGCAGTTTTTACCAATATATGCGGACGGAAAAGCTATTGCGAACTTTTTCCTTTGGCCATCACACATGCCAAAGTAGCGAATAACGGCAACAGTGAAGTGCGATAACTCGCTACCGCAGTCATTATTTTTTCAAAAAGGAGCGGCGCTACCTCTATCGCTCGTGGAAAATTAGCTCTCTACAGTAGCTTGCTATTTTAGTAGCTCGCTACTGCCCGCCTCTGTGTACAGCAATTGTCAATATTAAGTTTTTGTTTGATTTTCTAGTTCCCCAAATTCTGGACAATACGTTGTTAAAGCTGTGCGAATTAATTCTCCCATGTGTTAATCTTTAGGGTAGCACAATGATTTGATTTTACGAACTTCATTACAGAGAAAAAAGTCACAGCAATATGTCGTGCTATATACAGAAGTGAGTTGTACACTGGTCTTTGAAACTTTGGGTATTTTCTGGAACCTGTGGCCAGAAATTAACTGTAGAGTGGCATTGACTAAAGTTTCTTATAGCCAGTCAGTTTCGTTTCTACAGCAGACAAGTTTGTGACAAACGGTTGGCAAACTGGATAGCCATCACAGACAACATTAACGATGAATGGATTTACAAAGAATGCAAAGCATGGTTTTAACACCTGGAATTGGTCAAATGTGGCTTGGAACACCTCTACTAGTCTTACAATTTATTGTTGTAATCTTCAACTTTGTGATCCTGTAATTGCCTCTTCGCGAAAAGCATGCCTTTTCATTCTGACACTGGGAAAATGACAATGCTTTTGACAATATGTGTTTTGAAAAAATTGAAATTTCTTCTGGGAACTTAAGTAGCCTATAACTTGAGCTTTAGATTCACTATCTTTGTTATCAAATCGCGTAGACTCTCTGGTAACTAAACTTTACGTCTTACGAACTCGTGTAAACCCATTGATAAATTAAAAAAGCATTAAATACAGTATGAGGTAACAACTCTCACCAATTTGAGATATTGCTATTTATCTAGAAGAGCCACACAAAATATGTCGGCGAGTCGCAATTAGTGCCCCATAGGTATAAACCTACATGGCTTACCGCTATTAGCAGTCGGTCTCGCTGCATTACATGCCAAGATGTCTGCGTTCAACAGTTAGGCAAAACGGCTACTACCGTAACTTGAAGTGAACCCTTAAAGACATGTCATGTTACTGTGACGCAACAAAGGCTAATAGTAGAACCTGCATTTGCAGCAAAGGAGCAGATTAAGTGAGCCTCAGTTTCATCACTGCATTATGTCAAAAGAGTGAACTGATTCTTGTGCAGTGTGAGTGTCATATCGGCAAACAAACTGTCATTACAAGAATTAACCCAACTAATCGGAATTGAACTGCCGATTTCGCGTTTTCTAGAAATTTGTTTTCTTAGTCCCAATTTCCAGGGGGGAAATGCCCGTTTTGCCCCCCTGCGGACGCCTATGAATGACTTACACTGAATGAGAATGGCCAGAAAATGCGTTGCAATGCAAACAAAGACATTTGAAAAACAGCAACGAAGAAAACTGGAGATACCGTAGCAGCAACGCTTGTATTTGTAGCCTACTAAAGGTCACTAAAATTTTTAACAGATGACCACAGTGACTTTGTAGCGGTTTAACTCAAAACAGATTATATGCTCTTGTGTAATTTAAGATGTAATTAGTAGGTAGAATTTTTAGCAAATTGCAATTCCACGAAATCAAAGTCTCAATTACTGTGTAACATCTGTGTGTCCCCTAAGGGAGGCACAGCATGCATTTTAACCTAACAAATTACGGTTTTATCGTGGGTCCATTTGCTAAGTTATGGACCGTATTCACGGACTCTAGATCCACTTGACGTCTCGTGATTACTTCTGTGTTTAATCTTTAATATGGTAAAAGGAGCTAGAACTCAGTCCTGTGATGTACCTTTATTCAGAAATTCAGTAAGATATACTTCATTTATCAATATCTTTTATTGTTCATACAATAACGTAGTCAAGTATGTCATACAATATATTGCTTACCTTCTCTGGAATATTCCGAGAAGGTCGCTCTTTCCAAAATAGCGTTAACCCACCTTCATTTTAACTACAGTGTTATAAATAATCTACATTTCATACTAACTTCAGCTTCATATAGGCAGTGGCTTAACTAGAGGTTTGATCCAGAGGGGGCAAACTCAGCTGAAGGGAGTCCATTTTCCACCTTTTGGATATACAATAGTTAGATCCTAAAATCTCATATATGTTGTTTCACAAAAACAAAATATTTGTCGGGTGATATCATAAGCTTCAATTGGGGAAATGACGTTAAAGTAGAATTTCACGTTTTCATGTAACACATTCTATCTAAAATTGATACCTATCGATGACTTGCGACTGGGTTAGTTAAGCTTATGATTTGTTGCAAGACCCACCACACCCAGGGACGTAACGAGGCTAAATGGCGCCCGGGGCAATAAGCAACTTTGGTACCATCGTGTTCGTGTCTGATGTCTTTCGGAAACAAATGTTCTGTATTGAAAGAAGTACTGGTGACATTGTTGGGACTTTTTCGGCGCCCCCGCAGTGATTCAGCGCCCAATTGTGCCTCCCTTCCCTCCTCGTTGCGCCCCTGACCACACCTTAATCTTGACAATTAACCCCTAAATTAATTCCACTTTTCTTCTAAGCACCAAGCGCTTGACTTAATGATGAGGCATAGCGGTAGATTTTGGGCACTGCCTAAGGAAGCAATAAAACAAATGTAGTGAATCCAAAACGAAATTTTTTGTGCAGTTCATTGATCTCTCTGCATCAGTGACGAAACCACATTCATTTAGCAACTAAGAAGCAAATAATGCCAAACAAGTTTATCTAAATATGGAGCTGCACACCAAACAATTTCAAATAGGTATGAACAGTGCCGGAGCAGCCCAACTCTGGACCCCTCCCGAAATGCCTACAGGGGAACCGCTTATAGTGTTTTATAAAAAAAGATTTCCAAAGCGTCGCTCTATTAGCGTTACTATTCGTCATGATTTACAGTCGTTGTCGCTGCAATTTGTCTATCGTACGGTTACTAACTGACGGACCGCGATCATACAGCAAGACAAAAGAAATCACTGCATAATGGCACGGTAGCACACATAAAAAATATTACATTACTATAACCATGAAAATATTATAAACATTACCACATAATAATAGTATCAAAACGACTTGGAGCGAGTCTTTTGGCATGAAAAAGCCTTTATGACATCGTCCAAACGGTAGAGAGCGCGCACATGAAGCTTCGATTGACAACGTGGCTAATGAGGATAGCCTGCTATCTGTCATATAACAACTGTTGAATGTTTTGATCAGCTTCAACATACTGAAACTCTTTTCAGCGCTGCCAAAAGCATTGGGGCAGTTTAGCATAATCCGAAGTGCAATAAGTATGTCAGGGTAAACTTCATAGTGACGTGTTTTGAGAATAGAGCTAACAAAAGGAATTCGGTCTTAATCATTGTTATTTGATTATTATTTAGAGATGCAATGAAATGCAAATGCTAACGAAATATTGCAGGACGTCAGAATCAAGCGCATTGTTCAGTTATGAAAACACTGTTAATAAAAGAACAAACCTGCGGCCGGTCAAAGCAGTGCGACACGATGAATGTTTTCTTTCATTAGCGCTTGAGTGAATTTTGCTTGAAAAGCATGCGCACAGCGCTTTTAACTGGCCGAAAAACGCATGCATAAACCTTTCTGATGTCTAGACTTGATAATCTCCGGGTTCATGGCACATGTTGAGATTAATAACATTTTGGATCACAAATAAGCTATAAATGTTGACAAATACGGACCAAAGGGGTATGGGCGTTGGACGGATTTTTTCCAAAGGTGGGCCACGAGGGGATTTTTCCAAATTTTTTCTAGTGGGTGGCCAAAAGTGGTGAAATTTGTTTTTTCCCACTCGAAACTACGAAAGCAAATTTTATTGCTGATATTTTCAAAATCCAGGGAATCCTTGGCCCACTGCCTCTCCTTCCGACGAGCACGTAAAGGGGTCTTCGTGGACGCAACATGGCTAACATCCATAATAGGCTAAACGACGAAAACACCTCGGCAAAAAATCGAATGATGGAAATCAACCTTTCCTGTGGAGTTACCACTTTACTGTGATGTTTTGACCAGTGCTGCTGGGGCTGTGTACACTCGCCTACATCGACCGTGCTTGTTTTAAAATAAAAAGTAATAATTCGCCTCTTCCCCACTTTCTCAAATAACATAGGCCTACTTCAATACTAGGTAGGAGACCAGAACATGGGACATTCACCAGAGCATCACCTCCTGTCCTAACACAGAAGGGTTTGTATTGTTTGGTAACGAACAAAAACAATTAAAATTTTCCTGATTCAAAACAAATTTATTGAAGCATGGCAACGGCAAACACCTCGAATATTCAATTGGCTCATCAACATTTTTCGAGTGAAAATGCGCAGAACCTCTTTAACCAGTGGTTTTCAACCAACTTTTTCATGCGGCGACACATTTTGCAACCCATTTTAAACTAACGACCCCCTTCCAAAAATTTCCAGTCAGACATATGAAATGTAGTTGTGTTTGCACAATAGAAAATCACAATGTCGATAAAATAACGTACGATGTCATTGTGTTCAACCAAGACTCATTTGTTAATTTCATGCACATGGCAGCATCAGTGAGAGAGACCCGTGCCGTACACAAATCACTCCACAGCACAACTCATTGAATGCTAGTATAAAAATCCCTTAGCTGCCGCAATCAGATATCTAATTTACAAACACATCACATTCTTTCGTCACAAAGTTATTCGCGCATTGCCAACAGCAAAAGTATTCTGCACTGTGGTGGTCATAATCACACTTAAAACAATTTTGAATGAAAAAGTAGGCTAACATTTTTGCCAGGTGATCCTAATATTTTGGTTACGACAAAAAGTAGTTCCATAAGAAATATAAAATAGAGAAGTAAATATGAATATTTTTGTCAGAAGCTCGTGCAAACCCTAGAAAAAAAAGCAAGCGACCCCAGGTTGAAAACCACTGTTCTAAACGCTGCCAACATTTTCAATGCCCATGTGTTTCTTCATGGAATTTGTAAATAAGGCCACAGTTTTGAGGTTGTAAATTCCTAAGAGGAAAGTGAAAATGAACGTTTGCAGTATTTGGCCGTTTGCATAAATTTCGAATGATTTTTATTGTCTTGATATTTGGCAATGTGCCAAATATTTTGTTGCTGCATTATTCAAGGAGTTAGTTTTAATTACCATCATAGAAATGTGAGGTCTTGAGTCTCGGTCTCGAACTTCCAGGTCTCTGTCTCGGCTTTTATGACAAAGTCTCGGTGTCGGTCTCGTCTCGAAATTTGAGCCAGGTCTCGGTCTCGGTCTTGGAGGTTACGGTCTCGACTACATCACTGCTAAACACTAATTCCTCCAACCATTACATTTGGAAATGTCGCTTCTGGAAGCCTCTGTGTTCCACACGAAAATCGTATGAAGTTAGAGGAGTCCAGCTATTTTACAATAAAGTTCTGTCGCGTTCACTCGGAGAACGTCCTACAAAGTTCCCAATGTCAATACTCTTGCATTGGCGTACGAGCCGGGGGGTCGGGGTGAGCGACCGCCCACCTGGCTTAAAATTTTCAGGACAAACTCTGTTTTCAGGTCAAGCGCAAGTTGCTCAGAAATCCAGAATGGGACAAAATATTTCAGTACAGTGAAATATTCCAGGACACACTTTGTTTTTCAAGGCAAGTGCAAGTTGTTCAAAAATCTTGAATGATAAATAATATTTCAATACAGTGAGAAATTTCTGCGCAACTCTGTTTTTTAGGGCAAGCGCAAGTTCGTTGCTCAAAATCCTGAATGCAAAAATATATTCAATGCAGTGAAAATTTTCAGAGCACACTCTGTTTTTCAGGGCAAACTCAAGTTGCTCAAAAACCCTGATTGTAAAAAAGTATGTTCAATGCAGAGGTGCAGGGTGTTAACGTGATAGATTTTTTTTGATTAACAGCAGTTATAGAAGCGGACCGCGCGTACGTGCGGATTGTTTCACGCCTTTGAGTGTGCGTCTTCAAGTGCCTTGCTCAAGCGCACAGCAACGATAACACAGGCAAGTAGGGAGTCGGATCCTTCGATACGAAACCGTCGCTTTTAAAACATAACATTGTGTTGCGCCATTGAAGTCGCGAACATATTTGCATCAGTAAAAACAATTACCATCAAGTGTATTTTCTGGGAGAAAACAACACGTAAGGAATTTCACTCAACACTCTTCGCTGACAAAAGAGCGGCGTGCAACTGATTAACAAAGTAGCTAATTAGTTCAGCCTGCAGCTCGTGGTCACTTACACCTCGCACTGCATATCAGACAATCAGTCTGAAGGGGGTGAGTCTCGTTAACATAAGATTGTTGCCTTTATCAACATCAGAAGTTAAATGCTTCCATTACCAATGCATTCTCGTTGCCACGGGGGTCTTTGGTGGGCTTAGCCCCCCAAACAAAGCTCCAAGTTCCCCAAATTGAAATATGAAACACTTTAAATCAGTGGAGTCTTTGTCAAATTTTAGAATGTCAAGCCCCGTACACAAACGTAAAGCATCCCCATTGTTATTGAAGATATTCTGGCGACAGTTTTGCAATAATACTTAGCGAAGTACGATAACCCACGTTGAATCCGAAACCGAGCGAAGTATCGTCATAAAAGGAAAAATCGGTTATATGCGCAATGTGTTATGTTATTCCCAATGCTAGGAAGAGAGCTTCTTCAGTTTAGAACGATTACCAAATGCACATGAGAGTGAGAAATTGATGAGAGAGAGAAACATAAAAATGATGAATATAACTATCTTCATCCTGAAAGGTTGTAAAATTGGGGAAAAACAACAGCTCAGTCAACATCAGATTTGCTGCCAAAACATCAGACATCAGCATTTTCTCGCAAAACACCAGAAGTGGTAACACTGATGCATAGGCTAGGGGTCCGCATTTTACTTTTTGGCGCAACCCTAAAAAATAGTTCTAAATTCTCGCGACCCAAACCTTTTGTGAACATGTACATTTGTGGAAAATAGACTAGTTTATAATTAAATATCAATTAAAGGACTACTAATAACAGTGGTAATTTTCTTGCACAAAATTGTAATGAAATTTAGCACATACAACAGTAAATGATTGTATTTATTCTGTCTAATGAGAATTATGGGCTTTGTGTTTGTTTTGGATGCAACAAATCAATTCGAGGTTTAACTTGAGAGACGGGAACCCAAAGATCTTCTGCTTCTAGTCTTGATCTGTATTTCTTTATTATGATGTTTGATAATGCAGAAAATGTCCTTTCGCCAAAGCAGGTATTTCCGAATATGGGAGAAAGAACATTCATTGCAGCCACTGATATTTGTGGATATACATTTCAATTCGAAGTGACTATTTCACCGGTTCCGCAAGCGTGATTTTCACACTACGGGAACCGGAAAACGGTTACGCAAGTGTGATTTTCACGCTACGGGAGCCGGAAAACGGCTACCGAAGTGTGAAAATGGAACTTCGTTGACCGGACGACGGTCACCGAAGTGTGAGATGGCAACTACGGTAGCCGGACTATCGGTTACCGAAGTTGCATTCTCACATTTCGGTAACCGGAAATATCTTGAGTTTGGCAGTCTAGGCGTGAACAGAACGTCGTTCAGGTTTTACCACTGTTACCCACATCAGGGAATGTAGGACAACAATAGTGACAAGGTGAAGTGAGCAGGATCGGCTGGAGGTTACGAGTAAAGGACTACAGTATAAGTTGTTCATACAGTACGGGAACAGGATGGATTGAGTACATCCTGCAGGATGTTTGCGTTAGTGTTCACTAGCTAGAGAACCACCGCAGGTCGCTTTTGTGGGGACAATGTGTGCACAGAGCAGTGGTTCTGGTTGCGGTTCCCAAACTTGTTCGAACCTTTACCCAAGTCAACGTAGCGATTACGGTAGTAGGTCTTAATTATTACCGTCAATGTTTGGCAGTGATGATGATGGAGTGCATAATTATTACCCTTATAATTATGATAATAGGGTAATAAGCTAAGCTTATGTGGGTGACAAAGACGTGCGACGATCATGTGGCAGAAAAATTTTGTATTGTAAAGAAAGTGATGAACACTGTTGTCCACATGGACAGCAG
>Ga0210059_1006068_pt1 | contig 19406 bp, 11 predicted proteins | sample Ectturendosymbi2_FD_188042 | JGI IMG/M metagenome (GOLD analysis project Ga0210059, IMG submission 188042) | Ecteinascidia turbinata endosymbiont from Florida, USA - Sample 2 (SPAdes) (version 2) | ecosystem: Host-associated > Tunicates > Ascidians > Unclassified | place: Key West, Florida... | reverse complement strand
GGTGTAAATGGCTTGAATAGCTTCATGTGTTTATGATGTAACACAAAGATAGTAGCCATCGCAAGAAAAGTTCGTTTCCACCGCATGTTACCCTTTATGACGAAACAAAGGTGCAGTTCGGTTGCGGCGACCTCGAGACTACACCAGAAGCTCGAGATCATTGATACCAGTGTTGCCACTTCTGATATTTTAATATGAGATCAAATGTGATGTTCTCAGATAAATTTCTGATGTTTGATGTTTTGGCGACAAATCTGATGTTGACTGGGTTGTTGTTTTTTTTTTCACATTTCCTCTCATTTTAAGGCGAAAATAAGTTAGATTCATGATTTTTAAGTTTCTTTCATCAATCTCTCACCGTAATCAGCGGGATAACTAGAGGTTTGACCCAGGGGTAAAGCTTAGCTGAAGGGGGCCTACTGGTCATCGCAGGGGTCCATCGCAGGGGTCCACTAGCCAAAACACAGAAAAAAGTTAAGAAAGATAGTGAATCTCTGGATGTCGTGGATGTCTGTACTAGATAAAAAAGGAAAACACCCAGAAAAACTTAAAAAAACAACCTAAACAATACTAAATATCAAAGTGTCAACTGGAGGGGGCCCAGTTTTTACATTTAGCTTGCCAGGCGGGAAGGTCGCCCTTTGCCTCCCTGTCAATTAAACCACTGACCCTAATGTGTGTTTGGTTATCGTTTCAAACTAAAGAAGGTCTCTTCGCTGCGTTGAGACTAACATTTTACATATATTATAAACGACTTCTCCATTCAGTGGTGATATTTCGCTTTGTTTCGGATTCAACGAGGGTAAACGTGCTTTGTTAATTTTGCTAATAGAAGCATTTAGCTTATATGGAAAGATAGCGTAAAGATTTGATGTTATCTGATGTTGAACAAAGCAACAATCTGATGTTAACGAGACTGACCCCGGCCCAGAGGCAACGTTGATTGATACTTAACAGCAATCAGCAACCACTAGCTTTTAGCACGCAAATAGCAACGTTTTCGTTACATTTGTGCAATAAGCGTGATGCACGAGTAGAGAGTCATACCAATGCCAAATGAACGATTATTAGGTAAAAGCCACCAGCGAAATCAAATATATTTGCATTGAACACAACCGAAAAAACTTATAGGCAGACCCGTCGCCAGAAAGTTTCAATAGTGGGGCTTTGCGTTTGTCCGGGGGGGCTTGACATCGAAAAATTGACAAAAACTCAACTGATTACAGTGTTTCATGTTTCAATTTGGGGAGCTTGGAGCTTTGTCTGGGGAGACTAAGCCCCCAAAAGCCCCTCCGTGGTGACGGGATTGCTTATAGGCCATTCAACAGCTATTACTAAAACTGGTAGACAGTCAAACTTGTAGAGAAAACAGTTGCTGTTGGGGGCCCTTGATGCTTAACGCAACGTAGGAATATAATATAGAGTTGTATTCTTGTATTGCTTCTGAATTACGAACTTTTTCAAATGAGTATTTTATGTCAAACAACTAAATTTCATCACGGGGGGCCCCCTTGCAGCAGGGGGCCCGGGGAAATTGCCCCCGTTGACCCCCCCTTAATCCGGCTCTGGTGACATCTGCCAGTAAAATCACATAAATTGCAACATGTACAACTCTCAAGCAGGGGTGGGTATAAGACTTTAGGGCCCGAGTCAAAATTGCAGAAAGCTGCCCAAAGCATTGCACAATTTGTGATATGTAATTTGCACAATATATGGCTTTGAAAAAGGACTCATTGCCCCTGTGTTTGTTCACGTTACATCAAAAAATGGCCCCTATATTTTACACATGCTACACAAAAATTTTACTTGCTGAAAGCAATTTAGATTTTTTTTATGTCTGGAAATTTTCTTCTCCGTGAAAGTCCATTTCACATTGTAAATTGTTTGAAGTTATTTAATTTTACATTTTTCTTTGTCTACGCATTAACGTTGTTAAAGGGCCACCTTTGGCACTTTTGCGTTGTTTTGAAAAACATATGACTTGCTCCAGAGCTTGCGGCTCCAGAGTAGTTCATCAGCTTTTTAACAAAACAATGCAAAAACTAAGTGCGAAAGTTTCAGAGGGACCACGCGACATCTCTGAAAAAAGCGGGCCCCGAGACGACAGCCTTGTTCGCCTTCCCTAATATCCACCCCTGCTCTCAACTACATAAAAAAGAAAGAACTGGCTTCATTCTATAACACTACTGAGCTGATTAAAGTCCTGTGTAACGTCATAAAAGTAATTTTCGATTATTACGTCATGTTACGCATTACATAGTGCGTTGAACTAACAATGAAACAGCAGCAATTGAGATAATCCCAACCACACATCAAAAGAAATGGCGATACATGGTATATCGACTAAAACCACAACTTAGTCAATTAATTTGCACAAGATTGTAGGAACAAAGTTATAACAATAAAAACTTTGTGCATAATTGCTCTTTTCCATTGTGAACATTGAGGTTCATGGCCCCCTAAACTCTTGTTCGCTCCGGAGCGGTGCATCGGGTGCAGCCCCCAATCGTGGGGCCTGTGCAGGAATGCAACTTTAACTTGATTACGAACGCTCGGTCCAGGCTCGCCATCAGATGTGGATGCGCCCAGACACTTTTGCTAGGACTACCTAAATAACACCTAATAACTTTTAAGCTCTTATGAATTTCGATTTTCCCTTTGGCTGTGAAACCCCAGCAACGGTTAAGCACTGAACATGAAAGCAAAACTGCTTAGATAGTAGCCTACAGTAACCCCAGGCAAACGTAAAGCTAACACAATATGAACACATAAGTAGGCTATCCTGTTTCTATCACCAAGCATAGTCTACTGGGTGCACACGTTGCTCTACTGGTGTGATAGCAATGCAGTATTTATTGCTGACGTTTCAAGAGTGTATGCAAACTCTTCCTCAGAAGATGTCAAGAAACAAAATCAAAGCGTACACACACACTGCGTTTCTGATAATTTTCAGAGTGGTACACGAAACAAAGGATAAAAATGCCTTAGAAATATGCTCCCAACATTTTAAACGATCTCCTAAATGCAGCATATTACCAACCATTTACGAAATTTTGGATCAAATGACCTGTCTCAAGATAAATCTTGTAAGATGGTTAACCAGTAAGACAAAGAAAAATTTAAGTAAAACTTTTCTTAAAAATAATCAGAATATAAAATTTCAACTTTATTATTTGAAAGTTTCTGCAAATGTCAAAATTGCTATACGATGATTTGAAAATTTCGGGGGGCAAATGCCCCAAATGCCCCGCCCTGGTTGCGCGCCTGAAATAATGCATAATACCTTGATTTTTTATGTGCAAGTACCGGTAGCGTACATTTCAAGTTTGATTTTGACTTTTTAAAAAACATATTTTATGTCTGTTTTTGTATCATTTTCTTGGGTTTTTCAAGTTAAATTCTGGGGTTTTCTTTATAACAGAGCGGCAACACTGGTCACAATCGGCGAGCAGATGATAAGCTCGGAGTCAGATTTTTTAAAAAGAATTTTACCGACTCCGACTACTCAAGACCAAACTCCTTCCGACTTCGACTACGCAGGTCTGGTAGTGGTAGCAGGGTTTAAGATTAGTTCAAAATATGTTGGAATAACACGTTCACAAGAAGGACACTAGGAATACCGAAATTGTTGAAGTGTATTAACAAGCACAGCTGAAGCCTAAGCGGAGCTGAATCCATGTTATAAAAAAACCACAGCTCCGGAGCCGGAGCCATGCTTACGAAAACAGTGGGCTCCGGAGCCGGAGTCATTTCATTTTTACAAGAGCTCCGCAGCCATGCCTCAAGGCGCGTAAATTGAAAATGGGTCCCCCATTTTGCACACCCTTGCACATCCTGCACACTCACTAAGACCACTACTGTTAGAATCATACGGCAATTGCACTTTCACGATGAAAGGTCGTATGTTTATTCGGTTTGTTATTTTGGATCTGTGTTTCGTTTTGAACATTGCGTGATTATGGTAGGGGACGACGGCACGTCACTGGTGCGCATTAGCGCATTGGGCAAGTGTGTGGTGGCCCGCTTCTCGTGTCATGGTCGCAGGGACAAGGTGCACACGCCACTTACACCTCTTTTCCAAGCAAAAATTTCAAAAGAACGAAAAACTACCCAAATAGCCAAACAAAAATTTTGGAGCAGTGCTTTTTAAAAGAACCCAATTTACGCTTTTGGTTCCAAAACAGCCAATATGGCGACCCTGAGTCTTGTACATATGGCAAGCGAACGTTCTTGTTCTGTCACAATGTCTGACCGTAGTGTTGTGTCACAATACTACAGTTTTGTCACAATGCTCGGTGGTGCTGGCGCAACGCTCCCCAATTTTTATTACATTACATAGGGGCGCTGTCTCTAGCACGCAGTTCCATGGAGCCTGGACACCTGCTCCACTCAGCGCTCACGTGTCCATCGAGTGCAGATGCACAACATCTGAAATCGAGATACCCATTTGTATCCCCCATACAACAACTCATCAGTTCATCTGACAACAACATACGTGCGGTCCACTGGGCGGATCACCAATGGAATGCGGAGTGGGCGGACAACCCTCAAGACCTAGGATTTTCATATCCGACACCGGCACCCACCCCACGGAATGGCCCTCCCAAGAACAGCTTGACTCCGGCTTAACCGAGTCCGCACCGGTGTCGCGGATTTCCGCTCCTGCTTGTACAAATGGGGTATGGCCTCCTCTACGGCCAGAAGAACAAACCGTCGACCATGTTGTCCTCCAATGTCAAATCCATCGACCTCCCCATGGGCTGCATGGCCTGACCGTTCTGGACGATGAGACAACCGCATGGCTGCTCATCACCTGCCCCGAGATCTAGTGCGGTCAAGCAGTGGTTAGAAGAACTCGCTCAAAAATGAAGGTTGCTATGTTGTTGATGGTTGTATGGGTCGCAAAATAAAGGTTCAAGAAACTGCAAGTCACCAAATTTAATATTTACCAAGCAATTTTGCGCCCCAGTCAAAGTGGCGTCCATGGTACTAGAAATGTGCGCGATACCATGTAGCAAGGGTCTCAAACACGCGGCTCGCGGGCATTTTGTGCGGCCAGAGATGCTTTTTGAAAATTTTCAAATAATTAATATTTAAGCTATTTGGTTTATTCACCTGTGTTTTAAAATTCTCGGCTGGAGAGTGAACAACTTTCTTTTAAGGTAGCCTAATGTAGAGACGGTTAAAACGACATGCCTGTAATCTTTCGCAGGACAAGGAAAAGCTGTTTCTAGTAAGGTTCAGGTACCACCATTGTTGCGACATCGTCATAATGCGGCCCTCAGGTAGTCACAGTGGGGACCTCGGGTTGCTTCATTTGGCCCTCGGCTCAATTTGATTTTGAGAACACTGCAGGGGCGTTGCGAGGTTAGATGGCGCCCGGGGCAAGAAGCAAGTTTGGCGTCCCCATGTCCGAACCCAAGGTCTTTCGGAAGCAAATACACTGTATTGAAGAAAGTACTTGTGACAGTATTGGGATTTTTCCGTGCCCCCCGCAGTCATACGGCGACCAGGGAATTATTCCCTCCTTATCCCTTTTTACACCCCTGGACTCTTGCCCTATACACACACCACTGACAGCAACTGCTCTTATCCTAACATCACGGGAGCAGTCTTCCTCCCATATTTGCGGCCTTTTTATCTCTAGTACTGAAATGTCGTTTTCTGCTTTTAGTACACCATTTACCAGAATGAAAGACACGAACGTAATGGACCAACTGCATGGTGTTAATGATCGCATTGCTTCTGTATTATTTCGAGAAAGCAGGTCTTCAGAGGGCAACAAACGTTTGCATGGTTGCACGCACCAAGAACTGCAAAATCCAGGACTGCTTTTAATTATCCGTGAAATTTTCCAGGAAGGATCAAGACCTGTGTTTTTCAGATCGATGGATGAGGACTTTTTTGTGACGCAGTCAGGCCCGCAACCAGCTTGGGACGCCAGGAAGGGCGAAGATTTTTCCGAGAGGGGCCCAAAATTTTTGAACTGTCCATACCTGGGCGGACAAAGATGTGCATTAACACAACTTGAACTGACTTATCCATGCCTGGGCGGACAAAGATATTTTTTCCGAAGTTTTTTTTCACAAAGGCGTGCACACACGATTGTTGTCAGTTGTTTGTCATTGCTCAGTTTACCGACGCATAGACCTTCATGCAAAGTTGATGCACTATGAAAACAATGCTCATGTTCGAACTGGTCGCTTACAATGCGGTATAAAGTGACTCCAGCTTTTACGTGATAATGTAACAGTAGTTCTTGAAAATGATTCCTACTGTTCATATGCCTTTTACATAACCCGTCTGCATATCTTGGACCTCTTATACGATAGTTTTTCACTCAAGCACTTTCGCCTGTAGAGTCTTTTTCCTGTCATCCTGAAGTTCCACCAAGTAGTTCAACATTTCTTCGATTCGCTTCGAGTTTCCCAGTATCTCGTAACGTAGACTGCTGATATCTTGTTTAAGTTCTTGCAATTCAACTAAAAATAAAACAAGACCTGGTTCATGTTCTTCATCGAACGTGTCGTTTCTTAATCAAGAGCACCACCGCATTGTATTTTTCTCCATGCTTAGATACGAGCCATCGCGATGCAGAGGTAAAGAAACAAAAAATAAAAGTATAAATATCCGAGTATATTCTCAGGGACGCAGCGTCCACGGATGCAAGGCATGCAGTGTATGGCTAATTGAAAAAGCAGATAATTCTAATTCAGCACAGTAATTTTTAGGCAAGGTCCAAATCGAAACCTAAGTAAGCAACTGTTAGACAAAGAAAAATTACATAGGTGCTTTCAAAGTGATTCAATAAAATGAGAAAATGATAAACGGTTTTTGCAGAAGGAAATTTGTCATAGGCAAATCATTTCTAGGCGTTTGTACGTTCGTTAGGAACTTGTTCGCCAGCTAGCCGAGCACTTTTCAACACAGGTGAATAAACTAAATGACGAAAATGTTAATTATTTGAAAAATTTGAAAATTCCCAAAAAGCATCGCGGGCCGCACAAAACACTGTCGTGGGCCATCTGCGTACCGCGTGTTTGAAACTCTGATCTAACACAACGAAACAAGAAAAATTAAGATAACACATCACTCTTCAACAAGTTGGCTAAACAGACCAATCACAGCCTGCTAATATTCGTGTAAGGCTATGCTGGCTGACTCAGTGTCTAGCCGGAACATTTTGGTTGACTGGCAGGGAGGCAGGGACAAAGTCTTTAAACCGGGGCTCTAAAACAGGCGTATGGTATGCCTATTTTTTAAAGAAAAATATTCATTTCCGCTTACGTTTATGCTGTTTAGCTAGCTTAATAAGAGCTGTGGTGGTTACTTCCTAGTAACTTTCTGTTCTGCTACAAATTTACTTGCTTATATTTTGGCTGTTTCAGCGTGGTGGTGTCAGTGCCATGGTACACCTAGATTTAGCCACAATATAGTTAAGACCTTGTAGTGATTCACTGAACCTCTAGAATAGGGGTTCTCAACCTTTTTTCTCCTGTTTACCCCTTGCCAGCTTCCTAACATAAAATTTACCCCCTGTTTTTTGTTTACTCACTAGCGCTGTAGAAAAATGTACAACAGCATCATTAAATTTACCCCCAGGATAGGTAAAATTTACCCCAAGGAGTAAATTCACCCCGGTTGAGAACCCCTGCTCTAGAACAAGAGTTAAAATATGGTTATTGATATTCTGCTTGAATGTGTGGTTGTCACAGTAGATGACATGAAAAGCATCTTATCTAAGTCCAAGTGAATTTCATGGCATTGCCATGTCAAAAGAAACTTGTGCAAACATGTATTGCGATCGCAAAGTCCTAGAAGCGCGCAAGGGCTGAAATTCTAAGAGATAAGGCATCGTGTTTGAATCACAGTTGTTTGGAAGCTTGTGCAAAAAGATCTTGCCGCCGTTTATGTGAGCACGACGTCATCGAAACACAAAAAACAGAAATTGCATGCGCAGTCAAATCGTCCACGCTACACCACTGTATTTTCTTCAGAGCAGAAAAGTTGTTTTTAACGATATAATCAACTTACCTAGAAGTTTGACATTTAATTTAGTTTGCCATGAGTTTGAAGAGCAGATGAAGCACCAATTGTTTTCCTTGCTATACAGTTTGATCACGCTTTATTAACAGTATAGCGCTGCAACACAGATTTTCGTCCACAATCTTTTTACATGCTACAAACCTTTCTTAGCTTTTTTCAAATCAATAGCGTTGTACCTTTGGGGGCCCCGACCAGGGCTCCAACAAGGGGGGCGGGGCGGGGGGGGCAATGATCCGGAGCGGCACTTTTCAGAGGGGCGGCACTTTTGGTGAATAGAAGGAATAGCAAATGGTCTTTCATTATCTCTGTGGTAGTGGTGGTGAGGGGGCCGCACTTCTCGACTCTCCCCTGGGCGGCACTTCCCCATGTCGGGGCCCTGGTCCCGGCCCCAAAATTTTGAAGAACAAACTTTCTCACACATGAAATATATGTTTGATGTTTTTCTATGCCCATATCCATGAGCATAAGAGGTGGGTATTCTGCGACGGACAATTTTTGGTATTTACGCAGACGTAGATCATCTTGCTTACCTTGCTGTTCATATCAAAAAGGATACTTGAACCCCAAAATTTTTGCCAGCACGACGCCACTTTTGGTAATTACTGACTACAAAACTAAGCACCGCAGATTGTTTGCTCCTTGATGTAAACGCAAAATTTACATGAAAGTGATGCGGCAAGCTTATTAGGTTGAAATTGAGTGAAAGTAACATTTGATTTGGTTAATGCAATCCAATTGTTCGAAACACTTTCAAAAGTGCATCCTGGTGCAAGGAAGCTGTTAGCATTATCAATTACAGGTTAATTCGGAAAATTGTGCATAATGGTGTTGACTTTTACATAGAATCAATTTGTAATTGATAGGGCAGTTGTGTTATTGAAAAAGTAATTTTACAAACCAGCGCAAACTCATAAAATCTTTTATATCAAGATTGGTAGCAAATCCCACTGTGGTCATCGCGACCATTTAGGAGTACGCAGAACGAGGCTTACAAAGTCAACAAAAATGATGTAACTGGAGATGGTGTTTGATAACAAGGAATAAATACTCAAAAGCTCAACGACTTTTGTTACAACGTTTTTCTGTAGACTTTGTTCGGCTACCACCGATTTGCTGCAAATCAGCTTCTTGGAAACACATATTAACAAATTAATCGAGCGCAACTCGAATGAGAGAGGAGACAGACATTAGGTTGAGGTCAAAATCCTGTTATAAACGTTTAATCTTCGAAAGATCTTGAAATTTCTGAAATGCCAAAAGTAAACAGAATCTTGGGATGAAACATGCGCAAGCAAAAACGCTGGTGTGAGGTTAAACGTTTGAGAAACTACGTTTGACCAATAGAAATTGGCTATTTAAACCTTTACTTGACTTTGTACGTGCCCAAAATAGATTTTTCACAAGAACCCTAACGAATGTAGTTCGGAGAGCTGAGTATTTTTTGCGATATGTACTTTTATTTCCGTATCGGTTGTAACAAGTTCTGGAAAATGTTAGGTACGCCGTATGGATCCGTAGGGACCCGAAAAATTTCATAATAATATTGATTGCAGAATCCGTTCAGATATTTCCCTTGATAATTTTCTCTGATTTTAGGGACCCGATTTTCAATTCTAGGGACCCAAATCGGGTCCCTAAAACACCTGAAAAACTCCTGGTTATAACTTAATTGTTTTCTAATTCATCATCGTATTGGCAGAATACCACCTGCACGACTGCTTTTTTTTAACGAAGTAGCAGTTGTAACTCAGGTTGTAAGTAGGGAATGAAGATTGTACCTCAGGTTTTGTAAAAACAAAACGTTAAAATGGTTCAAAACAAATGTTAAACCACAAAAACATTTTACAAAAACAATGGAATGTAACGTTACCAAGTTACCGACTTTTTGACACGCAAAACCATTAGTAGAGTATGAAATGTCGGCAAAAATACATACAGAGGTATCGGTATACATCTGCAGATTTCTAAATGCTACGTTAAAAGCAGATTGCTGCATATTTAATTTTGCGCTATTTTCGTGTTTGATGATCTGTGCTGTCCTGATGCTTTTTTGTGACTGTGCAACGTGTTTTCTCACCTTCTGTTATTTCGACGTTATTGTTTTTCTCCACCTGAGCACGCAAAACTAGTCTTTTAACAATCCGGCCCATTATGTCCTGAAACAAAAGTAGAGATTACAGTGAATTTCTTTAAATACTTAGAGTTGCCATCACCAATGCTAATTCGGTTCGATACCAATTTCTCGTATTGCGAGTTGCGTACAGTTGCTAAAGAAGTCACTCTTTCACAACACATACTAATGGACAGCATCAATAAACCGCTGATTTAAGGCTGAAATTCAAAATTGGCTTGCGAAAATTTGTGCTGAATAGCAGCTGGTGGCTTCACGCCCCAGTCCAGTTTACGGCACACCACCGAACAGAGAATAGTGCTGCGTAATACTGAAGCAGACCGAAACAGCATTTTTTATAAAAGCTGATCAAGAATGTGTGAATGCTTTTTGCCTCCATGTTCTTATATGCTTCGGAAAATGAAGATTCGGCTTTGAACTGTATCTTACTGAGACAGGGGCGGATCCAGCCAGTAAGTTTAGGGGGGCGATTTCAGTAATATTTCGTAGCAAATCTCATTACGGGATTCTGTTGCAAGAGTGATGAAGCAGACAACACTGCTGAAACAAAACAATGGACGGCAAAATGGTCTAAATCGCGAATACTGTTTACCGAATTGTACAAAATCATGGTGAATAAAGCTACTTTCGTAGGTTTTAGGGGGTGCGATCGCCCCCCTTGGATCCGACCTGTATTGAGATGATTTAAACCACTGCATAGGAGGAGCGACATTTAGTCTCGATCATCAGTCGACCGACTGACCGAAAGATCAACTGGTCCATAAGTCATCCAGTACTTTCTGCTTAACGTTTTATATGCTTGCTGAATATTTTCTCTCAATAATCCACCGTCCCACCTTGTCTGAATATGGAACGTAATGTTCTTTTGGCCCAGCAGTCATGCTGCCTGCCACAAGTAATTTCAAACTCACATGTACTCAGTGGTGGACATAAGGTTGAGGGGCCCGACGCAAGGCTGAAAATGGGGTCCTCTGATGATGTCATCATGCTCAGTCAACCGTGATAAGACCTTTTGATCAAGCCTAGGAATGGGATATGCAGGCCACCGAAGGATGCGCTCCTGAAACTACGGCATGACTGACATAACAGAAAATGCAAAAGGGTATTCATGATGCACAACTTTAAAAACATTGAAAGCTGGGAAGACAAAGCTAGCAACACATAAAAGCTAAGCGATAGCAAATTGGCATCGTCCCCCAAGTCCATAGGTGTACGGGAATCCACTCCAGTTTAGACAGTTAAATGTGCATTGAACACAGCATGCTACGAAAAAATAGCCATATGGATGTGATACACACAAATACTGCAGCCTATATGATCAACTACTAAGGAATGTGCACAAATGCACATTTCCAATGACAAATGACTTATAACCTCAACAAGAATGTTTTATAAAAATGGCAGTGCTTCACTGCATTAGCATAAGTGAATTATGCAGTGCAAAAAATAGTACAATTGCTGCTGTTCATGGAAACTTCACAGCATTAAATTGAAACAATAAAATGTTGCAGGATGCAACATATGTATTCATTACATGAAACAAACGGAAAATATGAAAATCTAAACAGTATAAAATGACAGTTACATTACCACCACGCAACATATCACAGCTGAAGTTACGTAGTTAATTCTATTTATGAATACTTCATGGAAACAGATTTGCACTTGCAAATCGCACAACATCAAGCAAGTTTGAAACACGAAAACTTCACAGTATCATATCACAGCTACCCCACAGTACTACCGCAAAACATTTTGCAGCTACATTTTAGTTGTACACTTTGCAGCATCGACAATTTGAGGTTTACAAAAACTAGGGTTAGTTGGAATGGTGAGTTACCACTACATGTTCCTAATTTTTTAATGTGTCTAACTCTACCCAAATTTGAATGAAGTTGTTTCAGTTGGTCCAATTTTGATGGGATTTTGTAATTTGCTCAAATATTTATAATATATGCCGATCTGAATGACACTTCCAATTTGCCCAGATGGTTCTAACTGCACCCAAGTTTGAATGAAGCTTTTTCAATTACCCAAATATGATCAAGGCTGTTGGAATTTGCCCAAATGTTTCTAAATGTATGCAATTTTAAATGAAGTGGTTGTATACTATTCAAATTGGAATGAAAATGTTTGAAGTTACCCAAAATTGAATGAAGATGTTCCACTTGGCCCGAAGTTGAATGGAGCTATTGTTGTTTGTCCAGAGTTGATTTAGTCTGTTGGAATTTACCCAAATTTTTACAATTTATGGAAACATTTTTAACTTCACCCAAATTTGAATGAAGTTGTCCCAATTTGGTCAAATTTAATTAAGATTGTTAAAATTTACCCAAGAGATTTTGATTTTTTCCAAATTTGAATAAAACCTTTATAATTCACCCAGACATTTCTAAACGTACTAATATTTTAATGGAGCTTTTCTATATAGCCCATCTTTGAACAAGACTGTTTGATGTTGCCCACAATTGAATGAAGCTGTTGCAAATTGGCAAAATTTGATTTGACTGATGGACTTCACCCAAGTGTTTCCAGTTCATCTAGATGTTTTTGTTTTCAGCCAAGTTTGATTGAAGCTTTTCTTGTTTGTCCATATTTAATTGAAGCTGTTGTACCTTACTCAAATGCTCCTATTTTGCTCAAATGTTTCTAATTTTTCCCAAAACGTTATCAAAGTTTTTTGGTTGGACCAAACTCGATGAAGGCTGTTGGAATTACCACACTATTCCAGTTCACTCAATGGCAGTGTCTATTTTGCCATCAGGGGCAAAAAAGAATGGCAAAATAGTCTCAGACTATTTTGCTGTTTTGGCTATTATTTTGCTGTTGATTTGGTTATTATTTTGCCTCAGTTTGGAAAATAGACACTACCTCACTTACATGTGAATGTAGCTGTATACTTTGCCCAAATTTCGAAAATTTTTGCCCAAATAATGGCCAATTTTTCAGCATTGGGTATGCAACCGCATCTCCTGCATCCCCACGCCGTACGCTTATGCCCACTTCTCTAGTTTTACAGCTGTTATTAGAGGCCCCTTTGAAGAAAGGAACTACTTACTCATTATAGTTGGTATTGGGGCCCTTTTGAAAGCCGAGTACTTACAAATTGCAGATGTTGTTGGAACCCCTTCAAAAGCAGAAAAGAATACTTATGCGTTGCAGTGGCTGTTGGGGGCCCCTTTGAAAGCAGAGTACTTGCACATTGCAGTTGCTATTGAGGGCCCTTTTGAAGAAGAGTACTTGCATATAAACGTTGCTGTTGTGGGCTCTTTCGAAAGCAGAGTATAGGCTACTTTCACATTACAGTTGCTGTTGGGGGCCACTTTGAAAGCAAAGTACTTACTCATGGTCTGCTTCGGAGCATATTATGTGAGTGGATCATATGTTTTTCACCAAAAATGAGAAAAATTTACACGAGAACACTTCCAGTGGGGGCCCTAAAAATTGGGGGCCCGAGGCAAGTGCGTCGTTCGCCTCCCCTTAAACATACCAATATGCTGTTGCAGTAAAGGTATATTGCATTTGCGAATGTTAAGCAACGTAATTGTTAGCATTAAACGCATTGCAGCGACAGGATGTGCGTTTTCTGACGGAAACTAACGAGGAAAAATGGGATGATTTTCGTTAATTTTCGTACAAAGCTGTCTATGGTGCTGGACTGAAACATACAGTAACTAGACGATAATCGCACTCTTTGCTAGTAATCAGGGAAAAGTTTAAATTTTCCTTCCCTTAAGATATTTACTTCTTGCTTTTTGTATTTAATGCCACCTCTCATTTTTACCCTCCAACCAGGCGACATTTAACGGTATTATTCATGGCATGTACAGGAAAAATGGTTTGTCTGCTCTTGTTTTCACTCCAGAAACTCTTGCTCTTAGTTGTTAATACCTAGAAAGATGGAATTTGTGCTTTCGCATGAGTGTTATCGATTGTTGCATCACACAACGAAGCCATTATAGTTTCAAACCCAACCAAACCGATTTGCATAGAGCGTGCTGACTTCGGAAATAAACTATGAAGTCAAATTACATCAAAAAGATAACTACTTTGTCATGAAAAATCTACAAAATATACACAAGTTTAATTTATTCATCAATCTTGTTTTTGACAGAACATTAAGATTTCATTTGTTAGCGAGGCGAGATGTACAGAGCGTTTGCCCGGTTTGTGCAATGGTCAATCTGGCAGTACTTTTATGAGCAGAAACAAAGTTAAATCTTTTGCTTGAATTTGTTCCTTGGAATAAAGTTTTATATCTTTAATCAAAATAAAGATACACCAATCGCGTTAGAATCATGCAAAGTCATGACCAGCAATGCTTTGCAAAGCTTACGTAACCTCCTAAAATCGAGAGCGAGGCATATTTGATACCACTGTACGCACTTACCTCGTATGATTTCTTATTTTTGCAAGATCTTTGTTGGTGAGCAAACGAAACTCTAGAACTGAAGTTAGCCTGCAGCGGACAAAAAATTAATAGCATTTTGTTACTTGCTTTAGATAAAAGTGCACAGAAGTGCTGGACGCTCAGTCAATAATCAAACTGAGGCAAAATGCAAAATTCATCAACAACCGAAAACAGTAAATCCCAAGATTTTGAGCAAAATTTTCTGATCAATGATCTCAAAATTTGCTCGTCACTAATGCTCTTGTATTTACTTCAAATGCTTAATTTGTTTCGTGTTAGACACACTTTATGTGTGGACTATAGCTATAAATGTATGAACAGAAGTACGCTGAAATTTGTAGAGCAATTCATAATCAGGCAATTCCAGCAAAGGTTTTGCACTTTTAGATAGTGATCAGCAAGTTTGAGCAAAGCATCTGAGCCAAAGGCCATACCCAGAACCTTTAAAAGCGTAGGAACTTTCATTCTAAAAGAGTAAAGAATCGTAAGGTTGCATATTTCTTGTTTTACATTTATACTGCGATTCATTTATTTTTAAGAACTCTACTGAACAAGTTGGATCTACAAAAATTAAGGAGTGTGCACTGTGTAGTCTAAATAGTTTATTCCTCCTTAGGACTGTAACAAACATCACCTATATATGTAAACTGAAGAAACTTTGAAACACACAAAATGTTCTGTCAGGCATTCAATATCGAGACGGCACCGTTTCGGCCTTTACGGTCTCATCAGTGGAGCACACAGCTTAGCCTGCTACGGCTATTGTATAGCCGTGAAATAGTGGTTAAGCTTAGTTAGACACTGGATTCTTAAACTCAGGAGGGCGTGAAAGATTCGCAAGGGGGGCGCGAATACGACAGCGACATATTCTTGAAAAACCTTGAAGCAGAATAAGGCAAATCAATTGTAGTTCTGCTTTTTGTGTTTGATTTTGAGGTTAGGTGAGGCGCGAGTGTCAATGACTAACACCAAAGGGGGCGCGACTGAAAAGGTTTGAGAACCTCTGGCTTAGACATCGAGAAAAAACAGAATGAGAAAGGCGCGTCAACCTGCAGCATAGTTTTGAAAAAGGCCAAAAGGTACATTAAGAAAGCAATAAAGTGTCAAGACTTTGAAAATAACTTCCACACTTATCAGTTTATAGCAGTGGTTCTCAATCTTATTTGTCCCACGGACCATATTTTTAGAAAATATATCCGGTGGACCACTTTGCTATGCTGACACCTCATGAACAGCTAGTCGAAACTGTATTGCATATAGATCAATGAACGTTTTATCAAGGATTTATGGAACTCTCTGTGGACCACTAGAAATTTCAGGTGGGCCACGTTGAGAGTCACTGTTTTATAGAAACGTTTTTACATAAACAGCAACAATCACTCAGTCATGACACGAATAAAAGCGTGTTTTATTTGTGACACTCCCTTGGATGCAATTTCAATATCTTGCATGATTGCTGTTGTTAATTCTGTCGCTCAGTAATTCAACCGCTACGAAATCCTTTTAGACTCCCGCATTTTCGAGTGTCCTTGACGCTGCCGCTACATTTTTAACTATAGAGTACTGGTTTGGGGGCGGTTGCCGCCATGTAGAGCCCTGGTTGTAAGGACTCGAAATCCTGAATCCTTTACCCTGACCAAGATAGTTGTGCATTGCTCAAGCTATTGACGTTTTGACTCGTTTTAGTAAACTTCACAGTTAACCATTCGGACAAGTATGACCTATAGAGTTGCGCTTTTTAGATTCACATTGAATTGAGCTACTACCTGTAGATTGAAAGCAGAGAAGGACTTAATTCTAGCAGTAATTAATTAATCCCTATCGATTTGATTAACGGCTTTGCAGACCACTTTCCTTTTGACGACTGTTACCATTTATCTGTACCGCCTTGAACTACTGAGGGAATCAGAAGAGAAAGACGTTAATGCAGGGCATTAAACTAAATAGGAAAACAACCAGCAACAATGGAGATCATCCACCGAAATCAGTCTAATGATGCTAGGTTGCACTAACGCTATATAGGGATAAGTTAATTTTAACCTTTCGCTTGTGATGTCTATTACAGTGACTTGTTATAATAAATTGATGTATTATGGTATTAGAGGTAAACAAAACTATTTTTTTGAATCTTACTTAACTAATCGTAAGCAGTGTACTAAAGTAAACAATTATTCATCAAATTTTCAGACAATTTGAGTGTGGTGTTCCTCAAGGTTCAGTAATGGGTCCTTTATTATTTTTAATCTATGTGAATGATCTTCCTCGTGCTTCTGGATTTCAAACTACACTTTTTGCAGATGACACTAGTTTGCATTTATCTCACAAAGATATTAAAACGTTACAACTTAATGTTCAACATGAGCTTGATAAAGTAGATACTTGGATGAGGTCTAACAGATTATCAATAAACTATAATAAAACAGCTTATATGATATTAACTGCAACACGTTCTCAAAACTGTAACTTTAAAATTTATATGAATGGTGAGTGAATACAGCAAACTGACAGCATTAAGTATCTTGGTGTAATAATTGATAATAAACTTTCGTGGAAACCGCAAATCAGTAGTCTCTGTGGGAAGCTTTCTCAAGCTTGTGGCATAGTGTGTAAAATTAGACATTTGCTGATATGAAAATTTTGCGTTTGATCTATTTCAGTCTCTTCCATTCACATTTGCAATACTGCAAAATTGATTGGGGACGAGCGTTATCCGGCCTGTGCAAGTGCTACAAAACCGAAGTTTGAAATGCATGACTTTTAGCAAGAGAACATCAAGTGCAAACAATATTTTTAAATTACTTAAAATTCTCAAAGTGTCTGATTTGTACCAACTTAATTTGGAAACGTTTATGTATAAGTATAATGCCGATATCCTACCCTCTTCTTTTAATAACTTTTTTTCAAAACTACACTGCGTACATGATCATGCCACAAGACAGCAAGTTTCAGGAAATTATCATCATAAACGTGTTAGAACTGATTATGGTAAAAAAATGCTGCAATATGTTGGTCCTGTTGCATGGGGTTGCATATCTCATAATACTAAAATGTTACCGTTACATATGTTCTCCTATCGCGTAAAGTCGCGACTGCTTGCTGGGTATTAACTTTTTGTTATACATACGCTATGTGATTTGTAAGATGTTTGTGAGCGTTGACCTTAAACTGAGCACAGTTTTGGCTTCTGTGTTTTATTTTTATTTCGTTTTGAACTCATGTTTTGTGCTTCACCTGTGCTGTTGAATTTGACAGTCATCAAATGTAGGCTGGGCTTGATTAAGTGACTGCTCTGGCCGTCTTTCGCCCAACCTGTGCTGTTTGTTTTAAGCTTTGTTGATTGAAATGTGTTCTATTGCTGTGTACTTACAGCGCAAACATGACTTGACTTGACTTGACTTTTTATTCTTGTGCACCCACTTCCAGGGCGATCACTTTATTCGGGTACACGACTTTTCGGTCTGGCCGATTCGGTTTGGCCGTTTTGGTCTGGGCAGTTCTGTCTGGCCGTTTCGGTCTGAGCCGTTTCGGTCTGAGCCATTTCGGTCTGAGCCGTTTCGGTCTGGCCGATTCAGTCTGGCCGTTTCGGTAACAGGACATTTCGGTCGCGACATTTGTTAAATTTGTTAATGTAAATGAATCTCTAGGCAGGATAATCATTTATCCGTATAATCAGTTTTTTAAGGCGTTTCAGGGACCCGATTCGGGTCCCTAGAATTTCAAATCGGGCCCCTAGAATCAGAGAAAATTATCATCGGGTCCCTAAAATCAGAGAAAATCGGGTCCCTAGAATCAGAGAAATCGGGTCCCTACAGATCCAAACCGGGTACCTAACATTTTCCTTAAAAAAACTCTGGTATAATACAAGACAAATCAAAGCTTGACAATTTGCTTTGCCAAAAGCACGTTGAAACTCTCGGATGCTAAGTGATAAAATACAGTGCAATAGAAATCTCGTCAAAAATTCCTTCAGAAATTAAAAATATAGAAAGTGCCATAAACATACGTAAACCAGGTGCATTAATTTAATTATTTTAACGCTGTTACAGTGGAAACTGTCAAATCGCGAAGTATCTCTGTTATATTTTATATCGTTTGGTTTTCGTTGCGTTCACCAAAATTGGTCGCATCAAACCTTTGTATGAAGTAGTGGGATGCCTCTAGTGTACAGGTGCAAAGCAAAAACAAACTCGTATGCCTACTGCACTTCTAACGAATTTCCGTTCTCACGCATGCATTGCCAGCGAATTCTCTTTCATAATGGAAAATTGGGCGCCTAGTTCTCAACCTATTTCCATCTAGTGACACCATTACAGTGCTGCACCAGTTTATAACTTTGACGCAATTCCTCTTTAGCATTCACGAATATTTGTTAATATGTGAAAACAGTAAATGTTTAATCTGACAACTTTAAACCATTTTTTTCTGGTGGCTTGATCTTCGCCTGCAACGCATTTTGCTTCAATAAAACAGATAACCGCATTGCACATATTAAATTTTATACCCAGAGCAAAACACTTTCACTTGCTATATTACACTGTTCCCTTCACACTAAAGTAGCTTCGTCTTTGGGAGGTCTGCAGCCAAATGACCCGTGGTCCTTCGCAGCCTCCAACTCCCTCATGCATTTTTAAAATCGATGTACTTGGAAGTCATCGCCGTAATACATAATAACTAGGGCAAGTTTTTGTTGCAGTAACAAAGCGAGAAAGTTGCATTTATTTTCAGCGAAAGTTGCATTTATGCGCTGTAAGTTGCATTTATGCGCACATTTGACTGTGAAAGACTTGAAACAACCTATTTTGCATGCAAAAATCGAAA
>Ga0210059_1006067_pt1 | contig 19409 bp, 6 predicted proteins | sample Ectturendosymbi2_FD_188042 | JGI IMG/M metagenome (GOLD analysis project Ga0210059, IMG submission 188042) | Ecteinascidia turbinata endosymbiont from Florida, USA - Sample 2 (SPAdes) (version 2) | ecosystem: Host-associated > Tunicates > Ascidians > Unclassified | place: Key West, Florida... | reverse complement strand
GTTACGGGCCTGATGGTGGGCAAGATGATGAATTCCGCCTGACACACCGTATAAACTGTACAGAACAGAAATTAGGATATGTGCTATGTAGTTACACGAAACGTCAGTCCGATGCAATTTTCTGCATCTTAGAAAGAGTTTTGCCATAGGAATAAATCAGAAGAAAATAAGTAGCGCATAAACGCAACTCAAGTATACAAACGAACTGTGTACCACTGTTACCGAACTTCCTCCAGATATTGCTGGTTAGCCGTTTTAATAGCTGCTCGTGTGCATGTGCTGGAGGTGTACAGAACTTTGTTCGTTTCAACATAAAAAAGAAAAACGTCCCTCCGCATCCGCCAGTTTCAAATATTTCAGCATCCGACTCGGTAAAAAACAAACAAATTTTGAATAAAACACAAATCTACGCATCCCCATAAAGTGCTTATGACTGCGTCTCCGCTGTAAACCTGCGGACTCCGCTTTTTGGCCAGCTCTACTCTGTGCTGCATGTAAAACTTGTTTTCTTGAACAAGTATTGTACGCAGAATTTTTGCCGTCTTTTTACGCAGTACCAGGGGATTTCATGACCAGTGGCGAAATTAAAGTTTTTAGATAAGGGTCCTCGTTTCCGAGCACAGGGCTGTAAACGGGGGTGTGAAGCTCACTGTGCAGAGTACATGAAACGATTTGTGTTTTTCCGTTGAATCCTCAACAGGACGTTTTACTGTGTGACCGGGTGACGGGGCTGACCTCGAAAAAAGGTTTTGTGTGAAGTGATAAGACTCTTACGCAGCATTTCAGGTGAAACTTTGCTTTTACGTTCAATTTTAAGGAAACATTAACATTAGCCTCGACGTCGGCGAACTGAGGCTGTCGGCGGCAAGCGAGCGCCGAACTTATTTTCCACATCGCTAACCCATATTCAAGAGAAAATCGAAGTTTTTTGCAGTGCCCACAAAGTTTTGTTTTGCATATACCGGTCGTGACTTGTGACGTCAGGAAATCGGAAATGTTAACGCAGCAACCGGACTGCGCAAGTCCGAAATGTTCTTTGCCGCTGTAATGATCAATAGATCGCAACTTCCCTACAGGAAAGGTGGCGCCAAACGATTTCTCGATACGACGGCGCAAGTTCCGAATGTAGACAGACGCACAACGCCTTGCGTTTTCAACTCGAGCCTCTCCGGAGAAATTTCTGAAATTCGATGCCCGTAAAAAGGAGAAAGTACGTCGTTTTTGAATCCGCTAATTGCCGAAATCTTACAAACGTACAACGTCTCCAACATGTCTCTGGTGGTGGTGGTGTGAGTTGTACAAAGCATGTTTGGTAAACTTTGCGCAATGTTTTCAAACACGAGAACAAGAGGTTCATGCACCCTTCTGACATGCAAACTCGTCCCACCAATCGACACGGAAAGGGTCGAATCCTACGCTCGTTCATTTCACACCTAGCGTTGTCAACTTGCAGTGATTCCTTCCATTAAGACGATTCGAATGTTCGCAACGAAAATCAGTCTCGTGCAGGGCAACATATTTGTTCGGAGAGGTTAGCTGTTTTGTGCTAACTTGTTGCCTTTTGCCGAAGAAAGCATTGAGGTTAATTGGCGACTGTAAACACGAGATTTGAACAGAAAGAGAAAAGTCAGCTATATAAGGTGTTCTCGGACGTCGCAGATAGGACATCGGGAAACCTCGTGAAAAAACTGCTTCTTTTGGTCGTGTCTCGACAGCCTTGTTCCATTTTGTTGAAACCGTCGGTCAATTAGTACTTCAAGGCGCTTGTTGTGAAAATCTGCATAATGAACTCAGCACGAGCGACATTATGAATTTTTTGGTCTGTTTTTCAAACATTTGCACCACTTAAAAAGAATAATTGCAACTGGCGCGATCGGCCTCGCAGAAACACTGAACATTTTGCTCCTGACCGCACTGCACCCAACACCGCACGGAAAACCCAAATGTCAACTCATCAGCGGGTGAGTGCTGACAGTCAGCATTCCTGCGGTCGCGGAGGGTGCGGGCTGGGCTTGGTGTAATGCTACTTGTCAGTCACTTTTCAACGCGCTGGTGGGAAATGCCCAACGCTGCGATCAAATGTTCCCTGTTCCTGGCGCGAGTCTATCGTCTTTTGCAAAGCACGATTGACGTCTGAAAACAGGAAAAAGGGTCATGTGAAAACTCTTTTTGAACCTGAGAAGTTCATGCTGCCAACCCCATTGAACGTGCCAACTAACCACATCCGTCAGTATTCGGTAAGATGTTCAGAGCTTAGAGTAAAAATCAAAGTGATATTGTTTGCTTAAAGCATCACTGTTTCAGATGAAAAGGTCTGCTTTCTGTACTAATTTAGCAAAATTTGGCGGCAGTTGCAAAAACCCATCTAGTGTCGGAAGTTTCCAAAAAACACTATATTGAAATGATTGTGCTATAAGTTTTATTCAAGAATAAACTTGTGTTTTATGAAAAGTTAACCAACTCAAAGTGACAAATTTTACAGCAACACACGTTTTATTATTTTTTGTTGACGAACGGAGGCTCTGGCCAGCAAGGAGCCGTTGCAGTGAGAGAGCAAAACGCGCGATAATCCGGTTAGTGAATCACTGTAGGCATAGTGGCTGAATTCAACGGCTTCCCCACCAAAAAACGTTGTACAGGAAACTGCTTGTGCATCAATATCAGCCAACAAATTCTTGCCAATAGTCTTTTCAACGTTCAGTAATTTTGAATTGACTACCTAAAATAATCGCAGTTTTTAAAAGTCAAGGTTGCATTGGCACACTTCCGGTGCGTTGACAACCAGGCCCGTAGCCAGGGTGGCGAAGGTGGGACGAAGACCTCTGCAAAATTTTTCGCCCCACCTGGTGTCCCAAGCTGTTTACGGGCCTGTTGACAACCGCAGGGTCTTCTGAAAGGTTTTCAACTATAATGTTCAAACCCACTGCCTCAATTATTGCCACACTACACAAGATATGAGACCACAAGGAGATGGAGTTTCAAGAGAAAACTGCGTAGAGTTTTAATTGGCAGCAAAAAAGCTGCACAGGCTTATGATTTTTATTTTTGTGATTGTCCAACTTCGTCTAACATTATAACAACAAACTCAAAACGTTTCGGAAATATGACATATGCAGCCTGTAGTTCGGGTTACCTTCTGATAAAACGCTGTGAATAATGATAAAAGTTTGTAAAACAATAGCACCGCGTTACTTGTAATGATCACCGATGCCGCAAAAACCAATTCTGAAAGCTTAGAAACTGCGAAAGACCAGTATTGTCTCAATTTGCTTTAAAAGGCAGAGCCAGAAGATCCTTGACCAAACTGCAGGCACCAAGCGACTCCACTGCAACTAAACGACGAAAATGGTCGTATTAATCAGCTACGACATACGCCAAAAGATTTAAACGACTTACAAGAGAAATTTTGACAAAAAGTAAAATCAGACTTTTCACACCAGAAAGAGTGTTTGCATGATAACGAACGCTACGATTAACGCGTTGGTTACCAGGGACATTTCCGTCGCAGCAGCACGTGCTGACGTGCGATGCACTGACATCATTTAAAAAATGCGTGCGACCACCCTTCGGCAGTTTCAACCAACTAAGCCGGAAAATTCGTCTTTTTACCGCCTGTGCAGCATCACGTCGTCACGTGACTCGCTTAGTGTGAGCTGCTCTTCTGCATCGGTATTCGCACAGCGCTGCCGCGCGTGATGGCTCGTCCAGCGATGAAGCCCGGTGATTTTTACGTATAGTGAAACTCACTTAGCTGCACGGGTTACCAACTAACGTCTGCTGAAAAAAAGTCGACAAATCCTCGTCAGCTGCTTTCTTTAAACCACTTGTGGAAAATTGTCTATTTAACGTGATTTTTCTCGTCTTCAGCTGACGCATAATGCATTCGCGGAACAAACATCTTTAGTTGCTGCTATAGCGTGAGGTTTACCGCTATATGTCGCCTGTAATCAGGTGCAGCCTTCGGTCTACCGCGTGCCCTCACTGGTCAGTTTCCATAGCGTGTTAGGGTTAGGGATGATTTTTGCTGAAAGGTCATGAGGAAAAATTTCCACTTATCGATTGGTGTCATTCTTGCAACATGTTCGAAGTGTGTATCGCTAGAATAAATGTATGGAAATATATGACATCTTATTTATTTTGAATTCAATGTCAGATCAGAACAATTCATGTGCGAACAAACAGTCAAGAACTTCTTGCGCAAAATAGGATTGGTACTTGCAAAATCAGCATTTTTCGACTTTTAGAAAACTAAGAAGCAAAGGAAACAGTTTCATTGACAAAACTGAAATGTTTAAGTAACGTCATTCCAGAAGTATTTAACTGCGGAAAGGGTGTGGTGGATGAAGCGTCTTTACTCTGTTTATGAAGCAACCTTTCGATTGGGCGAGACAGGAATGCGTAAAATTTGTAAAAAGGGCCAACACGTCTAAGAAAAGCCTTCGAGTCAGAACAAGCTGATCGAAATCTGTGGCACAGTTTTATCAAATAACCCCCTCAACCCTCGGTAAAAATCAGGGACAACGGGAAGCTCATTGCTAGTAACTGCTAACCTTGTAAATTGCTGTTATAATCAGTGTACAGAAATCTCTGTACCGCGCTGACAATTAACGCAGGGTCGGATTAATGACGCGAAATACGGCAAGCAATAACAGTATCTTATTTTGCGACGTACTTTTCCGGAAAATAAACAAAAAATACAAAACCTAGCAAGAAACTACAGGACTGGGTGCTATGTCTCAGGTCTCGCTTTGACAACAATGCCCAGAAAAACGTCTACGCTTCCACAAGATGAAAACTACAAGCTTGAAACTACCGCGTTGAATTTTCTCATGCCACAAAGTCTGCCGAGAGGATAGCGACTTGTTAGGTTACATGTTTCGATGAGTGAGAAATTGTTTCAGAATACTACGGATATCATAAAGAACTGCCTGGTGTAACTGACGTGATCTGAGCTCAATGTCTTGCCTGAGCAAGCGCAAGCTTCGTGTGAGCCTAACATTAGCGGCGGCTGAGAAATGTTTGCTTGCTTCATGTATGTCTGCTAGTGAAGGGAGGCGGCTTCCGTGGATGTCGGTTTAAGGTGATTTACAGCGTTTTTCTTAATCAGGCACTACTTTCTCGGTTTGATTTATTGTTCATTTCGTTTTTCCGCAAACACTGTAGCCAGATCCAGAATCAACACAGAGTAATTATTCCCATCCCGTTACTGGAAATCCGCGGCTGGTATTTGAAAATAGTACGTGTAGTCAAGTCCACTTCTCTCCAAACACAAAATCAGTCATGTCTCGTAAGACGCCTTGTAGCGCAACAACGATTGAGACTGATTTGGTTTTTAGAGAAGACCCATTTGGTTGCATAACGTGTAACATCCTGCGACTACCAACGCCACACAAAGCAAGCAAGCTGGTGGAAAAGCCAAAGAAGATTGCTGTGCAGAAAAATCCGGTATTGGCCACTGGCCGGCAAATCGGAAAAAATTTAAACAGCACAATGGTGAAACACTGTTTGCCGACAACTATTGTCAAGGCAATGCCCGCCCCTGATCTACAAACTAAGGAATCATTTTCTCACCCTTAGCTGCGATAACGTTCTTTGAAGAAAAGCCTACTCTTCCTAAAATGGGCACCAGTTCGTCTTAGTCTTGGAAGTTTGTCCACGTGTTTTGCTCTGAGTCGTAGATACTTGGACCCATGCTCATATCTTCAGTCCAAACCGATAAAAACAATCCACTCACCTTCCTACTGGGGCAAAGCAACTCTGCGACAGTTTCAACAACTTTTAAAGGACAAGCAAGCGAATCCAGTGTGGATGCGTATTACGTCATAACTTACAGGCTAAACACTTCATCAAAAATGATGTTGATACTGTTCCCGCCCCTTTACAAACTCAAACATCTTTTGCTAAGTTTCGCCGTCAAATTCATTTTTGCAAATGTATTTTGGAAACCAAACCAAGCAGATTATGATCAGACTTAGGGACAGAAAAGGGTAGAACCAATAGAATTAAAGCAGTCATCCTACTCGATTGTTGTATTTACTAAACAGCCATAAGCATCAAGTTGTGAAATTACATGTCGAAACAAGCATATTCATTTCCATATGCTTGAATGGGCGTAACTACACACAAAGGAATATTAGCTTGCACATTCAATTTGGCCAAAGAAAGTCCGGCAGTTCAAGTACCTTCAGCAGCTCGTCGACAATTCCCGGTTTTCTACCAAAAGGAATCTTACCAGGTATTTTTCACGGGTCTAACTCTAAAATGTGTGAACCTACTTTGAAATATTTTTTAAGACCATTAAACCAACACACTTTAGGCTAAGCAACAACGCTTCGCCCTGTCTCAAGGCAACTATCGCTTTTCGACAGTTTTTTGTTGTACCAGACGAGGCGTCCGATGATTTCATGCACACGCTTTCAACTCTTTGTTTTCTCAGCTTAGATGTGACGATCCTACCACATTGCCATTTGTTTACCCAAAGAGGTGGAAAGCGACAAATACACTACCAATTTGCGTCTACGCTCCTACTGCTGCCTTACAAAGCTTTCTGGGTATTTGCGTAATTGTGATTTAAGATCTGACTACCAATAAAAAGCTTTGACGTAACTTTGAAGACATTGCGCACGACTTGACAAGCCCAAGGTGAATGAGTTATAGGTTTCTATCCGAATTTTGATCGGTTTTCTCAGTGTACAATATGCGTAACTGCGGAAAGGGTGTGGTTGATGAAGCGTCGTTTCTCTCTTCATGAAGCAGCTTTTCGTTTGGAGCAGACAGAAATGAGAAAAATGTGTGAAAAGGGCGAACACCTCAAAGGAAAGCCTTCGCGTCACAACAAGCTGCTCGAAATCTGTGACACAGTTATGTCAAATAACCCCCTTGCGGCGACTTTCAACGTGCTTGGCACCTTTGCCATAAGTCACACCTCGGTAAGAATCTGGGACAACGAAACTTCGGCCTAGCGTGGTGTGTGGGTTCAGCAAACTTTCTCGTACAGCAAAGTTGACTCACTTTTCTTCCGGCGCGTGTGTTGTGCAGATTCATTTTCGTCCGCGGGTCGCTCGTGTCGCGCTCGTCCGCGTCCGTTAAGTTTCTAGCAAAAGCCAGCCCGAATCGAATGTCGTCGCTGCATCCTCGCCACGTGAATTGTCCCATTCCTGCAGCGAAAAGAACACTCGTATTCGGGTACGTCTTACGAAATTGTCATCGCACAGTTGCGAGGTCGGTAATCGTGACCGGATCACCCAAGTTGCTGAAAAGCGACTGTTTTGTGACACCAGATGTCAGAAGCGAAGCATCTAAATTTGGATCTGTAGTGTCACGAAAGCGCAACGCCACGTTTGTTAAACACCAGATCAAAGGAAAAGCCTCCGTACGTAAACGGGATTTCGCTCTTTAATCTAGTATCAACCACTGCGGAATTTGAATGGAAAGAAAAACGTACCGTCAGTGTCATTTCCACTCTTCCTTTTATCACAGCCGCAACGGTCTAGTCTTCCCATACTGCAAGACAAGGTCACAGCGTGGACAATTGCGGCAGATAAAATAGCATGGAAAAAAGCTGCTTCTTTCGTAGCTGTAGAAACAATAACAAGGTAAAAATTATGCGTTGAAAAAAGTCAAAAAAACACCGTTTTTTTTAAATACTGAAAGCAGCAGCAAGGACCAAATGCTCCGTGAAAATTCCCTCACAGGACAATGGTTTTGTTGCATTTGCAGGCAAACCTACAAGAAATCACGCGTTCGTTTACCTCTGCAGTGCACGCAACATGCTTGCATCGCATCAAGCTGTCCTTGAGTGCGCGGGAACCGCAGAGCAGCCCTTCACTGAGACAATTGCAGTAGCTTGTGAGCGGTTGCCAGGATGGACTTATGTCAGTGTTTAGTCATAGCAATAAGATTTATTTACCGACGCGTTTTGTAACAAATCCTTTCTGGAAGCTGTTTTAAGGCACTTAAGTATGCGCAGAGATGGCTCGACACAGCGGCCGAGTGCGTTTGCGCAATATATTTAGACACGCAAAAAAGAAAACAAAAATTTTGAAGACGCACGAGTTCAAAGGTGACTTTAAAAAGTACTTCGGGAGCTATTCGTTCTGACACTTGTTATAGTCTACAGGTAGCAGCGGACAAAACGTTGCCATCATGAAAGGCAATCAACAGCGCTGTAACCTTACAGCCACTGTGTAGAAAAGTCAAGTTGACCTTGTCTTAAGTTCGCACACGAGTTTCTTGAATTTTAATTTGTCCAACGCATCCTTTTCTTGTTTCCCATTACAGCAAAATGTTGATGTAAATGCAGCTGTTCCCAGCCGTCGTGGGTATGAATTACCTCAAAAGCGTTTAAGCTTACGGGGCCCCTGCCGCAAGATAACCACGCGAACTGTAAGGCCCAGATCAGTCTGTAGAAAGAAACAATTGACACAAAGACAGCTGCTGCCCGACGCAGGCGGTTTTGAAAGCGACATATTAAAATTCTACATGACAAATACAAATTTTGAACGTGTGAATCGAATAAGAATGTAAATCATGTCAATCAGTGGAACATGTCAATCAAATGAGAAAACACCAGTAGATATTTACACTCCTTAGACGGTTAATCTTCGCAACTAGCAATGCCAAGGAATCCACGCGCTTCCTAAAACCTTTCCCCTGATCGCTTGGGTTATACTATAGGACCGTGGATCCCATTCGGGGAAATACACATTTTTAGCAGGCAATCATTTTAAAAGAGCAGGAAGTGCAGTAGCAAACTTTCTCACGATAGTCGCTGTTTCTGCGGAATATTTTTATCCAAATATCCAGGAGGTTAGTGGGTTTTCATGGCTAGTTAAGCCATGCTTGCATGCGTTTTATTCGACGACGTTGATGTAATAAGCAACGTATTGCTTCGCAACTTTTATGAAAAGAAAGTTTCGTTATATCCGCTCTGTGCGCCTTTTGGAGTGTCACGACTCACGTGTGGGCTGCGGCAGCCAATCTCCGCTTGCTGTGCGCCGTGAGCCACACATCTGCTTTCGCAAAGAATGCTGCGCTGGTGGCAGGTCAGTGGCAGAGGTTGAAGCTTTTGCTTGCACCCAAGCCGAGCCCGAGGCTGGACATGGCGCAAGTACCTTTTTCAAGTCTTCCATGTGACCCGACTGGGATTCGAATTCAGCCTACCAGCTTCATTGGCACACGTTCTGACCCTAATGTAATGTTTCTATTAAAAAGTTAGCTATTGTACAATGAGTGTGCACAATTAATGCAAATGGGTTTTGCAAAATATCTTGTGTTGCTTGGACGTATTTATGGAAGATTACAAAGCACTTGCAAATTGTCGAGTGATTTGGTTCAATGCTGGCGGCTGTTTGCGTTGCACGTGTTCGTAATTGATTGCTGCGTACGAGCTGATTAGTAGTCGTCTTCTCGGTGGCAGTGACCAGTTCGTCTGTCAGTTGGTTTGAGCATGTTTGCTTCATGTCGGTTTACTTTTTGTTCTTGTTTCTTTAGATGTCGTGTTTCAGTTAATTAAAGCCGAATTAAAGCAGTGGCTTATCGGTCAATGTTTGCTGTGAGGTTACGACACAAATGTTGTTTTTATCCCGAATCGTCTTAAATCCGATGTTTGTTTACAAAGATCAAGTGCCCAACCAATATTAATTGAGTATTAGAGACGCTCAAAGATGATTGATTTGCGTTACTATTGGTTTCTAATTGTACAGAACATTTCACTCTAAGCTACGAGCTCAGAACTTTGCACAAGTCCATTGCAGTGAAAGAACAGGCCGCAGCTGTTCATTGCAGCAGTCTTCCCCCCAAGTCACTGATTTTTCCAACGCGCGACATTTTGCTGAAGTAAATATCGACAGAAGCCAAGGTGATGCCGAACATCTCGAGGTGCAGGCTGGAACTAGGTAGACCGATTGGACATTTTCTGTTGATAAAAACAATCTTCAGCGTTTTCTAAATCGGTGAATATTGACAAGTTACGTGTGCTGATTCAGGTCCGTCTCGTTTTTTACAAAAACTATGCGACTTGGATGGAGTCTTTCAAGACAAGAACTTGCGCAACGAAATGCTCACTGAGCATCATATGTAACAAAACCTGCTTTGCAAAGTTCCATCTTTGCAAAGTGCTTTGCAAAGATGTGTCAGCTCAGCACTCAGCCATGCCGGCCACCGTCACAGCAACAAGAACCCTTTGGCAGATGACGCGTGACAAAGCACATGTACGTTTGCCGGTGGTTCAGTGGTCTACCAAGGATGCCGCAGCAGATAACTGCGCGGTCAACGACACGCGCCTTTGCGTATGTTGCGTTCAAACACTGTTAAGCGGATATGTTACTCGCGCGTGGCTGGATGATGGTGTTAGTAAACAGATGTTCTGTCTAGCATTGAGATCTAGCTCGCTGCTACATCCTGCTATTCCACCTTGTTACACTGCGAGGGTCCTTGCAGCAAAACCAAGTAGTCGGTGGTCAAATTTCGTGAATCAAAGGAGTTAAGATGGCAGTTGGCCGATATAGGGTGCGTGGTGCACGCACAGAACATACGAGACGCGTTGGTTGTGAACGATGTCGACAGACACTTGAATCCGTCTCATGCTGCAAATTGGAAGTCCTGTTGGACCATATGTGGAACAAAAACATAAGAATAGATTACCACGATTTAAGTTGACGGTGTTTTCCGTGCTTCTGGCATACTGGCTGCAGCTTTTGTTTTGAAATTTGTAGCAAAGCTCCCACCGTAGCAATGGCAATGTATACATGTTACTAAAACCCATACAAGTAAGCTGCGATTGAATTTGCAGGAAAGCAGATGCACTGCAATAAGGGTGCTCAAAGTGCGACCACGGGTAGACCTACTTCACATGGCCCGCGCTTTGGTTTCAGATTATGTTGCACGAACGCCGTCACGAAGTGTTTCTGCTGCTTAAAACCCTAGAAAAATGCCATGTTCGTGTACAAGTTTTACGGTTAAAAAATGTTGGGACTGGTGGCTCGCGGGCGCCTTCTTTCACATATCATATTTGGCCCTATATGCAAAAAGTTTGGACACCCCTGCGCTTCAGTTACCAATGGCCTGTTGCATAGCACAGGCCCTATACTATACGCTGAATTGTAAGTGCGAGTGTACGGCGAAGATATCGACAGGCAAAAATGCCCGTATATTGTCACCGTTTCGAAACCATGGCTTTTTTGAATCGTTTCTTCAAGACAAAATATGTGACATGTGCAAAGTCCCGATTGTAATCACAATCCCTTTGTGCGCTGGACTCACTCATCTTTGCAAACAACGCAAGCAAAGTTTTTCGATCGATGAAGTCATAAAACGCAAGCAAAGTTTTTCGATCGATGAAGTCATAATGGCCATTGAACTGTCAACCGACAAAAACGGGAATGTGAGCTGAAGCTTGAATTTTAAAAATATACGTTTCAACAGCAGTTCGCTTTTGATCCACATTAGATGCAATTTTCCTTTTTTCACAAAAACGCAGACAACTTACTTTTGTTGACCAAAACTTAATGCTGTTTTCTCTCGAAACTCGAAGCAGTTTGTTTTTTCTCAAAATTCGATGTTATTTGAAACTCATCGCAATTTAATTTTTTCACAAACTCTAAGCGATTTAATTCTTTTCCATGAAAACTGGACCGATTATACCGATACCCCGAAATTCGCGAGCAAACAAGAAAGCAGCAAAAACGAGCGAGGAGGTCCATGTACGGCAAGTCCTTGCGCGACTTAGCGTAGAGACCCAGACAAAGGTATCATCACTGACAGTCCTTATAGGAAGCTAATGATAAGCTTACGCTCGATGATGATTTCCATTACTATGAATAATATAAAACCGATGAAAACATACCTAATCAATTAACAGAAAACCAAGTATACCGAGGCATATCTCTATAAGAAGAGGTGAACTCAGGTTAAGAAACAGCCGTAAAACTCCTACCACGAAAGCCAAGCAGTGCCTGAAAACGTTTGACCAAAAGCGAGCGGCACAATATGGCTAATTTGATATCAGTAGTCTCAAACCCCAGGTACCATGCGTTCGCATTGCTATGACAATGCCCATTAGGCCGGCATAATACCTTGGGAAGGCAACATTGGGTGACATTTGCGACAAACGACAAACAGGTGAACGAAGTGTGTGCAAATGAAAAATGCACAAAGCAAAAGAGTCTTGCATAAATTAAACACGATTCAAACCTTGGAACTGTGGTGGGCAATCGTGTGGTGTTGATATCCGGTTAAAATAACCCCGCAACTTTTTGTGGACTACATTTCGCGCAGTGTCCCAAAAGCGTTTACGCTTGTGCCGTCATCGTTTCAACTAGCTTTGTTGTGACACCATACATGGGGCTATTTCGTCATAGAAAATCCACTTGAAAGAGCCATGTAGTAGAAACCAGCTCTCCAAACTCGACTCCAACAATTTAGTGTGTACTGCTTACACGGCGGCGTGACTTTTTGAAATATTTGAAATTACTGAAAAAAAACAAGAGTCCCCGTAAAAGTTCATAAATTACGAGGTCGAACGGTTCATAAATTACTAGGTACAGATGAACTTAGATTAACGAAAGTACACGATTTAGTCAGGTTAGCTTAATCGAAGTTTTGTTTAAGCTTGTATCTTGATAGTGATACCAAGCAAACCCGCCAACTTCACCCAGATCTTGCGCAAATGCTCATAGATTTGAGTAGATTGAGTAACAATGAGATGGCGTTAAGTGGGAGTTATATCTGCACTAACCCACGCAAGTAAAACGAAAAGATAACAAGACAAATCCTTTAAAAAATATGCCCGCCTTAGCGCTAAGCACCCGAGTATATGCCAGTTACATAAACCTCCTTAAAGGTGGGCATTAGTTTTTATCAGGGAATTACATAAGAGTTTCTTAAATATTTGGTGCAATGCGTGAAACATTAGAGAAGCACTCACAACCAAAATTTTCTTATCATCTGATCACCATGAGAAGCAAGCTGCAACTTTTGACACTCTTAGTGTCGAGATCAAGAATTAGGGGTGGGTAAAGTCGCGCTAGTATTTCCTATATATGACAACATCGTGTCTCGGCTGTTTTCCGCGCGTAAACGTTGCCTGTGCTGTGATACTAATTGGACTATCGCCATACACCTCACCTGATATAATTGTGCAACCAACCAGTTTTGTAATTTGCGACAGAACTGCTTTGTTACAGGAAGTATAGGATACGATCCGGTTGAACAAGAATAATGAATATCTATCAATTAGCACTGCTATAGTAGTACTACTCAATTTTTACCAAAAGCCCAAGCGAGCTTACTTTTAAAATGTACCAGTCAACCGAACTAAAGTGCCAGTAAGCTGTTACACTCGTGCAAGGTTATCGAGAAAAAACTGCTACTGTTAAAAAGCCGATCAAACGAATTCCTTATCTTCTTATATATTACTGCTATTAGACGCTCACTGCCATAGTCGTAGCCAGGGGGGCCAGGGCCTATGCCACCAATTTTTAGCATATCTAGTCATTTTGTGCTTTGAGAAGCGGCGTCCCAAACAAAAATACTGTTGCTCACCTAAAGTGAAAGATTTTGGCCCCCAAAATGTTGGGATGGCTACGCCACTGCTCACTGCATGTCTTAAATTCTTGTTTTATAGCGATACAGGCATCCATCCTACTGAGCATTAAAATCACATGCACGATTGAACCTTTCAGTAAAAGTCACTCGACAATTACGGCGAATTTCATCAATGCCACACGGGACACGATGCATAACAATTTTTCCATTCTTTAGAATAGATCTCAGCAGAAAGATATGCTTTTACTCTCAAAATATCGTTAAACGCTTGTAGGCCAACCAAATCATTTTCCTGCTCCTTCTGGCGCCCCTTGGCTAATGGTATTAAAATTCAGAAACTTTAAGAAATCGAAGCTAATCTACATCATAACGTACATCAAACCAAAGCCTAGGGCGTCAAAAATTCAAAGTATCGAGTAACGATTTTTGTTTGTATGACCAAAATTTCAACCTCTGGGTGAATTTCTGAAATTTTCAGCCCTGCGCATATGCATATATCGTTTCAGAGAAAGTGTTACAGTTGGGCACTACGTATCTTGTCGCTCAAAGCCATAAAATATCTGCAGCAAGCGACAGAAACTTACTTTTTTTCATGATTTTTGGATTAACAACTTGAGAGTTGTGCAGGACTGAACAATTCCATCTATCGTTTCGGAATTGGTGTTGACACATTTGGATTCCAAGTTGCATGCTCTCTTGCAGAACTTTTATTGTCTGGGGACTTCTGAACAAACACGTAGCACTCTTGAACTTCGATTCCTGCCAGCTGATCTTACACAATACCTATACTTTAGCCAGCCACAAAAATGCATTAGGAATATGGTAGATATACAAGTATAACCTATTTATTTTACAAGGTTGCGTTGGATAAATACATTCAGATCGACTTGGGATGAACATGGCGATTGCATATCATCGCAAAGACACTAAAAGTACGGACGTTCCGGCACACTTGGACCGTGAACACAAATGAACAGCATGAAGAACGCAGACGATGTTGAGCAAAGTTTGAGTTCATAGCCTCCGTTCACAAAAAGAACATTAAGGTTTGATCTCCGCAGCACCTCGAAGGAACGTCGAGAAATATGAAAATGTAATTATTATTCGTTTTGCAAACGTTTTTCGTCCTTAGGTTTAGTCGCCTGCTCTATATAAATGTGCAATTTGTTTTTGAAAGTTCGATAAGTAAAGTCTATTTTATGCAGCTGTTGTTGAAAATCGAAAATTCACTTACTCTAGAAGGCCCTGTGTCTTCAAATACACGCAACCGTTGTAGTCATCCAAGGGATGGCAGCGCGAATTCAAGCAAAATTGTCGCCAAAACCTACGGCATTTGCTTATATATACGAGAGCGTAGTGGTCGAAAATTGGTACCCTGTAAGATGCCTTCCTGCCTTTCTTGAAATGCTCGAACTAATTAGTTGATTTGCTTGTATTTTTTCTCCGCGGCAGAGTGTAACATGCCAGCATCGCAGCAGTAAAATCCGGGCGTAGCTGCGACAGCCCATTACGCACTGAGCCGTTATGGTCGAAAATTAAGGCTTTGTGTTTGCCAGTTTTGACTTGCACAAACTTGCAACCGGAACGAACTTAAAAATCAAAGAAGACAGAGACGGCGCCTGTAAAATGTATTACAGATAGTATGTGTCTATTGAAGCAAGGTCGTTCGCAGTACAAAACAAAGCACGTTTCACAAAAAGCTATATTTGATGATATGAAAAAAGCGCTTTCAAATTTCAGAAACCTCGGGGTACTTGGATGGACATTAATCCCAAATGAACTTGACACTTGGCTTCTTTCGTTGCCTGAGAAACGTTTTTATATTTTTCAAATTCAGAAAATGTGACACGCTTTTCTAAGTGCTACGAAAATTAACAACAAAAATCTTACATTTCGCATTTTTTTCTTCTCACCGCATTAAGTTGCATCTGGTCGCAAATTCGAGCCCGCGTCGACAGAGTGGATTGTGCTTGGTGTGCTATAGAGCTAAAAAACAGTAAAAAACATGTGAGAAAGGCACCTAAAAATATGCTTGTGTTTTTCGAAATAATCAACCGAATATCTTGCAAATTTTACAAATCACACTGCAGGTTGTATGAAACTAGTCTGTAAGTTTATCTGGTTCGTGAGTTCGCAGTAGCCACCTCAGCTAATGTTGCCATTCTGCTGGCTAACTCGGCTTACTAAAAAAATTCACTAATTACACGCAGTTTCTTGCGCTGGGCGCAGAGCGTATACCGACATTTACTTAAGCGAACAGGATTGCTTACATAGCGCGGTCCGACTTAAGGATCAAGATGCTGACAATAAACAAACGAGACAAAACAAACCGTCACGCTGTGCTTCACGCTGCTCTATGATTGGCAAACGTTGCAGCGAAATCGGAAAGTATTCAGTTACAAAAACACGATTTGAACGAATTTTGGACGGGATCGAAACACACCAACTGACAACTGTGTTGAAGAATTGTGGGCAGGTCGGTTTTGGGTGGTGCCGGAAAGTTCAGAAGCGGTTTGTTCTCCCAATGATGATACGCAGACGAAGCTGTTGGAAGCCTACCGCCTGCTATTTAGCCACTGATGTTTTAACTATTAGCCAAACCCTGTGTAAACGGTATAGTGGTAGGCGCAGTCACAGCAAAGAGGGCGTCAGATCGTGACGGCGACGAAAGAGTAAATATTGCTCTGGCCATAGGAATAATTGCAGGTTTATGTCGGACTTCAAATGGTAGAACCGCTTCTGTTAAAACTGCCGTTCATCGCGAGGTTTTAACATGAGAATGTTAAACACAAATTTGAGTGTTTGACTTCAAACACTCAACAGCTACTGTTCTGGCGAAGGGATCAAAACTAAATTCTTAGAAGCTTCTTTTCGTTCAATGAACCTTGCCATTTGTTCACAAGAGTTAAAATACGCTTCGCTGTTTTCAAGAAAAAGATGAAAATGAAAACCAAGATTTTCTCCATCAGCCTAAGCGCTCCAATAGCGAAGGAACCCTAGATCATGTGGTTGTGCAAATATTTCTCGCTGTACTTTGCTGTCTGAATGGAAATTTTCCATAGCAAATACTGGTTCACGCTGCTGAAAACATTGCTTTGGCTTTAATTCAGCTTTCAAGAACAAGTTTTCAACGGTGCGTAGAATCGCCCTATTGAAACTATCGAAATACCTTAGCCTTTGATTAACATTTTCTCTTTCAAGCCATCATGCTCATTGCAGATTTGGAACTGCAAGCATCACCTGCGTCGCAAACAAATGCTTGTCTTGACCATATTTCCACGATTTCCTCGTGGCATCAATGCAACAATTCTATTGCAAATTCTGCTTTTTTAGAATATATCACGCTCTCCTATCAAGTGTGGTTGTATGGGCCTATTTGAATGTGTAAGTGAGCATTCATGAATCCCGCACTCATTAAATCTGGTACGCTATCGTGGGCATACGGCGAATGCCTTTCTAATCCTTGTAAAAACGGGGCATGCCTTTAACAGGTTGTTAGAGCAAAAATGTTATGCCCAATAAGCTGGTTCTATACTTTTTTAAGGCTGCACTGCCCCGTCTCAGTTGACCAGGCACATGCAGAAGAACTCGCGCCTACATCCCTGATAAACTGCAGCTTGAACGCTGCTTGTCAGCAGATTAACTCATTATTCACCAAAAAAAACAAAGGTCAACCAGCTACGTCACAAGAGAATGAAAACCTACATCCACGATCCGTATCCATTTACCGCGATGATGCAAAGCATGTGAACAGCGAGTGCGGGCACACCGAAACAAGGAGGCGTCATAGTCATGCTGTTAAATCCAAACTTCTGGGCTTTCAAAGTGCGTGTAATCTACGGTGCTCCGACTGTTGTCCAACGCTTGCCAAAAAGATGTTTCTCTTGATCAAGCTGGACGTGACTCTTTCAGAAATTATCGATACAAGTGTAACATGTTTGTCTTGACTCAATGAAAAACAACCAAAACCGTCTGGGCACAATTAGAAAGAAAAACAACTTGCACGTCGTTTTCGAATACCCTTCACAACTTCCAAGTAGATCACGAATACTGCCAATACTATACTAAGTAGCAGCTTCGCCAGATTTTTGTCAAAACACGTGCATAGTGCCTACGAATTTTAGCATAACGTCTTGAATTTTATTGGCAGTAAAGAATCCTACACCCATTATATTTAAACATTTGCTGCTAGCGTGAAAACATCCAACTCATTAGATCATCTTCCGCCCGTCAAATATCAGATGCACCTTTCGCGCGAATTAGCAGCGCTCTCTCTCGCGACTACTTGCCCTTCCTCAAAATTTAAATGCGCGAACCTTTTTCTCACAAGACGCCGGAAAGCTGCTCACTGCGCTGCTCGGGCGATTTCTCGGCGCATATAGCAAGTGAAGTTCAGTGTCAATTCAACAGCGTACGAAATTGATCAACTTCAAAACCATTTTCATTTTTGCATCTTGTTCAGATTTTTCACCATACCCGTCTGCAAAATTAGTAGAATGAGACACCAATGAGCATGTTTCCTGCAGGCCTCACATTTTCAATGACGGGAAAACAGGGTGTCGATTTGTTGGTGAAAGAATCAGACCAGTCCCGAAAATCCATTTACCAAGAAAATCTTTGAAGCTTCTGCGACAGTTAGCCCTATATCCCATTGTATTGTCTGTGGCACGTTGCGGTTTGCCTGCCCTTACGCGTGATTGTTTTTGAGTTCACGTGCGCTTTCCACTGATCCTGTCACTTTTGAGATGCTGCGAGCTGCATATCTCTGAGTTTTATAAACGCCACAGCTTATTACCTAGGGCTTAAAGACCTTCTGGCAACGTACAGCGTAATTTTTTTTGATAAACTGCAAGGGATATTATGCGTCGCTGGTGGATGGTGAAACTTAGCACGTAGAGGCCTATCGAGACTGCGTTACGTCATCATAAAACCGCTTTCAAAACAGCACAGTTTTCCCTGCGACCCGTCGTGTCTGGTAAAATTGCTATTTCACATTATGGCCATGAAATAATCGAGCTGGGAAAACGAATCACGCGAACTTGGAGATCGAATCTTTTCCTTTCTTGCTTGCTTTACGCTTGCCGTTTAACGCCGCGAAAAACGGGTAACAGTCGTCTTATCGCCGACTTTCATCTTGAAAAAACACAAATTATTAAATTTGTTCGACCCATTTCTGGAAAGTTCGCCACAGAAAAGGACGTTACACTAAGATGGGTACAAAATGTGGTCAAGCACCTGAACAAGAGTGAACCTTGGTAAAACAAATTGGCGCAGACATGATAGTATCTGATCGACTGGCTTGATTGCAATGGCTGCCTGTTTCGTTTTAAATCTTCGACGCCTGCCGCGACAGATTCCTTTCGTAACATGTCAGACGATGTACACAGGCCGACTCATCAAAGTAACAGGTGTTGTGCTCATCAGCGTCAGCGGGGACAGTTGAGTGACCTTTTCGCGGTTTTCAGAGAAATCGTTCTTGAAGAACGTATGTCAGCCTCAAGCTCCAATCCACTGTAAACAGCGACGTCTTTTTCGTTCGGGACTGCATCGTACAATTTGTGCAAAAAAACTTTTCAACATTTTTCGATGCTTATTGCAAAGAAAAAGACAGACGTAAGCCACGCGAGCATTGCGCAACCCACCTCCACGATGCAGCGCGCGCGTCGCGCCCTCTGCGGAAAATTGTGAGTGAAATCTGAACAGAGCAGGTAGGACCTGCATACTGACGAGCCGGCGGGAAGGCCTGCAGCGATGGTGGAAACAACAAAACGTGTTTTGACTTTCTGTACCCGCCCATGCCCATCGCCAGGATTTAGCAGCAGGGGGGGCCAAAAACCAGAAGGAGGGGTCAAAAACCAGAAGGG
>Ga0210059_1006066_pt1 | contig 19409 bp, 11 predicted proteins | sample Ectturendosymbi2_FD_188042 | JGI IMG/M metagenome (GOLD analysis project Ga0210059, IMG submission 188042) | Ecteinascidia turbinata endosymbiont from Florida, USA - Sample 2 (SPAdes) (version 2) | ecosystem: Host-associated > Tunicates > Ascidians > Unclassified | place: Key West, Florida... | reverse complement strand
GTTTGGAAATTTGTTGAAGCTGAACTTCCTTCTGAACCTTGCTTGAACAATCTGGAAAGACTTCGTTTCGTAATATGTCTTTACACAAAAGATCTTCTGCTCCATCGACCAAGGCATCATTAGACTATTTTTTGTTTAATATATAGAAATGTTAACTATTTCCCTATGACAATCTGGAAAGAGAAAAATGAATAAGGTCATCGATAAAGGTTTTAGAAGCTGCCGCTTTGTTTCAACAATTGTGAAACACCCTGTACGTTTCAATTAATCTTATTCGTTTGGCATGATTGCCTCGACGGTCGGACGTACAATACACAAGCTATTTCTGAGAAAGCAGCATTCAACATTATTTCATTCCCGGAAGAACAGCATGCAGACCCTGAAAGCAACAGTGGCACCAGGGATGGGATAATTGTGCTGCAGATGACTTTTTCGGTTCAATTTATTGTAAAAAAGGCGAATGTATCTGTTGCGAGGTTAGGTTTAATTTTCTTCTTGAAAAAGGTTTGATCAAAAATTTGAAGTTTTTGGTGAATGTTTCCCAAACAACCAATTTCAAGAACTAGCCTTCAAATTCAATCCACCATTAATAACAAGCGCTGGAGTAAAAAAAATCTTCACTGGGAAAAGACTTTTCAAATCTAAAAGTGTGATCTCAACCAAGAACATCCTGAAATGCTTGATATTCCTAAAACACAACACAGATTCTTAAGAAAAAGGACCTGAACAAACTTTATAAAATCTTTCATTTCAGCATTTTTACATGTACAATCCAACGTATAACGCTTTTCGCAAACAGATTGGTAGTTTTCTGCATACGCCGACGTCCCGAGAAAATGCCAACACAACTACAGTAGCTAGTAGCACGTGGCATCACAGGGATAGTTAGATACGGTTACGTAAGATGTCTTTTTACGTTGTAACGTAACATAAAGACAATATGATATCGCCTGGCAGTATAGTAAATAGTCATCATTGCAAGTATATCGTGAAAACGCAGTTGGTAATCGACTGGTTTACAACGGAATAAAATATTAAATAAGTGTTGTTACATATTTATTTAAATTTTTGGTTTCGTTTCAGAGATGGGTATGGTTGGTTCATAGCGCGTTCGTTCATGATACCAAAACTTAAGCTTTCGTTCAACACAAGCTAAATCTGCATTTCAACGTCGGGCAGAATAATTGTCTTTTCATAAATTCTGTATTCTTTTTAATGAAAAAACTCAATAATATTTTACATAATTGATACCATGGGCGTAACGAGGTTAGATGGCGTCCGGTGCCAGAAGCAAGTTTGGCGCCCCCATGTTAGAACCTGAGGTCTTTCGGACACAAATGTACTGTATTGAAGAAAGTACATGTGACAATTTGGGAACTTTTCGGCGCACCACGCAGTGATTCGTCGGTCCCACAGTAATTCGGCTCCCGGAGAATGGTTCCCCCCTTGCTCCCCCTCGTTACGCCCCTGTATGGTCCAATTTGTTTTATCTAAACAAAACCAGTGTTTTGTTTCTAAGCCGATTCATTTGTTATATTAGGTCAATTCTATTTTGCCTAACATGCAACGTTTCTGCTTAACAAGCAACGATGCGTTTTTTCAATATGAGGAGCATGGGCTTCGCTGCTTTAGAAGTAGTAGCATGTTCCACATCCGGCCATTATGTGAATGGATTTTCTCTTCAGGTTTCACTGCGGTAAGACGTCAATTCACTGCAAACTCATTCGCATGTTTTACCTCACTACACTCACCGAATTTCCGATCGTTGCCAAAATACCCATGATCCATAAAATTGCTCGAAGAAACGGGTTTCCAATCAATTCGTAACGAGACGCCAAAACGTTCTCCTTCTTTGCTGCAGAACTTGTAGGACACTCATCACTCCAGTCCGTGCAATCAGTTTGGCCGTCAAACACCTGAGTAATAAATGAAATGCTACTGAAACAAATACGGTAAAATTGAGGTTTCTTTTTCTTTTTCCCTCATTTTGATCGCCACCCACCTTGTTTATGGAGACAAAAAGCGGCTTGCCGTTTTCACAATAAAATCTTTTTAATGTGGAACAATTCTTTTCGTCGTCTTCCTTGTCACAGTTGATGTTGAAGTCGCAAACCTCGCTACTGGGAATTGATACCTGTTATAGATGTGCAATGTTTTTTTAAGGTGAGAGATCGTATCGGTCTCTAAACTGCTTCCAACGGTCTCACAAAAAACAAGAGGATCTCAACGGAGGTAACCAACACCAAAACGTCGCTTTATGACCACCTTGATATTCAGATGAAATTGTAGCGTTCACTCAAAAATGTGTGAAAGGTTACCAAGTTCAAGCCTTTGAAACTTGTAGATATACACTATTATTTCCAAACCATGACCAATACTGCCTTGCACCTGCATTGAAATAAGAATACTGTAGATCTTAATTGTTGCAAGGTTTTTTGATCGGATTTGTTGTCTTGTTATGTATGCTGCTACACTTTTTCTTGACAATTTATTGTACCTCATTCTGAGTCACAGCCAAAATGTGACAAGTAGAAATATGAGGTTAGCATTTTTTGCTTTCAAGCATTTCACGCTTTGCTTTCAGAAAGTTAGCGTATTAACTGAAATACTTCTCGGGACAGCTTGTGTTGGATAGCTTCTGTATTGAGTTAGGACATATTATATTCTTAAATTACATTTCAAGCAAAATGTAGTCGTTCATTTTAACATGGAGGTATCAAGGTTAGGCAGAAAATGCATAAAAATGTAGCTTTTTTACCGTAGTCGACTGCGGAGCTAGAACACATTTGAACAAATGGCTTGGACTCAAAATGGGGAATTTAGTGCTGACTATTACGCTTCTCTTTTACTTCTTGCGCTTCGGTTTGATTGTAACTTTTTCAAAGGTTATTGGAAGCAAGAAACAATCACTAACAATGGAACACACTGTTTACAACTTCCCAGAATGCTGTTATTTTTTTAATAAATGTTAATCAGACCTAATAACTTCTTGTTTTAGGGAAAAATTCAGATCTATTGTAAAGCAAAAAAGAGAACATGTCAAACAAATCAGGAAAACAGAAATATGTACGTGAAAAAGATGACTGCAGAAAACAGGAAATTGTGCGTTTCAATCAATAAGTGCATAAATTCAGTTTAACAAACCAGGTAAATTGACATGTGTCCTGTTTTTGACTCCCAGAATTTTTTACGAGAGGTGTCAGAGTTTTTGATATAGCAACTTCTGCCTTGGAACACAGTATTGCTAACGACTTCGGCTTAAAAATCTAGTTGTAAAACTTAAAATTTTTTCTATCGAAGTTAGTAGCAACGTATTTATCACAGTTTGTTTTTTAATACCAGGAAATTCCATGTTCAGCGATTTTTGAATGCCCTTTAAAATTTTGTGTGATATCTTGGTGTTGTTTTTCATCAAATTTTATTGTAGAATTGCATTCTAAATTATTAGTGTACTTCAATAATAGCAATTTTAATTCCATAAAAGCAGAACACTTGGTGAGTAGCAGGGTTAAGTCATGTTTAGAAGATTTGCAATGTTTCGCAGAAACGCACTACCGCCAATAAGGTCCATGAATTAAAAATATAATTTGCACTTTCAAATATGTCATGATGCTGAAATTCGACGAACAACTTCATCATGGGCAAAATGAGATAAACTGCACAGTCGTCTGTTATTTTTGCAGGTAAAAATTACAATTTTTTCAGAGATCCTATGAAGTAGCGTTGCTAAAATATCATTTTTGAGTATATCAGCTCCATGAAATATTAGTATTATGGCGGTAAATACTGTTTACTTTTTGGATCGTCGGTTAAATGCTAATGAAACAGGAAGCCTGTGGCTTTCGAATAAATGCTAAAAGTCTCTGTGAGTTCGCAAAAAACCTGCAGAAGTGTTTTACTAAAAAAACAAGTCCCAAAATGCGTGACCACTTGAAATACCTGCGTAGAAAATTGCAGTAATGGCTTTTGCATATACGGAGTATACATTCCTAATATCAGTCATAGGGCGCGCAACATCTCATTTCACATGCTTACCTTTTTACCATTCAAAGCAGAGCATCTAAATCTATCCGGACAAGCTGTACGATTTTCATCCCAATTGTTGTTGCAATCAACGTAACCATCACAAACACTCTTTACTGGAATGTTCACTTTTTGTCCACTGGGACACGCGAACCTGTTGGGGCAGAATTTCTCATCTGCATAGTTATGGGTGCAGGTAAGTATGCCGTCACAGCTTACATATGGAACAGAGTAACTTTCTTCAACACCGGTAGAACCGTTTGCCAGAGTCACCTGCGCAACATGAAATGTAAATTAGGATCTTCATCATGCCTGAAGAAAGCTTAGATTTAAAAAAAAATTGCGGAGGCTTGGACTAGCGTTTTTTGCGTGACGTCACAAATTGAAATGAGTTTTAGGCTTTGTGGCTCAGGTTACCTGACCCAGGGCCCCAAGCCCTAGGAGAAATTCTCTTTTGTTTCTTTTAAATTAAGCTAAGGTAAAATCTGCATTTTGAGCCCTTGTTGGCCCTGTTAACGTTTGTGGTTGGCAAGTTATGCCAAATATGCCAAAAATAGTTGTATAATTCCCTAGGGATCTAAATTTTTTTCTTTGTTCTTTTGTAACCATAACTTCCTAACCACAAACGCTAGAAAGGCAATCAAAGGCTCTAAAGATGCGAATTTTATCACAGTTTTTTTGAAAAAAGTCATTGCGCCTTGACGTTAAGGCCAAGAGCCCAATAATAGGATCAAAAAAGTTCTAAACCTATCCCACTTTTGACGTCATCCAAAAAAAACCCAAGTCCAAAACTATCCAAATTTGAAAAATCTAATCTACATGACTTTCCGCATTTTTAGAGGGTTTGAACTCCTCTCTAGCTCAATCGGCTGGCGAGTTGGCTGACCATATGTCATGGGTGTGATACACCTGGGGTCAACGTTTGTGGGAGTAGAATTTTTACAAACCTTTGGATTTAGAGCCATACGTTTTGATCCAGGTATGCTAGAAAGCCAATCAGGTTCTCTAAAGACTCGGATTCTAGCTTAGTTTCTAACTAAAGTTTGAAACAAAAATTTGGCCCATTGAGGCGGGGCCCAGGACACGATAAGTAGGGCCTACAAAAACCCAAATCTCCTCTCGTTGTGACGTCACTCACAAAAATGCAAATTCCGAAACCGACCAATTCTTTTTGTATCGAATCTACTAGGCGAGCTCACTTCATGCAAGGTTTGAGCAGCTCTATAGCTCAATCGCCTGGCGGGCTATGACTTGCCGGACTTGGCCAAGTATTGGGATTCAAAGTGTTAACTTTAAAAACTAGGGCCATTTAAAGTCATGAAATTCATGTTATGTCTGTGCTTCAGGAACCTATGAAACAAATTTTAAAACAAAAATGGCAACCTCACGAAATGTATAGCAAAAGTTATAAAGTCATAAAAAGTCATATTTTCCATGTTAGGGCATGAAGTTATATTTTGCATATTTTCATCTGAATTCAATAAGGAAGCCATTAAAACAACCTCAGAATATCAGGTGAAACTAATATATCGCTTGGTCTAAGCTGCAACCTGCGAACTGAACCCACTTGGGCACCTTTTAAATGTTGGCAAAGATTGACAAGCAGTGCATGAACCTAGGTGAGACAAGTTATTTGGATGAAATGTATCAAATTTCTGAAACATAAAGTCATATTATCAAAGCATATAGGTCATAAATGAATAGCCCTACGTGATAACCCTCACGCTCATAGGTGGCGGAAGCTTTTTCAAAGTGTGGAGTGGCACAAGTGCAAGTCAAACCAACTAAAGAAAATTTTTGTTGTTTAAATTGGCAACTGTGACGTCACAAGCCTTGAAATATGACGCCATTAACTGTTTTCAGCATGTTCAAGCAATTTTGTGCACTGTTTCATAAGTCCTTAATGACCCTATCTTCACTGCACCCTAACTAGGCTACACTGACTTGAGCATATAAATGTAACTAGTTGATCTTAGTAATTGTGTTACTTAAACTTACTTAGGCAAAATTCGAAATTTAAAAATAAGGGGCACAGGCCCATGCTGCCCCGGTTCATCCACCTATGATCACATTGTTTAAACACACCAAAGGGTAATGCCATTCAAGACTACCACTTACTTCTAATAATATGCATTGGAAAATTTCTTCTCAAAGACAAATAACACATTCAATCAATCAAACAACTCTTCTGGTTAAAAATAAAAAAAAACGTAACATTGATGCAATGATGTTTTAATATGTAACTGCAGTAACTCAGAAACTTTCTGAAAACACTTTCGATCTGTGACATGGCGCTATCTCCACAGCCAATATAGAGGCATTACTGCCCAATTTCTGTGAAGTGTTACTGCCCAAAAGTGTTACTGCCCACTTCTGAAACCTCCTCTCAGCCATGTGCTTACCTGCACTACAGTTAAATATGTAGATATAAATATGTAGCTCTGAAAGGATCCATAGTTTCCTGTGATAAAGTAATTTTTTTTTTATGAAATAATGTGATCTGGGCAACTAAATGATGCCATAATTCCAAGTTCACAGCCTCGTGTTGTGGCTTGAACGGCAAATACCTTTGCACATGACAGTGTAGGCAAACTGATGAGAAGCCACTCCCCTGGTCATACTCAATAGACGTGACGGTATTGGTGGTATTGCTTGCCGATGCCGAACTCTACTGTATTGCCTGAGCTTAGAAATTATAACTATATTGTTTTATTTCTGACGGTGAAGCGCCAAGCCGCATGGTTGCATCTAAACCAGTTTAACAACACACACCTTCGCAATTGCTTCCCAAAAACAGCTCAAACTGTTACAATAGCATAAACGAGCAATTCTACTTAAGTGATTGCCAGCATGGGCACATGGTCTGGATGTTAAAGGAGAGGAATATGATAATGAACTTGAATGGTTGATTTTTCATGGTGGTAAAATGTGTGCAGAAAAAATGTTGCAATTTTGGTCTCTGCATAAAGAGGAGTTCATTTAATATGTAGAGAAATTTGAATGTGCGAGGATGAACAGCACGACTTTGAAAATGATCATGTGAGGCACCAACATAAACGGTTGACAAACAATGATCTACTTCTACAGTATGACTTTTCATGCACTGCTTGTCAGAGTTTTGTGTTGACACAGCCTACAGGTAATAGCTCTTAGCGAATGGCCGTAACAAACAGTGGTAACGAATAGCGGCAGTGAATAGCGACAAAGATAGCTTGCCACTATTTTTTGTGGGGGTAACAGTAGTTCTGCTATTACATTTAATACATAGCGGTGCCGCTATTTCTAGCCTAGTTGCTCCCCACCTCTGCTGCAAAGTATAGCGATGCAGTAACACAAGACTATCCTGGCACGTTTGACGCTGATTGACAGGAAACATGTTTACAGGTTGTTAAACGATTGATCAATGGTGCAAATAGAACATACAGGGCTTTAACAATGTTTTAAAGTTTAATTCCTTTCAAAATAATCTGTTTTAGAAAATCAATTTTTTCCGTGGCTAGCAAACAAGCAAAATGTTACCTACCGACAAGTAACCCTACAACCATTAATTAATGATATAGCAATGCCGTGAATGCTGGATTGGCGAATAAGTACACACTAAATCTAGTATAGATTTGCAGTAGTTGATCTCACATGCATCGAAAAGTGTTGGTTGAAAATCTTCACTCTGCAATTTCTAACTATTCATCATTTCCTGAGTATGTAGGAGGTTACAGCGCAAAACTTACGTGGTACGTGAGACCATACCGTAGACCGAAAAATGAACACATGACGTAGTTAAATGACCTTTCTTTGAGGTACCAAGGATGAAATCTCCCAGTAACGAATTGTTGTTAAAAGAAAATCCTTTGTAGCAAACAAAAATTGTCCGCTAGGGCGAAACAAACTTTTTGCATCAGGAAAGAAACATGTCATTGTGTTTTATGCAATTTTCCTTATTTATTTTGCAAAAGGCACATTCGTTTTGCAAAAGATACAACAAGCAAACCTAAAAATCTGCTGTCTAGAACTTTCCAGAAAAGTTGATTGCTTGAACCCATTATTCTTATATTGTATCAATGTATACCGCTTATTACGCAAGCATTTCAAGATTCATTTCACTGATTGATATAAATGTCAGCCAGCATGAAACAAGTTTTTGACAAAGCACTTAATTCTAATATACATAGATACGTATATATCTTCGCAATCTTCCTGATGTAGACACAAATTTTCATCAACACTTTGGAGGCAATTCAGGAAAACGTTAATTACATTTACTTTTTCAAACAAAGTTACGAATATTAAAATGTACATAAACCAAATATTCTTCACCTTGTAGGAACATAAAAACGAGAATGGTGCACCCCACACAAATGTTTTTGCTTTGAAAGAAATATTGTGAGAACATATTCCAGATGGTTCATCAAAAGGAAAATAACGTCCGTTCGCATCCCAGTTTCCCCATCCACACTCATCTTTGCCGTTGCATACAGCTCCACTGGATGAACACGAGTGGCCGCATCTTGAAAAACAACCATTGCATGAACTATCCTCTGTGGCATTTATTAGCTGTTGGTTGAGTTTTTCCCAACTTGAAAGTTATTTTGGTGATCTTTGGCATTTTGAAAGGCATGCATGCGACTGTTTTTTTCAGGTACACACACTTTCTTAGATAAATGCGTGTACATAACGGACGAAAGATCAACTAAAGTCTTCCTCAACAACTAGCCATCGACGGTTTGCTAAGTTGCTTTACGATCTCACTGCTCACGATATTCCGCCTGAAGAAATTCCACCTTTCAATTAAAAATATCGTGGCCGAAATGAAGACACAGCTTGATCTAAGTCATTTTGTTATTGGCGAACGTTTCGAAATCAGGAGTAACACGCGCAGCAAACTGGGTGATAGATACAAGAATTTTGCTTGCCGCATACGCCAAGTCGCAGGGAGGGATTTTGCATCTAATTGAGATCCATTGGGTGAAGCATTGTTACTTGCTTGATTTTCTCCGTGAATTATAAAGCGGTTCGTAGGATCATTTTTAATATAAGGCTAAGGTATTAAACTTCAAAAACGCCTTTCAAATTTCAATGGAAACTCTTCAGTAGCAATGCAAATATGGAACCAATTTATGGCGCGAAATCAAGACCTGTCAAAATTAAGATATAAGCAAACTCAACATCCCAATCTTGCGCCAAAAAGGTACTACCGCTACGCTAACCCAAACCATCTGGTATCTATACGCAAGGTTAAAGGTACAAAGTGCAATTCGGCAAGATCGGTGATTAGAAATGGCGTGTCACAGGGAACACCTTTCGAACACACAGAGCATCAAATGGATAGACATTTTCAAAATGGCGAGGTCTGTGTTGCTTCAGCCTAACAATGTCCCAAAACTGCAAGCATCAGTTTTTCTCGAGAATATCAGGGGAAAATTTCGTCTCATGCTCAGAGTGTATATAGATTTGGGAAACATCAGCATCTACAATATGCAGGTGCAGTGATGCGAGCTCTCGAAAAATAGGGTTGTTCTTCTTCATGCGATAACACTGAAATAGTCTCAATTTTCATGGCCACTCGAATTAGAAGTTTAGGTGTGTATCAACCGCTGTTCTGCAAAGGCTCGATATTCTATATGCACATGATATGCCGCAATTCGCATCAGCAGTGTCATTGAGAATCCCACTGGATGGGACAGTCACAAGTTGTCATGGGATGGGACAGAAGAAACGGTCCTTAGACCAGTCTGACGATATGATTTTGCATTCATTTTCTTCGGCAGTAATTTCTATAATTAGGATGCTCAACACTTCTTTTTGTGGTGCAACGAATGCATTATGGTTAGTTTGTGAATTTACGAAAGATACTTTCAATCCAGTGCCTAATACAATTTTTCCTTTGCAATATTTTGCTTCTGGTGATGAGCCGTTTGAATTTTTTTTACTAAAACAACCTGTTCTGCTGCACACATTGGGCTGAAAACATCCAAAACCGCCATTGCTGTCTAGGTCAGTGGTCTTCAACGTGGGCGAAATCGCCCCCAGGGAGCGATTTTATGCGTTGTGGGGGCGATTTTATGGCTTACAAGATTTGGGGGGCGATTTTGGTTTCTAGGGGGTGATTTCTGCAAGTTAAAAGATACGCAAAAGTTGAGTTGATCCCAAAAAAGCAATATTTGTTACTTTGGAATCAAAGCATTTGATGCACTTTCGACTCCATGGTTCGTAACAAAGGTTATAAAACACATATCGAACTGGCCACGCGTTAATCAAACTACTGTAACATGGTTCTGTGAAATGCTTCATTGCACGAACTACCCAAAATGACTGAGACTGTGACTGGTTGGGAGTCAAGCATTGTGGTTCTCACGAAGATTATAGGACAACCGATCTTTTGACCTAAAAACTTAATGTTGACTTTGAAATTTACAAATTTTGACTTATTTTGACACATCAACTTCCTGCATTTGAAATTGCAAAATAATTCAGCCTTTGGTGTTGAGGTTAACTCAGAAGCAAATTTATTCCATACACTTCAAATTTTTTAAAAATTTGGTTATTTAACCTTAGCCATGATATATTTGGTAAGTCAATTAAAAGCTACAGCAGAGTCAAACCTGGGAGCATCACAAAAGTGAAGCACTATATGTATAATGGATAGAGCATTTACCAAACCTAGTAAGTACTGTACTGTAAGACCACGTTATATATTATTACGTCAGAAGTCGCAACAAATCAATTATTACTTCATCTTTGCAACTAAACTTGCAAAAGCAATAAATATTCATAAGAGAAAAAAGCTCTGCATCAAGAAAATTTTGACGTAACGCTAACTTTGACCTAATGATAAATTTTGACATTTTTTGACCAAATAACTTTGGCGTCGCTCATGGTATCAGTGTGAAATTTGGTTTGGGAACGTTTCATAACCTTTAACGCAGAAAATGGTGACTTTATTAAGGTTTGGTTGCCCTAATTATTCATGTGCAGGTATTTTGTTTTGTCTAATGTTCAAAATGAGATAAAAGAGTAGAGAAACTGTTCCACTGAGTAGTTTTTTAGGTTGGTCAACTCAATCGTTGCATGATCAACGTCACAAAAAACATAAAGAAATAGCATTTGCAAGCCTGCATAAATCAGCACAAGGGGTTTGGACATTCTTCGTATGCATTAATTAGTTTTGTTATACAGATGGTGGTCCAAAGCAACCTACACTGATATAGCTATCGGAAATTTCCCAATCGGTCAAACTCCATTTTTTCAAGACCTCAGCTTATTTGAAGGTAGTTAAATTGGTCCAACAATCATAACATTGCCACCACTAAATCATCGCATCGACTTTCGCGGCGATAGCGAATTGCAAGTTGCCTTCAAGTTAACTTTTGTCGTGAACTGTCACAAATCCCTCCAAACGTATATGTCATTATTAGCAAAATTACCTTGAAACAAGTCTTCATGGCCTGTGGTGAAGCATTGCCAAAACATTGCCTCGCAGGTAAAAAATATTGCAGTCCATTATCATGTGTTTTATAATGTTTAGTTAGTACCTTGAGTACTTGAAGATGCTCTGTTGTAAAAATACTGCAAATATGACTGTTGCGAGGCAATTTGCGCAGACATTAACGGCTAGTAAAACTAGGAACATCTAGCCGTGCGTTGTAAAACGTGCTTAGCCTATTTTTCAGTCACTTCGAGTGTTTTGGTCTCTGTGGATATAGCTGTACTGTGTTCATCTGACTTATGACAGAGTGTAACAGTAGGCTAAGAAAGGAGTAACTTAGACCGGCAATTAAATCCGAGCACCCAATCCTGCCTAAACTAAAGACTCCAAAAAAGCCTTTTCGCCTCCTGTTGTTTGAGACTACCTATAAAGTCATTCTGTTGTGGAGATCACGCCGAAAGTTACACTGCGTACAAGGTTATGGGCGAAATAGCTTTTTGCCAGCTAACTAGCATAAGCGAATGCGATCCCACCATCCAGGAACTTCTCATCGACATCCAAAGTGACGATGAAGCCTCTGTTGTATTTCATACTTTCGGATGGTCAAATTTTTGGATCAAGTGCAGAAAGAGTTTTCTAAAACTTTGGGGAAAAGTGAAGATAATATTACTAGAATTTCCCCCGACGTAGTTTTCTGAGCATGATTTCTGCCATGTGCTGCATACGCGTAAGAAATACCGCAATCGCCTTGCCATGAAGAAGATCGGGGCAACTCCTTTTAGCTGACCAACTGGCAACCTGCATCGCAAGGTTCGCATCAGTTGGAATGAGCTGTTTTTTGGAAATGAATAACATATTTTCTACAAAAACATTTGCATTCGTTTTGTTTTGTGCTAACTAGATTGTCCGTTTATATTTCATTAGTTCTGAATTATTTTCAAAACAAAATACTATTTTCAGAAAAATTCTAGAAAGGGGGGATTTTCAAGCAAAGTTCCTGTAGGGGGGCAATTTTACAAAAACGGTTGAAGACCACTGGTCTAGATTGTTGAGCTGGTCACACGTCGAATTCGTGATCAGAAAGTATCCAGAACTACAAAAGCTGCCGTATGAGGCAGTATCAATTGGTTTACATGAGGAAATTAGTCAACTCTCTCTGGTGCATTGTGTTTTCCACTATCTCCAGCTAGGCCACCTTCTTCAATTTCGTGCAAAGCAAAAACGTCCCAGGTAAGTTATTCAATTTGTCATGTTTTTGGAAAACTCTGTGGTGAACTAGATACGCGGCTTTAAAACCGTTACTATTTGAACTAACCTTTGCGATGGCACACCTATACACATTATATTGAAGAAATATCATACGGATTTTGTGAAACGTCTCACATCATGTGTTGCTAAACCAAATTTTGGCGATTGCAGTGGACAATTTTGCTATCCAAGCATTTTGCATTATATAAATAAACTGGTTGGTTACTTCAAAGTAGCCCTGCGTAAACTGCAGTTTGCGAAAACATTGCGTAATGCTATCTTGGTATCTTTATCCATCACCGCCAGTGTATATATATTTTTTGTTTTCAAATTTATATTGGTGTGTTCTTTGCTGAAAAATGCTTAAATATTGTATTGGTGCGTTTTTGAAAATAATTTATTTCGAGGGTTAATTGCAAATCTTGTACGCTTTCCTAAAGACAAAATAATTGTTTGGTTAATAGGTAGACCGAATGCATTGCACGTTGACAGGAACTACAAGCCAAAACAATTTTGGAAGATTTTGAAAAGTTTCTTCCGAGTTAAGACTTAAAACAAATTACGCGCTGCAGCCAGTCTGAGTAATCTGAACATCTATAACGTCTATATATTTGATTTCAAAAACATGATGAATCTCCTGGAATAATCTCAAAGAGAGAAACAAAAAGTAACAAAAATCACTGCTTGCATGACAACCACGGACGATACAAACTAACCTGCACTGGTTACCAATATCTTCTTTTCCTGCCAATGTACATGGTAGTGTTCCACCGCAAAAATCATTCCTAATGCAAAAAGTGTAACGTCGTTGAAAAAATACTAGTAAATGATTTTTAATGAGATTTTAACAAAGCAAATGCGTTTTTCCTATGGACAAGCTTTGTATGTGCGCCATCACTGAAAACTAATGCTCATTATCGCAATAATATCAAGACGACAATTTGAAAAAAACGTGAAAGGTCTTTGCTGGAAAAGCACTTTGACGCACGAACTTCTTTTCACACTTCGATGATTTAATGTTTAACGAGCACGAATTTTCAAATAAAATGAGCAAAAGGAGAGATTTCACTGCAAAATGTCAATTTCCGAACCTTCTTTTTATAAATTTTACCAAACCTTTCATCGGCGTTATTGGGACATTGTACATTTCCGTCACATACAGCGGTACGATTAATGCATAGGCTGCTGTTGCTTGCACTACAGGATACTTCACCGAGCTTGCAATGATTTGTTTTAGGTGGAGAGCTCGTGTTCTTCATCGACTGTGCACCAGTTTGCTTCAATGATCTGCACAATTGGCAATGCACCAAAAACGGAAAATCAGTACAATGAGTCTAAAGCATCTTTTGAGTGATTTTTGGGAACTTAAGAGATAATGAAGACATGTTTGAATTGGGATGTGGAGGTATTTCCAATAAATGAAATATATGTACTCTTCCATCTCGCAATAATTTTCCAAAATCTATTTTTTTGTTGTTCACCGCATTTTGAACAATTTTTATTTGTTGGCCAACCTTTGCTATCAAGCTTACCTAGAAGCTTTTCAAAGTATTTTTTGGCTTACTAGTCAACCACCAAACAATCACACATCGCATTATACAGGATTAAGTGGTGTGTCACGAGAGTGACGTAATGGTCATAACACAGGAGATGTTGGAGGCATAGAGACAGTAATAGCAGTTTTAAGAGGATTTCGACATGCTTTTTCCCAAAACAAAAAAGGTAACTTTACATTTGAAACTACATATTTTGTATGCTTTCTATGTTTCTATTTGGAATTCCTTCAGTTCTCCAAAAAATCTTCCATACTCTCACAGTCTCGGTTTCCAGCTAGTTTCTGAGCATGGTGACTTAGACTGGGACTGGTTTTCAAAAGTAAGACTTAGGTTCTGCTCAAAGAGAAAATATTTTTTCTGATGAGACAAAAGAAAAAATTACGGCTATTGCAAACGTTAAGATAACTCCTGTTATCGTCATCAGTGGATTTCAAATTGAATTGCAAGGATCATGTTGCAAGTTCTTATTGGTCACTCAGGAGAAAAGCGCTGTGAAAAATGAAAAACGCGAAGGGCTGTTTCGGTAGTGACGTAGTGGCACGAATCATACGTAGTCATATGCCACAGCTGAATACTCGCCGATGATGACGGCGCGTGACATCATGAACGTTAAGTCTTGATATTTTCACGCCAGATATTATGACTTGTGCTACGTGGTAACTGCAGATTTCATTGAAATTGTTTTGGATATTTTTAGGTAAAGCAAAACCTGTGTTTTTATCTGTATGTTTACAAACAGAAAACAAAGATTGTATGCTGATACTCCGTTGGTGTTGTCAAAATCAACCTTTATTGGACTCTGCATGTTGTTGGTCTTCTCAAAATCAAAGTTTTCAGGTGAAAAAAATGTGGTTGTCTCATAACATTACTTCGAAATGTTTTTTTAGACATTATTAAGGAAGCATGTTAGTTTTTCTGTAATCCAGATTTTTACCTCAGTGTGAACTAAGCATTCATAGGACTTAGATCGATGGCCAAACTTTGTTTGCAAGCGAGCTTATTTCACAGGCCTGCGGTTCCCAAAGTATGGGTCGCGACCCAAATATGGGTCTGGCGATTTTCTGTCGACTTTTTGTAAGTATTTGGCTTGAAATTTTTTGCTTTGGCGAAATGTACAACCTGTATATTTGCACGTATTTGCTTGCGTATTCATATGTAGATTACGATTTTTATGTTTGCTAATGGTTTGAAATTTCATGACATCAAATGAAAGTGTGAAATTTTGAAAGCAGAAGCATGGTATTGAACGCTTTTTATCAAATATGTTTGCAAATTGTTGGAAATGATTGTTATTTCCGAAATGTTGAAAACCTTTCTGGTAAAATACAGGGTGAAAGGTAAAAGACCTTTGAACGACTGATTTCCAGTGAAAAAATGAATGTTTTGGTAAAGGTACAGCCATTTCCAGAAGTTTGGTGAAATTTTGCTCAGTTTGGATATTTTTGAAGTGAGTTTGGCGACAGTTTTTATTTCTATCTGGCAAGCCTGGTTGTGACGGTAGCGCAACTACTCGCCGTAACTAGGCAACTAGCTGCTAAGTTAAGATTCGTTGAGTACAGAAGTATTTTGGAGCTCAATAGTTCAGTAAAAAGGTGAGTGGAGTGTCATGGTTGGTAGAAAGAGTTGTTAGCATGAAAGTTTCGGTATGCAGTAATAGAGTAGTTTAAAACATTTTCCTTTCCTAAGCACGTAAAATACATTTTTTCGATGTTTTAGGCTTGGGTCGTGAGATTTTCATTAAACTCAGATTTGGGTCGCGCATAAAAAAGCTTGGGAACCACTGTCATAGGCTAATCTGACCTATACTGTAGATCGTGGCATCTTTTTGAAGATGTGGTCAGTAGCAAATTGCACATATAGGGAGATACTTGTCTGAAAGCAATAGGCATAGCCGGTTACTTTTCCAAAATGTAACAGAAGAGTTAGCGACCAATCAATACTTAAGGGTTAACCGCTGTCGCTACTTCTTACTTTGGCGCAGGTGTTGGTCAAAGCAAAGTTTGAGCAAGAGCCCTGCAGTTTGGTGGCGCGTTTCCGATATCGAAAATTTTTTACATTAAGAAATATCACTCAAATATTTGTTTTTTCTCGAAAAATATTCTAAAAATTGCAATCTTTATTAACAATATCTTTTAAACTGAAAAAAAATTCATTCCTTTTGATGTATCCTTTTCCAAACCTTAAAGAAATTAAAATGTTTATTTATAAAATATTGATTGATAACGAAATTGCACCGATTGCCGTTATTCCGCCGCAAGGCAAACGATAATTAATCTTTTCAATCTATCTTTCGTTAGCTTGGGGTATTTTGCAAGTTTTGTCGTTGATGCCGAGGGCGAATTTGATGATTATTACCGAGTATTAAGCTCGTGATTATTACTGTAACCAGCAGAGAAAAATCAGAGCCGCTTGTTCAAAAAACAATTCTTGTTCTTTTGAGAAGTACAAGGGAGTGTGACAAGTTGCATCGGACGTTTTGTGCACGGTTTGCGACACAGGTGCTAAGAAATATTTCTAGTGAAGAAACAGCGGAATATAAAAATCATGGTTGGTGAGTGATGTAATGAAAATGTTGCAGGAAAAGCAACAAAATTACAACTTCGTCTGCGACCATTGCAAAGCATACAAAACGTGAAAAAATGAAACACGTGAATACCTAACCTATCATTTGAAACAAATTTTGCTTCGAGAATTGGATTAGCTGCAAGATCTGATGTTCGATAACCAACGCTATTCTAATATCCTAATACTGTATTTTCACATGAAAATGAAATTATGAGCAAAATAATTTCTGCCTCGATTATGTTGTTCACCATTGACATCGTAGAGTGGATCTTGTGCTTTTTAATCAAAGTGGCTGGGCATATCGGTTTCTGTTAAACGCAAATCTTGTTTTAATACGGGTGAATTACGTTTCCTGCTGAGCTATTGACACCTTTTTTGTGAGAGTGGGCTGGAAGAAGAAGTTCATTGCGACTGCTAACGCAACGAAAATGTTTTCTCAAACTGACTTCGATAGTGAAACACACACTTATAAAAGAGTACGACCGCCCAAGATAAAAGTCAACCTTTGAGAGCGAAGATAACTTGCAGGAATTTTTCATGCTGGTTTGAACGAAATAAAATGCTATTATTGATCAACTATTATTGATCACAGCATCATTCCTGGTTCATAAGATGTTCACAGACGGCAAATGAATTTGCTAATAAAAGTTGTGAGCCAAATTACTGTACGCCCCTCTGAAAGACAGGAAATCCAATTCTGTTTGTTCCTCTCGTATTTTCAGCTATGAGACAGGATGTTGATGGTTAGAGAAATATCAAAGTTTTGTTATCATGCTCGTATTTGCTTTGCTAAACGTAACGAGTTGCCATGTATCGATTTGCTGAGGAACTTGTCTTTAAAGCAGGTTTTTAAATGGGATGAACTCGACGACATAAATGAAACTTAAAGTAGCTGCATTTTTATCAATTTTCTGGTCAGTAATATATCATTTTTACATTAATACATCTTCACTGCATTGTTTCAACTTCATGACAAAAAAAACAGCGCAATGATTTTTCACAAAGCAAGTGAGATGTTTTCACAAAATATTTGTCGCAATGAGAACACAATGCAATATTTAAAATAAAACAATGCAAGGGCAAAAGATACGTTTAGGTATGATTGTGGTGAAGGCTTTTATTAGAGCATAAGCGTAGTTAACTGAAACATTTGCACAAGTTGGGAATGGCTGTAATGAATAAAGTTGTTAAGCCCGATTCCTGTCGACCTTAAGACGTTGTAACGACTGCTGAGCATTAAGCAGGCAGATGTCCCTCCTGGAAAGTTTGGTAATACTGTTTTCGAAAGTGACGCCTGTTTGCAACGAACGAAGGCAAGGAATGGCACTATTTACGTGCCATTGGAAGACACCCAACCCAACAGCTAAACCAGGGGCGTGCAGAGGGGGAGAATGAGGATAGTCGCACCTTGGCAACCAAGGAACGTGGACATCCAAAGAGTGAAATTAGAAAAGTATTCAAATGATGTGACTAGACGCTTCTTCGTGCTATATGGCTACTAACACATACTGCAGGGATCTGATGGAGGACTTTCTGAGGGGAGCATGCAAATGTATGCCAAGTGACCCTAGAGATAGCTGAAATATTGCCGTCGTTATTTAAACGCCTTACACTCTATCTCTCTTTTCCGTTTGTTTTAGTAGTCTGAAGAATTCCTGCTAGCCTATTGCTAATTCACGACTTGTATTCTTCAAAATATCTCTCGATTTTCTCTTGAGCCTGGTTTCCCGAATTGAGAGACATGAAACGTTTGCCACGGGAGTGTGGGTACAACAGTGGCGTAACTGATGAAACGTATTCATCATTCGTAAATTTATTACCACATCATTCGCGTATTTGTAATCATTTCACTACACTTTAAACGCCATAATTGAAACAAAGCGTATAGTACAGAGAACAACAACCAAGACCTCTTAAATTTGATTGTTCAAGGTTGGATATATGAGCAAAGAACGCTTCATCTTAGGATAGTGTATTGTCTACTGGGTTTCATTTTCAGTGGCAATGCGAACTGTGGCACAGGACTCTATCATGCGTGAAGATTGAGGGATAGATTAATCCTTTGAATTTGGTAAAAATATCAAAATAATACAGTAAGTAAATCTATCAGAATAAACATCTTGCGGTACTCTTAAAATACTTTCGGTGCCAAGTAAGGCACATTTCAAATCGTACTTTGTTTTTTGAGAAGAACTCCAACGTACGTTCTAAAACGTAGTTTACTTTGTTTGTTGTCATGCAAAACTATTTTAACAACGTTGAAGTGCGTTTCACAACCATCAAGTGCCTTACTATTGTTGCGTAACGTGGTACGAGACTCGGACAGCTTTTTCCTCTTGAAGATGGCGTGAAGTAGGAGATTCATCCCAAAGCTTTTCGTCTGACACTCTTCAGGAGATATCGTCAGAATGAAGTGGAGATACTACCGAACTGGTTTATATACAGAGAAGAAGCGATCTCATTGGTTAAAGCAGTGGCCAATAAGAAAGGGTTTAGGAGATAAGAAAGGCGAGTTGTCATTGGTTGAAGATGTAATTTGGACCTCGTCGAAACGTTGGACCGGTCAACCAATGGAGAGTTCAAGAGGTTTAGGA
>Ga0210059_1006065_pt1 | contig 19410 bp, 8 predicted proteins | sample Ectturendosymbi2_FD_188042 | JGI IMG/M metagenome (GOLD analysis project Ga0210059, IMG submission 188042) | Ecteinascidia turbinata endosymbiont from Florida, USA - Sample 2 (SPAdes) (version 2) | ecosystem: Host-associated > Tunicates > Ascidians > Unclassified | place: Key West, Florida... | reverse complement strand
TCAGATCTAACTTGCATGTGCAATATGCTGGCAGCTTTCCCTTTGACTACAGCCAGGAACAGGTACAGGTGGAACTACTGTCATTCCCTGGACTTGCCATACACGACAGTGGTTTCAATTGTGGTTGGTTAAAAGCAGTAGTGGTTGAAGAGGTCATTGTATTTTTGGCATTTAGCAGCCTCAGCCTTTCCTGCTGCAATAGCCTTGCTTTTGTAGTGGCAATGAGCAAAGGCATCCACTATCCACCACTGTCATGCCTCATACTCAGCCTAAACCTTTGTACCAGGAGCCAAAAGTCAATCTACCAGGCCTCCTTCCATTCCTTGTCAATCTGATGGCTCCAAGGTAAAAGAGAGATTGATGCAGGTTACTGTCCTTTTGAGAATGGAGTTAATGACTGAATGTCTGTTGAAGCAGCCTGCGTTTCAACAGCAGGAGAGTTCATGGAGCCCTAGCTTATCAAAAATTTTACCACAGTGGCATTCTATGCCATCAACAATTTGTATACCAGTTTGGAGGGCAATTGCAAAACGGAGCTCATCAGGGCCAGTGACGGATTTACGCATAGGCCATGGCCTAGGGTCCCGCGCTTTTAGGGGCCCCGCGCAACTCTTTCCTATGATGACTCAATGTTAACTAACAATTTGCGAAGCTGCACAGAGACTTAACTTCACAATTTATCTTGACATGGGCAGAAATGCAAATTTCTATTGTAGACTCTCATCAGTACAGTAACAACATGACAATACTATGCATATCGGCGTGAGAGCTGCTGGCTTTATGAAAGCGGTTACACCAAAAGAATGACCAAGAAAAAAAGGTACTTAATTGATGTTCAATTTTCCACTAACAAAAAGCTCGCAAGACCGCAATACTAAAAAACTGATGAAAAGCAATATTGTCAGTATTGGATCCTACATTTGGTTGTTTTTACAAGATTTCCTGCAAACAGTGATTGCTTGTTGAAACTTTATGTCTTATTTAAATCAGCTAGAACAGTTTCTTGTGAGCTTTACTTGGAAAAACGTGTCTACATTGGGCTTGCTTCATATGGTTAACTGAGAGTGTTGCGACAATACTTTGCTGCTGTGCAAAACTTTTCTTCAGGCTGTTTACCATCGGCCTGTGGCCTAGACATAGAGGATTAAAACACTATATTTGGTATTGCTTGGAAAATGACAACTTCAAAACGGCATAAATAAGCTCTGTGTCCACTGAATGGATTGTGCTTGTTTGGTTCATAAAATATGTGGTTACTATTACTATATAAATAAAGGAACTTATGTACAGATAATCAGATCGACAGCTAGAGAATATTTTCGAGGGCGGCACCTGGGGTTGCCAGATGTGTTTTGTAAAAATATCGGCCTTTTTGTCAACAGTGACACAAATTTATCATCGAAAAAATGATAGAAATAAGATGTAGGCCAAGTTGTTGTTATTAGTGAACACTGCGCATTCAAACACAGCCTAACCATATCTTTGCCATTGGCGATAGTAACAATGATTGAGGTAAAAAGTTTATTCAAGAGATGATCTTCGTGCATTCATCACATTCACAATAAGAACTGCTTTGTATGAAAAAAATGTTAAGAAAACATTGAATCAACGAATATTGGTAAGACTTACTAATAATAAAATTTCACAACGTCTGTGTTTTTATGCAGCAGAGTGTAAGGTTCACTAGTCGCTACAATGTCACTCTCTTCCTGTTCATTCTAATGTTGTTTAAATTAAAGCACTATACCAACATTTCAGTGCTCAAATCTGTTTACTTGGCTCTTTTCCATTTCCTATATATCCCCTGCACACAGGGGTGCATTTAGGGGGTCTGTTTGGATGTCATGACAGACCCCTTTGCACTGCAGGTTTCAGCATTGAAGCTGATAAAATATCAAATGCTGTCACTGCACGTCTCTAATGCAGGTGTTTTGAAGCAGGCAACAGCCTACATTTCCCTTGTAACGTTGCATAATACTATTATGAAACAACAATGTTACTGCCTTGTCTAAATAATGTCTGCGCAGTGACATGAAACAATCCACATTTTTGAACACTCGAAATTGGTATTGCGTCGAACGCACGTGTTTCTGAGTTTCCTGCTCTGGCAGTGCCGGCTCTAATGCTGTTAGAATCTCATACACTGCCACGCACATGCAGGAGCTCTTGTAATATTTCTCTTCGTGGCAAGAGGACATTGACATTGTCTAATCACGATCATTTGTTTTGTAGTTTGGAGCTAATTTTTATTTGCTGTTTACACCTACTAGGTTATGACAAAATTAAGTAAGTTTAGGCTTTCCTCAGCATCACGCCAAGTAAGGTGGGTTCGTTTCCACTGAAACTATATGTTTATAAGCAACTTCTCATATTGAAAGGCGCAACAGCTAGCCTCAAACTGTGGCTGCATTATCTGAATAAAATATCAATCAAGCGTCATATTTCGAAAATAGCCTTTTTAGAATTAAGCAGTTGATGATGTTGTTTGCTGTGCAAAAAGCAGGGTTGTTGTAAGAAAACCCAACCCAAAAAAAACCATTCGTTTTGTTTCAAAAAGCCCACTTAAAATAATCCAATAAAACCCACCAAAAACCCACTCTTTAATTTTCCTTTGAAAAATCTACTGAGAAGTAAAAAATAAAAGGAGCAGGACACTTTAAACAAAACAAACAGCAACGAAATTGAAAGGACTCAAAAAAAGAGAAGAATAAATCGAACAGTTTGAGTAAATTCTATAAGGTTAGCTCTGCACAACCGGTACTGTAATGACTTTTGCACACAACTTGCCTTTTTCTTGTTGTGATTGGAGAGCCCAAGCAGCAAGAGTGATAAAGCTGCTTCACTCTGTGGCAGCAAGCAACAATAAAGATCATGCAATGCAATCACTCCATTAATTTTGCTTGTTTACGCTACATAAATACGGGTGTTACTGTTGGCACACATGCCATTTGTGATGAATCACACATTCAATGCAATGCCAACTGAAAGCTTCCAACAGTAGTAAAAAGTCTTCTTGGCAGATTACAGATGTGTAGTTAAGGCAAAAGATTGGCAAGTTAATTGATCAACATTTTTACTAACTAGCACTTGCAGCAGATAATGGTATAAGCCATAATAGACCATCTGGAACCACCCTTTGAATGCTGAGTTGTATCTCATTGATGCAAACATCAATTTTGATGTTTATGCCATTGCTACTTGAAAGTTTAACTTTTTTGCAAGTTATCTGTAGCAGACTTTTAACCCCTTTGGAAGGTATGATTTAAATACCCACAAGCAAACTGGCAAATTTGTGAAAAGCCCATAACAGTATCTGTTCAGTAACATTGTTTATTTCTTATTCTTTTCCATGTGGATTTGGTTGTGTTTGTGATGAAAGTATTTTTTGTTTGCAGGAAATAAGAAAAATGCAAGCTATTCTAAAACTGAATCTAAGGGATATAGAGAAGTAAATTTGTATATCTCAATGTGTAATGAGAAAATCCTAAGAACCTATAGTTGCATGTAAGGTTTGTACATTGATAGTGCCAATGAGCTGGCTGAAGAAATTGGCAAAGTGGGATGATCAACAGCATAAGCCAACTCCACAAAATGTTGATGATCCATCCTCTATTTGTTTTGAGGCTTTCAAATCACATTGGCTTCAGGTATATGCAATTTGCTTTTGCATGCCATAGTTGGACGAGTTTCGGGCCATAATGATGTCATGTTCAAACATTCTGCAAAATTTTAAAGCAAATCAATGCTTTGCTTGTTTACTTCTACAAAATGTTTTATAGTGGCAGTAAGCAAAATAAAAAAACATTAAAAAAATTTTTTTTTGCTGGTAACAGATGTCTTTGTGCAACTATATAAGCACAAAATATTTATCTGTGCTACTTGACAAAATGTGTGAGTATATATCTTTCTATCGGTGTTGTGGTATGATTAGATCCATTGTAGTCGACCGCAAGGATTTCTTCTGCAATAGACTTTTTATAATCATTTACTATATATTGTTTTATGAACCAGGATTATTGTTGAAAATTAATTTTCCAGAAACATGTCAACATGCCTTGCATGAGTTTCCTGTCTTCCGTTCTGTCATTTTTTACTTTTGGTGTGTGAGCTAATAATGGGTTAAATTGTTAACTTTTCAAACTGATTCCATGACTAGACCACAATTGAGCTTGTAGTCTTCCATATTTGTCTAGAAGTGGCATGTAAAACTTTGTGCTTAACACCTTTGGCTTCGGATGCATTTTCCTTTAACTTTAGGTATAATTTGCCCATATTGGACAAGTCTTTGCAGCTTCATAACTCTCCACGCAATTAAGCTAGAGAGCTGTTCAATTCCTCCAAAGATGCGGCAAGTCTTCTAGATTGAATTGAAAATAATTGAAAAGTTTAGGATTTTGTTTTTTGTGGGTGATGTCATAAGTAGAGTAGGTTTAGGCATTTTTGGCCAAGGTCATCTCACCCTGGACCCCAATTGCAAGATGGAATTTTTTGACTCAAGTTCACAGTGGAAACTACGCTAAAATCCTTGTTTTGAGCCTTTCACTGGCTTTCAAGTTAGGCCAAATAACCAAAAATTACTCAAATATTTTTTAGCAAAATTTGGATATTTTGCCCTAACTTTTGAATCAGAAATGCTAGAATACCAATCAAAGGCTCAAATAACTAAGATTTTAGCCTTGTTTCAATAAAAACTTGAGTCAATAAAATTCCTGTAGAGGTTGGTGCCCAGGGCCCGGTAACCAGGGCCAAACTGGGCTAAAACCTACTCCATTTATGACATCACCCACAAAAAACAAAATCCTAAACTTTCCAATTTTTTTCAATGCAATCTAGAAGACTCATCTTTTGAGGGGTGGAGTTGCAAAGTGGCATGAAAATAGCGACTCAATATGAGATTTCAAGTACGACATATTTGTATACCAGCACTGAAGGACAAGGCGTTAATATTTCTGTGTTGAAAGCTATAATTACATATAAAACTACACTGTAAGTTTCAGTTAATGTTTCTGTTATGTGATTTGGCTAATTAAGGATGTTGTAGTACAGCTTTTTTTAACACTTTGACGTCCGGGTTAATTTAAGCAGTTCGCAAAAAAACAACTGGTTTGCACGTGGCTTTGCGCGGGAATATCTCCGCTCCTGTATGGGTTATAGACCTGGTTGAAGTGTCAAAAGACGTGGCAAGTCTTGTAGTTTGCACTCAAAAAATATTTTTGGTTGGGGGCAGGCTTTTTGTGAGTGATGTAATAAGTGGAAGACTTTTTGGCCACCTTGGCCAACTTCACCTGGCCCTGGGCGCCAACCATTAGACCAAACTACGGCCCGCGGGCCAAATCCGGCCTGCGATGCCATTTCATTCAGCCCGCAAACGCATTTTGCCAGTAAGGAAAAATAATAAAACCACTGAAAATTTGTTGATTTGGTAGAATGTAACATATCTTTAATCAATCCCATTGTGTAAGATGTCTGGCCCTTGGACTGTTGCGTAATAGCTTATATGGCCCGTGGACAAAAAAGTATAGAGACTCCTGTGCTAGATGGTAGTATTTCACTGAAGTTTTTATTGGAAACAGGCGACAATCCAAGTCTTTTGATACTTTGGATGACCTGCTGGGGTTTCGGGTTCAAAAGTTACGATCTAAGTTAGTAAAAATTTTTGACTAATTAGTTAATTAATTTATTTATTCAACTCTTTGGCGTCTGGCTGCTTTTGGGGATTTTCGAAAAAACACGCCTAAACGCACGTGGCTTTGTGCGGGGATTTCTCCAGTCCGGTATGCTCTACAGACCCGGTAAAAGTCTCAAAAGACATGGCAAGTCTTCTAGTCTGCACTCGAAAAAATTTTGTGCTTGGGGGATGCGGGTTTTTTAAGAGTAACGTCATAAGTGGAAGACTTTTAGGCCACCTTGGCCCACTTTTCCTGGCCCTGGGCACCGTTAGGTGGTAGCATTGCACTGAAGTTTTTACTGGAAACTAGGCCACAATCAGAGTCTTTTGATACTTTGGATGACTTGCTGCGGTTTTGGGTTCAAACGTTGTGATGTAAGTTAGTAGAAATATTTGACTAATTAGTTAATTAATTAATTTGTTTATTTTAGATCATAACTTTTGAACCAGAAACGCTAGAAAGTTGATCAAAGGCTCAAAAGACTCAGACTCAAGCCTAGTTTCCAATGAAAAGTTTAGCGAAACGCTTTGGCCTAGCGGTTGGGCCCTAGGCCAAGCAACATGAGCTAAAATGACTCCAAAACTACTTCACTTATGACGTCAGTCACAAAAAATCCGCACCCCCCAACCAAAATATTTTTTCCGAGTGCAATCTACTAGACTGGTCGATCCGTTTGAGCCCTTGAACAGCTCTCTAGTGCAATCAGTGGAGGAGCTAGGGCGTTGGTAAGGCAACCAAAAGCTGCTGTTTCATAGGCCGAAATCGAAGTATGAATATATCATACGCCGGTTCTCAAAGTGTTGAGATCATAACTTTTGAACCAGAAACACTAGAAAGTCAATCAAAGGCTCAAAAGACTCGGACTTGAGCCTGGTTTCCAATGAAAACTTCAGCGAAACACTTCGGCCTAGCGGCTGGGCCCTAGGTCAGGCAACATGAGCCAAAATGACCCAAAAACTACTTCACTTATGATGTCACTCACAAAAATTCCGCTGCCCCAAACCAAAAATTTTTTTGGAGTCCAATCTAGAAGGCTGTACGATTCGTTTGAGCCCTTGAACAGCTCTCTAGCACAATCCACGGAGGAGCTATGGTGTTGGTAAGGCAACTAACAACTGCTGGTTTGAGGCTGAAATCGAAGTACGAATATATCGTACCCCGGCTCTCAAAGTGTTAAGAAAGTTGGTAGGTACCCAGTAGAGCTCGACCGACAAGGCTTTTTTGGGCCGATACTGATGTTTTTCATTGCCGATAACCAATACTGATATTTTTGTATATTCAAGCAAATAAACACTCCTGGAGCTATTTTGCCTTCAGCGAAACATTTTTAAACTACAGCTGAAAGGCATTACAGTGCATTTTTTGTTCAGGCCACATAAATAAGGAAAATGATTTCACAAGTTACATTATTTTATGAGGCAAAATATTCACTCTTACACTCTTGGAGCTACTTTGCCACCAGCCAAACATGATTGGCTGAACTGGTCACATGACATGCATGACTGTCTCAGTTGACTGTGACGTCTGTAAATGGTGTTAATGGCTCAGTCTGATAGACAAGTAATGTCATGGTTTCAGTGCTGGCAAGCTGTTAGCAGCTTGTTGTTTGCATTGTGTAAACTGTAGACTAATCCTGAACCCTTGTCTCTACGTATTGTACATGTCACATGACCATTTCAACAAGCTGTGTTTGACTAAAAGTCAAATGTAATCTAATAGGATGGTTTCATCCACCATGCCTACTGCATTCCATAGCAATTTCTAGGACTCACAGTTAGTCTAACTCTAAATCAACAAATGCACAAACAGGCAAAGATGTGTTGCGTATAAGTGGGCCTACTCCCTGTGTAAACACCTGTGCCTGCGCTCAGATGCCATGAGTAAGTAAAAAGTAATGCGCGACGCATTAAAACCATCACTTCACTGCGATGAAGAAACGGACAACATCGGATTCTGCGCAAACCTGGATCACTGCTTGCTGTGACGTATGCACTTTTTTTATGCACACTGAACACAAGACTGTCTACCCTAGAGAGAACTTGGTAAAACAGTCAATGAACACAAAAGCACATAACCTAGTTTGTTCACAGACAATCGTCTGCTTACCACCCCAAAACCTTCAGGCGAATGTTACGTCACAAATCATTTTGTCGGGACTATTGCACAGTGGTCTGATTAATGTATGAAGGCTCTGTGCGCTAGGAACAGGACAGTGCATTTGTTTTAATCAATCAGGGTCAGAGACGAAGTAGCAACTTGTATTTCTGAACTCTCCATGCAGAACAACAGCGTAACACTTTTATGAAGAAATATTGCTGATATATATCAGCAGAATTTTGTAGATATGATACTTTGGCAACCCGACATATTGGCTAATATATATCGGCGTGCCAATACATCGGTCGAGCTCTAGTACCCAGTATACACCTGTATGGACCCGATTTCTCTGCTTCTGGGGAGTCAATGATAATTTTATCTTATTCTAGGGACCAGAATCAGGACCCTAAAACACCTTAAAGAACCCTGTTGTAGCATGTTTTCCATCCCTATATTTGTAAATTTCATAAGGATGAACTCTTCGTAGGTAAAACAAAATTACATACCAGCTGTGCATGAACTGCGGCTATTGGAGCTTTCTGATACTTGATATGTTTGTTTTTTATTTCTATTGCAAAGTGTAGAAATATTGTAAAATGGTACTGTTGCAGCCAGCATGGGTACAATATTACTTTTGCAAGTGGTTCCAAAAAGAATTATGATGTCACAGAAACATAGATTGCAAATCAATTTGTGTTTTTGGATTTTTATATTGCGACTCTTTTTGTAACTCGGGTTTTACAATATGCGGCTCATACAAAGAGCAGGTTTGGCCACCCCTGTCATAATGTCATATACTAACAACTGACTTGTCATTTTCACATATTTTTCCAATATGGGAGCTGACATAATAGTGGCACCTTTTCCTGTTTTATCGATTGTTTTAATTTGTATATTTGATGGGTAATTTTGCATTGAATGAATAGTGAAAGGTAAATGGCAAGTTTAAAATTTCTTTTTTGTGTCCAGTAATTTCTGATTTTGCTCTTGATGTTGTGTCAAATTGGTATATACTCTGTGCAGTAAGATTTCCAACATAGTAACTGAAAAAGCTGATGATTTAACAACAATGATTCCATTAAAGACGTAATTTCAAAATCTTTACTGAAATATTATAGAAGAAATATATTCACATGCGTGGAGAAGATCGAATGCTATATTAAAGCTTTTATGCTCAAGGTATGCTTGACAGTTCAGGATATATATAAATGTTGGTGTTGATATTTTGCTTTTTAGATTTGTGAAGTGATGAGTGCAACAAGCCCTCGGCCAGCATTTGTAACTACTAAACAAACAGTTGTGACTAAAATTGAGAACATCACCACAGATGATGTTGATACAGTCAGGAATCTTTTGGAACAAATGATATTTCTTCTTGTTGAGGAGCAGTCATCAGGTGTGATTTAGTTATGTATATTTGCGTAAGCTTTTCCATTTTGTCTCTATCTTTATTTTGTAGTGATTGTGTTGCGTTATGTATTTTAACTATGTTTCAGTATGGCATTTAACAGTTTTGGAACTGGAGTTTTTCACAGGCCCAAGCAAGTGCTTCATTTGTCAAATCAATTATTTCTCTTCATAGTTTTATTGTGTAAATGTACAAACGTTCAAAAGAAAAAGATTCCAGCTGGTACTTTACGGTATCTGTGCTATGTGAAATGGTTTCTGCTCTCTATACTCCTTTTGTACATGGACGAAAGTGTAGACCAGTACTGAAAGTGTTAATAGGGCAGCCAAGCATGTACAAACTGCTACTTCTCAGTGCAAATCTCAATTGTCAAAGCCTTTACCATTGTGTTTAGTATTTAATAGTGTGGTGAGTTTGCATGCATTACTGTGTAATTTTGTTTATTTAAGGACAACTCCTGGGTCCTTTGTTGGAATTTGCAATAACTCAGGATATCTTTGAAAAACTATTTGAATGGTGGAATCAATCGTCAACTTTTAAATCAGAGATGATGCTTATGTTGGTAAGCTTACATGAAATAGACTTCATGCTTTGTAGCTAAATGATTGAATTGAGCAATTTGGATTTAGCTAAAGTACACAGCTCCATGAATCAGAATTTCATTTCCAATTAGTATTGCCACAGTGAAATCATAGCAATTTTTTATGTAAAGCTGCGCCTTGTGATTGGAAAGCCTGAGTGGCAAATGTGCAAAGCTTCGCATTGTGGCAGCAAGCACCAAATAGAGTTCATGTTCCACAATCACTCTATTATTGCTTATTTGCAACACCACACATATGGATGCTATTCATGGTGAATTGCATATTCAACCCCATGCCAACCAAGGGGTTGCAACAGCATGAGATTTTAAATTTTATGAGCAGATGTTTGAATGTGTTGTGGTGACATCTGACCTAACATCCTTTGTGTGTCAAGTGGACTGGTATTCTGAATGACACCAAAGGATCAGCATACTGTGGCCATCATCCCCATATTCCAAAGCTGTTAACATTAGGGAATGTACCAGCATTTCCCTTGTTAACTTTTCTTGAAAAACGTATGCCAAATGTCCAGGAAAGTGATGCCATAAGATAATTGCAACTTAGGTGGAGGATACCCAGTATGGATTACATCTTGGCCATACTACAGGTCAAATTTTCACTCTCCAACGAACGTTTCGTAAATTCTCTGGGAGTATGCTGAGATGTTTGCAATTGTTTTGTAGAAGACCTGAAAAAACATGTACACCAGTTTGCTTGAGAAATACATTGGTTAGTTTTGAGGAAGTATGTTGTTGGTGGCTGCCTCTTACGGGCTGTCAAGTCATTTTACTATTACTCAGAAGTTTGTGTCCATGTCAGCAGGGTTGAGTCACAAGTTCAGCTTGCTGCAGATATTGGAATTTAACAATGGTGTGTACTGTGAGCATCACCACTCCTCTTCATATTCTATTTGAATTGGATAGACAGTCGTAGCCAAGTTGATAAGGGAGTTGCTGTTGCAGGCTGCACTATCAGACATATGCCTTTTGTGGATGTTTTGGTACTGTGAACAGGACCTTCAGCATGCACTTCATGGTTTGCAGTTGCATGTGATAAAGTTCGAATGAAAATTAGCACTAAAATGACAAAGTTATATATATGTCTCTGCAGAAACCATAGATGGTGTATTCTGCAAGTAAGTGGTGATACACTGCAGCAAGTTGTGAAAAATTTAAGTTTCTTTTGATGCCCTTCAAGGTATGAAAGGCAGAATCAAGAGATTGATACATGGATTGGTAAAGCCAGCACAAGTGTGGGCTTTGTTTTTCCATAACCATAAAACAGGGCCTTGCAATCTCTGCAAAGTTTTCTACTGTAATTTATGTTTGTTCTGATGCTCACGTATAGATAGGTTTATTTTTTTTGGTAATTTTTTGGTCATAGACTCATTCTTTTTAAATGAACGAAAAAAATTGAGTCAATTCAGTCATAATGCCTGAAATGGTAGGCTAGTAAATACTGTCTTGGTGAGTTTCAATACTGTTATGGGACAAATAAGCAAAATGTCTCAGCAAAAAATAACCCAGACCTAGACGCTGAACAAGGATGTGATAGTTTGATACATTTCATACCTAGTTTTATCCCTCATCCTGGTGTCAAGCTAGCAGAACTATCACAGAGCTTGGAAACTGATTTATTTCAAAATCTCCTAGGTCTGCTGCCCCAGGACCCTCCCAAAAAGAAAAACAACTGTGAAAAGTATGTAAGTTAAAAATGTGTTGTTTTGCTCCTGTTGAATCTTAGATGAAAGAAATATGGGCTAGCTTTAAAGTGAAAGTATTCTACTCTTGGTGAAGAACCCTGGGTCTCACTAATAGTAAACTAGGATCAGGTGTGTAACAACCTCTAACACATTAAGCAAGCAGCCATTCAAGTGATATATTAACAAAAGTTAGTACATGATAGCAGGGGCGCATCTAGCTTGAAAAAAGGGGTCTGCCGCGGAAGGGCAGCTTTTGATATCACTTTTCAGTGTAAAACTACATTTTCTCTTAACACCAGAAATCGACCGATGAATTTTGCAATTTTGCCAAAGTTCGGAAACCCAAGTTGCTACTTCGTCTCTGATTAATTAACGCGAATTCTCTGTACTCTTCCTTAGGATGCGCAGCCCTCTGGCTAGATCAAGTGGTGCGCAATATGCATACCACACCGTAATTGTCCCCATAAACCGCTCAATGACGTAACATTCGCTCACATGTTTTTGCGTGCGCGGAAAGTAGATTAATGCCTGCGAACAAATCAGGGAAACTAACTACATTCAGGCCTCGTTTATCTGAACTACTTTGTTTCGTGAAATAATGTCGATTTAGCGAGATATCCCGAAATCGGAATCAGACCTGTAGCCACGGGGGGCATTCGAGGGCAATCCCCCATAAATTTTTTGTGCCTCTTCCAAATTTTGTTGCGCCCAGAAAATTTTCTTATAAAAATAGCCTATATAATGAAAACAGAAGTCTTGACCGTCTAAAAATGTTTTGCTCCCCCCAAACCTTTAGACCTGGCGACGGGTCTGGCCCAAGCGAACGCTCAATGGTGAAACAGAAACAAACTGTAGGGTAGTCTCAAACGAACTGTCAACTTAAGCAAATATGTAGACTGCATGCGAAACATGACTAAATGAGACTCTCATAGTTGTTTTTGTTTATTAGCAGATCCATATACATAAGCTAGTATGCATTCAGAATGAGATCAAATGCGAAAAAAACTGTGCAGGAGACCTATAACTGCGTCCTGCAGGGTGTGCCACTGTTACATTCATCGTGCGTCGAAAATTTAATAAACAACTATGTAACAGTTGATGTAATCCGGTTTAGCGTTTTTTTTCTGTTGATATGGCATACCGTTCCTAAATTACCGAGTCGGTGTCGGACAGCGAGGTTTCCGGATTAAAGGGGTGAAATGCAAGGATTCCGGTTAATCACAGTTCGGACAAATGAGGTCTGACTGTATTTGGAATAGATAGTGGTATTGATCTGATTGTCAAAACACATCAGAAAATATTTCCAAGTTATCATTGCTTTCGAGCACAGCGCATTTATTACATCACAATTGCATCACAATTGCTTTCTTCCTACGAACATGGCGCTGAAAAGATACTTAGCTTGTCGAACATTCAGCAAATCTCGGTCGTACAGCAATGAGAGATGTTTAGTCAAACGTACATATACTTTAAGTGTAGTTAAAGTCTTATAAAATCGATGCTGACAACCAGCTGCACAACTGCGTCTGTGGAGCGCGCTGTCTATCAAGATGGCGGTGTTATAAATATACTTGCAATGTCACTGCGGAGAAGAACGATTGAATTGCAGTTGCTCTGACTACTTTGCATCGTAATGTAAAAGTGAAAAACTCGAAATCAATATAGGACTTCTTGCGCAGCAAACAACATCGTCTACTGCTTAATTCTAAAAAGGCTATTTTCGAAATACGACGCTTGACTGATATTTTGTTCAAACAATGCGGCCACAATTTGAGGCTAGCTGTTGCGCGTTTCAATATGAGAAGTTGCTCATACAAATATAGTTTCAGTGGAAACGAACCCACATTACTTGGTGTGACGCTGAGGAAAGCCTAAACTTACTTAATTTTGTCATAACCTAGTAGGTGTAAACAGCAGATAGCCCGAAACTGCAAAACGAAACGATCGTGATTGAAGACTGTCCTCTCGCCACGAAGAGAAATATTACAAAACATCTCCTGCGTGTACGTGGCAGTGTATGCGATTCTGACAGCATTAGAGCCGGCACTGCCAGAGGAGAAAATTCAGAAACACGTGCGTTCGACGCAATATCAATTTCGAGTGTTCAAAAACGTGGATTGTTTCATGTCACTGTGCAGGCGTTATTTAGACAAGACAGGGACGTTGTTGTTTCGTAGTAGTACTATGCAACGTTACAAGGGAAATGTAGGCTGTTGCCTGCTCCAAAACACCTGCATTAGAGACGTGCAGTGACAACGTTTGATATTTTATCAGCTTTGATGCTGAGTAGCCATTCTGCGGTCCAAAGGGGTCTGTCATGACAGCCTAACAGACCCCCTAGATGCACCCCTGCATGATATTAACTATAATACTGTACAAGTAAGCAAAGGTAATTGCAAATGTCTGGCCAAGTAGGCAAGAGTAGACTTTGCCATTATCACGATGAAATTTAAGAAAAGTAATATGCCCGATAGGTGTTTGGTCCAAATTTGACTTGCTTGTCTTATCTAAGTGCTGTGTGAAGTCTGATTTTCTGTTACGGCATGTCACTATTTCTGTAATTGAGCAGACAATCTCTTTGGAAAAGCTGAAGTTTGTATCTGGCATTGTCATAGCTTTATTAGATTATGTGGTTTTTAGATGTCAAGGACCTTTGAGATAATGTGTTGATAGCAGTTTTTTGAAATGTTGTGGCATGACCAACAAAAAATTGCCAAAAATATGTATATATATACTTTTTGTTTCAAAATCCTGTGTTTGTGGTTCCATCCCATTACTGGCTGGATACTTTATGGTGGCATGCATAATTTTGTAGTCATGTTTCACACAAAATATTTACATTGCTGAGAAATGATTGCTACTGTATTTTGATGTAAACTAGTCCTTGGATATGATATATGACATAATGATAGAGACATATGTGATGTGTTGCATGATAAGATTCAACTTACCTTTTAAGTTTCAAGTTCAATTTTTTTTGCTCGAAGCAAAAAGATTTTCAAGCAAGTGACACGTAGAACCGTTGCAAGGATTCAAAAAAGTCAAGTAAAGCTCAGGCGCAATTTCAATTTAAAATTCCTTCCAGAAAGCTGCAGCTTCATTAAGTCTACTAAAAATTTTTGATGAATAATTTCTGTGATGGAATTCTGGAAAAATAACATACTGTAATTTGAAATAGATTTGCTCATGTACTGCAAGATTCAATTTTGTAATAGCAGTAAATAGCAGGTGTTCATGTAATTTAATAATTTTATTGTGTTGCGAAGGATAATGTCTGATCCTTGTTTTTTTCATGCAGTTGAAAGTTTATGAAGTGCTGATCAGTCAAGCACAGCATTCCTTGTTGCATCACAAGCAACTTGTGGTCCCAATGCTGAAGTTGCTTTCATCTAACAACAATTCAAGGTGAAAATCAAATAAGGTTTTTTTTCTAGGTATTAACTTTTAATTTACTTGCTGAATTAAAGTGAATGAAACTAAGTTGTACTGAATGTCGAAAGAAAGTTTCAATACACATACATGGCAACCGTGTTAAAGTGAGTGGTCTGTGTGCGCTTGTCTCTACTTACCCTGCGCCATTGGCCACGCAATAACTTTTGTTGTGAATGCTGCATCGGGTGAAGGTTATTGGCAGCACTGCACATGAAGCTTTTCTTCGTGCCTGTTCATTAACGCCGAGTTTGGGGGGCGGAGAGATCACGCGCTTTAATTTAGCAAAGCATCGGTGCGTCATGGCTGGTTACCGGATTTAGCATACTAGCTTACGAAGCTATTAAGTCTATCTGCTACTATTCATTGAATACATTGTCATATTTTTTTTCTAATTTTGTGCACGTCTGTTAGATTTTGCAGATCGGTTAGCATGAAGAGCATTCTTTTCTTTAATATCTACAATATGTAATAATTGTCGTAAATTCGTAACTGTGTTTTGTTCTGTTCGACAGATCGGAGGAGCTGGACGGGCACGTGGTGCTGCTTCTCAATCTTTTGTGCGTTTGGATGAATCGGGACCCGACGCTGGTCGAGGTATTCTTTAACGCCTCTGCCAATCACGGCCCTGCCAACTTCCTCATATTTTCTCTCCTGATAGAATATATCCACAGGTGAGCATGGCAGCCGGGTGTGAAGCAAGCAGCTGGTTTGCTCCGGTTTTATGTGGGAGTTTCTACATCACCAGCATTAGTAATTGTTCATCAATGTGCGCTTTTTGCTTTGGGTATCTGTTACGCCAGCGTGGTTAGTTTGTTGCGCTGTGCAAACTGAGTGTAATGCAACGTGGTTTTTTAAGCGTAATGCAATGTTTTTTTTTTTTTTAAACCTTATTTGTAATGCAATGGTTTTTTTTAAAAAACCTTATTTATTGCTTTGCCTAGAAACTATGCGACACACTTGGTATCAATTAATAGCTCTAGGACAGTGGTTCTTAAACTGGGTTCGATCGAACCCCTAGGGTTCGTCGGAGCCGTTCCAAGGGTTCGACGAAGGTCATCTGAAACATGACTGAAAGGGTGGTTATATTACAGCAAGCTAACCATGGTCACCTTTGTAATACCCATTTTTACGTTCTGTTATATTGGGCAAAATTGGGTTCGACAAAAGCTTGGAAAACTACGTAAGGGTTCGGCACGTTTGTAAAGATTAAGAACCACTGCTCTAGGACTAGGCTTTCCGCAAGCTTTTGAGGAATCAGCCAAGTAGCCTCTGCTTTTATGACTTTGTAATGATTCAGACTTGCAGATATGTGTGTTCAAGTACGGTATTGTTCTCTGCAAAGGTGATGTAGATATCGAAGAAAGCGGCAACTTTCTTTTTATCAGGAAGTCGATTTCATGTAACTTTACGCACCCTTAGTGCTGAAGTCTTATTCCAACAAAACACTTAGTGTCAGTTGCATTTGCAGGGAAGGTACTGTCGGCCAACAAGCCCGGGACGCTTTGCTGCTGTGCATGGCTTTGTCAGCCGAAAACGAAACCGTTGCCAATTATGTTGTACAGCATTCTAACTTCTGTCCTGTGAGTAGTGACTGTATTTGTTTCAGTTGCAAAAGATGCACTTGCAAATGAATATTATTTTCGAAAATTACTGGTTAAGGCTATTTCGTATACAGAACTAATAGTATTATCTAAACCGTGCAAGTCTAGCAGTGAAAGCGCTGTTAGGCTGACCTGCATAAGGACTGATTTCATATTGTTATTACAAGAGTTCTGTTTCGCGTCAGGTGCTGGCAACAGGCCTGAGCGGACTGTACTCGTCCTTGCCACGACACATGCTGGTAAAGGCCGACGACTGGCATTGTTTGGGCAGGAATGACTGGACGCACGTTCCGGCGCTTATGAACTTCATGAATTCATTTGAGTTCTGCAATTCTGTTGTAGAGGTTGGTGTTTTGTTGTGGGGCATGCCGTTTGACTGTAGCTAGAACCCGCAGGATGTGCAGTGCCTGCATACGCTCCACTGCCATTCAGTCCTATATGCAGCAATGGCTTTGCTACCCATCTGAGCAAAATTTAGCAAACGCAGCGACTTACAAAATGCCACCATCTACTGTTGCAAATCCACGTCTCTATATTTCAGGTGGCGCATCCAATCGTTGGAAGTCAGCTCATAGAGTTTTTCTACAACGGATTTTTAGTTTCTGTGTTTGGACCATCTTTGCACAAGGTAAGTGCTTGTGCGCGTTTTTGCTGTAAATTATTCATCGTTCTTTATAGGCAGGCTGGAGTAATTCAAGTCATGTCAGTTTTCAGCTTTTGACATGTGTGGGGTCACTGTTATAGTTGCGTTGGTTCAATAAGTCTTAAACATATGTTTGCTAGAAATTTAACACCGACGAAGACTCAAGCAAAGTAAGTTGTTTTCAGCATCAGTAGTTACCGATTTTATCATTTGCATCCAAAACAGCATTTAATTGAACATAATAAGAATGAATCACAAAACATTTATAGCAATGAGCTTGCATGGAATATACAAATGATTTCACGTGACATATAAAAATCAATTTTCTGTTTAAAAGGTCCTTTAAAATCTAGGCGATGCAAGTGACGAAAATTTCCACTTTTCCTTCTGATCGCCAACGCTACTTGCCAGTGCCGTAACGAATCGTGTCGTTGACTCAATTCGAGTCGTTCGTTTGGATTACTCGAGTCTTGTTTTTAAGATAACGATATAGAATACTTTTTTTCTAAAAGCTTAAGGAATGACTTGAAGTGAATCCCGAGTCATTTTTTGGCTTATGACTTTGTTGCAAGAGAACATTTTCGAAATTTCAGCCGAGTTTATTTGCAAAAGCCACTTAACATAACTCTTCCTAGTGCAAAATTGAAGGACTCGATATGACTTGGCAGTAGAAATCAATATATACTCAATATGATTTGACAGCAAGTGTCAAGTAAGCATCGCCAGTATCTCGACTTCCAAAATGGTAAATTGTACTTGTATCTGATCCTGATAGCCACAAATTATATAATTTTGCACCTGAAAAATGTGAGATAAAAAATGCCAAATATTGATTAGTTAATAGATAATTTGTGTCTTTGTTGGAATGTTGGTCCTACATCGTTTTAATATTACAACTGAAAATTCAACGTCGGTCTGCACATTTAATTGTGGAAATATATCCTTTGGTTTTTCGTTTTACTGGCTTCCTTTTCTTGTGTGCTAAGCAGACCTCAACGGGCGGAATGTTATGATGACAGTTGTGTGCTGCTGCGTTTTATCAGGCTTAAAAATAGCGCAGTAAGGTTTGCGGTCCTCAAACAACTTTTCACAAACACTGCCCATTTGTTGTCTTACAACAAACGTGACGAAAAGAAAAAATTTACCGAGCAATCAGCGATGCACTGTGTTTCTATGTTGCTTCGATTACGAATAGTAGCCAGTTAATTTTGTGTTGCAGTGTTTATAATTGGAGATAGATTTTTTTGCGCAAATCGTTCATATCTTTCATTCGTGTGTCGTTCCCCCAGTCAGAATTTTTCAACAAGCAGTGTGACACGCAACGGTAGATTTAAGATTCTAATAATTGAGTGCCCTGTTTCCGCGAATTTTCTGACGTCCGGAGTACACTTTTAATGTATATTGTAAAAAGTTTTTACGATTGATGGGTTGTGGGATGCTTCCTGTTCCTGTGTTGACTGTATTGACTATTTGGTGCTTACCGTGTCATAAACAATCGCGAAAGTGTTTGTTCTGGTATGTTACCAGTGAACTCTGCAGCAGATATTTTAGTGCTATCGAAGCCTTGTGCCAGATGTGGGAAACCTGCAGAGTGATCGTTTAATATGGCCCATGTCAGAATTTTCGTCACCCAAATGAGATCACAACACCGCGTCAGAACAAAACTCCAAGATAAGCAGATACTGAGACATGATTCAACAGAAGCAGCTTTCACTCATAGTTTCCTCTCCTTATTCAACATAAAGTGATATAACACTGTTGTGTTTGTCATCATGACGTAAAATTGGAAATTTTTGCGGCCTGACCGTGATGTTCCACAATTTGTGCAGCATGTGATAGTAAATAGGCTTCGAATCCTTTGTGCCATGTGCTCCCTAATATTGTTCGAGCGCTGAATGTAACAATTGTGCGGTCGAGCTCATGTCAGAAATCCTGCTTTTACAAGTTGATTTCCTTGATTAAGGTCACCACCACAATGCTGCTGTGGGTTGGTTGTGACAGGCTCAACCATGTTGTTAATACTTCAAGAGCGATGCTCTGAACCAGTGTAGTCAACTACAGGCCCGGGGACCGAATTTTTAAGGCTCGCTAGCTTTCTCAGAATTGATTTAATGTTGTGTGTATATTACAGTAGGTAATTTTAATTAGAACAAGCATAATATCTTTTAATAAAAATGTACAATATACTGGTGTTAGACTAGATCAGTGGTTCTCAACCTTTTCAAGCCACGGACTATTTTCGGACCAGTATAAATCTTCGCGGACTCAAGGTAGATT